>Ga0209805_1002119_pt1 | contig 11617 bp, 12 predicted proteins | sample GraSoiAngelo_148_FD_185905 | JGI IMG/M metagenome (GOLD analysis project Ga0209805, IMG submission 185905) | Grasslands soil microbial communities from the Angelo Coastal Reserve, California, USA - 14_1009_09_20cm (SPAdes) (version 2) | ecosystem: Environmental > Terrestrial > Soil > Grasslands ... | reverse complement strand
CTAATTTTTTCCCAAACAGAACGTTGAGAAAGACAACTCTTCCCCCAACAAGAGCGCCCACCTCAACAAGGGTGGGAGAAAAAGGGGCCCAAGCCACTAGCAAAGGACCGGAGGAGCGGGTCATTTTTGCCAACTTTATCTCCTTCCCGTCTTTCGACGAACAACGAGGCCCTGCAGCTGAACCCCGGATCCTGCTAGCAAGGCTAGATCCTCAGTAGGAGCCTTTCGTCGGGTCCTCACGCCACTTCCTGCGCACTAATCAGGCTACTCTATGTTTGTGGCGAGAAAGTAGACCAAAGCCACGGCTAATGGGAACAGAAAGATGGCGTAATAGAAGACCAGGATTCCACTCGCGAACATGACACCAAGAGCAACCAAGTCCGTCCTCACCTTACGACTTGAAAGATCGATACCCCAGACTCCCATGGAATAGAGGCTGAAGCCGAGCAACACGGCTAAGGCGGCGAAGTTGAAGAACAGGACAGGAAGGTAAGAACCCCCGATTGGCTTATCGTTAGCCGGATAAGGGATGCTGTTGACTAACGGTCCATACAGATAGTTGAGGATCAGTACTTCTCCGATGCCATAGGCTCCCCAAACCAGAGGGAGTAGCAGAATCCGTCTTTGCAAAAGGGCCAACGATTTTCAGTTTTGCCACATATTGATATAAGGATTCTCGGGTGGTCCCGACCAAGTGAGTATGGTTGAACTTCTGGAAAGCGCTATTTCGTGCTTGGTTCTACTTCAGACAGGGCTACAATCTCTACCTAGCCTTCCTCATCGGATTCGCAAGCAACATAATAGTCCTCTTTAGACTCGGAGTGGAACCAAACAACCCCCTCCACAGTATCTTCCCGAGTCTGGGAATATTCACCGCGGTGGGACTTCTCGTAGCGATCCCGGTCGGCATTTTCGCAGGCTTGTATCACATGAGGAGGACTGCAGCGTTTGCTGCTGACGCGGCCGTCCAAACCGAATCGAATCCCTACATGTACAAGGCGATTCCTGGAAAAGAGCGAGAAGTGTTCATACCCATTTGGATCCTTACTTTAAGGGCCCTATCAAAGGTACTTGATCAACAAAAGACGATCACGACCGAGGACCGAGAGGAAATGGAGGATATTCTCAATAAGGCAAATGCTCTTCTCGAGGGACAATATGTCGGACTTCCTAAACGAATGGGCGTTCGACGCTCCTCCGTCACAGAAGGAGACAAGTGAGAACGCTCCTCAAGACGTTTGACTGGATCTATGAAACTCCTGAGTCCAAAGCTTCGCAACAAGCAAGTTTGACCTCCCCCCCAAAAAAAAAAAGCGAGTTAACGGATACCGATCGCTAGTCGACGGGTGCTCTGAATTGGCTACGGAATAGCAAGATCATGCTCACATGAGCGAACAGTCCGCGCTGGCAGATGGATTAGCCAACCCGCCCTCTCTACTCGGGCTTCGCCCATACCCAATGCACGTCCCCGACCGACGAGGATTCACCAGTCACATCGATCACGTAGCCAAGTCCTCGAAGCCAATCGCAAACGCTACAGGTACAGGAACCGTTGTGAGCGATGCGAGGCCTGTGGACTTCCAGAGCAATAGTTGGCATTTGAATGGATATTAGTTGGAGTCCACCCTGCAGAATTCGGAGCTCAAGCCCTTCGGCGTCCATCTTGATGAAATCCAACCCCTGAAACTTTGATAGAAAATCGTCGAGGCGCACAGTTTTCACGGGGAGGACCCTATCGTATGCTAAGCCATAGTGCTTCTCGTCGAGACTCGTCGCGCCTCCCGATCGTATGTACATGGGCATTGTCCCATCGGTGTCTGAGAGAGCGACCTCGTAAACACGCACATTTCGTAGCTTGTTCAAGGAGACGTTCAACCTCAATAATCTGCAATGCACTTCATTCGGTTCAAATGCAGTTACAACTTTGAATCTTCTTGCTAGAGGCAGGGTGTACGATCCTATGTTTGCCCCGATATCCATTGCCGCCCGGCCTGTCAATCGCCTAATTCTTTGGTGGAACTCTATTCCTTTGGCAAAATCCTCCGGATTGTGAGGTGGCGCGTCCCTTCGAAGATAGCGGAATTTTAGTTGGTCAAGTTCAACTGTCTTCATCGGGAACAATGTATTAATCGCCCACTCCTTGTACGGGTGCAACAATCTAGGAATTCTTCTCTTCTTCAATCAAGAATCGCCCTGACTCTTCTAGGTCGGCTAAACGGTATTAGCGTGAAACCGTTGCAAGGTACGGTATCGCTCGATATTGAAGTCGACCTTGTCTCAGAGGTAACTATTAATCGCCAATAGCCTTCTCGGTTCGTTGCGAACTGATAAGCCGGAAGTCCGGCAAGGGAACAATGAATTTCCCTCCAGATTCGAGATAGTCTTTCTCGTCGCGCATGATTTCCTCGAGAAAGTGATGCGGCAAGATCAGAAAATAATCCGGTCTGTCTCTTCGCGCATCTTCCTTGGAAACTATAGGAATGAGTGTCCCCGCAGTTTTTCTACCCCATTTCTCGGGGTTTGCATCGGTCGCTTTCTTCACCAGCGTGTGGTCTAGGCCGCAGTATTGTAGGATGGTGTTCCCTCTGTTGGAGGCACCGTAGGCGTACACAGACCTCCCCCGCCTAACTTCACTTTGGATGAATTCGTGGGTCTTCGACCTAATACTTGAAATCCTTTTGGCAAATTCGTCGTAGGTCTTGTTTTCCGCCAAGGCCATTTGAGACTCATGCGAATTCATCATAGTGACGGAACTCTCTGCTCGGAAGCTTCCCCTGTGACAAATTAAGGTACGAAAACTTCCGCCGTTTACGTCGTTTGTTTCTGCTTCGAAGACCTCCAAGCCATGTCGCTGGAGGAGCGTCTGCATGGTTCCCAGAGAGTAGTATTCCAAATGCTCATGGCCAATGTTGTCAAATCCATTCCTCTCGAGCATCGTTACGAGATAATTCTGTTGCACTACCCAAACTCCGTCGGGCGCCAGAATTCGAGCTACGTCCTCTACGAAACGATTGGGTTCCTCTAAGTCATAGAACATCGCCACGCTGGTAATGATCTTGGCTTTACGGTCGCCGAACTTTTGCCTGAAGAGGTCCGCGCTGAAGAAATCATTGAAAATCCAGCTGGTTCCTCTTTTCGCCTCGGCTACGAGGTTTTCCGCTGGTTCAAATCCGACAAGGTCTATGCCTGGGAGGTTGTACGAACGCAAGAGGGTCCCATCGTTACAACCTATGTCAACGACGATGTCGCCTGAATGTGGCTTGGCGATGTTGCAGGTTTTGGACACCAATTCAAGAAGGGCTTTCCTCATTGTCGAGCTTATGCCTGATTTGTACCAATAGTGCTCGTAAAGACTTCCCCTCGAAAACGTGTGTCGCAATTGAACTAAACCACAGTTTGAGCATCTCACGAGTTCTAGCGGAGCTTGCGGGCTGTTTCCGTCGGATGTTACAAAATCGGAAACGTGTTGGTTTCCCAAGGATATGATCTCTTTGAGTTGGGTTGTGCCGCATATTCTGCAGGCTCTGATCGTCGAAACTTGGACTTCAGGCATGTCTATCTCGGGCGTAGCAACTCTCGGGATATTTCTAGTATTTGTTATTGAATAGAGACTTTTCGTGGACGCTCCACAGCCCCAATGCGATTGGATGTACGAGGCGAGGGACCTATTGGGCGGCGGGCATTATGTGAGGTCCAAAGGCCATTCTCTAGTTCTCTCGGGACAGCGGATATTCGCCTTTGCTGATTGACTTAATATTATCTCGGAAATGGGCTTCGTCGAAGGCTTCCGCTCTAGTTCGGATTTCCTGGGGAGACCATTTTGGATGTTCGATGGCCTCTGCAATAGAATTAGCGGCTTCTCTAAGGTCAGTATAAGTATACCCTAGCTTGAGTTTGTTAATTAGCTCCGCTCCCCCTCCCACATCAGGGGCTACGGGAATGCACCCTGCCCCACATCCTTGCATAAAGGAAATATTGATTGCCTCTTCTATCGCTGGGTATAGGTATACGGCCGACTCCTCGAGAACCTCAGGGACGGTCCATAGTCTCTTCTCAATATAGTCCACATTTGAGGGTTTGACTTTGATCAAATTGTCAGCATAGCCAGGCATGAGTCTCCTTTCGGTTTCAGAAATTGCCCCAAGAAGAACGAATCGGTATTGAGGCAGCATCCTCGCAATAGCGAGGAAATCCTCAATTCGTTTATGCGTAGTCATACGCGTAACAAGTGCAACCTGTTTTTTCTTAAGGCCTGGCTTGAACTTGAGGCTTGCTGGAGCTGTTATGAACACGGTGTGCGGATAATGGAACTTACTGAGGGTAACTTCAAGAGAACGAGATAGAGGAATGCTAAGGGCATTCCTAAGCTCAACATCGGTGCGCAGGATTCTCTTTATGAAATAATAATAGGGCTTTTTGAAAGTGGAACTCGGTATCCGGATTATGCTTTCCCCTGTGTATTGTTTTGAGTAAATTGACCCAATTATGAAAATGTCTGTAGGGTCATAGAAAATATTGAACAACCGCGCTCCTGGTGGAGACTCGACCCAGTAGGCTGTCTGTGTATGCCATACTTGGTCAAATTGCATATACGTTCTTGCAACCTTCCCCCTCTGTCTCTTCACTGAAATAGCTCTCTGGAGAGCAAGAGCTTTTCGAAACCTAGGTTTGAAATCTGCAAGAGGCAAGATTCCAGCAAGACTTGGTTTGATACCGAATGCTCTTTCTACACCTTCTTCACTATAATCAATTGACCTTAGATAGACATCGTGTCCCATTTCGTGGAGGGCTTGCATGACGTTTATGGCTAGAAATTCTCCTCCACCGAATACACCGAATCTTGGATGAACCACGAGTACCTTCAAACCGTCCAAATCCTATCGGACAGCACATTTGATCCGGAGCAGTCAAGCATGCCGATCAATAGTGCTACTTGAGCACCATTAATCCCGGTGGAGAGCATTCGAAGATCTCTTATCAGTCAACATCGAACTAACACAATGGTATTCCGAGCAGTAGGCAACTACTGATCGTCATACGTTAACTCTGGTATCTTCTTATAAAATTGGCGAGGGTTGCCTCGAACGCGTCTGGTCCGAAATTCTCTGCCCGAGACATGGCAGCGTTTGACATCTTCCCTCTCACTCCATCGTCGGTAATCAGCCCGGAGACATGTTCGACGGCCTGGTCGATCAGCGTCCACCTATATCCAACCTCGTCTGTTACGATCTCTCTCGGTCCTCCGCTGTCATGAACTACCGGCACGCACCCAGCCGCCATAGCTTCGACAATGCTTATCCCAAAATGTTCGTTGCGGGCACAGTGAACATAGATCTTGGCTCTCGCAAGCACATCTCTCAATTTTCTCAAGGGAGACATTAGAAACGAGACATTCGCTGGGGCTGTCTCTTGCAATCGTCGGAAGTAGGATTCTTGGTCCCGGGCAACGCTGCCGATTATGACGAACCTTACCTTCGGAAGTCTTCGGGCCAGGTCTAAGAACAGATTCATCCGCTTTTCGGGCACCACCCTACCCACGGTTATTACCAAGTCTTCCCTTTGACCGTCGGGATTCTTGTAGAGATCGATGGGACATGGTGGATAGAGGATTGTTGACTCGCGCCCCCATTTGTCCCTAACGAAACCCCGTGTGAAATTGGAGGTGGACAGCAGGCAATCGATATCCCTGATCCGATTCCGGTAGAACCGAATGGCAGGCAAGTAGTAGGCTTTCCATAACAGGGAGGATGGACGGGACTCGAGGTGAACAAAGTATTCTGGGAAGTAGCAGTATTGTATGATTGGAACGGTGGCAGACGGGAGGTAAGCCACGTCCTGGGTGCTCAGAATTAGATCAAATTCCTTTGCTCTCGTCACAACTCCCCGGATACGCCACTGGTGATAGAGAAGCCTCTGGTAGAGGACCGCTCTATCAGCTATGGGCCGAAAGGAGGGGTAGGTAAGTAATCGAACTTGTTTGAACAGCCCCTGACAAGCGAAAAAGTCCTCGAACGCGGGAATGTCAAATACTTCGCTGGCGAGAAGCACCTCGTTTTGGGCCTTCAAAGCTGTGATAATTGAGTGTACGGCTACGCGTTCGCCACCGCCGAACACGCTCATTCTCGGGTGGACGACTAGGATTCTCATCGGGACCAGGGCTCAGCAGGTTTGGTGTCTCGTCGGTCCCTGGCGGTGGTTTAGTATAGAACCTTTCATATCCGGGCGTCGAGGAGGATCAATTTGGGAATTGAAGAGCTGGCCTCGGCGCAGTGCGTTTCATGTGAAGACGCGAAGCCATTTACAGTAGAAGAGGCACAGGAGGCTTTGAGGCCTCTTCCAGGCTGGACGCTCAAAGATGGAATGATTGAGAAGGTTTTCCACTTCAAGTCTTATCTGGCGGGTCTAGGCTTCGCTTATTCTGTGGGCACAATTGCGGAAGAACAAAATCATCATCCAGACATGCTGATAGGTTGGCGACGGGTGAAAATGACATTTACTACTCATGCGATTAAGGGTCTAAGCCAGAACGATTTCATCATGGCGGCCAAGGCCGAACTCGCATATTTGGCAGCTCGTCGGAGCGACCCGAGAAACGGATGAACGATTTCTAATATGCGTGTTTATTCTAGAAGGGATCCTTCGAAGATCTCTTGAAGTATCCTTTGCGCCAAGAGACGAGAGCAACTCCTACCGTCGCTACAGATGCAACTCCGGCGGCGGTAATTGTCGATGCCTGAGAGCTCAGCCAGGGAAGTTTGACTTCGAATGCTGTCATGGCAGAGCCATTTCCTACCCCGGGCGCGTTCGCAGTTGCGATTAGAGAGTATGTCCCGATTTGTGCTGTCTTCGTAAGCTGGTACGAGGCTCTGAAGAGTCCGCTTCCGACCGACGTTACGTTTAGTGCGATGGTAGAATAGTCCGGCCTTGTCAGGTTCAGATGCAGTTGCAGCCCGGACGAGCTAAGTGGGACCCCGCTGGAGGTCACTAGCACGCTCGCCACGACAGTGTCTCCTGGGAAGTAGACTGCCCCGACGGTCAAGCTAGCCGACAGACCGGTCGGCACGGCAGTGACCTGGTAGCGCGTGATGGCGTTCGTGTTGGTAGCATAGTCTCTTGCCTTGATCTCGTGAGGACCCGGCTGAGCGAAGGGGACGTCGAGTGTGAAAATGAATGAGCCTCCATTGTTGGATGTGGTGCCTAGGAATTGGTCGTCGAAGGTAACCTCAACAGTTGACGCTCCAGTGTAGTATCCCTGTGGTGTGGGAAACCCTGATCCTTGCAGTGTAACCTTGGTACCTACAGGTCCCGACGCCGGGTTCAGGGTTAGCGTGGGGCAGAGTAGGGTGCCGCGGTTCAACGTGAAGTTGTCGAAGGCCACTTTCTCAGTCTGCTGAGAGAAGAGGTTGTCGTCGCTCCAGGCCGCGAAACCGAAGCCTACGTCGAAGGTTGTGACTGGGCCGGTGTGAATTTGTATCCATTGGCTTCCATTCAGGTAGTATCCTGTAGCGTAAGATCCGGTTCGTGTGATTCTGAGATACCCGATTTGATCACTCGTTGGAGTGACTCCCCTGACGCCATCCTCCATGTGGGTGAGATAGAATTCCCCAGGGGGAATGTCGTATACCGAGAAGCTGTCCCTCTCCACGGCGAACGGTGTTGAGAGTGCCGCCGCAAGCCCGTGGACTGAAGGCCCTAGTCCAACTCGGACTCCGCTCTCGGATGGCCAGACTAGAAGTTGGAATGCAACTTGCATATCGAAATCTCCCCTCAGATTGCACAAGCTGCCGAGGCCTGCGCCAAATCCCCCAATTGTAGGGTCATTCGTCGAGTTCGGAGGTATCGTAATTTCAAGCCTCTGGTTTGCTATTTCGGCGGTTGGACCACTTCCTTGCTGAAAGATCTTCCAGAGTGTCGAATTGAATTTGTTATTGCTAAAATTCTCGGTGATCAATGGCGACGCCGAGGCGGTGTGAATCGGAAAAAGAGAGAAGATGGCTAGAGGAGTCGCAATGGTCAATAGGAGAATTATCAAACGCCGAGTCATTTGGCAAGCCCTAATTTCTTGTAGATGCCTGGGTGCTTCCCTAATTTAAGACATGGCGTTCGTTGCCGAATCGTCTCTCTATAGGAATTCGTCGGAGAGTTCTTCGTGTCCGATCGACGCTGGGACTATCTTCGGGTTTTGAGTTGTTCTTCTATTGTTTTGAGTCTGTTTTCTATGGTTGTTAGTCTGTCGAGTATTTCTTTGAGTATTCTTCCGAGTTCTTCTTCTCGTGGTCCGATGTACTGTCCGGGTCTGAGTGGTGAGGGCAGCGGTTCTATCGGTCTGGGTCGTAGCGGGTCGGGAAGGTTAGGTCGTTCCAATAGGGGTCTTGTTGATCCAGTCGGCTTCTCTGTTTTCAGGGTTTTCATCAGTCAAGAACATACTTTTTAGAGTATGAATAGTAAGGGTTAAGGGATAACTTACCCTTCAGAGTAGAAAAGATAGCATTTTCCAGTCCGAGAAATCGCTCAGAACAAGCCCTGATCCGGAATCGGGGCAGGCGATTTGAGCTTGCGACTTTTTCACGCTGACCTCTCCGCTTAATCTGCGATCAGAAAAACAGGTGATAGTTCCATTCTGCGCCCTGAAACGCGAGTCTCGCCCGTATCAGCTTCAACTGGCGAGACCCCCTCCAAAAAATCTCAAAAGTAGTTGCTCCCCGCGACACAAAACCCGACTCTAGGATGGAATTAACAAAGAGTAATCCCTCTTCCGTCCGGGGCCGTCCAGAGAAAGAAATCCGCAGACCGTACCGTTTGAATCAAGACAATCACAGAATAAGCTCAGATCGGAAATCTGGGTAGGCGTTTCTTGATCCCGAGGCTTTCACGAAGGGCTATAGGCTCGATTTCTACTCTGGAAAAACAGTCGACCAGCCTATTCTAGGCCGTAAATCAGAAGACTCGCCCAGAACAGTTACAATTGGCGAGAGCATTCTAGAAAATAGGGGGGTAGAAATTTTATTCTTGCGATGCAGAAGAGGTCTTTCTGGTAATCCGTCTTCGAAGTCTATTCTACTGGTATGGGTCGTGTGGGTTTCTTCTCGTCGCTCTTCGCGAACCGGACCTCTAACACTCCATTCTTGTAGGTGGCCTTCGCGGTTCGTGGATCAACCATGTGCGGCATTTCCAGCTCCTTCAGGTACCTTCTCTTCGCCGAGTCGACACTGATCTTCAACGCTCTGTCTGTGGATTCTAGTTTGATATCTTCTTTCTCCACTCCGGGCAGTTCGGTCACCACGACCACCGCCTTTCCAGTGTCCATGACATCCACGAGCGGCTCTCTCTCCTCTTTGACCTGGGGACCCCGCGCGCCCGGTTCCACGTTCCCGAACTCGCGGATGATCGGCTTCCCGTCCGGACCGACAGACATTGAGAACCCGTAGACGAACGGTGAGGCTCCCTCTTGCGCCTTCGGCATCTCCACCGCCTTCCGCATCATATCATCCATCAACCGGTCCATCCGTTCCATCTCGTCGAAAACGTCGAACCACCAGCCTGAACGGCTGCGGTGACGCCGAGCTTCTTTACGCGGAGCCAAACACTAGACAACCAAAGACAGAATGATCTTCCGAGACTATATTCGAGTTTCCTATCCGGCCCGACTCAGATCATACGCTTAGCAAGACTATTGATATCCGCGCCCCGGTAGCCTAGCTCGCCGCCGTCAGTCGCGGCCCGCCTTAGACTCCTCTTGAATCCTCCGCGTGGAGGATGGAACCTGAACGGCACCTTCAGACCAGCCCGCAACAGTTCGTGTAGACTCGTCTCTCCCGCCACGACCGCCTTCGCCAGATCGTCAAAGCTCGACTTTCCCAAGAGTCTGAGAAAACCATCATCTAGTCCATCAGCGCCATCGCGCTCACCCCTCTTCTCTAAGACCCGTCCCAGCAGGTCCGGGCTGACCTCTCCCCATGCCACTAGAACCTTGGCTGATCGAAGCATTCCCAGATTCGACGGCGTGTTATCTAGTAGTCTAGCCTGGAAGGTCCGTTCTAGCTTCAACGACTCCATCGTCCTTTGTACATCCGGATTGTCCGAGGCAGTCCCTCGGAGACGAACTGCCAAGATCGGATTCTTGCTCGACGACTCCATCTAGTTCACCCAGTCGCTCTGCGTCACAACGTTGTACGTCTGCGTCAAAGCGTCAAAAACCGCTAACGCCGACGATGACAAAGTCGAGGTCGACCCGAAGGTCCGAGTCCAACAGTCCCTCACACCAGCCAATCGCAGCACCTGCTTTGGAATCTCTCCCGCCACTAGTCCAAGACCCCTCGGCCCGGGCAACACTTCTACCCGAACGCTCCCAGTCTTACCCGTAACATTGAACGGGACCGTGTGCTGAGTCCCGCAGCGGCACTCCCAGCTACCGCAACCCCGACGTACGGGAATAATATTCAGCTTAGCTTGGACCGTCCCCTTATCGATCGCCGTCCGAACCTGGCGCGCCTTCCCCTCGCCAATTCCAATAAACCCGTCACCATTACCGATAGCGACAACGGCTCTGAACCTCGATCTCTCCCCAGCGTCTGTCTGTTTCTGCACAAACCCTATGCCGAGAACCTCTTGCTGAATGTTCGGCAGGAGTGTATCGACAATCTCCGGCTCTTTGATCCTCAATCCTTGTGTGAAGATCTCTTCCATCGAAATGATCTCTCCTTGCTGGACTTGTCGGCCGAGTTTGGTCTTTGGGACCCATCCTATCTCTTGACCGGGACGCTGGCTCATTTGGCAGCCTCTAAAGGTGCTGTCGAGACGGTCTTCCTAATCTCTTCGAAATGTCCAGACAGATCCTCAGGTTTCAACCCGCGGCTGAGGTAGGCGCTGAATCGTTTCTTGTACAGATCGTGCTCGCCCACCAAAGACTTCGCGTACGTAGCGATGTGATTTCCTCCGATCCGTTCCATGGGTGGAAGCTTTTCTGGAGAGTGTGGAACAGTGAGACCAGAATCCGCTAGTCCCTTCAGCACCGCGAAAAGCTTCGAGCCTTTCGTCGGACCCTTGAGCCCAAGATCCAGAATTGCCTCTTTGATCCCTCTCTGCACAGCTCTTCGAGCCGCGAGCGCTCCCGTCAAGTAGGCCGAGGGAAGATTTCCAAGCCCGCCTTTCCAACCCAGCTTAGGAAGCTCTCGAGAAGAAGCTGAGGCCCTCACAATATCCCCGGTAATAGTAGCATCAGTGATCTGCACAGTAACATACTTGTTAGTAAGCCTGACAACAGCCCGCGGCTTGCCCGATTTGACCAGTGCCCGGCGCAGCTTGTAGTCTGTCTTACCCTCTCTACGTCGCCGGTATGGGAGCGCGTAGCGCGGACTGTCAGCCATGGATCAACGCTTCTTGACAAGCTGTCGGGCCTTTACATACTCATCGACATGCGAGCCGCTCCGGAACGCTCCACCCTTCGCCATCCCCAAGAGTGTCGCGTAGCTGCCAGGCGAGAGTTGTCGGTTGTCCCTCAGCCATCTTAGGTGTCTCCTAATCGCTCTGATCTTGAGGACCCAGGCCTCCTTGCCGGGTTTCTGGCCGCCTTTTCGGCTCCCGGCCTTCTTCCTCCGCCCAGATTTGGCGCGATGTC
>Ga0209805_1002115_pt1 | contig 11626 bp, 3 predicted proteins | sample GraSoiAngelo_148_FD_185905 | JGI IMG/M metagenome (GOLD analysis project Ga0209805, IMG submission 185905) | Grasslands soil microbial communities from the Angelo Coastal Reserve, California, USA - 14_1009_09_20cm (SPAdes) (version 2) | ecosystem: Environmental > Terrestrial > Soil > Grasslands ... | reverse complement strand
AGCTCCGCAATTGGCGGCCGTTAACAGAGTGGTACCGGTCGGGAAGCCGCCCAAGAGAGTGGAGTCGTACGGATTCTGTCCGTGGAAGTCCACGCCTTTGGACAACACCGTAATGGCGGCTCCTTCGAGGGCGCCCATCAGCGATGGCTCTTGCAACATCTCGGCCAGGTTGCCGTTGAGGTTGGCGTCCCAGCCGACAGTGGCTTCCAGCGGTAACCGGTCCACCTGGAACTGCATTGTCGACGGGCAGGTGTACGGCCTACCGTTATTGGCAGTGTCGGTGGGCAAATCGTAAGGGTTGGTGCTCGAGATAGGCGCACCGTTGAGAGCCAATCCCATCAAACAATTAACCTGTCGCCGCCAGTTATCCAACTTGCCAGCGGGATGAGTATTTCCGTTGATGATGCTGGAGGCAGCTCCGACGCCTTGCAGACGGACCGGCTTCCACATCAGCAGCAGTTCACTGTGTGCGGAGGCGGAGTGGATGGCGCCGGGCGTTGTACACGCAACGGTTCCTCCCGCTGTGTTGGTGCAAGTGGGATCGATCATGATCATGTCGCCCGGCTTGGCCGCGTCCATCGCGGCCTGGACCGAAGCCGTCGGACCGACGTGGGTGGGAGCCTTGCCGCCGACGGTGACCGTCACGGTGTCGATCGACTGTTTGCCGTTCGCCGCCGTGATGACCAGCTCACCGCACCGGGCCGCTGTGGCTGGGGCGCCGTATTCTACTCGTTGCTGCAGGGGGCACACTGGCACGTTGCCCGGCACCTGCAGCGTGATCTGGGTGTCACTCCAACTCGTAACAGCCCCGGTTACTCCACCAATGGTTACCGTCCCTCTCGTCGCGCCAAAGCCGTAGTGGCGAGGGATGGTCTTCAAGTTGTACGGAGCGGTTGTGGCCGAGGGACCGGTGTACGCGTTGTTGGGTACCATCTGGTCGCCCAGGGCCGTGATCGTGAGGGTTTGACCGGGACCGCTGACCCATGGTCCAACCCCATTCCCATCCACTTCCTTAATCGCCGGCGTGGCATCCGGGTAGGCGCAGTCAGGATTGTTGTACCCCGCACCGGCGAAGGCGGACGTGGGCACCACCGGCGTATCCATGTACTGCGTCTGTCCCGGCATGAACGGGATCTCGTAGCAGAAGTTGCTGTATTGCGGGTTATACAGCGGATCGGGTGTCGGTCCCGTGCCGGGATCGTTCATACAGGTGACCATCATCGTGGGTGCGTACCCCGTCGGATTGGGCGGGTTGACTTCCCAGGTCGAGTAGGTCAGGCCATCGTAAGCGCCCCACTGGTCAGCATACACGCGGGAAATCTCGTTTCCAGCCCAGTCCTTAATGGATACGGGCAGGTTGGCCGGGGAGAATTTCTCGCCGAATTGCGGCGAGAACGGGTCGAATTCCGAAGTGTAGTCGTCGGTGATAATGCCGGTGAAGTGAGCGGCGACGTGAGCCGAAGTGAAGATCCAGAACTTCGCCAGCGCCGACATCTGGTCCTCAAGGGTAACTTCCTTGCGATCGCAGAGATTGCGCGTCGCTCCTGCGAACGGCGCCACTTCTCCGGACTGCGGGAACAGGCTAATGTAGTCGGGAACGATGCGCGCCGCGCCTACGCAGGGCCAGAAGGTCTCGACGCTGCCCGTGTCACCCTCGTGGCGCGGGGTTGCGCCCAGATCGGTAGTCGGGTTCTGGGCGTTGTTGGCGTTGTAGGTGGCGCCCACCGCCGCCTGGTCGGGGAGGATGAAAATGTTGGCGAGGCCGCCGAACTGCTGCGTTGCCGGCGCGATGTAATTGTCGCCGATCAGGATGTTCTTGTCCTCTTCCTTCACCAGTTCGTAGCCCGGAGGCACGATCATCTCGACTACGTACTTGCCGGCGGGCAGCATGGGGAGGCCGTCGGTTGGATTGGCGACGCAGATGGTGCAGTTCGTGCCCGGACGCGAACCGGCCACGCCGTTGGTTGATCCTGTACCGGTCGGTAGTCCGGTCGTCGGATTCCTGCCAATGATGCTGGGGAACTGGTACATGCCGTCGTAGGGCGCCGGTTGCACCTGATTCCAGTTGTGCATGCCGTCATAGCACTTGAACTGGGAGTTGTTCGGGATGGTGTGTGCCGGGGTTCCCCCGTTGTTGTATACGTCCAGCCACATCGGCTGGTTGAACAGGGTGAAGAAGAACAGGTCCGCGTTGGTGCCGGTGTCTCGGCCCTGGCCCGGGCAGTTCATATTGGGAACGCCATCGGACCGGAAGCCTTGGGCCCAATCGTCCCAACTGCTGGTCTTGGTCGTATCAACCAACTTCAGGCTCTGGGATCCGTCCGGCGCCGTGCCCACTTGATATAGGTTGATGGTGACTCCCGGCACATCCGGCGTCCAACTGGTGTGGAGGAGCAGCGCGGGATCATCGAACGGCCGGGTTGAGGCGTAGATCACTTCGCCGCGGATTCCGCCCGTCTCGCCCGGTACGAAGGGCTTCTTGCCGAATTCAATAAACGAGTTCTGTCCGGAAAAGCCCTGCCAGCCTTCGCTCACCACCCAGGGCGGATCGATTCGGCCGGCGGAGTTCGGCGCGCTGGTCGAATTTGGCCCGCTGGCAATCGATTGACCGGTGCAGTCCGCATTGTTGCAATAAACCGCCCCTGGTACATGCAGGTTCCCCGGCACGGGGACCGCTTCGTAGGTGTTCGCCATGTTGCCGCCGATTCCGGAACTTCCGCACGGCGCTGTAACACCGGATTGACACGTGCCGTCGGCGGGCCCGCCCCCGTCGTAGACCACATGCGTGCCCGTGTTCTTGTAACGCGTCGAGTCCGTCTCAATGACATACCAGGCAAACAGCGGGAACACCTCGTTGAAGCCGGCATTACCGCTCAGGTCGGTGTTGTTGAAGTTGGAGTAGCTGCCGTCGCGGAAGCGGATGTTCGTCGCCACCAGCGTCAAGCCGGATTCGTTGCTGTCCCGGACACCGTTGCCATTGGTGTCAAAGAAGGTGCTGGTGTAGATATTCGCTTGCCACTGGTTCATGGCAACTTGGCCCAGGTTGGTGGTTCCGCCGGCCAGCCGCACCGGGGTCGAAAGACCGTCCACCAGCATATCGTTCCATTGATCGAAGACGGTGAGTCTCCAGTCGCCGTTCGGCAGACCCGAGAGGCGGAAGGTTCCGTCGGCGGCGCATTTTGTAAAGGCGAAGTCTTCGCCGTCCGGATCGCCAAAGCTCACGTAGCACTGAGTGAAGGCGAAGCTATCGTTGGTCCCGCTGCCGTAGAGTCTCTCATCCGGCGTGCGGCTCATGCGCTCGGTTGTGACCGTGCCCGTCAAGGTATTGGTACAACCCGTGCCGGTGATGTTCGGGTCCGTGCCGGCGCAAACGCCCGCCAAACGGGCCTGGATAATAGCCGGGTTGGCAAAGCCGATGGACACGTGGTAGCCAGCCGGGCCATACTCCTGGAAGAAGCTCGGCTCGCCGATTCGCAGGAACGAATCGTGGGCCTTTTGGCCGTCCAGGGTGTTGGTTTGCAGCCACTGTTCCCCAGCTGCAATCCGGTCAGCTCCGGGGGTTGCCACTACGCCATATCTTCCTGGCATCAGGTTGGCAACCACGGCCTGGCCTGCCAGCGGAGAAAAGGTCTTGCCGTCCGATTCAAACTTCGGGCAGGTCACGACCATGCCCGTTATACCCGCCTGAGTCGGATCGCGGGTGGGCTGCGCCGAAATCGGGCACGCATCCAGCCCCGTGGTCGGATCCGGCGTTCCCGCCAGGCTGTTCGACAACGGCATGTTGAACATGTCGTAGGTCATCTGGCCGGTCGCATCACCGGTGCCGCCGGCGTCGTCAAACAGGACGATTTCGAAACCGCCCAGACCAGGCTCGTTAGGCGCCAAGGGAGTCGCGTTGCCGCCGGCATCGTTTTCGCCGTTGAGCGGAAAGTCGTCCTGAAACACAAACACGGAGAGTTTTGCCGTTGGCAAGGGAGTGGGTTCGGTCAATATGGTGACCGATGGAGTGGTCCCGGTTGCGCCGGGGAAGAGGATCGGAGCGCCGCCCATGCCGTGCCCGCTCTGGGCGTTCCCTGTATTAAACGGATTGGCCGCATCGCCCGGCAAGACCGAGATGTAATAGCGCTTGGTCGGATCCAGGTGGACCGAGCCGGGAGATACGGGGGTCTGTTGTCCCGCAGTGGTTCTACAAACGCCATTGCCGATATCGCACACCGCGGGTGCATGGCTACCGGTCGTAGGATCGACCAGAGTCTGGCCCGATTCGCAGGACAGTGGTCCGGTGCAGCCCGCCGCCACCAAGGGCATGTAGCTGGTGTGGAAATTCGTGCCGTAGGTTGGAACGACCGTGGTGGACGTCGTGCCGCCGGTGTTTGTCGTCTTCGTCGGGTCGAGGTAGAACGTGCGGTCTTCCTCAATAATCCAGCGATAGTCGTTGACGGCAGCTTTTGTCTTGCCGTCCAGAACCCTAACCGCAAGATTGCTCGCCGCTGGGAAGACTAGCGTCACGGTCGCGGTGCCGGCACTTACAGTTCCCTGTGAGTTCTGCGCTTTGAAGCTGAAGCTGTAGGTGCCCGCTCCGCCAACGGAGGCGTTGAACCCGCCGTTCGGATCGACACTCACTGTGCCGGCTGGGCTCATGGTTCCCGAGACGGAGGCAGCGTTTACCGTAAGCGGATAGCCCGCCGCGTCCTTGCAGAACGACAGGATGCCGGACGGCTTGATACTAAGGGCTGTGGCCACTGTCGACGTGTATGTTGGTGAGGGGACGGTACAGGTAATGCCGCTAGCTGCCTCAATCGGGGCCGCACCCAGGGTCACCGTGGCGGTTATGCCCGAGGAGCATGTCGTCCCCGTAACCGAACCGTTCGCGCAGTACGTGAAGCTAGCGGAGGCGGTTCCGGCATTCGCCGCATAAGTAAACGTGCCGTCAGCATTCAGGCTGAGCGTGCCGCCAGTCGGCGCCGTCAATAACTGTACGCCATAAACGTTGGTATCGTTGGCGATCACACCCTTGCCGGGATCTGAGACGGTCAGGGTTTGGCCCGCGATCACCGAGTTGTAGGTGTCGGCTCTGGCTACCGCGGTGGCGAACGCTGGGGTTGCCGGAAGTCCGGCGCCATTAATGCCGATGTAGGCTAGCATGCCGGCGTCGCGCGCGGTCGCGTTACCCGACAGGCTCAGTTCACGGTCGTACACCGGAAGTGCCGGCGCGGTGGCAATGCTGGGCACGTTAATCATGACATCGTAAGTCTTGCCCGCAGCCATAAATACTTCGCTCTGCACGCGCGGAATGCCCGGCAGCGGGTTGCCGTCTTCCGCGATCAGGGCAAAGCCGCTGGCCGCTGTGGTGGCCCCGGTCGAGGTATATTGATCTCCCACGATCGAAGGTACGTGCATGCGCAGGCCGGCATTGACGAGGCGTACTAATACGCTTCCGGTGACTCCGGAGGCGGGCGTCGCTGCGAACAGCGAAGTTGAGGCGTGCGTCTTGTCGAACGCGACTCCGTTAATGAGGTAATATAGCGGTGTGTAGTTCACCGCCGGCGGATAGCAGGTGTTATACGTCGCCGAGCTGGGATTGCCGCAACCGCCTGGCTGACCGGACCATACCGCGGTCTCGCTAAAACCCGCGGTGTTGACGGCGGCGTTGACCGCTTTGTTTTGGACCGGGTCGATTTCGCTGAAGAGCAGCGGGATTTCCGCGTTGTAGGTTACAGCGGGAACCGCGGCACTCGTAGCGGTGGCGGCCACCGCGGGATAAGCGGTGCCCGCGCTAGTACCTGCAGGCGCGGTCGTGACCACCAGGATTCCGTAGAGACCCATCGGACCCTGAAGAGACGGGTGTGTACCCGACTCAATCAGGTAGGTGCCCGGCCGCAGGGCTGACCACGTCAGCGCTGCGCTCGCTCCCGCCGCCACTTCCGTCGAGAACGACTGCACACGGTTACCCTGCACTGGAGGCGTAGTTCCCGCCCCCCCGGCGATCGGCCACGTGGTAGCCGCCTGGGCGCCGGAGTGGTCCGGGGAGGGTGTGGAGGTCGCCGTCGTTCCCAGGCCACCGCCCAACTGCCCCACGATCACCAGCGAAGTAGGCACCGTGTTGCCATTCAAGAACGAGAGGCTATTCGTGAGGTTGATGGTCAGGCTCGTCCCCGCAGCAACATAAGGAACCGTAATGACCACCGGAGACCAGCCGGCCGGCGCAGTCGTCGTTGCCGCCGGCGCCGCCGGATTCAAGTTGGCGCAGGTCGCTGTCGACCCAGCCGCGGCGGTGCCGCACGTGTAGCCCCACATCGGCACAACGGAGCCGTCGGGCAGGGTTACGCTGCTTGGTGCGGCGGTCAGATTGACCGTCTGCTGGGCGAGCGTCAAACCCGCTCCGAGGAGGAGAACAGTTGTTATCAGTACCGCTGTCTTCAGGCTGGCTTTGAGATAGTTGGGTAGCATTGCTCTTCTCCTCATGACTAGTTGGTCTCGTCGATCTGAAATTCCCGGGAATCAACCAACATCATCATCAGCATTCCGCCGGGAAAAATATTGTTGGTGGTGATCTCGCGCTCGTTGTGCGAGTGCCACATGAAGGCAAACCCAGCCTCGCTGGCGGGCGGATTCGCGATCGTGCCCGAAGGCGGAGTTGAGCCGGTGGCGCCGCACGAGCCGGCGGGAGCACCGGCGCTGCATCCAGTCGCCCGCAGTGTCGCGTTCGGACCAAGATAGGGGCTGCCGCCGTACCAGGCTCCGTTGGTCAGGATGTTGGGATCGGGAAGCGTAACCGGGCCGTTGCCTGCGACATCGCCCGTCGGAGTCGCTTGAACAGGCTTGTTGTGGTCTTGGCACCACTCGAAATAGTTGATTGCCGTCGGCGCCCCGGTGTTGTAGCCATTCGCGTCCGGAGTACAGGTAAGCTTGGCCAGAGGGTCAGCAGAAGCTGGGTTGTGGCCGTATGGATCCCAGTTCAGGCCCTTACCAGTCCAGTAGAAGATACCGTCCATAGCCACCCCTGGAGTTGTGGTCGTGGTGAACAGGAGAGGTCCGGCGAGGCTGTTAGGGTCGGTCGCGCTGACGATCAAGTTTCCATCGCGGGCCAGGATGCGCACGTGGTTGCCGTGCTCGTGGAAGGGATGTTGCCAACGGCCCTGGCCGATGATGCGCAGCAATACCTGCTCACCCGGATGCATATGAGGATTGCCGTTATAAGGCTGGTGAGGATACTCGGCGGCATAGTTCGGATCCATGTCGTCAGGCATCGAGCGTCCGTTGATCAAGTAGTACGCGGGATGGTAAGGCTCGGTCGCGACTTCGAGGCTGCACCCCGCAGCGCCGGCCACGCAGGTGCTCCGTGCCGCAACCTGTTCCTCTGCCTGGCGGTGAATTCGGGGATCCATCTCGGAGAACTGGAAGAGGTATTCGCGGTCGTAACAGGCCTTGGGGTGGTTGTAGGCAGCAGCCGCCAGACGGAAATCAGTTTCGCCCCAATGCGCTTCGGCAGTTCGGTTCGAAGCCGCGAGCCCCGACGTGCAGTTGGCGGGAATCGCGGACGGGACCACAATGATGGCACCGTACAGGCCCATCTCAACCTGCAGGTCACCTTGCGTTCCGCTGTAGTAGGCGTGCGTGCCGGCCGTCGAGGCCGTGAAAGAGTAAGTGACCGTGCCTCCGTGAGCCGCCTCCTGCGTTAGTATCCCGGCGACGCCGCCCGACGTCGTCACATTAAATCCAGGGAACAGAATCGATGTATTGCCGGCCGCGGCGGGTAGATTATTCGTCAACGTAACCGTGACCGTCGCTCCTTGCGTGACGATCAGCGTGGGGCCGGGAATCTGCATCGTATTGCCACACGCGCTTCCGGTTGCGGGACCAAACGGGGCGGCAGTGCCGCCACCGCTACAGGCATAGCCCCACGAGTAGACCAACGATCCATCAGGCTGCGAAATGAAGGCTGCGCTGGCCGAGAGTGCGAAATTAGTTCCTCTAACCCCAGGAGCCGCGGCATGCGCCGTAGCTGTAAGCAGCAAGGCCACGGCCGCCATTACCACTGGGAGCAGTCCTGTAATCGAGATTGCTGGTTTTTTAGTCATTGGCTTCATCGCTGCTCTCCTAATTGATACGGACTTCGGTCATCAGGCCGCCGAAGTTCTCAGCATCATTCGACAGGTGGTCGAGATTGGGGGTATAGAGATAGAACACGCTGCCCGACGGATACAGCGTGGTATTGCTGGCATCCAGAATCACGTCGAGCGACTCGCCGCCACCCAGCGTGATGGAGTTCGTGGTGTAGTAGAGATTGTTTCCCGCCTGATCCCGCAGCAGCTTGGCGTTGATCGCGATCACCTGCATCGGAATCCCCAGTGAAGCGAGGGTCTGATATTCCGTAACGTCCAGGTCGGAAATGCGCAGCAGCAGTTTCTTTCCTGCCGGAATGCTGATGATCGAACTCAGCGGCTGCGAGTAGTGCATGGCGCCATCCGCCGAGATCGTCGCCAATGGCCCGGCGGTCACTGTGTCGGGGTAGCTGCGCCCGTTCAGCAGAAAGTATTTGTCCTTCATGTCGACAAAACCTTCCGGGTTGAAGGTCATGCCGACGAAGTGGAAGTTGGGATCGAAACCGTGGATCTGGATGGGATACTCGACATCGTATGCGGTCGAGCCGTCACCGTCGTTGTAGGCATACTTGCCGGGACCAGCCGCGGTCGTCCTAATGGCGGGCAGGGGATTGCTGCACAGGATATCGGTGGTGGAATCACATTTGGTGCGCAGATCCAACTGCTGTTGCTGCAGTCCGGTATAAAGATCGCCTGAATAGCGATTCTGCCGCGGGCGCACATAGATCTGTCCCACCATGCCCATCTGCAAGTGCTCGGGCGGGGTAATGTGGCAGTGCCAGAAATAAGTGCCCGCGTCGGGAGCCAGATAGTAATAGGTGAAGCTGCCGCCGATGTTGATGGCGACCGAGGCGTCCGGCACGCCGTCATAGAAGGAAGAGGCGTTCGGGTAACCGTGGAAGTGAACCGTGTGCTGCTCGAACAGGTCCGGCCGCATGATCATGCCCACGTTGGTGAGGGTCAGGAAGAATTCGTCGTCCTCATCGAGCGCCATCAAGGGGGCCGGGATGTTGCCGTTCATCACTCCAACATCCTCGATGGGACGGGGATCCACGTGTCCGGTACTTGGGGCGGCAGTATTGCCGGTCGTGTCCGGAATCAGCCCTACGGCGCCGTTATACCCAAATCCCGAAAGAGAGTTCGGACCAGGGCCGGCCCCATCGCTGGTGGCGGGGTCACCGGGCACAAAGGTTCCCCCATAGACGCTGTTGAACACGCTCGGGAACTCGGTGCCAGGCAAACCGTTGGCAATGTCGGTGATCCCAGACAGCGGTCCGAAGGAGAACATGTACGTCTGTGTGCCGTCGCCCATCGTGGCGTAACCGTCACCGCCCGAGATCTGCTGGCACTTGATCGCTCCATTCACATGGGCAGTTGCCGCCGGATATCCGCTTGTCCCGGTATAGGTCGGACCCACGTACGCAGGTTCCGCATTGTTATTGGCGGCGGTCGGGTGGGTAAGGGTGCTAGTTGGACATTGAACTCGGAATGACTGTGCGCTTGCGACTGCAGTTGCAAGGCAAACTAGAAGTATTGGCAACCAAACCGGGGACAGCTTTCTCATGGCGGTTCAGCCTCCTGACACGGCGTGTTTTTGGGGGATACAGGCGGGGGAGCCAGCGCCGAGATGCTATGCGCCCCAAAGGCAGGCGTCTACATTGAAATAGATGAGATAACAAATTTCGTGTAATGTGCCGCAGACCTTAGTGATGTGGAGACGATGGTTGAGAATAGTTGAGAAGTTCAGTAAGTTGTCAGGCAAGGACAAGAAGATGATTGATCGATTGTCTATCTTGCGAAGATGGACCACTACCGTTGAGTCCGGCAGCCCGCGCAGCGCTGATCGGCGCGTACTCGCTCCGGCGATTGAGGTTCACTGGTTGAATCTTGAGCCAACAGGATGTTTTAAATCGCGGTGTGGACACCGCGATGGGCGAAGCTAGAACGACTCTTCATTACCCTTCCCTCACTCCGCGTGCGCGCCAAGCCGATCTCAAATAACACGGGGAGCAAACCCCGTGTGCCAACCAGCCCAATGCTCTTGAACAACAGGGACACCAATTCACTCTGGCGTCGAGCGCCGGTTTTCCTAAACAATTGTCGCAGATGAGTGCAAGCCGTTGAGCGCCCGATGCCGAGCTGATGGCAGCACTTCTCGAGGCTGTTGCCCTCCATCAGCAGATTAGCGAGCCGAGCTTCGGCGCGAGTGAATCCGTAGAGCTCGCGGAGTTCGCTCATTCCCACGGCGACCGACATCTCGGGGTCCAGAATGAACAACAGGGTAAGGGTCTCAGCTATATCCGGTTCTGAAGACACGTTCCTGACTGAGCGCAGGAGCAGGATCAACGGCCTCTTCCCAGACGGCCGTGGAATGGCAAGCGCCACGGAACTCAGTTCTGAATTTTGATCCTGAACCGCATTCGCCGTCTGCTCTATGAGGTCACTTAACGCACATCCTCTTGGACTGCGTAGAAACCCGCGCGCGGTCACTGCGAGTCCGTCACTAGCGGCCAAAATCTGCTCCGCTGTCCGGTTGCTCAGCAACACTCGGCCCGAAATATTGCTCACAGCGAATCCGACGCTAAGCATGTCGAGCACCTCAAAGCCTGCCATGAGCAGGTAAAAGGGACGGTTATCAGAGCGACAGTCGAGCAGGTTGGCGATCTCCGTGAGATATATATCTTCCATGTCTAGTTTGTTCTTAATTTCGGCGCACTTCTTAGCATCTTCGCGCCCACCATTGGAGTGCGACATACCGCAGATCTTACAGTTAGAATATTCTGATGTATTTAGCTGGTTCTGCGGCATTGTCATGCTAAGCTCTCCTGCCGATATCCTCGCCTGTCGCCATAAGTGTGCGTGCAGCCAATACTAACTGCGCTCTCCAGATTCCACTCGGCGGAAGCTCGCAACTCTTCGGTTTCCTTTGTTATCAACGCCAGACCCGGAATTGCGCATCGTAACTCTCGGTTCCATCCGAACTAGGCCAACGCTCTTGAACAGCAGCGAAACTAACTCGCTTTGGCGTTGCACGTCAGTCTTCACAAACAAGTGGCAGAGGTGCATCCTGGCTGTTGATGGCTGAACACACAGTTCTTCGCAGCAGGCGTCGAAGGTTTTGCCCTCCATTAGAAGACGGGCCAATCGGGCCTCGGCGGAACTGAGTTGGTAGAGTTGGCGCAATTCTGCGCTACTCGCATCGGTGGGGAGCTCGGGGTCAAGGATAAACACCAACGCAGCAGGAGCATCGGAATCTTGTGTCGAAGATATTTGAACAACACGGCGCACGATAACTGTCAGCGACTTTCGACCAGCACTCCGAGGAACAGAAAAGAGTCTGCTATGGGCGTGGGAATTCCCCGGCCATGCTGCGACACTCGTGTTCATAAGGTTGAGGAGTGGGCCGTGAGTCGAGCTTAGTGTTCCCTCGGAAGTCACCTCCAAACCGTCGCGAGTTGAAAGAATATGCTTCGCCGTCGAATTCGTGAGCAATAGCCCGCCCGCATCATCGATCGCAATGA
>Ga0209805_1002108_pt1 | contig 11657 bp, 12 predicted proteins | sample GraSoiAngelo_148_FD_185905 | JGI IMG/M metagenome (GOLD analysis project Ga0209805, IMG submission 185905) | Grasslands soil microbial communities from the Angelo Coastal Reserve, California, USA - 14_1009_09_20cm (SPAdes) (version 2) | ecosystem: Environmental > Terrestrial > Soil > Grasslands ... | reverse complement strand
CGACCTTCTTTCCACATAACGGAACGCTGGTCGTGCACAACACGGCTGACAACCTCGATATGGTTGACGCCTTGGTTGAACAGGCAAATGCCTCCGGTCCAAAGCAAGTCGAGATCGAAGCAAAGTTTATCGAGATCACCCAGACCAATCTGAAAGAGCTTGGCTTTGATTGGCTCCTCGGTCCGTTTAAGATTGGCACTCACAGCGGTGTCTTTGGATCCGGCGGAACCTCGGGCACCGGAACGCCAGTGAGTTCGGCTAATTTCCCGTTTAATAATGGAAGTGCCGGACCCCCTGTCGGCTCTGTAGCTACAATCCCTGGGGATGGCACGGGCGGCGGCCCGGTTACCGCTGGCAATCGCAGCGGGACTTTTGCACTTAGTGCTAATGCACTCGATGCGCTGTTGGCCGGCGGTACCGGCGGAATGAGCGTTGCCCCGGGCATTTTCGGGCTGGCCGGTGTCTTCACCGATCCGCAGTTTCAGGTGGTCATCCGCGCTCTCAACCAGAAGAAAGGGGTCGATCTTTTGTCCGCGCCGAAGGTGACGACGAAAAGCGGTCAGCGCGCGATCATCGAAATTGTCAGAGAATTTCGTTATCCGACCACGTTTTCGCCGCCGCAAGTTCCGTCGCTTACTGCCCCCACAGGCACCGCTGCGATTGCACCTGCTGTTGTGACGCCGACTACGCCTTCCACCTTCGAAACTCGCAATACCGGCGTCACTTTGGAGGTTGAACCCGTGGTGGGAGCAGACGGAGCGACCATCGACCTGAACCTCGTGCCTCAAGTCGTCGAATTTGAAGGATTCATTAATTACGGGAGTCCAATTAATGCTGTCGGCCTCAATAGTACGACAATGGCCGGGGTGACAACATTCTCAGCCTCGGTCCCGGTTCTTCTCACTGAGAACGTGATCAACCAACCGATCTTTAGCACGCGCAAGGTAACCACCAGTGTGCAGGTGGCTAACGGCCAGACCGTTGTCATCGGCGGATTGATGCGTGAAGATGTCCAGAAAGTGGAAGACAAGACGCCTTTACTCGGCGACATTCCGCTGGTTGGCCGCTTGTTCCGCAGCAATGTCGATCAGCATGTTAAACGCAATCTGATTATCTTCGTGACGGCCAGAAAGGTAACTCCGCTAGGACAGGCTGCTGAGGAGCAAGAGGAAGAGCTGCAACCACCGGTGTTACCGGAAATCCCGGCCTATAAAAAATAGGTGCCCGCGATAGGGATTACGGGCGGAATTTCCACAGGCAAGAGCACGTTTTGTGAGTGTCTGCGCGAGATTCTTCCCTCAGCCAAGTTTTTCGACGCCGATGAGGTTGCTCGCCAACTTGTCGATCTTGATGATGTTAAACAGGAACTCCTAGCCAAATTCGGATTCGGCATCTTTTCCCGCAACGGCGACTTGAATAGGGACGCACTCCGCACCATAATCTTTCAGGACGCCGCCAAAAAGCAGGCGCTCGAACTGATTCTCCATCCCCGGATTCGCCGGCAATGGAGCGTTGAAGCGGACAGGCACCGCACATCTCCCGAATTTTTCTTCGCAGACATTCCACTTCTTTATGAAACCGGTGGTGAAACCTTGTGCGACCGGGTGGTGGTGGTCGCCTGTTCGCCCGATATCCAGCTCGCCAATCTCATGCGGCGAATGAAGATCGAGCGCGCCCCGGCCGAAGCCATGATCAAATCGCAAATGCCTCTCGAAGAAAAAATCAAACGGGCCGATCACGTTGTTTGGAACAACGACGATCGAACGGTGCTCGCGACTCAGGCTGCGAGTCTGGTTGAACTGTGGCGTCAGGAAAAATGGACGAAGAAGTAAAGGACGAAACTGTGGAGGCTAATGCCACCCCGGCTCGGAGTGCGGCCGACACGGCCGCCACTACAACGGCAGGACCGCGAGAGCTGAGCATCAACGAGCTGGAAAAGCTCGACGATCTCTTTCCGGTCGCGCGCGATTTCAATTTGCATCTGCATCCGGCGCGCACGCGGCATCATCACATTCTCGACATCGCGCGGGCTGCGCTCGGCCAGGGCGCCAACGTCACGGCCGAAGGTTTTCTCGATCAAGTCGGCGATTCGTTCGGCTTGCTGCGTTATCCGGAGCTGAATTTCTTGCCGGTGCCGGAAGACGTTTATGTGCCGCGCGCGGCGATGGAGCTTTATCATCTGCGGCCGGGGCAAAAACTTGCTGGCAAATTGCGGCTCCCGCGTGATCGCGAGAAAGGACTTGTCCTCGACGACGTTATCACAATCGAAGGCGAGCCCGCCGAAAAATGGAGCGAGCCGACCGATTTCGAAAAATTAACACCGCAGTTTCCGCAAGGGCGGATCATGCTCGAAAATCCAAAGACGAACTCGATCTGCGCGCGGGGAGTCGATCTGTTGGCGCCTCTCGGGCACGGCCAGCGCGGGTTGATCGTGGCGCCGCCACGCGTTGGCAAAACAATTTTGCTTAAGGAGATCGCCAAAGCGATCCGGGTGAATCATCCAGAGATCGTTCTCATTCTCTTGCTGGTGGACGAGCGGCCCGAGGAAGTGACCGATCTCGAGCGCGAAATCGATTGCGAGATTTATCATTCGAACTTTGACGAGAACGTGATTCGGCACGTGCAAGTCGCGGAACTCGTGCTCGAACGGGCCAAGCGTTTGGTTGAAATGAAAAAAGACGTCGTGATTTTGCTCGATAGCCTGACCCGGCTCTCGCGCGGCTACAATAATTTGCAGCCGAGCAAAGGACGGATCATGTCGGGCGGCGTCGAAGCCAAGGCGCTGACTAAACCGAAAAAGTTTTTCGGGTCGGCAAGGAATGTCGAAGAGGGCGGCAGCCTGACGATTCTCGCGACTGCATTGACCGAAACCGGCAGTCGCATGGACGAGTTGATCTTCGAAGAATTCAAAGGCACCGGCAACATGGAGCTGCATCTCGACCGCGCGCTGCAGGAAAAGCGGCTTTATCCGGCGATTCATCCGCTGCTATCGGCAACACGACGCGAGGATTTGCTTTATCATCCGGACGAATGGGAGCGCGTCCAGCAATTGCGCAAAGCGATGGCGGCGCTGCCGCCGATTGAGGCGATGGAAAAATTGATCGACAACCTGCACGCGACCAAAACCAACGCCGAACTGTTGCTGAGCGGACTCAAATGAGAAAGCGGATTACTAATTCTGTCATGTCGACCGAAGTGGAGACATTTCTTGATGTTTCTGAAATATTTAGAGATTCCTCGACTCCGCTCGGAATGACAAAGAACGGGCTTCGCGAAGCGTGATCGCGAACGCGTCGCAGCTTCGCGAGCTGCTTCCACAACTTCAATCAGTCGATCGCGTTGCGCTCGACACCGAAGCGGACAGTCTTCACTGCTATCGCGAGAAGCTCTGCCTGCTGCAAATAAGCATTCCCACGCGCGACGCGATTGTCGATCCTCTGACGGATATCGATCTTGCGCCGCTGCGTGACGCGCTCGCGGACAAAGAAATTGTGCTCCACGGCGCCGATTACGACCTCCGATTGCTCCGGCGTAATTTGAGCTTCGCCCCGCGAAGAATTTTCGACACCGTGATCGCCGCGCGAATGGTCGGTATCCGCGAATTCAGTCTTGCGGCGCTGGTGCAGCGTTATTTTGGGATCGAGCTGGCGAAAGGATCGCAAAAAGCGAATTGGGCGCAGCGACCGCTTTCCGCGCGCATGGCTGAATATGCGGTCAACGACACGCGCTATCTGTTGCCGATGGCCGAGCGTTTGGAAGCCGAATTAAATTCGCGAAATCGAATGGAGTGGTTCCGGCAATCGTGTCAACGTGCGCTTGAGTTGGCCGCGATCGACCGCGAGCGCGATGCCGACGAAGCGTGGCGAATTTCCGGGGCGGGTGCGCTGCGCGGTCGAGCATCGGCTGTTTTGCGCGAACTCTGGAACTGGCGCGAGAAGGAGGCTGAAGCGGTCGATCGTCCGCCGTTTCACATTTTGCAGAACCGCGAGCTGTTGCATTCCGCTGAAAAATTTGCGACTGGCGAATCTCCCGATTACAAACATTTTTCCGATCGTCGTCGCCGCACTTTTCGTCATGCGGCCGAGCGCGGAATGCAGTTGCCGGAAAAAGATTGGCCGGTCAGGCCTCGCCGTTCCGGCATGCGCGCGACCGCGGAAGTTGTGAAACGAATCGAGCAACTACGACGTCATCGCGATCACGCTGCGAAAGAGTTGCACATCGAATCTTCCTTCATCGCCCCGCGCGCAACCTTGGAAGCGATCGCCGCCGACCAATCGCGCGCCGACGCACTCCTTGTTCCGTGGCAACGCGAGCTGTTTGGCATTTCAGAAGTCAGAGGTCAGAGGTCAGAGGTCAGTTGAACACGCGGTATCGGTTCGCTGCATCAGCTTGGTTAGGCCGCCCACGAGCGCAACGCCTTCTCCACACGCGCAGTTAGCCCCGCTGGATGTCGAGCGGGAAGACGGTGTCCATGATCGAACCCCCGCCATCCACATGGAGAATTTGACCGGTAATAAAGCTCGCTTCATCCATGCACAGCAGCATCACGGCGTTGCCGACATCTTCCGGGGTGCCCAACCGACCCATTGGGGTCCAGCCGCCCTCGTGCCAGACTCGGATCGCCTCTTGGATCTCTTGCGGCAAAACGCGCAAGACACCTCCCTCAACCACATTCGGCGGACCGAAAATGCCCCCGGGACTGATGCCATTGACGGTGATCCCTCGTAGCGCTAGGGCCACCGCGAAGTAGCGAACCAGCGACTCCATTGCTGCCTTGGCGGCACCCATGGCAACCCATGGCTGCCAGCTCCCCGTGCGGCCGCCGGGGCTGTAAGTAATGGCAAGGATCCTGCCCCCATCGCGCATGAGGCGGGCTGATTCCTGGGCTCCCAGCAGGAACGCCTGGGCCTGGGAATCGAGAGCCATGTGCCATTGTTCAAGCGTGATGTCCAAAGGCCGCCGGTAGAACCCCGGCAGATCCGGCCGTGCGTTGCTGACGAAGATGTCGAGCTTGCCGAATTCGCCCTGAACCTTGCGAAACATCTCGGTGATCGGTTCTGGACGTGTTACGTCGGCTTGAACGACGAAGCCATCAGAACCGCGGTTGCGGACTTGGGCAAGCGTATCGTTCGCAGCGCGCTCGTTTTGGTAGTAATGAATTGCGACCTTAACGCCAGTCTCCGCCAGTTTCAGCGCGATTCCTCTTCCGATCCCGCGCGAACTCCCAGAGATCAGTGCGTGCTTTCCTTCGAGTGCCATATAAAGCTCCCCAGGTTACTAATGACGAAGAAACTACAAAGTAGGAATTAGAAAGTAGAAAACATTCCGCCCGCCGCAACATAAACATCCCGATGAAGCAGATTTTGTTTGCCGCGTGTCCAGCAACTATTGGCCTAACGAAGTAAAATCAGCAACCGCTTCGAATGTCGCAAGAACAAATCAGTCGACGTATTTTTGGGCGATCGGCATACGGCGGCCGAGCCCGAACGCGCGCGATGTCACTTTGAATCCGGGGGCGGCTTGTTCGCGTTTGTATTCATTCAAATCGACGCGGCGCTGGACCCACCGCACAGTCTTCTCGTCGAACCCGCGTCCAATGATGTCGCGCGCGCTCAAGTTTTCCTCGACATAGAGTCGCAAAATCTCGTCCAGCTTCTCGTAAGGCGGCAGCGTGTCCTGATCTTTTTGGTTCGGCTTCAATTCCGCGCTTGGCGGTTTCTCAATGGTCGATCTCGGAATGATTTCGCGCTCGCGGTTAATCCAGCGCGCGAGCTCTTAGATCATTGTCTTGGGCACATCGCTGATGACCGCGAGGCCGCCGGCCATGTCGCCATAAATCGTGCAATAGCCGACAGAGAGCTCGCTTTTATTTCCGGTCGATAAAACTAGGTGGCCGAATTTGTTCGAGAGCGCCATTAGCGTCATCGCGCGCAACCGCGGCTGCATGTTTTCTTCGGTCTCGTTTTCCGGCAGCCCGGAAAAGACTTCCTTAAACTGGCCTTTGAAGATGGCAAACGTCTCGGCGATCGGGACGTGCAACAATTTGATCCCGAGGTTTTCGGCCAATCTCTTTGCGTCATCAATGCTGCCGCGCGATGAATACTGGCTCGGCATAGAGACGCCGACCACGTTCTCCGCTCCGAGCGATTCGACCGCGATCACTGCCACGACCGCCGAATCAACGCCGCCACTGAGACCGAGCACGCCCGATTTAAAATTACATTTTCGCAAATAATCGCGCAGGCCCAACGAGAGTGCGGCAAAGAGTTGTTCGGGTGTTGGTTCCTCGCGGAATTCGACCGCGACAGTTGAATGGGTGTCCACGATCTGTTCATGTTCGCGGAATGCAGGCAGCTGCGCGATCAAACCGCCGGACGAATTTACGGCGATCGAGTTGCCATCGAAGATGAGCTGGTCGTTGCCGCCGACGGCGTTGCAGTAGCAAATCGGCCGCTGATAAGTGCGCGCGAGTGTCGCGACCATTTCATAGCGAATCGCGGGTTTATGCAACGTGAACGGTGACGCGCTCAAGTTCAGGATCACGTCGGCGCCCTGTTCGATCAGACTTCGCGTCGGTTCGCAGTCGTAAAGCGGGCGGGGGAGATAATGTTCCGTCCAAATGTCCTCGCAAATGGTGACGCCAATTTTTTTTCCATTTAGATCGAAAGGCTCGACGCGGGCCGCGGGTTGGAAATAACGGTCTTCATCGAAAACGTCGTAGGTTGGCAAAAGTGATTTGTGCGCTTTTCGAATCGGCTCGCCGGGCACGAGTAGAGCAGCCGCGTTATGAAACGGCCGGCCGCGTCCTTCGTTTCGATCGACAAAGCCGACCAGCAAGGCCGCTTTGCCGACGCGGCGATGCAATTGGTCCAAAATCTCGAGCGTTTCCGGAACGAATCGTGACTTGAAGACCAAGTCCTGGGGCGGGTAACCGGTGATTGCGAGTTCGGGGGTGACAATGAGTTCGGCCCCGGCCGCGGCCAGGCGTTCGTAAGATTGAAGAATCTTTTCGAAGTTACCGCGCAAATCCCCCACGGTGGGGTTGAGCTGGGCGAAGCCGACTCTCATTCACGCAAATTATGCGTGCGCGAGCCAGCAGCAATCGTCTTTTGTTCTACTTTCCAGGATCGAGCACTGCGCGGTGCTTGTAGCCCTTGTTCAGGGCGTCGTCGGCCCCTTCAACGAAGACCCTTGCCCATTCGACGAGGCTGGCAGCAAGGAAACCGGCGAAGGCGCAGATGAGGACTTTCTGGAAGAAGGTGGCGTGCACCCCTGTTTACCAGCAACGATAGTGCCACTACACGAAGGTCTTTACAAAATTGTCGATCTTGCACGTTCGCGCTCGCGATTAACACCGCGCTTTAGTGCGGTGACTAGGGCACGCCGCGCATCACAAACCGTTTAAACGGTTTCCGACATTGGCGGCGGAGACCACCGGGCTGAACCGCGGTGGTAGTCAGGCATGAGAGTTGCGGATTTTCCCGCGTCATGGCTGATCCCAGCGAGCCTAAACCGAACGAGATCGACGCCGATAATTTATCACGCTTGCTCGAATTGGAGCTGATCCAAAAGCGCGCCACTTGGAAGCAAGCTGGTGAGCGCTACCAGTCATTTCGCGCCGCCGGATTCGTTTTTCTCTTTGTCCTGATCGTCGGCTGCTTGGTCGGCGGTTACTTTGCTTTCATGCGCGTCAACAAGGAGCGTGCAAATCAACCGACGACTTCCGCCGTGGAGCATTGATGTCGGTCTAGTCCTGCGAGCTCCTGCAACTGCGATCAACTATTCGGTGGCCGAGTCGCCTGGAGCGCCGCCGCCAGCTTTCGCCCGTGCCACTGCCCGTTGCTCGTTGCGGTCGTTAATGACGAAGGTGTTGTTCTCGCCCAACTTCGACCACGGCCCGCGCGGCACGTCCTTAAAATCGACGAACTGCCAATCGGTCACGTCGGTTTCGTTTAAGCCAAGATAATCGCGCACCGCCGGCGAAACATCGAGACCGGCGCCTTTATTCAGGTTTGGTTTCGGCCGTTCGTTGCCGAAAACGTATTGCCAATGGTCGGTGCGAAACGGCCCGGCATCTTCCCATTGCGCATAGACGACTTTGTTTCCCTTGCGAATCGCGATCCAGCGATCTTTGCAAACGGAGACGGCGGGGCCTTGGTAAGCGTCTTTGAACCACGGAATTACATGCGACGCTTCCGGTCGGTGGCCGGTGGCAGCTTTGTCGTTGTAGGGCAAGGCGCAATAAAATGGATTCTGCCGAGGCGTGAATTTCACCGGCGTATAATCCTGCCGGCGCGCCGGATTTGGGTCATCCAGACCGCCATAACTTTTCGACCACTCTTTGTCCCATGAACTGGAGAGGTTCGGCACCGGATTATTTTCGCTCGGTTTTTCTCCGATCCAGAAAATGGTCGTTACGATTTGGCACCTCCACGGATACGGTTCGCCCGGTGAAGGCGGGGCCGATCTCAAACGAACGGGTGCGAATGTCAGCGAGTCAACGCCGACGCGGGACTCATCCGATTTTTTCTCGGACTTTTTGCTCAACTTTACCTTTGTCGGCTCGGCCTTCGTCACCGCGCCGTGCGCGAACAGTGACGATACCGACGAGAGTAAGGCGGCGAACGTATGCGTGATCTTTCCCGGTTTCATAGGCCTCCTAGCGCGAGTGCGCGGCAAGAATTAGACGCAGCCGACCCAAAAAAAATTCAAAACTTACTCGACAAATTTTCCAGGATTTAAAATCCCATTCGGGTCGAGAATATCCTTCAGTTTGCGATGAAGCTCGCGCACCGGCTCGCTCGTTGCATCCGGCCACCAGCGTTTCTTAGACAGACCAATCCCGTGTTCGCCGGTAATGACTCCACCCCACGCCAGCACCTGGGCAAAAAGTTCGTCAAGAGCGCGCTCCACTTTTTCGCGCACGGCGGCGTCGCGATTGTAGCGGTCGGCCATGATGTTGATATGAATGTTGCCGTCACCGGCATGCCCGAAGCAGGCGATCGGAAAGCTGTACTTCGCGTGCAACCGCTCCGCGAATTCAACAAGATCGACAATGCGGCTGCGGGGGACGACCACATCCTGGTTCAATTTGGTCAGGCCGGTTGCGCGCAATGAATTGCTGAACTGCCGGCGCAACGCCCAAAGCTTTTCGCAATTTTCTTCGCCGGTCGCCATTTCGAGAGCGTTTGGTTTCTTGTCGGCGAGTAATTGGCGAATCGCGTCCGCCTCACTCCGCACGCTTTCTTCTTGCCCATCGAGATCGATCAGCAAATGCGCATTTCCGGGCGGAACAATCGCTTTGCCCAGATCTTTTCGCGCGGCTTCAAGGGTAAAGCTGTCGGCGATCTCGAGCGATGATGGCAGAAAACCTTTCGCGAAAATTTCCTGCACCACTTCGGCGGTTTGCGACATCGTGGCAAAGGCAGCGGATAAGGTCCCGCGGGCAGGCGGAAGCGGCAGCAATCGCAGCGTGATCTCGGTGACAACGCCGAGCATTCCTTCCGAGCCGACGAACAAGCCGATCAAGTCGAATCCGGTTTTGTTTTTGTGGACGCGTCCTCCGGTTTGCAAGACGTCACCGTTTGCGAGCACGACTTTGAGGCCGGTCACGTAATTACGCGTGACGCCGTACTTCAGACAGCGCGGTCCGCCGGCATTGGTCGCAATATTTCCGCCGATGCTGCAATCCTTCATGCTCGCAGGATCGGGCGGATAAAATAATTTTTGTGCGCGGGCCGCTCCTTTCAGTTCGGCCGTGATCACGCCCGGCTCAACGATGGCGATCGCATCCGCAAAATTAATTTCCTTAATCCGATTCATTTGCATCAGCGAAAGCGCGATTCCCTTCTTGGCCGGCACGCAGCCGCCGACGTAACCGAAACCGGCGCCGCGCGCCGTCACTGCAATTTTTTTCTGCGATGCAAATTTGAGCAGTTTCGAGACGTCTGATGTCGATCTTGCAAAGACGACAACTTCGGGCGCTTCGGTCGCAAACCATTTGTCGCCGCTATGCGCCGCGAGCGTTTCAGGATCGTCAGCGATTGCGTCGCTGCTGAGCAATTGCCGCAGTTCTTCGCCCAGTGACATCTAATTAATCTGGACGATTCGGTAGTGTCGCGAGTTTTCGCTGTGCCGTTTGAGCAATCGCCGCGCTTCGGGCGGTATTACCGGTTGCTCATAATCTTTGCCCGCGAAAATTTTCACGGCGTCGAGTGTTTCGAAACGCAGGAGCGTAATAAATTCCATTTCGTCGTTTTCCGCTTCACGGACGAATATTTCCGCGCCCTTGTAGCCGGGAATACTGCGCTGTGCGATTTCGAGCAGAACTTCTTCACGCAGAAGCTTTTCGTATTTCCCCGCATTCTCGCGCGTGGTCCAGCCGTGCCAAATACGCGCGATCACAATTACATCCCCATAATTTGATAGCCGCCATCGACATAAATCACCTGGCCGGTGATCGCAGCCGCGCCATCGCTTGCTAAGAATACGCCGGCCGCGCCGAGCTCGGATGTGTCGCAACTCCGTTTCAACGGCGCCCGTTCCTGATAATGCTTCAACATCTGGCTAAACCCGCTGATGCCGCGTGCGGCCAGGGTTTGCACCGGACCGGCGGAAATGCAGTTCACGCGGATCTTTTTACGCCCTAAATCGTAAGCGAGGTAGCGGGCGGACGCCTCCAGGCTGGCTTTGGCCACGCCCATAACGTTGTAGTGCGGCACAACTTTTTCGGAGCCGTAATAAGTCATCGCCAAAATGCTGCCGCCGTTTGTCATTAACGGCTCAGCTTCCCGGGCCAGCGCAACCAATGAGTAGGCGCTGATGTCGTGCGCGACGCGAAACGCTTCGCGTGTCGTGCTCACGAAATCGCCTTCCAACGCTTCCTTCGGCGCGAACGCGATCGAGTGGAGGAGAAGATCGATATGATCGGTTTCGCCGCGCACTTTTTCGAAAAAATTCTTTATTTCGGCATCGTTGGAAACGTCGCATGGGAACAACGGCGTTTTTTCTCCAAAAGCTGTCGTCAATTCCTCCACATTTTCTTTCAACCGCTCGCCCTGGTAATTGAAAATCAGCCGAGCGCCGGCGGCCGCCCAGGCTTGGGCAATTGCCCAGGCGATACTGCGCTTATTCGCGACACCGAAAACAATTCCAACCTTTCCTTCCAGCACTGGTTGCGTCATACAAGATCGACAATATTGCGGCGCTCAGAGAACGCCGCTACAGAAATCTGCAAGATCGCCTGGGCGACTTGCCCTACAACGCAACAATCGCCATGATTTATTCTTCACCTATGAGTACTCGACTCGCTTTGGCTTACGGTTTGTTGGTTTGTTCGATTGCGTTCGCGCAAGAAGAATCGCCACCCGCTTCTGCTCCCTCAGCCGCGGGATCGCCTCCTGCTGCGTCGCCGGCCGGCACGACGCCACCATTGTCGGCTTCAGTTACCCCGGCGCCATCTTCGGGCGCGCCGCAATTGACCGATGTGCTTTTCAAAAATCTCAAAGCGCGTTCCATTGGTCCGTCGGTAATGGGCGGCCGCGTCTCCGATATTGCGATCGATCCACGCAACCCATTTGTCTTTTACGTCGCGCTTGGACACGGCGGCGTGTTCAAGTCGAGCGACAGCGGCGTTTCGTTCGACCCAATTTTCGACA
>Ga0209805_1002106_pt1 | contig 11659 bp, 5 predicted proteins | sample GraSoiAngelo_148_FD_185905 | JGI IMG/M metagenome (GOLD analysis project Ga0209805, IMG submission 185905) | Grasslands soil microbial communities from the Angelo Coastal Reserve, California, USA - 14_1009_09_20cm (SPAdes) (version 2) | ecosystem: Environmental > Terrestrial > Soil > Grasslands ... | reverse complement strand
AGACGAACGTGATGCCGACCTCCTGCTGGATCTGCTTCAGCTCGATCTGCATCTCCTGCCGGAGCTTGAGGTCGAGCGCGCCGAGCGGTTCGTCGAGGAGCAGCACCTCGGGCTCGTTGACCACCGCCCGGGCCAGAGCGACCCGTTGGCGCTGGCCGCCGGACAGCTGGTTTGGCCGCCGGTTGCCGAGGGCGGTCAGACGCACCATGGCGAGAGCCCTCTCCACTCGCTTCTGCCTGGCCGACCTCGGCACCCCCTTCACCTTCAGGCCGTAGCCGATGTTCTCCGCCACCGACATGTGGGGGAAGAGGGCGTAGTCCTGGAACACGGTGTTTGTGTCCCGCAGATGCGGAGGCACCGATGTGATGTCGCGGCCGCCGAGCTCGATCCGGCCGGCATCTGGGCGCTCGAATCCCGCGATGAGGCGCAGCAGGGTCGTCTTCCCCGAGCCCGAAGGGCCGAGCAGGGTGAAAAACTCGCCCTCGTTGACGACTAGATCGATGCCCGCGACCGCGACGACCTGGCCGTAGTTCTTGCGTACGCCTTGGAGCTTCAGTGCTGCTTTCTTTGGCTCCGCCTCAGTCAAGCGACGCCATCACATGCTTGATCTGCGTGTACTCCTCGAGCGAGTAGATCGACATGTCCTTGCCGTAGCCACTCTTTTTGTACCCGCCGTGAGGCATCTCATTGACGAGTGGGATGTGCGTGTTGATCCAGACGGTGCCGAACTGCAGCTTGCGCGCCATGCGCAGAGCGCGACCGACGTCCCGCGTCCAGACCGACGCGGCGAGGCCGTAGTCGACCCCGTTCGCCCATGCCAGCGCCTGCTCCTCATCGGTGAACCGCTGCACGGTGACGACCGGGCCGAAGACCTCCCTGGTCACGATCTCTGCATCGGGTCCGGCCGGCACCACCACCGTCGGCTCGTACCAGGAGCCAGGTTTCTTGATCCGGGCGCCGCCGGTCAGCACCTCGGCGCCGGCCTTGCGCGCGCGGTCGACGAAACCCGACACTCGCGTGAGCTGCTCCTCTGAAACGAGCGGTCCCATCTCCGTGTCTGCGGACATCGGGTCTCCCACCTTCAGACCGCTCACGGCAGGCACCAGGTCGCCGAGCAGCTTCTCGTGGATCTTCGGCCCGGCGATGACGCGCGTCGCCGCGGTGCAGTCCTGGCCGGCGTTGAAGTAGCCGGCGATCTTGATCCACTCCACGACTTTGTCCAGGTCGGCGTCGTCGAAGACGACGACAGGTGCCTTGCCGCCGAGCTCGAGGTGAACGCGCTTCAGGGTCGACGCGGCCGCGCGCGCGACCTCCTTGCCGGTGGCCACATCGCCGGTGAGCGAGACCATCGACACGCCAGGGTGGCGGACGATTCCGGCGCCGACAGGCTCACCGTCGCCGGTGATGACGTTGAAAACCCCCGGCGGAAATATATCCGCGGCCAGCTCGGCGAGCTTGAGCGCCGTGAGGGGTGTCCACTCGGAGGGCTTGAGCACCACGCTGTTGCCGGCGGCAAGGGCGGGCGCGATCTTCCAGGCGGCCATCATCAGCGGGTAGTTCCAGGGTGCGATCGAGCCGACGACGCCGATCGGCTCGCGCCGCAGCATGCTCGTGAAGCCCTGCATGTACTCGCCGGTGGCCCTGCCTTCGAGGAGCCTCGCGGCGCCGGCGAAGAAGCGAAAGCAATCGACGATCGGCGGGATCTCCTCGGACCTGGTCGGCGCCAGCGGCTTGCCGACGTTCTCCGACTCGATCCGCGCGAGCTCGTCGCCACCGGCTTCGATCGCTTCGGCGAGCTTCAGCAACCGCTCGCTGCGGTCGCGGGGCGTGCTGTCCGACCAGACGTCGTCGAACGCCTTGCGGGCTGCGGTCACCGCGCGGTCGACGTCTTTCTCAGCCCCCTTCGGCACGTGCGCGATGACCTTGCCGGTCGCGGGATTGATGATCTCCTGGACGCCGTCGCCCGTGCCCGGTGTCCACTCGCCACCGATGAAAATGTCATGGCGTCGCAGCGTCGTGCTCATTGGGTCCTTGCCTCCCTCGCTATCCAGCGACTTCTCCCAGCGCCGCGCCGAGAATGTCCAGCCCTTCTTCCAACTGCTCATCAGGAATGGTGAGCGGCATCAGTGTGCGAATGACGTTGTGATGGGTGCCGGCGCGCAGGATGATCAGACCCTTCTCGCGCGCGACGGCCAGAACCTTCGCCGTCTCTTTGTCGGCCGGCTCTTTCGTCTTGCGGTCGCGTACGAGCTCCATGCCGGCCATTGCGCCCATCACGCGGACGTCGCCGACCAGGCTGTGCTCGGCGGCCCAGCTCTGCATACGCTCCTCGACGACCGAGCCGATGCGCGCTGCGCGCTCGGGCAGCTTCTCGTCGCGCATGATGTCCATCACAGCGAGGCCGGCGGCGCAGGCGACCGGGTTGCCGCCGTAGGTGCCGCCGAGTCCGCCGGGACCGGGCGCGTCCATCACCTGCGCGCGGCCGACGACGCCGGAAAGTGGGAAGCCCGCGGCGAGGCTCTTCGCCACCGTGATGAGGTCGGGCTGCACGCCGGAGTGCTCGATGGCGAAGAACTTGCCCGTGCGGCCGAACCCGGTCTGAATCTCATCCGCGATGAGGAGGATGCCGTGGCGCTCGGTGAGCTCACGCAGCTTGCGCAGGAAGTCCAGGGGCGCGGGCACGAATCCGCCCTCGCCCAGGACGGGCTCGATGACGATCGCGGCGACTCGATCTGGGCTCACCTCCGATTCGAGGAGATTGTTCAGATCGGCGAGCGCGGCTTCGGTCGTCCATCCGCGGTAGGCGTAGGGGAACGGCGTCTGGTAGATCTCGGCCGCGTAGGGGCCGAAATCCTGCTTGTAGGGCTGGACGCTGCCGGTCAGGCTGAGGGCGAGCAGGGTCCGGCCGTGGAAGCCGCCCCGGAAGCTGATCACGGCAGGCCGGCCTGTCGCTGCGCGCGCGATCTTGACCGCGTTCTCGATCGCTTCCGCACCGGTGGAGAAGAAGATCGCCTTCTTCGCGCCGTCGATCGGGGCGACCTCGCACAGCCGCTCGGCAAGCCTGAGGTACGACTCGTAATGCACGACCTGGAAAGAGGTGTGGGTCGCGCGCTCGAGCTGCTCCTGCACCGCCTGCATCACACGCGGATGGGCATGTCCGACGTTCATCACTCCGATGCCACCTGCGAAGTCGACGTAGCGCTTGCCGCTCACATCCCAGAGCTCGGAACCCCTGGCGCGGTCGACCGTGACCGGGTGGGCGCTCGTGATGCCGCGCGGCACGTACCGGGAGCGAAGCTCCGCCAGCTCGGCCTCAGTCGAGGAATGCCGAACGGTCACGCGGCCATTCAAGCAGATACGATCCGGGCCCGTGGACGCGGCTCGCGCAGCAGTGGATCGCCTCTGGCCCGACCGGCCGGCCAGGATCACGGAGCTGGGCGGCGGGATCACCAATCACAACTTCAAGGTCGACGTTGGAGACGGCGTTTTTGTGCTCCGGATGGGCGGCGCCAAGACCGAGCTGCTCGGCATCGACCGCGAAGTCGAGTACGAGGCAGGGAGGCGCGCCTTCGAGGTCGGCATCGGCCCGGAGGTGGTGGCGTTCGTGCCCGAAGAAGGCTGGCTGGTTGCGCGGTTCATCGAAGGCCGGCCAATCACGCCGGCTGAGATGCGCAGCCCATCAATGCTGACGAGAGTTGCATTCGCCATGCGGGCCTTCCACGACGGACCCCCGATACCAGGACGTTTCAATGCGTGGGCGGTGGTCGATGCCTATCGCGCAACTGCCGAAGCGCACGGGGTCGAGATGCCAAGCGAATTCCGCAGGGCACGCGCGATCGCGGAGAGGATCCGCACCGCACGGGGCGTGACTCCAGGTGTGCCGTGCCACAACGACCTCCTGAACGCGAACTTCCTCGATGACGGCCAGATTCGCATCGTCGACTGGGAGTACGCGGGCATGGGGGATCGGTTCTTCGACCTGGCGAACTTCTCTGTCAACCACGAGTTCGGAGTCGACGACGATCGCCAGCTGCTGCATGCCTATTTCGATGAGGTCCGTGAACGGGACCTCGCGACTTTGCGGTTGATGCGGTTCATGTCCGATTTCAGGGAGGCGATGTGGGGCATTTTGCAGAGCGGAATCTCGGAGCTGGAATTCGGCTTCGTCGAATACGCGGCAAAGCACTTCGCCCGCCTGGAGGCGACAGCCGCCGACTCGTCGTTCGAGCGTTACTTCCGCACCGTTGGATCCAGCGATGCGTAATCCGACGCACTGAAGCACCCCCGTTGGATACAACGGAGCGGAATCCGATAGCTCGGTCAGCTTCTGACTCGAGAGCCGGTCGGGTCGTAGAGGGGTTCTTTCGCGACGCGGCCGCCGATCCAGGTGCCGAAGATGTCGACCTCGACGCGAGTGTCGACCATGCAATCCGCCGGGATGTACGCGTACGCGATCGACTGGCCGACGGTGTAACCGTAGCCGCCGCTGGTCACGCGGCCCGCGATCCTGCCGTCGATCCGGACCGGCTCCGAGCCGAGAGCGATCGAGCGCGGGTCGTCGAGCACCAGGCACGCGAGCTTTGTCTCCGCCGGCGACTCCCGCTTCCGCAGCAGCGCCTCGCGGCCGATGAAGTCGCCCTTGTCGAGCTTGACGCTGAAGCCCAGTCCCGCCTGGTAGGGATCCACCTCCGGCCCGATGTCGGCGCCCCAGACGCGGTAGCCCTTCTCGAGCCGCAGCGAGTCGACGGCCTTGTAACCGCCTGCCACCAGCCCGTCCTCGTGTCCGGCTTCCCAGACCGTGTCCCACAGCCGCAGCCCGAACTCGCTCGGACAGTACAGCTCCCAGCCCAGCTCGCCAACGTATGTCACGCGCAGCGCGAGGCAGGGAATCGATCCGACGGCGATCTCGCGCGCCGTCATGAACGGGAAAGCCTGGTTGCCGATGTCGGCCGGCGTCAGACGCTGCACGATGGACCGCGCCTCCGGTCCCCACAACCCGACGCACGCGTAAGCGGACGTCACATCCTCCACTTCGACTGATCCATCCGCCGGTGCGTGGTCTCGGATCCATGACAGGTCGTGCATGCCGAACGCCGTTCCTGTGATGACGCGAAAGCGCCGCTCGCCCAGGCGTGTGATCGTGAAGTCACACTCGATGCCGGCGCCCTCGTTGAGCATCTGGGTGTAGGTCAGCGAGCCGACGGCCCGCGCGACGCGGTTGTCGGCGAGGCGCTCGAGAAACTCCGCGGCCCCGCGCCCCCTGACCTCGATCTTGGCGAACGATGTGAAGTCGAAGATCGCCGCCTTCTCGCGGCAGGCCGCGTGCTCGACCCCGATAGCAGGCGACCACAGGCGGCCGGCCCAGCCGTGGGGGCGCAGCGACTGGTCGCCTCGCGTTCCGTTCGGCTCGAACCAGTTGACGCGCTCCCAGCCCGACTTCTCGCCGAATGCAGCGCCCAGCTCGGTCAGCCGGGAATAGATGGGCGACAGGCGAAGCGGACGCCCGGCGCTTCGCTCGTGCCCGGGGTACTTCACGTCGTAGTAGGTCGAATAGACCTCGCGCGTTCGGGCCAGGGTGTATTCGCGGCTCGTGTAGTGGCGGCCGAAGCGGCGTGAGTCCATCTCCCAGGCGTCGAGGCCAGGGTGCCCTTCAATGATCCACTCCGCGACCAGCCGCCCCATGCCGCCCGCGCCGGCCAGGCCGTGGGCGCAGAAGCCGGCGGCGACCCAGAACCCGCGGACCTCGCTGGGCCCGAGGATGAACTCGCCGTCCGGGGTGAAGGCCTCGGGACCGTTGACCAGGCGCACGACCTCCGCGTCTTTCAATGAAGGCGTGCGCACGATTGCGTTGGTCATCAGCGGCTCGAAGCGGTCCCAGTCCGGTTCGAGCAAGCGTCCGTTGAAGTCTGCGGGGATGCCGTCGAGGCCCCACGGCGCGGGCTTGCGCTCGTAGCCGCCCATGATCAGGCCGCCCGACTCGGGACGGTAGTAGACGAGCAGCGAAGGGTCGCGCATCGTCGGCATGTCGAGCGGAAGGCCCGACGGCCTGGTGATGAGGTACTCGTGCGCGAACGGCACGAGCGGGACGTTGACTCCGACCATGCGGCCGATCTCCGGCGCGAACATGCCCCCCGCGTCGACGACCAGCTCAGTGTCGATATCGCCTCGGTCGGTCACCACTCGACTCACGCGACCGTCGCTCACTTCGATCCCGGTCGCGCGCGTGTCTTCATCGATCTCCGCGCCTCGGCGGCGCGCACCCTCGATGAGCGCGAACGTCAGCTGGCTGGGGTCGATATAGCCATCGGTGGGCAGGTACGCGGCGCCGAGCACGCCTTCGGTGGTCATCGGCGGAAACATGTGCTGGGCTTCTTCCGCTGACACCATCTCGAGGGGTAGGCCGAACGTCTTGGCCCACGCCGCCTGGCGTGTCAGCTCTTCCATGCGCTCCCGGCTCGAGGCGAGGCGCAGCGAGCCTACCTCGTGCCACCCGGTTTCGAGACCTACCTCGGCCTTGAGATTTCGATACAGGTCGACCGAGTTCATCATCATCTGGGTCAGGCTCAGCGAGCCGCGCAGCTGGCCGACCAGCCCAGCGGAGTGAAAGGTCGAGCCGCTGGTGACGCGGGCTCGCTCGACCAGGACGCAGTCGGTCCAGCCCAGGCGCGCGAGCCAGTACAGGATGGACGCGCCGCCGACACCTCCACCGATGACGACGGCGCGCGCGTTGGTCCTCAAACGGTATTAGGCGATTGCTTCTGCGGGTGCCACCACCGGGGTGTCGGGGGCCCTGCGCTGGGCGGCAGCCCAGTAGATCAGGCCGACGAGCAGGATCACGCCTAACGTGAATTCGTAAATCGGGATGTTGCCGAGGAACCCACTGATCGTCACGTTGGGCAGCGCACTGAGGGGCGGGTTCTGGCCGCCGACCGCACTGTTGCGCGGCCACAGGAAGTTGATCTCCATGGCGATGCCCCAGACGAGCCCGAGGACGTTGACGATCACGCCCCACTGGCCGAGTGCGAACGGAGTCTTTTCCTTTGGCCATCCCCTGAGCCGTGCGAGCAGGATCGCGACATTGCCGAGGATGTAGGAGAGGTAGATCATCCCGGTCGCGCCGATTGCGATCGTTCCTGCGCCGGTGTAGTAGAGGAGCGGCAGGCCCGCCAGGACGCCGATGACGATGCACGTTCCAATCGGAGTGTGCAGCGTTGAGTGCACACGGTTGAAGTATCGGCCCAGAGGTAGCTTGCCGTCGCGCGCCATGCCGAAGGCCAGGCGAATTGTCGAGGTCTGTATGGCGAGACAGCAGACGTAGATCGCCGCGAAGACCACGAGCAGGTAAATGTTGGCGGCCCAGCCCGGGAAGTTGGACTGGATGATGGTCACGAGCGGGAACGGAATCTTGCCGGAGCCGGTGTCGGACACGAACTTGCTCATGTCGCCTGGGACGGCGATGATCGTGGCGAAGAGAAAGATCGCGCCGATGATGGCCGCCCCGATGACCGAGGCGATAACGGCACGCGGCGCTTCTCGCCTGGGGTTCTTGGTCTCTTCGGCCAGGGTGCTGGCGGTGTCGAAGCCGTAGATCACGAACAGCGACATGAACATGGCGGCCAAAAACGTGCCGGCCTGCGCGCTGAATCCTGAGCCGAGGTAGCTGGTGTCGGTGAAAACTGCAAGCGACTGATGGTGATAGAAGAGGATCAGGATCACCGCGAAAACCACCATGCCGAGGATCTCGAACACGACTCCTGTGTTGTTGACGATCGCCACCAGGCGCACACCGAAGATGCTGAGCAGCGTGGTGCTCAACAGCACAAGCGCGGCCACGTTGCGCTCGGTGTTCGGGTCGGTGCCGATCTGCGTGCCGAACACATTGTTGATGAGGGGGATCAGGACCAGCGGAACTGTCGCAACGACCGCGGCCACAGTCAGCACGCCGGCGAAGAGATAGATCCACCCTGTGAACCACGAGTACGTCCGGTTGGACAGGTACTTGGTCCACTGGTACACCGAACCCGCGACCGGGAAGTGCGAGCTGACCTCGGCGAAGTTCAGCGCGATGATGAGCTGGCCGATGACGACGATGGGCCAGCTCCAGAAGAAGAAGCCGCCGGCCAGGGAGATGCCGAGGATGAACAGCGTGAAGATGCCGGTCGACGGAGAGATGTACGAAAAGGCAACGGCGAAGCTCGAGTAGACACCCAGGGCCCGGCGGAGCTCCTGCTTGTACCCAAACTTCGCCAGGTCACTGACGTCAGCCTGGTTTGTTTGTTCCTCCAAGGCTTCCCTCCACAAATTCTGAAACGGACTGTTCAGGTGGGCAGGAAGCTACCACTCAAGCCGCGGACCGTCAACGGGCGCGCGGGACGAAACGGGCGGGCGGCCCGGGTCGAGGCCCAGGGCGGACCGCTGTGTAAGGACACACGTCCTATATCGCTTGCTTAAAGGTTCCGATAAGTTGCCACGCACCGACAGCCATGGGCCCCCACCCCGGCAACCTGTATCCGTTTCAACGCCATACCACCAGGAAAGCGCTGTGGAAGCTGGTTCGCGTCGTGGTCTTCCTGGTCGGCGCGCTTGTGCTGGGCGCGGCCGGAGCCGCCCAAAGCGTGGCTGGAAGCTCGACCGCCCAAGGCGTCGCGGAACCGTCCGGTGGCGCGGGCAATAGGAGCAGCCCGCCGACCGAGCCGGGTGGCCACAGACCGGCTCCCGGGACAACGTCTGTCCTGGTCAAGCTCAATACGAGTTTCAGCGCGGACGAGGCTCGCCAGCTAGTAGCTGCCAACGGCGGTTCGGAGCGCGCGACCATCCCAGCCCTGCAGGTTGTGGTTGTTGACATTCCTTCGGGGCAGCTCCAATCGGTCCGCGGCCGATATCAGAAGGACAAGCGAGTCCGGTCGGTCGAGGTCGACAACACTCGCAAGGCGGCGGGGACGCCTTCCGACCCGCTGTATTCCGTGCAGTGGAACCTGCCGAAGATCGGTTGGGACCAGGTCTACGGCAGCGTGACGCCGAGCGGCACAGCAATACTCGCGATTCTGGACACCGGCGTGGACGCCAGTCACCCAGATCTCGTCGGCAAGGTGCTGCCGGGATATTCAGCATTCGCGGGCTCTGACCCGCTGACCGACCCGAACGGGCACGGCACCGAGATGGCAGGCATCACGGTCGCGGCGACCGACAACCAGATCGGTGTCGCGGGCGTCGCCTATTCAGGCGTTTCGATCCTGCCCGTCCAGGTTCTGGATTCAACCGGCGTCGGCCAGGACAGCGACATCGTCAACGGCGTGATCTGGGCCACCGATAACGGGGCGAACGTGGTCCTGATGCCGTTCAGCAACGGTGGTTTCAGCCAGACCTTGCAGGACGCGGTGAGCTATGCGTGGTCGAAGGGCGTCGTGCTCGTTGCCGCGACTGGGAACGACAGCTCCTCCAGCGCGACGTATCCCGCGGGCGACACGGACGTCGTCGGTGTTTCCGCGACCGACCAGAACGACGCGCTGTGGAGCGGCAGCAACTACGGAGCGGACACGTTCATCGCTGCGCCAGGCGTTGATGTCCCGACCACTGAGGCCGGAGGCGCCTACATCACGATCAGCGGCACGTCGGCATCATCGGCGATGGTCGCGGGGGTCGTTGCGTTCGAACGCGCGGTCGATCCCGCGGCAAGCAATTCCGTCATCGTCGGACGGTTAGCCCAGGACGCGGACCCCGCCGGCAGCGCGGGGCAGACGGGCAACGGCCGCGTGAACATGCAGCGCGCTGTTGCCGACACCACCAACGTTTCGGCGACGCCGACGGGTGTTCCCGGCGGAGGGCCGCTGATTGGGCCATACACAATCGCGGTCGCTGCTGCTGATGGTCAGGGAGTCATGCCCGTCAGCCAGCACGGCTCCCTGACCGCGAGCAGCACTGGCAACGCACTGTCTTTGCAGTTCACCAACAACCAGACCGGGGATATGAACGGTGCCCTCCAGGTTGCAGCACCCGCTGGATTCAGCTGGGCAAGCATCAGCATTTCCAACAGCAACTGTCAGACGGCCACACTCACCTCGAGCCCTGGACCAGGGTCCGGACCGGCGATTATTTCGGTGACAATCAAGTGCGCCACCCCGAAGTCCTTCACCATCAACTTCACCGGGGTTTCGGCTCCGTCCAGCGGGCTATATACCTTCACTACCTCGACCAACGTGCAGACTGCTTTCGTAGCCATCGCATGCAGTCCGGTGGTCACCGTCGGAGCCTCGACAAGCACTCAGGCAAACCACCTGTGCTTCACCACATCGCCATTCAATGTGACTGCAGGCACGACCTTCAGCCCGGTCACAGTGGGCTTATTCGACATCAATGGCAACGCTGTCAATGCTGGAGTGGGCGGACTTACGGTGAACCTAGGAACCTCGTCCCTAGGCGGAACCTTCCTGAGCGGTCCAGGCGGCTCACCGATCACCACGATCACGATTGCAAGCGGCAGCAGCACCGCTACGTTCCAGTACAAGGACACGACAGCCGGCAGCCCGACCCTCTCCGCACAAGCGTCAGGCACTGACGCCGCCACGCAGACCGAGACGATCACGACGGGCCCGGCCAGCAAGCTCGCGTTTAAGCAGCAGCCGGCAGGTGCGACCGAAGGGAGCACTCTCACGACGCAGCCGAAGGTTGCGGTCGAGGACTCATCCGGCAATGTGATCACCACGGACAACACAACCCTGGTCACTCTGACCTTGGTAGCGTCGACCGGCAGCCTGCAGGGATGCACCGCTGCGGTAAGAGTGTCATCTGGTGTCGCCACCTTCACCGGGTGCCAGGTTAGCGAGGAGGGTACGGCTAACCATCTGCACGCAAGCAACGGCGGCACTTTCACCGCCGACAGCGTCAACTTCAACGTAGCAGACCCCGCCGTCAGCACCAACGGTGGCTTCAGCTTCAGCGCAAGCGAGGGCAGCACCTCCGCGTCCCAGACGCTGGCCACGTTCACCGACCCCGGCGGGGCCGAGGTAGGCGACTACTCGGCGAGCATCAATTGGGGTGACAGCAACACAAGCCCTGGAACGATTTCGGGCACGACCACCTTCACGGTCGCGGGCAGCCACAAGTACGCCGAAGAGGGGACCTACACGATCACGGTCATCATCAGCCACGACAGCGCGCCGACCGCGACCGTCACCTCAACCGCCACGGTCAGCGACCCCGCGGTCAGCGCCAGCGGGAGCTTCAGCTTCAGCGCAAGCGAGGGCAGCACCTCCGCGTCCCAGACGGTGGCCATGTTCACCGACCCCGGTGGGGCTGAGGCGGGCGCGACCTTCTCCGCCAGCATCGGCTGGGGCGACGGCAGCACTAGCAGCGGCACGATCACTGGCACGACGACGTTTACGGTCACGGGAGCTCACGACTATGCGGAAGAGGGCTCTCACACAATAACGGTCACCATCGGCCACGAAGGCGCACCGATTGCGACCGCGACGTCTAGCGCGACAGTCGCCGACGCCCCACTGCACGCCACGGGCAAGTCGTTGTCGCCGGTCGAGGGTGCGTCCTTCAGCGGAATCGTTGCGACCATTACGGACGATGACCCCGCAGGGACGGCGGCCGACTACAGCGCGAGCATCACCTGGGGTGACGGTCACACCTCCACGGGCAGCATCAGCGCCAA
>Ga0209805_1002094_pt1 | contig 11707 bp, 10 predicted proteins | sample GraSoiAngelo_148_FD_185905 | JGI IMG/M metagenome (GOLD analysis project Ga0209805, IMG submission 185905) | Grasslands soil microbial communities from the Angelo Coastal Reserve, California, USA - 14_1009_09_20cm (SPAdes) (version 2) | ecosystem: Environmental > Terrestrial > Soil > Grasslands ... | reverse complement strand
TCATAGTGACGTCGCAAGTTCGGTTTACTCGGAAGATAATCTTCGAATTGAATCCAGTAGAGTCGCTGCACATTTTTCTGATCATCAACGTCGACAAAGGCGTACAATTCACAATCAGCAATATCCAGTAAGACAAACCGATCGACGCCGACGTACCACACCGCTTTCGGCAGCTCGATCCGTACTTTCGGATCGTGATCCGAGATAATGATGTTGTTGTTTACAACTTTGCGTTGCGGCGTCTGCGCGGCAGCCGCCAGGCAACTCATGAAGGCAGCAAGAATTATGGTTCTCTTAAGCAAACGCTTCTCTCATTTCAAAAAAGCAACTTCCTAATTGCGCGATTCGCAAGCCCTCAGTGTAAAATTTTGCCCCGCCTCGGGCGAGGACGTCGGAGGAGCCTGATGGGGTCGGTGCTGGCGGGCTCCGCTAGTCTGCGCTTCATTGCAAATTGGAAGGCTATGTTTCTTTTCTATGCTTTTGTGGCGTTTGGGTCAGCCGCATTCTTTGGTTACTTCGGCCTCATCGTTTTTCTGGAGTTCTACGAATCGCAACGCCCGAGCTCAGGCACCGGAGATCGCCGCGACATTCGAAAGCTTATCAGCCGATGCTCTCTCTGGGGCGCCTTCGTCATAGGACTAATCTCACTCGGCTTATATCCGAGCCGTTGAAGTAGCTGCTTGCCATAAATAAGCGACCAGTCGATCACTGACCGTCGGGCTTTGAGTGTTGAGCGTTCGATATTTGATGTTTCTTCCTGTCTTGCCCTCAACCCTCAACTCTCAACAAACGCCAGTCCGGCTCGGACAGGCATCCAGCTGCCGAGAGCGACACGAGCGGGCGCATTCTCGTTGGATGACCTGGCCGACTTAATCGAGCCGCCATGAGCGCATGTTCGACCTCAAGAAGAGGGACAAGCCAGAAATGCCTTAAGTGGGTGTGGCCTGCCGCACGAATAGCGCGCTTCCGATTAGGCCGACAGCCAGCAATCCAAGCGCCGCGAGTCCGTTAACCAAGTCTCCGATTAACATCGCAATCAAGAAGATCACAGCGCCGATCATGACGATCCAAACCGACCAAGGGTAACCCCAGGCCCGATACAGTCGTCGCAAATCCGGTTCTCGGCGTCGGAGGACGATGAGGGCGATGCAACAAAGGCAGTAGTTGACCATCAAGAAAAAGGACGTCATTGCGATCAGCCGCTGAAATGTCCCTGTTGCGATCAGGCCGAGAGCGATCGCGGTGGTTAAGAGCATGGCAACATCCGGTGTGCCGCCCGCGTTTACGGTCGATGTGCGCGACCAAAAGAGCCGGTCTCGTCCCAGAGCAAATACGATTCGTGTGCCCATCATCATGACCGCATTCAACAAGGGTACGAGGGAAAGCACTGACAGAATCGTGATGAAGCTTCGCCCTTGCGCGCCCGCGATGATCCTTGCGGCATCGGCCGCTGGTAATGTTGCGCCCGCGAGCTCCGACATGGGCAGTACTCTTAACAATGCGATATTGACCAGCAGGTAAATCCCGATCACCGATAAGACACCGAGGATCATCGTTCTCGGAAGATTGCGCGCCGGATCGCGATCTTCCTCCATGAAATACAAGGGGCTTTGCCATCCACCGTAAGTAATGACGATCGCCTGCAACGCGATGACTACTCCGTTGATTGTTATCGACGACGCCGCGCCGGCCAATGCGTCTTCACGCGCCCGGACGAGGAGACACATCCCAATGAGAGCCAGGAACGCGATACACTTCAATAACGTCGTAACTTCTTGAAATCGGCTACTGACACGGATTCCCAGCCACTGCAGCAATACAATGCCGACAAGGATTGCAATACCCAGGAATCGAACGGCGTCGCCGGGGACCAAACCAAGTGTTCCGACGAACTCGGCAATGGCTATCGACACATATCCGAGGATCGAGCAGTACATCAGCCAGTCGGTCCATCCGACAGTAAATCCTGCCGTATTGCCGAAGGCGCGGCGTACATAAGCATAAAAACCGCCGGCTTCTGGCAGCATGACCCCCAACTCAGTCAAACAACTCGCGCCGAGCAAGGTGTATATCCCTCCGGCAATCCACAGGAGAAGAATCGCAAACGGTGATTGGAACTGCTCCGCGATTAGACCGGGTGTGCGAAGAATGCCGACGCCGATGGTGCCGCCGACGCTTACCGCGAGGCCGAAACCAAGCCCCAGAACGCGTCGCAGCTGGCCGGATGTTTCGGATCCCATGGGTACGGAATATTAACGCACCACGACTTGGAAGATACAATGAACTGTGCCCCAGCGGCTTCGGCAACTCTGAGCCAATCGAGATCGTAAACTTCGGTCGACGAAACGCCCACCGTTTCAATCACGGATCAAAGAATCGCGGTATGGGAATATTGCGATGCAAGAACGTAGGCAAGTTGTGCTCATCCGTAGCCACTAGTCCGGTGGCTTGAATCTTGGTTTCCCGTGGCGGGAGCTCATTACGCTCGAACGGGAGTCGCTTGGCCAGAGGGTAGAAAGGGATCAGGGCTAGGTATTGACAGTCGACCGATAAGTTTGCTTCGAAGCCACGTCGATAGCGAAAACCAAATGGGGCTCAGAACTTAATAATCGACAATTTCGCTAAACCGGAGACTGCCGATAGCGAGTTCTGACTCCAAAATTGTAGGATTTCGCTCGACAAACCAGCGCGGATTTGTTCTAAGAAAGTTTTCCGCAAAAAGAATCTGAATCGGGCGCGGACGTTTTCCTCCCGGTGACTTCCGGGCCTCCTTCGGGTTTAACCAATTCCCACAATCACGACCGGGAGAAATAGAAAGAAGCTCCTATGTCAGTTCTCTTCTCAACCGCGTTTTCCTTTGCGATTTCCATGACTTTACGGCCCAGGTCGCCATCCAGCGCGCTGGCGCTTGCACTCGCTTGCTTTGCATTGTTGCCTTGTGCGCGGGCAACCGACTTGGAGAGTGTCGTGACTGGCAACAATACAGCCGACGGCAGCGGGGTTCTCGTCAGCCGCACGACTGGGATATCGAATACAGGTATTGGCTTTCAAGCGCTCAATCGCGATACCACCGGTAGCAACAACACGGCCTGCGGTTTTGAAGCACTCATAAGCAATACCAGCGGCAACAGCAACACCGCCACGGGGCTTAATGCGCTCCAGAAAAACACCACCGCTAGCAGCAATACAGCCAACGGTTTTGACGCGCTCTTTAGCAACACCATCGGCGGCAGTAACACCGCCACCGGCGCTAACGCACTCTTTAGTAATAGCACCGGCAGTAGCAACACCGCAGTCGGTGTCAATGCCCTCTCTCGCAACACCACCGCGAATGACAACACGGCCATGGGTCGCGAGGCGCTTTCTAGCAATACAACCGGCCAGGCTAACACAGCCGTGGGCCGCGATGCTCTCGCTGACAATACCACCGGCGGCGCTAACACCGCCACTGGCGACGGTGCGCTTTCCAGCAACACCACCGGCAACAACAACACCGCCAGCGGCGCCTTTACGCTCAGTCGCAACACGACCGGCAACGAGAACACCGCCACCGGCGTTCAGGCACTCGATAGCAACACGACCGGCAGCTTCAACACAGCCATGGGTCGCAGCGCACTCCTTCTCAACACCGAGGGCGGACACAACACAGCCGTGGGCAATTCTGCAATGGTCCACAACTCCACGGGCAGCAACAACACGACCACGGGCGATTCTGCGCTCTTTGCCAATACCACCGGCGGCGATAACACCGCCACTGGTCGTTTTGCCCTCTTTAGCAACACCACCGGCTCTTTCAACACGGCCACCGGTTCCCGGGCCCTCAATGACAATACCGAAGGCATCAGTAACACCGCCACCGGCGAGGAGGCGCTCACTGGCAACACCACCGGCAACGATAACACCGCTACCGGCGTGGCTGCGCTTACTCGCAATACCACCGGCGGCGATAACACCGCCACCGGTTTTGACACGCTCGGTTTCAACACCACCGGCGTCGAAAACACGGCCACGGGTCGCGATGCGCTCGTTAACAACACGACCGGCAACGAAAATACTGCGAGCGGATTTCAGGCACTGTCTGCCAATACCACCGGCGCAAATAATATCGCATTGGGCAGTAAGGCTGGAAGCAATCTGACCACCGGAAACAACAACATCGATATCGGCGCCGTTGGAGCGGCAGGTGAATCCAACAAAATCCGCATCGGCACAGGCGGCACGCAGAATGGCGCGTTCATTGCCGGCATCTCCGGAGTCATGGTGGCAAATGGTGTCGGTGTGATCGTCAACTCCAATGGTAAGCTTGGCACCGTTGTTTCCTCAGCGCGCTTTAAGGAAGCAATCAAACCAATGGATAAAGCGAGCGAAGCTATTCTTGCCTTAAAACCTGTTACTTTCCGCTACAAGGAGGAACTTGATCCGGACAAGATTCCACAGTTCGGCTTGATCGCTGAGGAGGTCGAGAAAGTGAATCCTGACTTAGTCGTGCGCGACGAGGATGGGAAGGTTAACAGCGTGCGCTACGAAGCGGTAAACGCGATGCTGCTGAACGAGTTCCTCAAGGCGCATCGGAAACTACAGGAGCAGGAAACAACAATAGAGCGACAGCAAAAGGAGATTGAAGCCCTCACTGCTGGTTTGCAGAAGGTGACTGCTCGAGTTGAGGTAGGTAACTCTATTCCGCGCGTCGTGAGCGGTAACTGACAGAATCCCAGGCAATCTGCCATCGGGGTTCCAGTGGCTGCGGCGATAAGGGAGGAGTGTCGACGTAGGGTATCTTTCTATATTCAAGTTTATTGCCTTTTTCGGACCGACCACTTGGAAGTAGACATCCAAAGTAGTTTATTATAGGATTCTAATGGTCGGCCAATGCCCGTGCGACACATGAAAAGGTTCGCTTGTCTGCTCTTCTTCCTGCCGACGCTCGCGCTGGCCCAGGATTATTATCGGGGGCAGTTTCATCCGCGCGTATGGATTTACGCTAACGGTAATGATTATATCTCTAATGTCGTGGGCGACATCATCGCCTCCCGGTCTCGGGGCGAGACCCGAGTTGATCGGGCGAATGATTATGCCCGACAGGTAGCCTACCAGGATGCCGTAGCCAACCTCGCCGCATTGCGGGCACATCAAGCAGAAACGGAGCGAGCTGAACTTGATCGCTTGATGCGAATGGCAAATTCGCGGGCGCAGCCACCGAAGCCGCCATCCGCCGAGTTCTTGGCCACACAGAAACGCTTCGAAAGCAATCCGTGACCGCCGTCAAGCCTGTAGGGACGGCCGAAACCCGGGGAACAAACGGGGTCGCGTCTTAATATTTCGACATTTGATTCAACTAACCCGCGCGTGCTAGATCGCGAAAGGTTTTTAGGAGCTTCACAGTTACCGGTCCGGGCTTGCCGCCGCCGATCGCTCGCTCGTCAACGGCCACGATGGGCACCACTTCACGCGTCGTGCTAGTGAGGAATGCTTCGTCGGCATTCAACAGGTCATCGTCGCGCAACACTTGTTCACCAACCTCTATGCCAACATCGCGGCCGGTCTCGAAGATGAATTCGCGCGTGATCCCGGGCAACAGCCCACACTCCACCGGTGGCGTGAGCACAATCCCGTTCTTGACGATGAATAAATTGGAAGTCGCGCACTCCGTCAGTTCGCCACGATAATTCCGCATCACTCCGTCCAAGGCGCCGCGCTTGAACGCTTGCCGCGCTGCCAACGCCTGATTCATGAGGTTGTTGCACTTGATCATCGGATTCACCGACCCGGGGTGGTTCCGAACAACGTCGACTAGTACAATGTTGCAGCCGCGCTTGTAAACCTCAGCGGCTGGTTCAACGAGCGGTTTGACGATGATGACCCACGACGCCTTCGGCGTTGCTTTCAACTCGTAAGTCAGCTCGCCTACTCCGCGAGTGACCAGTACCCGGACGTAGGCCTCCTTTTCGTCGAGCTTCGTCGCGGCGATTGTTTCGGAAATCTGTCGGGCCAGCTCGTTGTCCGTAAATGGAATCGCGAGCCCAATCAGTCGCGCCGAGTTGCGCAGCCGACGCATATGCCGATCAAAAAGAAATAGGCGGCCGTTATAAGTCCGCAGTGTTTCGTAGATTCCTTCGCCGTATAGAAACCCGTGGTCGAAGACGGAGATCACCGCCTCCTGTTCATCCGAGATTCGTCCATTTACGTTCACTGTCGCTGCCATGATTTAAAGATGGCAGTCGCAGCATAAGGAAGAAAGTCCTGAACTGGACCGGCAGTTCGCCCACGAATTACACGAAGTACGCTAAATAGATTCTATTTCGTGCACGTTAGTCGGTCGATTCTCAATGAAGTTCGTCGCGGCGAGACGCCGCGACCAGCACCCGCTTCCAGCTCCGTAAAGCCTGCAGCTCGGAGAGTGACGGGCGCGCTACCCAATCAAATCGGAATCAAAGTGACAGTCGCGCGCTCTTACGCGGCCATTTTGCCAGAAAGCGCGTCGCTCGGCTTATACTTCCCGGGGACAGCCCGCCCGCACGGAAATTACGAGACGGTTCCAGGCATTGTCGCGATTGTCAGCGTCAAATCGGCGAGTTCCTTTTCCGAGAAATGCTGGTGTGTTTGCTCAAAGACTTCGTTGGGAGCATGATCTTGCTGGATGTTTGTGACGGCTTCCGCCGAGCCGAGAGCGGCGCGCTCCCGCTCGCTGTAATAAGGAGATTCTCGCCAGGCATCCAAGCCATAGAGCCGTTGTTCGCTTCTCCCGCGGCCCGCAAATCCTTCCAATGCATGTCAATGCAGTAGGCGCATCGTTAATTTGCGAAGCGCGCAATTTAATCAGAGTCATCAGCTTGTGGTCGAGCCCGGATTGGGCCAGATATTTTTCGAGACCAAACATCGTCTCAAACGCACCGCGACTATTTTTTAGATAATCAATTCCCGGTTCCATAAATTGTTTTCACCTCCTGGAAATGTTCCGCAGCGAACCACGCCGAGAGTTCTGTCCGATTTTCCCGTGGCTCCGACTAGTGCCAAATCAAAGTCGAGTGGCCGAGAAGTACGAGCACCGCGGCGACGCCGAAGAGCGGAATCAGATTCGCAAGTAAGGCCACGACACCGAGGGAAATCGAGGGTGGCTGCACAAAAAAGCCGATGATTGCCACCGTCGCGCCGAGGCCCCACAGGATCATCGCCAGCGGGCCATCTTTCGACATATCGTGGAAAGGTCGAATAACTTCAAAAATCAGGAGCAATCCCATCATCGCACAGACGAAACTAACAATGGTCAACCGTTTCGGATTCACACCTGCAGCCTCAGTTGTAGGGGCGCTGCCACGACGAGCGCAAATCCAAACTCGCATTATCTTTATCTTTTCGTTACCAATTTCTCAAACATTTGGAACGAGACCAATGGAAACGCCGTTGACGCCTCTTGAATTCGCGCGCCGCGCACGCAAACTTTATCCCGACCGCGTTGCCATCATTGATGGTGATTCAACATGGACCTATGCGGAGTTTCAGGATCGATGTGACCGTTGGTCGGCGGTTTTGCAGAAACTTGAAATTCGCCGGGGCGACCGCGTCGCCTATCTCTCACCCAATAGTCCCGCGCAGCTCGAATCATTTTACGCCGTCCCACAAGTCGGCGCGGTGCTGGTGCCGCTAAATTATCGTCTAACCGCGGACGATTTCGTTTATCTCATCAATCACAGCGGCTCCCGCATGGTTTGCGCAGACCGTGATTATCTCGGCACGATCGACAGCATTCGTTCCCGCCTTCCCCACGTAGAACACTTCGTTGCTTTGAATTGTAGCGTCGGGCTGCCTGCTGGCGAAGGCTTTCGCAGTTCCCAACCGAATTCTGTGACCAAAGGCTGGCTCGACTACGAAGCTGCGCTCAAAGCCAGCCCGGCTGAATTTGTTCGCCCCGAAATTCGCGAGACCGATCTGCTCACGATTAATTATACCAGCGGCACTACGTCGCGCCCGAAAGGTGTGATGATTACTCATCGCAACGCCTGGATGAATTCTATTGGCGTCCTCGTCCATCAACCCATGAACTGCGCCGACCGTTATCTGTGGACGCTGCCGATGTTTCACGCCAACGGCTGGACTTTCGTCTGGACGGTAACGGCCGCGGGTGCGACCCACGTTTGTCTGCGCAAGGTAGAACCGCGCGCGGTTTTCGAATTGATGGCAAAGGAGAAGGTCACCATGCTATGTGCGGCGCCGACAGTTCTGATCTCGTTGGCAAATGCGCAAGGTGTGCGTCACCTCGCACCGAAAGGAATTCGAGTTTTCACGGCCGGCGCGCCGCCTGCTGCTTCCACCATCCAGCGACTCGAGGAAGAGCTGGGCTGGACGATTATCCACGTTTATGGTCTGACCGAGACCGCGCCGTTCATCACCGTGTGCGAACCGCGGGCGGAACATGCGTCACTCAAAGTCAGCGAGCGAGCCGCGATGAAAGCCCGTCAAGGCGTCGAGCTGATTACTTCCGGCGAGTTACGCGTAGTGGACGAAGCAGGAAACGATGTTCCACAAGACGGAATTACCCAGGGAGAAATTGTGGCTCGCGGCAATGTGATCATGGCCGGTTACTACAACGACCCGGAGGCGACCGAACAAGCGTTACGCGGTGGATGGTTTCATTCGGGCGATGCTGCGGTGGTGCATCCGGATGGTTACGTCGAGATTCGCGACCGCCTCAAAGACGTTATCATCAGTGGCGGCGAAAACATTTCCTCGATCGAAGTTGAGGGCGTGCTTTTGCGGCATCCGGCGGTGCAGGAGGTCGCGATCGTCGGGCTGGCGCATGAACGCTGGGGCGAGGCACCACACGCTTTTGTTGTCCTTAAGCAAGGGGAGCGCGCAGATGCGAAGGAGCTGTGCGAGTTTGCGCGCGCCAACCTCGCACATTTCAAAGCACCGCACAGTGTGACCTTCCTCCAAGAGCTTCCCAAAACTGCAACCGGCAAAATTCAGAAATACGTTTTGCGGGGACGCCAGGCCGGGATTGTCCTGCAGTAAATTGCGTTAACCATCGATCGCTGTTGACAACGTATGTCTGTTCCGTATATGTCACTGACATATATGGCAACGCCAGTTCTAGATCGCGAATTAAAGAAGGGCAGCGCCGAGCTGATGATTCTTTCTCTCCTGGAATATCGCCCGCGTCATGGCTATGAGATCGGACAACTCATCGAGCTGCGCTCCCGCGGCGCCGTTCGATTTAATGTCGCCTCGCTTTACCCTCTCCTCTATCGCCTGGAAAAACGGAACTGGATCCGGGGGCGCTGGATTGAAAAATCCGGACAACGGCGTCGCCGCTATTATCGTCTAACATCGGCGGGCAAGAAAATGTTGGCGAAGCAACGCCACGGCTGGGCTGAGTTCGTTGCTGCCGTTAAGCTAATCACCGCGACACAACATGCCTGATTTTAAAGCCGAAATTAGAGCGCGCCTCGCCGAGCTTCGACTGCCTCCCGTGCGCGAAGCAGAGATCGTGGAAGAGTTCTCGCAACATCTAACCGACCAGTTGAGGCGGCGATCAACCGGCGGAGCCTCTGAAGAGGAAGCCCGCCAAGCCATTTTCCAGGACCTCAATGCGTCCGAATTGCTTAACCGCGAACTAAAACGCGTGGAGCGTCGCGCCCCCGCAAACGCGGTTATCCCCGGCCGGGAAGGAAAGCTATTTGCAGATCTTGGACAGGACCTGCGCTTTGGACTGCGCACGCTCATCAAGAACCCGGGATTCACGATCGTGGCAGTCATTGCTCTTGCACTCGGCATCGGCGCCAACAGCGCCATTTTTAGTGTCGTCAATGCGATCCTGCTGCGGCCACTGCCTTATAAGAGTCCCGATCAACTCGTCGTCCTCTGGGAAAACGCGACGCATCTTGGTTTTCCCAAGGACACGCCCTCGCCCGCCAACTTTCTCGACTGGCGCAAACAAAGCACCGTCTTCGAGGGCATGGCAGCGTTCGCCGAGCGCAGCTTTAACCTTACCGGCGTAGGCGAACCGGAACGTCTCGATGGTCGGCGCGTTTCGGCGAACCTCTTCGATGTGTTAGGCGTAAAGCCAATCATCGGGCGGACTTTCGTAGCGCAGGAAGATCAGCCAGGCACCAAAGTTGTGCTGTTGAATGAAAGTCTCTGGAAACGGCGCTTCGGTGGCGATCCCGCCGTGATTGGCCGCGCGGTCAATCTAAATGGCGAGCCCTACACTGTCGTTGGCGTACTGCCACCCACGGTGCGCCTCCCCACGTCTGGCAATTGGCGCGACCAAGTCTGGGTGCCGCTCGCTTTCCCCTCGGAAGAAGCGGCGTCCCGCGGCGCCCACTACCTTGAGGTGATTGCGCGCATGAAACCCGCGGTGACTTTGCCGAAAGCACAGGCGGAAATGGATACAATCGCGGCGCGTCTCGCCCAGCAATATCCCGCGACCAACACGCGGATAGGCGCGGTAGTCAAGCCCTTACACGAAGAAATTGTCGGGAAGATGAAATCGCCGCTGCTGATTTTGTTAGGCGCGGTGGCGTTCGTTCTTCTCATCGCCTGCGCCAATGTCGCGAATCTCCTGCTGGCGCGGGCCGCGGTCCGGCAAAAAGAAATCGCCCTAAGACTTGCTCTCGGCGCGAATCGGATGCGTCTGACCAAACAATTGCTCGTTGAAAGCGTACTGCTTTCGCTTGTTGGCGGTGTGGTGGGTCTGGGCCTCGCCTATTTCGGCCTTAATGTTCTGACCCGCTTCATTCCGCACGACGTCGCCCAGGCGGATACCATTACGATCGATGCGAAGGTGCTACTGTTTACCCTCGCGGTAGCCGTCATTACCGGACTGATCTTTGGCCTCGTCCCCGCAAGCCAGGCATCGCATTTCAACCTAAATGAAACCTTGAAGGAAGGGGGACGCGATTCCGGCGCCGGCGCTCGCGGTAAACGGCTTCGCAACTCGCTCGTGATCGCCGAAGTCGCAATCTCATTCATCCTGCTCGTGGGCGCGGGACTGTTGATCAACAGCTTTGTTCATCTGCGAAATCTCGACCCCGGTTTTCGCGCAGATCATTTACTCGCGCTGAATGTCGACCTTTCCGAAGTGAAATATCCGGATACTCAGCGTCGGACGACGTTCTTCGCCGAAGTGGCTCGTCGGGTGCAGACGTTGCCGGGTGTGCGATCCGTCGCGGTTGCAGGCAATCTGCCGCTCACAATTAACGGCGATTCGTGATTTATCGCACTGTTGGGCCGGGGTATTTCGCCACTATGGGAATTCCACTGGTGCGCGGCCGCGATTTCAACGACCAGGATACGCTCGACACAACGCCGGTGGCCGTGATCAGTGAAAAGACAGCGAAGCATTACTGGCCTAATGAAGATCCAATCGGCAAACGCCTGAAACCTGGCGCCACCACAAACACGACTCCATGGCGCACGGTTATCGGTGTAGTCAAAGATGTGCGACAAAACGATTTCATCGCCGAGCCGAAGATGCAAATGTACTTCAGCTATCGCCAGATGAAGGACCTTGGGGCGAACGCGCTGGTCGTGCGGACGTCGGTTGATCCATTGAGCCTTGGCACCTCTGTGCGAAATACGATCTGGTCGGTGGATAAAGATCAGACAGTCGCGAATATCGATTCGATGGAGCACATTGTCGCGAGTGCGGTGGCGCGGCAGCGTTTCAGCATGCTATTGCTCGCTATCTTCGCCGGACTGGCATTGGTCC
>Ga0209805_1002093_pt1 | contig 11709 bp, 9 predicted proteins | sample GraSoiAngelo_148_FD_185905 | JGI IMG/M metagenome (GOLD analysis project Ga0209805, IMG submission 185905) | Grasslands soil microbial communities from the Angelo Coastal Reserve, California, USA - 14_1009_09_20cm (SPAdes) (version 2) | ecosystem: Environmental > Terrestrial > Soil > Grasslands ... | reverse complement strand
GGTGACCAGCGTGCGCGTCGCGGGATCTACCGACGTGACGCTTCCGCCTTTCGACAGAGGCACCCACTCGAGCAACCCCGGATAGAGCTCACTCCAGGCCTGCTGGAACAGCCGCTGTTTGGAGAAGGCGTCCTTCGCGTCGAGCACGATCAGCTTGGATTTCGGCTTCTTCGTCTTGAGGAAGTTCGCGATCAGGCTTGCCCGCTCGTACGGCCCGGGCGGGCAGCGAAACGGATTCGCCGGAGCGGAGATCACGACGAGGCCGCCGTCGTCCATGGCCTCGAGCTGGCGGCGCAAGAGCAAGGTCTGCTCGCCCGCCTGCCAGGCATGCGGCATCTGCGCGGCCGCCGCCTGGTCGTAGCCCGGCAACGCGTTCCAGCGGATCTCGATGCCCGGCGCGAGCACCAGTCGATCGTAGGGAAGGCGCGTGCCGTCCGCCAGCGTGACCGAGCGCGCCTGAGGGTCGACGCCGGTCGCGGTCGTTCGCGAGATGACGATGCCGTCGGCCGCGACGCGATCGTAGGTGAATTGCTGCGCGCGCAGCTCTCTCAGACCGACGACCACGGCATTGCTGAACGGGCAGGCGGTGAACGTCGGGTTCGGCTCGACCAGCGTGACGACGATGCGCGGGTCGGCCTGACGAAGGGCGCGCGCGCAGCTCGCGCCGGCGAAGCCGCCCCCGACGACGACGACGCGCGCAGCCGTGCTCTGGGCCGAGGCGCGCGCGGGGAAGAGTGCGGCGCCAACGCTGGCCGTGACGCCGAGCTTGAGGAACTCGCGGCGGCTCGACTTCACTTTTGCGTGGCGTACCAGGCGGCGATCGCCCGGATCTCTTCGTCGGTGAAGCCCTTGGCGATCCGGTCCATGACTGTGCCGGCCCGTGCTCCGGAGCGGAAGTCCTGCATCGCCTTCACGATCGCGGCGCTGTCGCGCCCGGCCAGCCGCGGCACCGGCGACGTCACCCGCGTCGAGGCCGGATGACATCCGGAACACGCCGCGGCGCCGACCGGCGGCTCCGCGGACGCTACGGCCGCCGCCGCGATCGAGACGAACCCGATCGCGGCGGCGACAAACCTCACCATGCGTCTACACCATCTGGATGCCGTGGTTTTTCAGTGGGAACGTGCGAATGCGCTTGCCGGTGGCGTTGAAGTAGGCGTTGAGCACCGCCGGCGCGGCCACGCAGATCGTCGGCTCACCGACGCCGCCCCAGAATCCGCCGGACGGCATGATGATCGATTCGACCTTCGGCATCTGCGCGATCCGCATCGAGTCGAAGCTGTTGAAATTGGTCTGCTCGATCCGTCCGTCCTTGACCGTGCACTCCTCCATGAACACCGCGGACAGCCCGTAGACGAACGAGCCGGCGATCTGCCGCTCGATCTGCGCCGGGTTGACGGCGTGCCCGGGGTCGGTCGCGCATACGATGCGGCGCACCTTCACCTTGTCGCCGGTGACGGAGACCTCGGCGCACGCCGCCACGTAGCTGCCGAAGGCCATCATATGAGCCAGGCCGCGATGGACACCCTGCGGCGCAGGCTTGCCCCATCCGGCCCGGTCGGCGACCGCGTTCAGTACCGCGAGATGCTTGGGATGCTTGGTCATCAGCTTGCGGCGGAACTCGAGCGCGTCCTGGCCGGCTGCCTTGGCCAGCTCGTCCATGAAGCACTCGAGGAAGATCGCGTTCTGGTTGATGTTCACGCCACGCCAGAACCCGGGCGGGACATGGGTGTTGCGCATGGCGTGGTCGATCAGCAAGTTCGGAACCGTGTAGCCCAGCGTGAAGTCGCCGCTCGGGTCGAGCCCCTGGAAGGTGGCGTTGTCTCGGCCGTCCTGGAGATTCTGCGGGAACACGGCGGCGAGGATCGACTGCCCTGACAGGCGCAGGTGAAGCCCGACGAGGTTACCGCTGGCGTCGAGACCCCCGGTCAGCTTTGCCTGCATGACCGGATGGTACCGGCCCTGCACCATGTCCTCCTCGCGCGTCCACAGTAGCTTCACGGGCGTGCCGGGCACCTGCTTGGCAATGAGGACCGCCTGGGTCACGTAGTCGTGGAACGCTCCGCGCCGACCGAAGCCGCCGCCGAGGTTGATCTTGTAGACTTCGCACTTCTCGGCCGGCAGACCGGACGCCGCCAGGGTCGCCGCGAACGCGGCCTCGCCGTTCTGCGTCGGCACCCAGACCTCGCACTTGTCAGCCGTGTACTTCGCCGTCGCGTTCATCGGCTCCATCGGGGCGTGATTCAGGAACGGATAGGCGTACACCGCCTCGACTTTCTTGGCGGCGCCGGCGATCGCGGCCTTCACGTCCCCGACCTGCGTGCGCACGAACGCCTGATCGGCATCGAGCCCGCTCTTCAGCGTCTCGGCGATCGAGGCGCTCGTCACCTTCGCGTTCGGGCCTTCGTCCCACGCGATCGGGAGCGCGTCGAGCGCGGTCTTGGCCTGCCACCACGTATCGGCCACGACCGCGACGGCCGTCTCGCCGACCTTCACGACGTGGCGAACGCCCGGCATGCTCTTGATCTTGTCGGCCTCGAAGCTCTTCACCTTGCCGCCGAAGACCGGGCACTCCTTGATCGTGGCGTTGAGCATCCCGGGCAGCTTGAGGTCGGCGCCGTAGACCTGGGCGCCGGTCACCTTGTCGATCGTGTCCAGGCGCTTGACCGACTTCCCGATGATCTTCCATTCCTTCGGATCCTTGAGCGGCACGTCGGCCGGCGGGGTCAGCTTGGCGGCGGCTTCCGCCACCTTGCCGTAGGTGGTCGTGCGGCCGGTCGGCTTGTGCGTGATCACGCTGTTCGCGGCGCTGCACTCGGACGCCGGCACCTTCCAGGCATCCGCCGCGGCCTGCACCAGCATGACGCGGGCGGTGGCGCCGCCCTTGCGGACGTATTCGTTCGACTCGCGGATTCCGCGGCTGCCGCCCGTCGAGAAATTGCCCCAGACGCGCTTGCGCGCGACGCTCTGGCCCGGCGTCGGATACTCGGTGGTGACCTTCGACCAGTTGCACTCGAGCTCTTCGGCCGCCATCTGGGCGAGGCCGGTGATCGTGCCCTGGCCCATCTCGGAGCGCGCGACCCGAACGACGACGGTGTCGTCGGGACGGATGACGATCCAGGCGTTGATCTCGGGCGAGCCGTCTTGCGCGCGCACGACGCCCGCGCCGAACGGGATCTTCAGACCCAGAGCCAGCCCCGCACCGACGGCGGCGGAGCCGATGACGAAGGAGCGGCGATCTTGAGATCTTTGGTGATCATGGCCTCTCCCCTATGCCTTCGCCGCGGCGTGGATCGCTTCACGGACCTGCTGGAACGTCCCGCACCGGCAGATGTTCGTGATCGACCCGTCGATGTCGGCGTCGGTCGGCTTCGGTTTGTCCTTGAGGAGGGCGGCCACCGCCATGATCATGCCCGCCTGGCAGTAGCCACACTGCGGCACCTCGTTGTCCACCCAGGCCTTCTGCACCTTGTGCAGGACACCATTGGCAGCCAGGCCCTCGATGGTCGTGATCTGCTTGCCGACGGCCGTGCTGACGGGCGTCACGCACGAGCGGACGGCCCTGCCGTCGAGGTGAACGGTGCAGGCGCCGCAGAGCGCAACACCGCAGCCGTACTTGGTGCCCGTGAGGCCGACCTGCTCGCGGATGGCCCACAGGAGCGGCGTGTTGGGATCGACGTTGACCTCGCTGCTTTTGCCGTTGATCGTCAAACGCGCCATGGCGTCCCCTCCCGTGACTCAGTGCGTGGAATATCTAGCATCGTACCCGCGAAGGCAAGGAGCGAGATGGCCGGTCACAACCCGCCAGCTCTCTTTATGTCGGGCCCGCTTTGTGATTTCATCGGGTGCATTCTGACATATCGATGCCGATCGCCGATAGTGGCGATCGGGTGTCCTGGCCGTCGGGGGCTCAACGACGAGAGGAGGGCGTGATGATCGCACTCGATATCAATGGTAAACGCCAGAACGTCGATGTGCCTGGCGAGACCCCGCTGCTGTGGACCTTACGGGATGAGCTCGGCCTCACCGGCAGCAAGTTCGGCTGTGGCATGGCGCTCTGCGGCGCGTGCACCGTGCACGTCGACGGGCAGGCGGTGCGCTCGTGCATCACCCCGATCTCGTCCGTGGCGAACCGGAAGATCGTCACGATCGAGGCCGTCGGCGCTGAGCCCGTCGGTAAGGCGCTGCAGGCCGCGTGGGTCGATGTCGGCGTACCGCAATGCGGGTACTGTCAGGCCGGCCAGATCATGTCCGCGGCCGCGCTACTCAAGCGCACGCCGAAGCCAACCGACAAGCAGATCGACGAGGCGATGGGCGGCAACATCTGCCGCTGCGGGACCTACACGCGTATCCGCGCCGCGATCAAGCAAGCCGCGGCCAAGCAGGGAGGTGCGCGATGAGCGCGCCGGTGGTCGATCGCGTGTTGCGTTCGGTGTCCGACGACTCGGTCGTGCTGGCCAACGTGAGCCGGCGCCGCTTCTTGAAAGGCATGTCGCTCGGCGGCCTCGTGCTGGCCGTCGGGCTCCAGTCGACCGCGCGCGCCCAGGAGCCCAAGAAATACGGCGCCGACGGGATGCCCAACGGGTGGACCGACAACCCGCTGGCGTTCGTCTCGATCGCCGAGGACGGAACGGTCACGATCGTCTGCCACCGCTCCGAGATGGGGCAGGGGGTCAGAACCGGCATGCCGATGATCGTCGCCGACGAGCTGGAGGCCGACTGGAAGCGTGTGCGCGTCGCCCAGGCGCCCGGTGACGAGAAGAAGTTCGGCAACCAGGACACCGACGGCTCGCGCAGCACGCGCCACTTCTTCGAGCCGATGCGCCGCTGCGGCGCCGCCGCGCGCGCCATGCTCGAGGCCGCAGCTGCCGATCAATGGAAGGTGCCGGTGAGCGAGGTGGCCGCCAAGAATCACGAGGTCGTCCATCGCGCAACCGGCCGTCGCCTCGGATACGGCGCGCTCGCGAAGGCCGCCGCCACGAAGCCGGTCCCGGAGCGGGCGGCGCTGCGCCTCAAGGATCCGAAGGACTTCCGCTATATCGGCAAGGGGCAGCTGAAGCTGGTCGACGCGGCCGACATCGCGAACGGCAAGGCGAAGTACGGCATCGACACCCGGCTGGACGGCATGCTCTACGCGGTCGTGGCCCGTCCTCCGGTCCTGGGTGGCAAGGTGGCCAGCGTCGACGATGCCGAAGCGCTCAAGGTGCCGGGCGTGATGAAGGTCGTCCAGATCGAGCCCAGCCCGCCGCCCGCGCACTTCAATCCTCTCGGCGGCGTCGCGGTGCTGGCGCGCAATACCTGGGCGGCGATGCAGGGGCGCCAGGCGTTGAAGATCACGTGGGACGACGGACCGAATGCCAGCTACGACTCGACGGCCTACAAGGCCGGTCTCGAGGAATCCGCGCGCAAGCCCGCCAAGGTCGTGCGCAACGACGGCAATTTCGACACGGCCTCGTCCGGCGCCGCGAAGCGCCTCACGGCCGAGTACTACGTGCCGCACCTCGCGCACGCGACGATGGAGCCGCCGGCCGCGGCTGCCCGCATCACCAACGGCAAGTGCGAGGTCTGGGGATGTTTCCAGTCGCCCCAGGCCGCGCGCGATCTGGTGGCCAAGCGGCTCGGCATGTCAGCCGACGACGTTACCGTGCACGTCACCTTGCTGGGCGGCGGCTTCGGGCGCAAGTCCAAGCCGGACTTCGGCATCGAGGCGGCCGTACTGTCCAAGGCCGTCGACGGCAAGCCCGTCAAGGTGACGTGGACGCGCGACGACGATCTGCACAACTCCTATTACCACACGGTGTCGGTCGAGCATCTCGAGGCCGGCGTCGACGCGAAGGGCACGCCGGTGGCGTGGCTGCACCGAACCGTGGCGCCCACGATCATCTCAACCTTCAACGTGGAGGCGAAGAACGAGGCGCCCCTCGAGCTCGGCATGGGCGTCATCAACGTGCCGTTCGCGATTCCCAACATTCGCATCGAGAACCCGGAGGCGATCGCCCACACGCGGATCGGCTGGTTCCGGTCGGTCTCGAACATTCCCCATGCGTTCGCGATCCAGTCGTTCGTGGCCGAGCTGGCCGCGGCGGCGGGTCGCGATCCGAAGGACTTCCTGCTGGAGGTGATCGGCCCCGCCCGTGTCGTCAGCCCGGAGATGCTCGGCGACACCTGGAATCACGGCGAATCGCCCGAGCGGTATCCGGTGGACACCGGGCGTCTGCGGCGTGTCGTGGAGACGGCGGCGCGTGAAGCGGGCTGGGGCAAGAAGCTCCCCAAGGGGCAAGGGCTCGGCATCGCCGGCCACTACAGCTTCGTGAGCTACATCGCGGCGGTCGTGCAGGTCGCCGTGGACGCCAAGGGGGCCTTGACGATTCCGCGGGTCGACGTCGCGGTGGACTGCGGCCCGACCGTCAATCCGGATCGTGTCCGAGCGCAGATGGAAGGCGCGGCCGTCATGGGCGTCGGTGTCGCGACGCTCGGTGAGATCAGCTTCAAGGGCGGCCGCGTCGAGCAGAACAACTTCGACTCCTACCAGGTGACCCGCATCGCGGAGGCGCCGCGGGAGATCCGCGTGCACATCATCCCCAGCAGCGACTACACGAAGCCGATGGGCGGTGTGGGCGAGCCGGGTGTGCCGCCGATCCCGCCCGCGCTGTGCAACGCGATCTTCGCGGCGACCGGCAAGCGAATCCGTCGCCTGCCGATCCGCGATCAGCTGACGGTGTAACCCCCGCTCGGCACGGGGCGCCGCCTCCCGCGGCGCTCCGTGCCGCGGGCTCCTCGGCGGTGCCTCAACCCTTGAGGGCCCCCCGGGTCAGGCCGGCGGACATATAGCGGCGAAGCGCATAGAAGATCACGATCGGCGGCAACGAATAGATGAGGGCCGCGGCCATCATGTAGTTCCACGGCGCCTCGTCGCTGTTGAAGAACTGGGCGATCGCCACCGCGACCGTCATGTTGCGCGTCGAGGAGAGCAGCACGTACTGATAGAGGTACTCGTTCCAGGCGAGCAGCAGCGCAAAGGTCCCCACTGCCGCCAGCGCCGGCGCCATCAACGGAACGTAGACGCGCCGATATACCTGACCGGAGGAGGCCCCGTCGATCTGCGCCGCTTCGTCGAGCTCGATCGGGATCAACCTCGCGTACTGCCGCAGGATCAGGATGGCGTAGGGGGTGGCGAAGGTCACGTTGGCCGCGATGATCGCCCACAGCGAGTTCGAGAGGCCATAGTTTGCCATGAGCCGAACGAACGGGATGACCAGAAAGGATGCCGGGACCGCATAGGTCACGAGTGGCGCGTTCGCGAGCAGCCAGCTCCCGCTCAAGCGCATGCGGCCCAGGGCGAAGCTGGCGAGTGACCCGATCAGCGTGGTCAGGAACATCGTCATCAGGCCGATGAAAAAGCTGTTGGCGAGCTGGCGCCAGAAATCTTCGACCAGCCAGTATCCCTGGGTCACGACTGCGTGGAAGCTGTGGAGCGATGGGTTCGGAGGCCAGAGAATCCCCTCGAACTCGATGTCGCCTTCGTCGGGATCGAGCGCGATCAACAGCATGTTGTAAACGGGTGTCAGCGACCAGATCAAGAGCGCGACGGCGAGTGTCACCGAGGCGACTTCGGCGACTACCCGCCGTAGCCAGGGGCGGAGCCGGAGCACCGGGCGACGCTCACAGCTGCACCTCTCTCGTCTGGAGCGCGCACATCAGGATGATCACGATCGGGATCAGCACCGGAAGGGCCGACATCACGGCGGCGACGCCGAGCGAGGGCTGGGCGGCATCGAAGGCGTAGTGGAAGCCGAGCGTGGCCAGCACGTCCGTGGAATACGCTGGCGCGCCTTCGGAAACGAGAGACACCGTGGTGAAATCGCCGATCGTCCACAGCGTGGAGAGCAGGGTGCAGACCAGGTAGAGGTTCCCCAGCAGCGGGAGGACGACGTGGGTGAACCGGCGAGAGCCGGTGGCCCCATCCACCGCGGCCGCCTCATAGATTTCGTGCGGGATCGCCGTGCGGGCGGCATAGAAGGTCAGCGTCCAGAACGGCATCCACTTCCAGATGTAGGCGACGATGTTCGATCCGAGCGCGAGCCCGCGATCGTTGAACCAGAGCGGCCCCTGAATCCCGAACAGCGCCGACAGGAGGCCATCGACCAGACCCTCCTCGCCGATCAGCATCCAGTGAAAGGAGACGAAAGCCGGAATCGCCGGGAGCGCCCAGGGCAGCATGAAGACGGGGAGCGTGGCCTTGACCCACCAGCGGCGACGCATGAAGAAGCCGGACAGCATCAAGGCCAGGAACATCTTCACGTTCACGCCGAGGCCAACGAACAGCGCCGTATTGATGACCGTCTGCGCGTAGAGCGGGCTCGCGATCAGGTCGCGGTACAGCGCCGGGTCGCGAGCCATCCAGAGCGCGTAGGCGACGGGATAGACCACGAAGGCGAAGAACACCGCCGCATAGGGAACGACGAAGGCGATCGCCCAGGCGAGCTCCGAGCCGTGCCGGTTGCGGCGCCACGCCGATCGCCGCGGCCGGTTGAGCGCGTCGAGCCCGGCGGCGAGAACCTGCCGGACGCTGCTCATGCCGGCCTCGCCGGCGGGGTCTCGCGACGAATCGCTTCGCGGCCTCAGCGACGGGCTCGGAGACCGGCGGCGCGGATCAGCCCTTGACCCCGCCCATCGTCAGGCCGGCGGTCATACGGCGGCGGAACGCGTAGTAGATCGCGACCGGGGGCGCGGCGTAGATGATCGCGGTCGCCATCATGTAATTCCAGGGCGACTGGTCGCTGCTGAGGAACTGCGCGAGCGCTACCGGCACGGTCATGCTCGATTTCGAGGACAGGAGCAGGAACTGGTACAGGTACTCGTTCCAGGCGAGCAGCAGCGCGTACGTGCCGACCGCCACCAGCGCGGGCGCCATCAACGGCAGATAGATCCGGAGATAGATCTGGGGCGGCGAGGCGCCGTCGATGCGCGCCGACTCGTCGACCTCGATCGGGATGCTGCGGCCGTACTCCTGGAAGACGAAGATCGCGTACGGCGTCGCGAACGCGACCAGGGCGGCGATCACCGACCACGGGTTGTTCGCGAGCCCGTAGTTCTGCATGATCCGGTAGAACGGGATCGCCAGGAACGACGCTGGGATCACGTAGGTCAACAGCGCGGCGTTGGTCACCAACCAGCCGTGACGGATCCGCATCCGGCCGATGGCAAAGCTGGTCAGCGTTCCGAACAGCAGTGCGAAGAACGTCACCATTAGACCGATGTAGAGGCTGTTCGCGAACTGACGCCAGAAGTGCTCCAGATACCAGTGGCCCTGGGTCAGGACGCCCCAGAAGCTCTCGACCGACGGGACCCTCGGCCAGATGTGGTCGGTGAACACGTCGCCCTCGGGCTCGAGCGAGATCAGCACCATGTTGTAGAGCGGCGCGAGCGTCCACACCACGATCACCGTGGAGAGAACCAATGTCCCCAAGTTGCGCAGGTACCGGCGGAGCCGTTCCGAGCTGTGCGCCCGGGATGACGCACGAGTGGCCAGCCTCGCGTCTGCTGCGATCGTGCTCATATCTGAACCTCCGAGGTGCGGAGCTTGCGCATCAGGACGATCACCAGCGGGATGACGAGCGGCAGCGCCGACATCACCGCGGCCACGCCCAGCCGTGGCTGAGCGATCTCGAACGCATTGCGGATGCCTAGCGTGGCCAGCACGTGTCCCTGGTTGGCGGGGCCGCCGCCGGAGACGAAGGTGACGGCGTTGAAGTCGCCGAGCAGGAAGATCGTCGAGAGCAGCGTGCAGATCAGGTAGAGGTTGGCGAGCAGCGGGAAGGTGATGTGCACGAACCCGCGCATCCCGGTCGCGCCGTCGACTTTGGCGGAGTCGCTGATCTCGAGCGGGATCGCCATCCGGCCGGCGAGCAAGATCAGCGTCCAGAATGGCGTCCACTTCCAGATGTGGGAGACGATGACCGCGCCCAGAGCCGACCAGCGGTCATTGAGCCACGACGGGCCCTCGATGTGGAAGAGAGTGTAGAGGACGTTATTGAGGAAGCCCCATTCGCCGTTGAGCATCCAGTGGATCGAGATGAACGTCGAGATCTGCGGCACCGCCCAGGGCAAGACGAAGATCAAGAGCAGCACCTTCATCCACCAGCCCGGGCGCATGAAAAAGCCGGACAGCAGCAGCGCCAGGAACATCTTCACGTTCACGCCGAGGGCCAGATAGAGGATGGTGTTCACCACCGTGCTCTGGTAGATCGGATCGGCGAAGAGCTCTCGGTACAGGCTCGCTTCGCTGCCCATCCACAGCCCGTAGACCACCGGGTAGGCGACGAAGGTGACGAACACGGCGATATAGGGCACGACGAAAGCGAGGGCCCACGTGTATTCGCCGCCCTTGAGGCCGCCGCGCAGGGAGCGGGAGAGCGTGCGCCGCCGGATGGCCGGACGGCCGACGTCGATGACCGAGGTGCCGTTCATGTGTTGGTCTCCGCTCTCACGCTTTCTTGTATTTGGAGAAGATCTCCTCGATGCGCTTGAATGCCTTGTCGATCGCCACTTCCGGCTTCACGCCTTCTTTCGCCACGTCGATCATGGCCATACTCCACACGTGCTGTGAGCGGACTTCCGCCATCGCCAGGTTGAACACGTAGTAGTCCGGCACGGTCGGGCCGAGGAGGCCCTGCTGGACGTAGCCTCGCAGATGCGGGTCCTTCGGGTCCTGCCAGAATGGGCTCTTGGCGAGCGACGGCATGACCGGCAGCCAGCGGCCCAGCCCCAGCTCGATGAACTCGCCGACGACCTTCGGCTGGGCGAAGTACTTGATGAATTCCTTCGCCACCGGCACGTTCTTCGCCCCCTTCGGGATCATCCACTGGGTGACGCCCACAATGCTCGGTACAGGCTTGCCCGCATTGTCGTTCGGATAGCCGATACCGTGGGTCACCATGTCCTTGAAGTACCACTCGGGGTGCTTTTCCTTGACCGCGACCTCGGTCGAGAGCGTCCCGTCGACGTCCATCACCATGAGCTTCGCGTGGAAGGCGTTGTTGTCGTCCGCGTCGTTCCAGTTGATCGCGCTCGGCGGCACGTAGCCGTCGCGGTAGGCGCCGCCGAGGTAAGCGGTCGCCTTGATGGCCGCTTGCTTGATCTTCGGGTCGTCGAGATGCAGCTTGCCGTCTTTCGTGACGATGTCTTGACCGCCATAAGCCAGGAGAAACGCCATGAAGAGGTTGTAGGGATCGACCCCGTTGGCCGTCACCTGGAAGCCCAGGCCGTATACCTTGCGCTCGCCCTGCTTGCGCAGGTTGTCCTGCACCTTCTTGAAGAAGTCGAAATACGCGTCCCACGTCTTTGGGATGTCCTCGATCTTGAGACCGGCTTTCTCTACCAGCGGTCGCCAGATATGGCATGGGACGACCGCGGCCCGTATCGGCACACCGTATTGGCCAACCTTCTTCGTGACGTTGTTGTAGGCCTGACCGGACACAAGAGCGGTCTCGCTGTACTGGGCCTTTTGAGGCTCCACGATGTCGCTGACGTCGACCCACCTGTCTTGCCAGGCGTATATCTGTAAGATCTCGGCCGGGTTGTTAGCCATCACATCGGGGACGACCCCGCTGGTGAGCGCCGCGATGATCTTCTGCCGTTCCGGCGCGAACGGGGTAATGCTCAACTCGATCTTGTTGCCACTCGCCTTCTCGTAGTCGGCGACGGCCT
>Ga0209805_1002088_pt1 | contig 11722 bp, 15 predicted proteins | sample GraSoiAngelo_148_FD_185905 | JGI IMG/M metagenome (GOLD analysis project Ga0209805, IMG submission 185905) | Grasslands soil microbial communities from the Angelo Coastal Reserve, California, USA - 14_1009_09_20cm (SPAdes) (version 2) | ecosystem: Environmental > Terrestrial > Soil > Grasslands ... | reverse complement strand
CGGCAAGCGTGTCTGTCGCGGCGGCTTCGTTCTCATAGTAGTGGACCGCCACCTTAACGCGCTCTTCGGCCAGTGCTAATGCAATTCCTCTGCCGATGCCGCGCGAGCTGCCCGTGATCAGTGCGTGCTTTCCAACCAGCGCCATAGAGCCTCCTCGATTAAGTCTAACCTCCCGACGTTCAGACAAGCCGCGCTTATCATAGAGCGTCTGATCCGAGCTGGCGGGAATTACGAGGTAGACGCTGCTAAGCGGTGACTTTGTGCGTGATCGGCGCCTTGGGCAGCGTTGCTTCGCCCTGCTCGAGTTGGAAGGTGAACTCCAGCCGGTAGCCGTCGCCAGCCTTCACGAAGTTGCCGATGAGCGCGCGCGTCACGCCGAACTGCGAGTCGGTCTCGAGATACGGATCTTCGGGATCGTAGACCTGCGAGGCGATGGTCTTGTAGCCCGGCTTGTGAATGAGGAAATGCAGGTGCGCCGGGCGCAGGTTATGGCGCTTCTGCGCGGCGAGCAGCGTGCCAGTCGGGCCGTCGATGGGCACCGGATAACCGGCGGGCTTGACGCTCCTGAAGCTGAACGAGCCGTCGGCGAGTGTGGTGAAGATGCCGCGCAGGTTCATCTCCGCTTGGGACGGATCCTGGTTCTCGTAGAGGCCGCCGGGCGAGGATTGCCACACGTGCACGTCGGCGCCGGCGATGGGCTTGCCGTCCATGTCGGTGACGCGCCCGCGGAAGAAAAGCGCGGGACCCGGCGTCGGCGAGCGCACGATCGATTCGCCGTCTGAGCAGCGCGGCGCTCCGGCGCGGTAGAAGGGACCAAGGTTATTCGCCTGCGTCGGCTGCGTGCCGCGCGCGCCGTTGTTGATCAGGCACACGAGGTTCGAGACGCCGAGCGCGCCGGAGAGGAGCATGGCCTCGTTGTGGCTCGGAGTGGTGCGCTTGCCGATGGCGTTGATGTAGCCGATCGTCTCCTGGAATTCACGCTCGGTGAGCCGCGCTTCGCGTACGAAGGCGTGGAGATGCTTGACGAGCAGCGCGAGCAGCTCGCGCGTGCGCGCATCCGGCGTGCGCTGCATCTCCTGCAGCACCGCCGCGGTGACGTCGTCGGGCGTCTCGATGATCATGGACTTCCTCCGGGGAGGAGGAAGTCTACTTCAGCCGCGATGCTTGAAGCCGCCGCTGCGGTTGCCGCTCGCCTGCGCGCTGCCCGAATGGCCGACGCCGATCGGGCGCTCGCTGGCGCGGATCTGCGGCGCGGGCATGCTGCGCGCCACCGGCGCGCTTTGCACGACCGGTCCGCGGCGCCATTCGGCGCGCGCTGGCGGCGCGACGATTTGCGCGCGCGGCGCGTAGGCGGGCGCGCTCTGGATTTGCGGGTGCCCGAGGCGCGGCGGGCTGCCGATGATCGGCATGCGGCGCGATTCCGGGATGGCGTGATACGGGGTGCTCACGTAGCGCACCGGGCGCACGACGCGCGTCACGATGATTGGCCGCGGATGGAAGGGGCGGAAACTCACCGGCCGGTACGCCGGCCACCACCACGTGCCGTACACAACGTAAGGGTTGTAGTAGGGCACGTACACCACGGTGGGATACGCCGGCTGCACATAGATCTGCCCGGCCTGCTGATAAACGTACTGCTGCGGATTGCTTTGCAGATAGCCGTTCGACTGCGCGCGGGCGCGAAGCTGCTGGATCGTGGTCTGGATGTAGGGCCCGTGCGTGGCGTAAGCGTCGCCGAGGTCGGCGAGCCACTGCGGGCTCTCCACGAGCCGAGCGAGCACGTCCGGATAGGCAACGAGCGACTTCACGCTCGGCGCCCAGGGCACGCCTTCCACCGCCTGCAGCGCGCCATCGCCCTGCATGCCGGGATTGGCGCGCGACCAGTCGGCCGCCGCCATCACGTCGTCCGGATAGCGCGCGGCATCCAGGATGTTGTTGAGCAGCGGGTCCGGATACAGCGCGATCGGCGCGAGCAACGCATCGAGCTCGGCTTGATTGAAGACCCGCGCGTGCGCATTCAGCGCGCCGAGGGCGATCACCAGTCCGACGAGGATGCGGATGAGCCGTTTCATGCGGCCCACTGTAGACCTCGCTACCCGCAGCTACTGCATCAATGTGTAACCAGTTGTGCCGGCACGAAAGGTGCAACGGCTTCCGGGCAATGAAGCCCGTCGCCGCTTTGTGCATTGCACTCGCCACCGGCGGCGCGCTGGGACAGTCGCAGACGGCGACTGATAAATACTTCGATTCGCTCGATCTCAACGGCGACGGTTACGTCTCGCTCGCCGAAGCTGCCGGGCAGCCGGAAGTCGTCAAGCGCTTCGACCGCGCGGACAAGAACCGCGATGGGAAGCTGTCGCGCAAGGAGTTTGCGAACCTGAAGAACGTGAAAGTGCGGGTCGCGGCGAAGAAGAAGGAGCCTTCGGCCGCCGTGGGCGGGACCGCGCCGACGAACCAATAGCAAAATAATTACGTACTTATAATAGTACGGAATTCGGTCAGCGTTCGCCGACGGCGCGCAGGTGCCGCGCCACGGCGTGCTGCTCCCAGCGCAGGTGCTGCGTGGCGACGATCGCCTTGACCGGCAGGTGGTCGGAGGCGATCTGCGCAAGCGGCGAGCGGTGGGCTTTCAGCGCGAGCAGCGCCGGCCGCGGGCGCACCCAGACGCGGTCGAGCGCGAAAAGCGGCCACCTAGAGGGGAAGGAGCGCTCGGCCACCGAGTGCCCGAGCAGCGAATTCATCCAGCGCACCGGGCGGCTGAGCGGCAGCCACTCGTTGATGTCGCCGAGCACTACGACGCGCTCGTGCGCCGGCGTATGGCGCAGCAGATCGAGGAGCTTCTTCACCTGCCAGCGCCGCTCGCCGGCGAAGAGGCCGAGGTGCGTGACGATCACGCGCAGGCGCTGGCCGCTCACGTCGAGATCGACATCCAGCGCGTTTCTTGGCTCGCGCCGTCCGTAGCCGAGGGCGAGGCGGCGCACTTCGAGCACTTTGCGGCGGGTGAGCAAAGCGTTGCCGAACGGGCCGTCGTGGCGCACGAGCGTCAGGCCCGGCACCGCCTGCACGCCGAGGCGGCCGGCGATGTAGTCGAGGCGGTAGTCGACTTCCTGCAGCCCGATGGTGTCGCACTCGAGCTCGCGGATCACCGCGGCGATGCGCGAGGCGTCCTTCCGGCCGTCGGTGCCGACGCAGCCGTGTACGTTGTAGGAGGCGATCCGCAGGCAGCTCTCGGGGAGCTGGTCCGAGAGCGCCTGCCAGTTAGCTAAGCTCTCGGCCTGCCTGCTCATCGGCGGCGTGGATGCGGCGGCTCATTCGCATGAACCAGCGCTTCACCGCGACGATGCCGCCGGCGAGGAGCCCCACGGCGATGACCACCAGCCACCAGTTGACCGGTCCCGCGCCGGTGAGCGCGGTCTCGATGGCCTCGCCGAAGATGGTGGTGGCGAGCGTGCCGGGGAGTAGCCCGATGGCGGTGCCCGCCACGACGTGCCAGAGCCGCATGTGGATCGCGCCGGCGACGATGCTCTCCACTGCGAAGGGCGCGAGCGGCACGAGCCTGAGCAACGTCATCGCAAGCAGGCCGTATTTCTTCAGCACCTCGATCATGCGATCGAGCTTCGGCCCGGCGAGCCGCCGCACCGTGTCGCGCTTCATGCGCCGGCCGATGTAGTAGGTGACGACCGCGGAGGCGCAGACGCCAAGCAGCGCGTAGCCGAACCCGAGCCACGGCCCGAAGGCCATCACCGCGGCGAGGGTGATGAGGGGCCGCGGGAACATGATGAGGCACGCCGGCGTGTAGAGAAGCATCAGGAGCGGCGGCGCCCACCAGCGGCTGCCGAAGTCCTTCGCCCAGCCGATCACCACCTCCGGGCTCACGGTGTGCGCGAGCGGCGTCCAGCGCCAGAGCGCGGTGAGGGCGATGAGCAGCGCGGCGATCATGCCGAGCTGCACCCACGCGGGCTTCTCGAGCGGCGTCATGTCGCCTTCGTGGTGGCGCTCGACGAGCAGCGCATCGAGCGCGATCGGCTCATCGGGATCGGCGACCGCGGCGACGTTGACGATCGCCGCGGGCCATTCGGGCAGCGTCGCGAGCTCGCGCAGCGAACGGCCGTCGTGCGCGAGCGTCTTGATCGCGCCCTGCAGAGCGCCCGTCCGATCGATCTCCATGCGCACCTTCTCCGCCGGCACGCCCAGATGCTCCGCCAGCAGATGCTCGCGGAAGCGACGGATCACGTTCGCCACCTGCGGCCGCCCGCGCGCCTCGATCGCGACATCGGCCTCCGTATCCAGGCCAAGCGAGCGGTTGCAGAGGTTGGAGCTGCCGATGCGCAGCACGCGCTCATCCACGATCATCAGCTTCGAGTGCACGTCGAGGCAGCAGCCCTCCGGCAACCCAGGCACGTGCGGGTAGTAGACGTGGAAGCGCCCATGGCGGTCGGCTTTGCGCAGTCGCTCGATCAAGCGCGTGCGCAGGACGTGCATGGTGTGCTCTTCGAGCCAGCCGTGCGAGAGGAGCCGCAGCACGAGGATGATCTCCGGCCCGTCGGGCTCGGCCAGGCGCTTCTCGAGCGCCGCCGCGATGCGCGGGGCGGTGAAGTACTGGTTCTCGATGTAGAGCGACTTCTCCGCCGCGGCGATCATGTCGAGGTAGAGCTTCTCCACCTCCTTGATGGCGGGGAGCTCGCCGCGCGGCGGCGCGGTGCGCGCAATGCCCACCTCGACGCTTTGCAGCTCGGCGGCGAAGGAAGGCGGCCACGGATCGTCGTCGTGCGGGCCCTGCGCGGTGACGGCCTTCAGCTTCTGCCCCGTCGCAGCCTGCCAGCGCTCGCGCGTGAGCGTGGCGAGGCTGCGGGCCGCCTCGCCGTCGAGAAGCACCATCAGGTCGTGGAACGGCGGATAGGGCTTGCCGTAGGCGATGCGGCGCGGATCGTGCGCGAGATGCTCGGGCGAGTCCCAGCGGCGCACCGTGAGGTCGATGCCGCCGATGAAGGCCACCACATCGTCGATCACCACGATCTTCTGGTGCTGGCAGCCGGCAAACGGATGCGTGTCGTCGTAGCGCAGGTGTACGCGCCGCGCCGGCGTCCAGCCGAAGCCGTAGAGCGGCGGGAATTCCCGGTCGGTGCCGAACACCATCGGGTAGTCCCAGTTGAGGACATGCACGTGCAGCGAGTGGCGCCGGTGCACCAGCCAGTTGAGAAACTCGCCGAGCAGCGCCGGCGGCCCGTTCGCCTCCACCGGGTCGAAGTGCAGCCGCGTCTGGCTGTTGAAGTCCCAAGCGAGGATGCTGATCGAGTGGCGCGCGCGCAGCGCCGCCTCGTAGAACGCCTTGTAGTAGTCCGCCGCATCGACGAGCGTCGCGACGCGCTCGGCGCGCGACACCGCCCAGCAGTTGTAGCCCGGCCGCAGGAGCGAAGGCGCGTGCGTCTGGACGCGCGCGGCCGCGGCGGCGCCGCCGTTACTCCGGCGCCGCATGCCGCGGTCGAGGTAGAGCACGCTGCCCATTTTTTAGCGTCGGGTCGCGGGCGTGCTGGTGACCGGCGCGCTGGTCGCTGGTGCGGTTGTCCCGGGCGCGGTGGTCACCACGCCGGGCGCCGGCGTCGGCGCGGGTTGCGGCGGCGTGTCGCTGATGCCGCGCGGGAAGGTACTGTCGCTCATGTTGCGTCGTGCGGTGCCGCCGGCCACCGCGGAGGAGATGGCCTGTTGCTGCGCCACCGCCGGGCTCACGTTGCTTGTCGTGTTGGTGGCGAGGCCCGTGGAGGTGCCGACGAGTCCGGTGACTGGCGTCGTGCCGACTGCAGTGGAGAGGGTGCCGCCGGTGAGGACGGTGCCGAGCTGCTCCGCCGTGGGCGTGGCGATGCCGCGCGCGATCAGCGACTGGCGCGCGCTCTCGAGGAGCTGCGCGATCTGCGTCACCGACATCGTGCCTGCCGGCGTGAAGGTCACGACCTGCGTCACGCCCGGCGCGGTCGCGGAGCTGAGCGTGACGGGCAGGCCGAGCGCGAGGCCGTTCACCAGATTGGCGAAGTTGAGGTCGCCGCCGGCGAAGGCGACAAGCTGCGGCGCGAGTCGCTGCACTTCGAGTGCCGGCTGCGAGCCGACCTGGAACTGCGCGGTTTGCGCGCTCGCGACTGCCGGCGCGGCGAGCGCGGCGAGGAGAAGGACGATGCGTTTCATGGGCGCTCCTTACTTGAGGATTCCAGGGAGCTGATAGGGGCCGTTCACCGTGTTCACGACGCCGCCGACGAGCGCCGTGCGGATCTGGTCTTCCGATGGATTGACGATGCCAACGGCGAGGAGCTGCTGGATCGCCATTTGACGCGCCGCGCTTGGCGGCGCGGTGCCACCGGCCGCGGCCGAATACGCGCTGCCGGGCAGCGGCGTGCCCGCGGCGACGATCTGGCTGCGGATCACCGCCGGATGGCCGCTCGCGGTGAGCATGCCGGGCGCTTGGATAGCGCCACCCGGTAGCTCGATCGGGCCGCCGGCGAGCACGCGCGCAATCTGCTCGGCGGTCGGCTGCGGCTCGCCGAGCGCCTGCAGTTGCGCTCGCGCGCGGCTGATGACCGCCATGGCATCGACCGCCGACAGGCGATCGGCGGCGAGGAAGCTCGTCACCTGCAGCTCGCCCGTGATGAGCGGCGTCACCAGCGTCGCCTCGGTGCCGTTGGTAAGCGCGGCGAGCAGATTTTGCAAATTGCGATCGTCGCTCTGCGCGCGCGCCAGGAGAGCTGCGCATACGAGCACGGCCGCGGCTCCGAGGCGGGGCAGCATGCCCCGTGGATTGCAATTTACATACCGCTGGGAATCCGAATCAAAGCTTCAGCAGGCGTTTTGCGTTGCCGCTCAGCATCTTCTCGCGGTCCTCTGGTCCGAGTGGCACATGCGCCATCCATTGCACGCCGGGCGGGTTGGGCACGAAGGGATAGTCGACCGAAAAGAGAATGCGATCGGCGCCCATCTCCATCACGCTGCAAAGCAGCGCCGGCGTCGAGAAATTGCCGCTCGTCGTGATCCAGAAGTGGCTCCGAAAGGTGTCGCGAAAGGCGCTCTTGCGGTTGCCCTGCCGGCCGAGCGCCATGTCGATGCGCCAGAGCGAAAACGGCAGCGATTCGCCGAGATGCCCCATGATGATTTTCAGTCCCGGATAGGCGTCGAAGACGCCCGAGAGCACGAGGCGTATGCCCTGCGTCGCTGTCTCCACGGTAAAGCCCCAAGCTGCGGTCAAGAGGCCGGGGAACTCCTTCAGATAGTCGCGGTAGTACGCCTCGACCACCGCCGGATGCGGCACCGCCGGGTGGATATAGATCGGCACGTCCAGCGCCTTCGCGCGCTCGAAGATCGGCCAGAACTGGCGCTCGTCGATGAAGTGGCCGTTGGTAAGACCATGGATCATGGCGCCCTTGAAGCCGAGCTTGGTCACGGCCCGCTCGAGCTCATCGGCCGCCGCGCGCGGGTTCGCCGTGGGGAGCGCCGCGAAAGCTTCGAAGCGCCCGTTCGAGGCGCGCACGCGCTCGCGCAGCCGGTCGTTCGCCGCGCGCGCGATCGCCGGCGCCGTTTCCGCGTCGAAGCGCTGGGTCGCGGGCGCGCTGTGCGAGAGCACCTGGATGTCGATGCCCACTTCGTCCATCTCGCGGATGCGCAGCTCGCCGACGTCGTGCAGCCGCTCGCGCAATTGCGCGTCGCGCGCTTCGGGTCCTGCTTCGTTGAAGTGCCGGGCGACTTCCGGATCGAGGTAGTGCTCTTCGAGGGCGATGACCTGGGGCTTCATGCCCCAAATTATTACGTACTTAGTACAGAATTCAGTGCTCGCTCCAGCGTGCCCGCGCGCGCCGCATCACTTTCTCGGCGGTGCGCGGCATGTGGTCGGTGAGCCAGAAGAGCATCGCTTGGCCGGGCGGCATGTGCGCGCTCGGCCGATAGGCGGCAGAGAGCGCCTCGAGCATACGCACGAGCTGCGTGTCGAGCACTTCCGCTACGGCGCCGTTTACCGCGTCCTCGAAGCCCGCCTCGTCGTGCGCCGGCGAGACGTGGGTGTGGGCGTTGCAGAGCGCCTGCAGCGTGCCGTCGTAGGTGTCGCCCTCGAGGCTGTCGATCGGGCAGGCGCAGAGCAGCGTGAAGTCATGCACTCCGAGGAGTGGCTTCCACACGCGCTCGATGGCGGCGGCGCCGGCGCGGTCGCCATCGCGCCAGCGCGTATCGGTGAGCTCGCTGAAGACGCGCACGCGCTCGTAGCGCATGCGCGCGAGCTCGAGCGCGCTGCCGAGCAGTCGGCTCAGCTTGTGGCGGTCAAGCCCGCCGCTCGTCGCGCAATTGGAGAGCACCACGTGCGCGCCGTAGAGCTTGAGCTGTCCGCGCGAAGCGTGCGCGCGCGCATCGACGCCGGATTTCTGCAGGCGGTCGATGAGCAGATCCCAGCGCGGCGTCGAGCCGACGATGAGCACGCCTTCCTCGAGCCGCAGTCCCGCGGCGACGAATTCCGCGAGCGCGTCGAGCAGGCAGCTCTCTTCTTGGTAGAGCTGCAGCACGTGCTCCATGTTCAGCACCCTAGTCGCGCGCGCTTTACAGCGCCATCTCGCGCGCCCGGCTACGCCTGTCGCCGAAGCTCTACATGCGGAACGGGAAGCCGCGCCGGCGATACTGGATCATGAGCCAGCCGCCGAGCATGCCGCCGAGGTGCGCGAAGTGCGCTACCCCCGCCGCGGTCTGCGTGATGCCGAGCAGGAGCTCAATCGCGGCAAAGCCGAACACGAATACGCGCGCCGGCATTGGAATAGGCGGGAAGAGCAGGATTACGCGGCGGTGCGGAAAATAGATGCCGTAGGCCAGCAGCAGCCCGTAGATGCCGCCGGAGGCGCCCACCATCGGCACCTGCGGCGCGCCGAGCAGCGCCGTCACCACGAGGTGGCAGAGCGCCGCGCTGATCACCGCGGCGAAGTAGTACTGCGTGTAAAAGCGCGAGCCGAAGAGCCGCTCGATCTCGCCGCCGAACATGTAGAGCGCGAGCATGTTGAAGAAGATGTGCGCGGTGTTCGCGTGCAGAAAGCTGTAGGTGACGAGCTGCCAGGGCTCGAAGCGCGACTCGAAGCCGCCCGGCGGCCACAGGGCGAAGGCTTCGGCCGGCAACATGCCCGTGCCTTCGAGGAGATAGATCGCGACGTTCGCGACCAGCAGCCACTGCGTTACCGGCGGCAAGTCAATCCACCTTCGCGCCGGCGTCGCGCACCAGCTTCTCCCAATAGCGGGTCTCCCCCTTGACCTCGGCGTCGAACGCCGCGGGCGACGCCGAGGGCGTCGCGTCCATTCCCTGCAGCGCGATCTTGTCGCGCACGTCGGCCTTGGCGAGGCCCTTCAGCATGGCGCCGTGCAGGCGCTGGATTGCGGCGGCTGGCGTTCCCGCCGGCACGAAAAGGCCGAACCAGAACGTGAAGTCATAGCCGGGCAGGCCCGCTTCCTCGGCGCCGGGTATCCCTGGCACCGCCGGCGATGCATGGCCCGAGCTCACCGCGAGCGCCCGGATCCTTCCCGCGCGCACGAAGCCCATTACGGTTGGGGCGGTGGCGAAGTTCACCTGCGTGTCGCCCGCGAGCAGCGACTGCGTCGCCGGGCCGCCGCCTTTGAACTGCACGTGCGTGAACTTGACCCCGGCCACCGATTCGAAGAGCACCGCCGCGAGATGCGGCGCCGAGCCGGCGCCGGCGGAGGCGTGGAAGAGCTTCCCGGGGTTCTGCTTCGCATAGGCGATGAGCTCGCGCAGATCCTTTACCGGCACGCTGTTGTTCACGCAGACGAGCGTCGGCCCGGTGGCGATTCGCGTCACCGCGGCAAAGTCCTTGTCCGGGTCGTAGGTCAGGTGCTGGTACAGCGCGCGGTTCACCGCCATCGGCGCCGCATTCAACACCGTGTAGCCGTCGGGCGACGAGCGCGCGACGAACTCGTGGGCGATGTTGCCGGCGGCGCCCGGCTTGTTCTCGACCACGACCGGCACGCCGAGCTCTTTGCCGAGCTCGTCGGCGGCGAGGCGCGACAGGAAGTCCCCCGAGCCGCCCGGCGGGTAGCCGACGACGAGCTTGATCGGCTTCGCCGGATACGGCTGCGCGAGCGCGTGCAGCGAAGCTGCACACAGCACGAGGGCCGCCAATAATCGGGTCATCGTTTGCCTTTCAGTTGCGCGAGCACGCGATCGGGGTAGTCGCTCGCGATGCCATCGACCCCCATCGCCAGCATGCGCTCGATGGCGGCGGGCTCGTTCACTGTCCACACGGTCACCTTCATTCCCCAGCGGCGCGCGGCCGCGAGTTTATCCGGGCTCACCGTCTGGTAGTCGGGCGACCAGATGCGAGCGCCGGCTGCGCGCGCGCGCTCGGGATCGGAGAGCGCGCCTTCGGTGCAATAGACAGTCGGCATCTCGGGCGCCTCGCGCTCCACCACTTTCAGCACGGGCCAGTAAAACGCCTGCACCGTCGTGCGGTCCTGGAGGCGCGCCTTGCGCACTTCGCTGATCAAGGCGCGCGCGAATTGCGCGGCCGGCAGCGTCTCGTCGAGCGCGCCGGCGGCTCGATATTGAACCGGATGGTACGGTTGCTCTCCGTCAGTTGAAACAAGTCAGCAAGCCGCGGGATGCGGGTGCCGTCGAGCGGCTGCTGGTGCGCAAAGCCGCGCGCATAGCCGCTTCCCGGGCGCAGGCGGCCGACGTCGTAGCGCTGGAGCTCGGCGTACGTCAACGCGTGGATGGGGACCGCGTGCTCGACCCACTGTCCATCCGGGCCGCGTGCGATGTCCGGGTTGAGGCCGCGGTCGTGGTGGATGACGACGACGCCGTCGCGCGTCACGCCGACGTCGAGCTCGAGCGTGCTGACGCCGAGCTCGAGCGCGCGGGCGAAGGCGGGCAGTGTGTTCTCGGGCAGGTAGCCGCGCGCGCCGCGGTGGCCTTGCACGTCGATCACAGGATCATCTGCGTCTGCGTGGTGACGGAGAGGAGCTTGCCTGCCTCGTCGGTGATGCGCGTTTCCCAGACTTGCGTGCGCCGGCCCTTGTGGATCGGCGCCGCCACGGCCTGGATCACGCCCGTGCGGCAGCCGGCGATGAAATTGGTCTTCGACTCGAGCGTCGCGGTGCGCTGCCCTTCGGCCAGGGTCGCCACGGTGCCCGCGGCACCGATGGTGTCGGCGAACGCCATGAGCGTGCCGCCGTGAACCACACCGGTGGTGGTGAGGAGCTTCTCGGTCACCGCGAGCCGAGCCACCACCCGGTCGGCGCCGACTTCCAGGAACTCGATGCCCAGATGCGCGATGAGGCCGACGTTCCAGTCGAGTTTCATAGCGCGAGGTCGACGTCGCCGGCGAAGCGCTCGATGCGCAGCTTCGTGGCGAAGGGCTCGCGCTCGCGCGCAAAGCGCGCGTGCAGCGCCTGATTGGCCATGTATTTCTCGTAGGAGGCGCGCGAGTCGATGCCGTAGATGATCGCATGCGCGCTCCAGCCGGTGGCGTCCGGCTCGGCGATGCGCAGGCGCCGCGCCCACCGGAATCCAGGCTGGCGCAGCACTTCGGCGAGATGGCCGGCTTCCAGCCAGCGCATCACCTGCGCCTCGCCGCCGGGCGCGATCCAGAAGCGCACGACCAGGAAGAAGCGCGCTTCGTTCATCGGCTGGGCACCAGGGTCCAAAGCATGACGAGGATGATGGCGAGAAGCAGGGCAGCGCTCAAGGCGAGGGACAAGTGTA
>Ga0209805_1002083_pt1 | contig 11749 bp, 14 predicted proteins | sample GraSoiAngelo_148_FD_185905 | JGI IMG/M metagenome (GOLD analysis project Ga0209805, IMG submission 185905) | Grasslands soil microbial communities from the Angelo Coastal Reserve, California, USA - 14_1009_09_20cm (SPAdes) (version 2) | ecosystem: Environmental > Terrestrial > Soil > Grasslands ... | reverse complement strand
CCGAGCGCGAACGCGGGCTCGATTTTTCTGAAGACCTCTTCAATCCTTTGGTCCTCCGCTTCGATTTGCGCCTCCGACGCCAAGCTTCGGTTATTGCTTCCACAGAACAACGTGACGTCGCGAAGGTGGTTGAGTATCGACAATCGGAGATCACGCGCCGCCGGAACGCCACGCTATCCTCTCCCGTTGAGGACGATTTTGTTCAGACCCTGGCCGCCGCAGCCGACCAATACATCGTCTCCCGCGGAGACCATAAAACCGTTGTCGCAGGCTACCACTGGTTCAGCGACTGGGGCCGCGACACCATGATCGCCCTGCCGGGCCTCACCCTGCCGACGGGCAAGCATGAGGTCGCGCGCAGTATCCTGCGCACCTTCGCCAAACACATGGATCAGGGCATGCTGCCCAACCGTTTCCCTGATGCGGGTGAAACACCCGAATACAACACGGTTGACGCTACGCTCTGGTTCTTTGAAGCCACTCGCGCTTACCTCGCCTATACCGGCGATCTAGAGTTTGTGCGCAACGAACTCTATCCCGTGTTCACGGACATTATTGCCTGGCACACTCGGGGCACACGTTACGGAATCAAAGTGGACCCGAGCGGCTTGCTGAACTCTGGTGAACCCGGAATTCAGCTCACCTGGATGGACGCCAAGGTCGGAGACTGGGTCGTTACGCCGCGACGTGGCAAGCCCGTGGAAATCCAGGCGCTCTGGTACAACGCGCTCTGCATCATGGAAGACCTCGCCCGCCACTTCGGCGACGAAGCCGGGCAGAAGCGTTACCGCAGCATGGCAACACTCGCGAGGTGGAGTTTTAATCGCTTGTTTTGGAACGAGCCGACTGGCTGCTTGTACGACGTGGTAAACGGCGGGCCGCCGGATGCTTCTATCCGCCCGAACCAGATTTTTGCCGTGAGTCTGACTCACAGCATGTTGTCCACTGAACGCGCAAAGGCGGTGGTGGAAAAGGTTCAGGAACACCTGCTGACCCCCTACGGGCTGCGTACTCTCGCGCCAAGCGATCCCCAATACCGTGGCCGATACACAGGCGGCCCAACCGAGCGCGATGGCGCCTATCACCAGGGGACCGTCTGGCCGTGGCTGATGGGACCGTTCATTAGCGCCTACGTAAAGGTCAACGGAGACAGTGAAGCCGCCCGCCGCCAAGCTGCCGCCTGGCTCGCGCCATTAAAGGACCATCTCGCCGATGGCGGCCTAGGACACATCTCCGAAATCCTCGACGGCGATTCGCCACAACGGCCTTGCGGCTGCATCGCGCAGGCCTGGAGCGTGGCAGAAATACTGCAGGCGTTGGTGGAGGATGTTTACGGACTACGGCCGATGCCACAGCCGCAGGTTCCAGCGGCGCAGGCCAGAGGGGCCACCGCCGTGCGGACCGCGGTATCGAGGCAGACCGGTATGCGGACCGGGGCCAGTCCATAAACGGCGCATGTACGTTGCCTCCGGCCGCTCCGTATCTCCTGAAGATTCGCAAGCACGTGCTCGCGCCAGTATGCAAGCAGGTCAGGGTGCTCCTGCACCTTCATCTGGATTGCCGCGATCTCCTCCGGAGAAAAATAGTTGTGCAGCTTTGTCTGCAGCTTGCTGGGCGCGATATGGGCATAGACCAAACGGCGATAGCTCTTTAGGCCATTTCCGTAGCCGCGACGGATTTGCAACCGAAAGCCAACGCCTGATCCCTGAGCTTCGGAGTCCAACCGTTGGACTCCAAACCACACGAATGGCACTGCGACGACGAATCCGAGACCTGCGTACGCCTCCAGAGCGTAGACAAACGCTTTTGTCAGAATCTCAAACATCGCTGCCGTAAACGGGGATCACTGCCCCGTTGATGTCTTTGCCAGCATCGCCGGCCAGCCATGTGATTAAGCTCGCGACCGTCGCTGGCCGAACCCACTTGGAGAAGTCTGCGTTTGGCATAGCCTTGCGGTTCGTCGGTGTGTCCATCGTGCCCGGCAAGATCACGTTGGCGGTAAGTCCCGCGTCTTTGTTTTCCAGAGCGACGGTTCTGATCAGAGAAACCATGGCGGCCTTGGAAGCGCTATACGCGCCAACGCCGGCTCCGGGCTCCAGCGCGGCGCGGCTTCCAATCGCAATAATGCGACCAGTGCCCGCTTGCCGCAGCGCGGGGATCGTGACCCGCAGAATGTGAAATACAGAATTCAGATTGAGATCAAACATTTTCTGAAAAGTTGCATCGTCGGTATCAGCGATCGGCTGGCCTCCGGCGAACCCGCCGACCGTATGCGCCAGAACATCGAGCCTTCCGAAACGCGCGACAACCTGATCCACCAGGACCTTGGCGCCTTGGCGAGTCGAAATGTCTGCTGGAATCGCAGTGAAGCTGGGGTTGTTGAAATCCGATGGTTGTATCTTTCGTGACGTTCCAATGACGATGGCACCGGCGTCGAGAAACGCCTGTGTCACATAGGATCCAAGGCCGCCATTAGCCCCGGTTACGAGTACAACTTTGCCTTGCATCGAATGCTCCGATCTCACTGCCATCAGATTCCGACACCTCTGAAAGTGCGCTGGAGCACCATTTGGAGTGCATGAGAGTGCAGGGAAGTGCAGCAGAACAGTTACAGAACAGCTACACGGATCGCAGAATTGTCCCTCGTCCTTCGAAAAAACCCGCTCTAGAGCTAACCAGCGCCTCACGATTGAACGCCTGCTTTGCGAGGAGGCGGGAACAGTGGGCACGACAGCATCACGACATCAAGTGAGGCTTGCATACCAGCCAGAGCAGTAAGGGATGCTAAAGAGAGCATGCGAGACAATAAAAAGAGCAACGGATTGCTCCGTTGCTCCTGGCTTTGTACCCTCCCCCAGGTACTTCGCCAAGGTTTGCTAAATCGCTTACTGCATCACCGGAAGTGCTGTGCATGCAGCGCTGGAAAGGGCCGGCAGGCCCGAGGCGTTGTTGGCGCTATCGAAGCGGAGCACGGCGTCCTCGATGGAGCAGAATCGACGTACGCCCGTCTGGTTCCAGGTCGCCGGACCCGCATCCGTCACATAAGTTGTGACTGGGGTGCCGGTTGTGTTAAGTACCTGGAACAAATAACCGCTCTTCGCTGTAGTTGCGGCAGACGACATCGCAAAGTCAATCATACAGGCGTTGGTCGAAGCCGGCCCAGCCGCACAGCCATTGGCCGCCGGTCCCAGGATTGCCAGGGTAGAAGCGTAGCCGATGTTTGGGTAAGTTGTCGTGTACGTAACCTGCGCCGTATTGATGGTGCGCAGCGAGCTGACGGCCGACGCTTCGTTAGCCGCAATACGCGCCCGCAACAAGTTTGGAATGGCAATCGCGGCGATGATCAAAATGATCGCAACCACGATCAACAATTCGATGAGTGAAAAACCCTTCTGTTTCCGCATTGTCATTTTCCTTCTCCCCATTTACAGGTATCAACCTGTTACCTGCGTTGGATGAAGCAATTCATCGGCCATCCAGTGGAAACTCTTAAGTCTCTGTATAGAATTGATTTCAAACAGGAAAAGTCCCACCTGCGCCCAGGCGGGGCACTACGTTGACTGCTTTTCGTCAGAACCTAATCCAGCAGGATGACAAATCGTGTCATGATTTGCGGCTGCCACACCATCACGATGTCCCCAAAACTGAGTCGGGGCAGCTAACCTAGCAGGAAGCTGCCCCTATTGCTCCGCAGGTATGGGAAGAAGAGTTAGCGGAGCAAAACTGAACAAATCTGATGATTTGGAAGCTGACTGGGAACCCAGAACTTCACTTTGCCGCAGAATGGAGTGCGTCAGTTATCCCAGGCAGATATATCAAAAGGTAATACGGTTTAACAACGCAGACCGACAGAATTTTGGTATGATTCCAGTGTGGACTCGCAGGAGAAACTTGTCTGCCCTGATTCTAAACAGCGACAGGGCAGCGAACGCGATGGAGAGTCGTAATACGGAGCAGTCTCGGATCGCCCGCAGTGCCGAAACTGGACCGTGGGTTGCGGAGTACGGACCGCTGGCGATTGGGAACAGAAATAACATCACTGTTCCAAGAATAGCCAGGAGAGCCAAGGCGTGTCTGAACTGGCGGACTCGCATTTCCGCAGTATGCCATTAACGTTAGTGCCTCGCTATCGTTCGAAGTAACTGCAAATTACCAAAGTTTCACGGTGTGCAAGCATCTTTCGTCGAAAGCGGTGCTACCGGATTCATTGTGGTACAAGCGCAATGTTCCAGCGGCCTGAGACCGCAACGGAGTCAGACACGCTGGAACATGTGCCTATCCTAGGAAGCGTTCAACAGTCTACGGTTTCGGTTCAGAAAATGAAATTGCCTGATTGGGCCGTCCAACCCCACCGTAGTGCTATTTTTGCAGTTCCACGGACCTGAGTCTGGCGCTCGTAATCTTGGGTGTGCTTGGTAATAATCGGCTTGGCCGTTGCCCTTTATTCTGAGCGATGCTTCGCCTCGTACATCGAGAAGGCGCTAGAGCCAAAAAGCAACGTGCTATTAGGCAACAGAGGTTACAATCGTACGCCGTGTGTCACATGACTGCGACACCGGAGCGTGGTCCCGTGGTGCTGATCTACGGCTGTAGTGAGTGCAACTGGATATATCGTCCGCAAACCCCGGAAGAGACATCCCAAATGTCTTGGATCGCCCAAGTCAACTTCGATCAGCACGATTGCTCAAACAATCAATCGGGAACGCCGCCTTACAAAAGGTCTGCCTAGCAAGCAACCTAATTTGCGGATCGCCTGATTTTCACGAAAAACGGTATCACTGGTATCAGTGTAGGCTAAAAGCAACTGCGATGGCCTAGCATTGCTTTGAGTTCAGCGATGCGCTTACTGCGCTGCTCATACGCTTCGACCTTTTCCTCATCCATAAGAATGTAGGCTGAGTCTTCCAACGCTTCCAGTTGTTGGCGCAACAACCCGGAGAGTTCGACAGCCAATTTCTTCGCCCGTTCTGCATCAATGGACGGCTGCGGCTTGGTGCTCATGTGCCAGAGGAGGATCATCATCCCCACTACATGCTACAAATCGGCCCCGGCTCGGTTCGATACAGTACATTATGTATTTTGCGGTACGCTGCTAATGGCTGACACCCTTTCGAGAATCCGCTGCGCTGCATTTGGTGCCCACGTCGCGGCCTTGCGCGGTTCACATGGACTCCAACTTTTCGCAATTCGGAAAAACGGATCACAGATGGATCGCGCATCAGACGCGCGTGAGATGCCTAAACGTTAGGCCAATTCCTGATTAAGACCTTCAGCCGACGCCTTTCGTCATCCCAGCTCAGAAGCACCTTCTCCATTGGTTCGGACCTCTCTTTGGCGTATTGCGCTGAAACTTGCACCTCGAAGGTGACCCAGTGCGCGTTCACCGTCACAAGCTTTGCCTGATGAATACCGACCGACCATTCTCGATTCACAAATTCAAGTGCGTTGTCGCCCATTGACAACGCCTGGCGCGTGCCGCGCTTCGTTCTGACGCGCGAAGACAACGCTCGCAAAGTTTTTATCGATCACAAGACTGCACAGAAACTCAAAGATGCCGCTACCCTTGAAGGTCTCTGGGCGCGAGTGTTCCTCGAACTCGCCTTCTCTCTCGGCTGGCGCAAAGGCGAACTTGAAGGTCTGAAGGTCGCAAACGTTCGCCTAGCTGAGAGCGTAATCCGCATTGAAGACTCGAAAAACGGCGATCCTCGTGAGGCACCGCTGACACCGACTCTGCGCGTGCTGATTGAGCCACTGGTATTTGGAAAGACTCCGAATGAATCACTGTGGCCTGTGCAGTCCTTCAGGTACGCCTGGAAACGCATCTGTAAGGCTGCTGGCGTGACGCCCGGTAAAGCTGGCTTTATTCTGCATGACTCTCGACGCACATCTGCACGCAACAAGCGTGCCGCTGGCGTTTCGGAGTCCGTGACGATGGAGTTGCAGGGCTGGAAGAGTTCGGCCATGTTCCGACGCTATGGAATTGTTGACCACGCAGACCGGCTCGCGGCCTTACGGAAACAAGAAGAGTTTGAAGCGAGTTTGACTACAGTTCAGCTACAGTCATCGAAACCCGTGACGCTGAATTGACACTAACCAATTGAAAACATGGTAGGCCCGGCAGGACTCGAACCTGCAACCCTCGGATTAGAAATCCGATGCTCTATCCGCTTGAGCTACGGGCCCGCGCTCAATTTGATTGTACTTTGCGCCCATCTCCCGTCAAACCCGATTACCTCGCCGCTTATACTACCCACCTGGCCGCGAGGCAGTCTCCGTGTCTTCCTCTTCATCACGCTTGGCTTACATCGATTGGATGCGCGGGCTGGCCTGCGTCCTGATGTTTCAGACACACTGCTACGACTCCTGGCTGGGAGACGGGGCGCGCAAGAGCACCTTTTTCATGTGGTCGCAATTGGGAGGCACGCTGCCTGCCCCGTTGTTTTTGTTCCTTGCAGGCATTTCGTTCGCGCTGGTCGTCGACAAGCTGCGGCAAAAAGATCTTGCAGCTTCGCAAATCGCTCGAACCACCATCCGGCGCGGTGCGGAGATTTTCGGCTTGGGACTGCTGTTTCGCCTACAGGAATATCTGATCGCCTGGGGCTGGGCGCCGTGGAGCGATCTGTTCCGCGTGGATATTCTCAACACCATCGGCATTTCCATGATGCTCATGGGGGTGAGCTGCGGCGCGGTGTTGTGGGCTGCTGGAAAGGCTCGGCGACCTCGGCTCATGTTGGCCGGAGCAGCAGCGGCAACGGCTTTGACGATCGCCCTGCTCACGCCGCTGCTGTGGACAACGTGGCGTCCGCACTGGCTTCCGTGGCCGCTCGAATCGTACATCAACGGTGTGCACAATCTGGGCGAACCACAGCCGTGGCTCTTCCCGATTTTTCCTTGGACCGGTTTTGCTTTTGCTGGCCTGGCTGTAGGCCTATTCCTGTCAAGCTCCTGGGGACGCAAGCACAGCACCCAGACATTCGCGTTGGTCGCGGGGGGCGGAATCGCGCTCATCTATCTGGCACGGTGGTTTGATGTTCGCCAATGGCAACTCTATCCTTTGTACGATTTTTGGCACACCAGTCCCAATTTTTTTCTGATCCGCGTCGGCTTGCTGCTCGTGATTCTTTCGGCTGTCTACGCCTGGTGCCGCTGGGGTGCCGGGCAGTGGGGTTTCAGCCCGCTCGTTCAATTAGGGCAGACCTCACTGCTGGTCTACTGGGTGCACATTGAATTCGTCTACGGACGGTTTTCCATCCTACCCAAACGCGCGCAGGATATTCGCACGGCGTCATTGGGCCTGTTGACGATATTTCTCTCCATGCTCCTGCTGTCAGTAATGCGCACCAAGCTGAAAGGACGAGGTGCGGATGTGCTGGGGTGGTTTCGCAAACCAGTTTCCACCAGCTTCAATCCAACCGTCCATTGATCCTGGGCGTGTTCCTGGTCGTCGGCATATCCGAATAAATAAAAAGTAATGTAGAAGCCTTCGCGAGTCTCAGTACCTTGATGAAAGTAGCACCGTCGAATCAAGAATTCCGCGGCTGCCGGAATTTCAGGAACTCGCTTCAACAACTGCGTCAGTCGCTGAACCAGTTGCTCATGCGCTGGGAACAAAAAACGCAGCTCTTCCGCGGAGAACAGCAGATCAACATACGAGCCAAATTTGCAGGCCGCTCCGAAGATTTCTTCTTCTGCACTGATTTCCGAGCTTTCCCATGCATCGCATTTGGCAGTTTCGAGAATGCTGGAGGCCGCATTCATTGCCCTCAGAAACTCGCCCAACTCCGGCACGCGCTGTGCTTCTTCCACCTGCGCCAAAAGCTCCGGGTGACGCTTCAGATCGTAATAGCGGGGACCATCCGCGGCGGCCGCCCAGGGAAATTCCAGCGTTTCACTGTCAGCCCCAAGCTCCACCGCAAAATCAGCTTCCACATTATTTGGCCGGAGCTGGCTGCGGCGCCGTATTCGGTGCAGAGAAGTTCACCTTCGGCACTTCGCGAGAGCCCTCCGCCGCAGCGAAGTACGCGCTGTTCGGCTTGAATCCAGCCCACCGGGCAAAGATGTTATTCGGAAACTGCTGAACGTAAGTGTTGTAATCCTGCAAAGTGTCGTTATAGCGCTTGCGTTCCACGGCGATGCGGTTTTCCGTGCCGGCCAACTCATCCTGCAAGCGCAGGAAATTCTCGTTCGATTTTAATTGCGGATAATTCTCGGCAATTGCCAACAAACGTCCCAAGGCGCCATCGAGATGCTGGTTGGCGGCAATCTTGTCTGCGGGCGTGCTTGCTGAAAGCAACTGCGACCGCGCCTGCGCGATTTCGCCGAACACAGTCTGCTCCTGCTTAGTAATTCCTTTGACGGTCTCGACCAGATTCGGGATCAGATCAGCCCGGCGCTGCAGCACGACATCCACCTGCGACCATGCCGATTTCACCGCCTCGTTCTTGCTAACGAGCGTATTGCGGACGCTCACGTACTTGCCAAACGACAGCAGAGCGATCAGCAGCAACGTAATAATCACAATCAAGCTCTTGCTCATGCAATCTCTCCTGGAAACAAAATTGTCACTGCCGGCCCGGTGCTGGCGAACCCGGCATTTTATCCACCGCTGTGGTCACGGTCCCGATTGCACTTAAATATCGGCCAGCGACATCCATAGCGCGGAACTGCTTGCGGTCAGACTTCTTTGCCCGAACGTCCATTAATTGTACGAAGGCGGACGAATCGAAGTTCAGCCGCGATGCCAGCTCCTGGACCGCATCCCGCGAATGCTTCCTGCCCTGCTCGCCCAATTCGATCAACACATGCCGAAACAGAGTTGTGAATGACGACAAGGAATTGAGCATGACTTCCCATAAGTCTTTTTCCCGGGCTCCCGCCACCAATATATGCTGCCGCAACAGAAATAACTTTTCGCGCAGCTCGTACTCAAGCTGAGAACGATGTAAATGCACGGGGACATCCAAATTGCGGAGCACATCTTCTCCATAAAGCACCCGGTGCCGCTGCTTCATATCCACAAATTCGATCGAGAAAACGTCGGCGGTATCTTTCAGCTCCTGCGGAGTCAGAACCAGCGGCGGATGGTACTTCTTCTTGCGCCACCACTCCACAGCGCTTGCAATCTTGCTCAGGGAAGCAAACGACGTATCCCGCAGAACGCAGAGCAAATTCAAATCCGAATATTCAGGATGAAATTCCCCTTCAGCCGCGGAGCCGTACAGAATCACACTTATGAGGTTCTCGCCCGCTGCCGTCCGCATCTTCTCAACAAATTCGCTGAGCAGCTTCTCGTGCGCCATTACTCCTCCTTACCAGCATCCCAGGCCTCCAAAACCTCCGCCGCCGCCAAAAGGGCCGTTAAAGCCATAGCCGGTGTAGTATCTGAAATCCTCTCCGCTGACCGGAATAGCCAGGACGAGGACGATCACAATAACGCCCAGGGCCATGCCGGCCACAATGAGTAACCATATTGGGGGCTGGTGCGAATTCTGAAGATCCTGCAATATTGAGGTTCGGTGGCGCGAGCCAGTCAACCACATCGCCGCAGATTGTGCGAGGCGATTACCGAAAACTCCTTCTTCACAAGACAGCATCACTTCTCCCTACCAGCTTCCACTCGCTCCGCCGCCGCCGGAACTGCCGCCGCCAAATCCGCCAAATCCACCGCCGCCGCCAAATCCGCCTCCGCCCCATCCTCCGCCGCTGTGCCCACCGTATCCGCGGCCGCCAAACAAAAGCCACCAGAATATCAACCGCCTGAGCGGAGTAAACAATACAACCAAAATAACTATTACAAGTAGGAGAATCCCTCCTACGGAAATTCCCATCGGCGGCGTCGGCGCTCGCGCCTGCGCGCCGGTGAGTTGCACGCCGGCATCCTGCGCAATCACATTCGCTACTCGCGAAGTCAGCAATAATACTGCGCCGTTGTAATCATTCTGGCGCAGCAATGGGACCGCCTCGCGGCCAAAGCCGCCGACTTTACCATCGGGCAAAATCGGTTCGAGCCCGTAGCCTACTTCAATCCGGTAGCGGTGATCTTTCACCGCCAGCAAAATCAATACCCCGCGATTGGTCGCCTTGCTTCCAACCCCCCATTTGTGGAACAAGTCCACCGCGTAGCTCTCGATATCCGAGCCATCAAGTGAGTTGATAGTGACTACAGCAATCTGGGCATGGGCTTTCTGGTCAATCTGCTGGCAAATGTTGTCGAGCTGCGCGATGGTAGTTTGGTCAAGAACATGGGCGAAGTCGTTGACATAATCAGTCGGGTGTAGTTGCGACACCGGCTCGGCACACACCAGTACCGAGATCCAAAGCATCAGAATCCCGAGCAGGATTGTGCGCCCGGCAGGCTTCATTTGCGGTGATTGTACAGGAGCGAAACGCGATCCCGCGGGCACTCAGACGGGAATCCAGCGGCAACGGGCACCGTTGGGCAAAGAAATAGTTTTCATGTTTGGTCTTTTAAACCACAGAGCGGCACAGGAAAGATCAAACACCGACTGGCTGCTTGCTGGGTACCGGGACAGGAGTCAGCCAGTGATGACGGTCAGGCTTCTCGCCACCAATAATGGCGTAGAACTCCTTCTGAATGGCCCTGGTGATCGGCCCGGTCATGCCTTTGCCGATGTTGATCTTGTCAACGGAGCGGATGGGAGTAATCTCGGCGGCGGTGCCGGTGAAAAAAGCCTCGTCAGCGATATACAGCATTTCACGCGGGATTCCCTGTTCGACAATTTGGATGCCGAGATCGCGGGCAATTTGCAACGCTGAGTCACGCGTGATGCCTGGAAGCACGGAGTTGCCGAGAGGCGCCGTCTGCAGCGTCCCATTGCGGACAATGAATACATTCTCACCCGATCCCTCGCTGATATAACCTTCGGCGTCGAGCGCGATTCCTTCGGCGTACCCATTCACGATGGCTTCCATCTTGATGAGTTGCGAGTTCATATAATTGGCGCCGGACTTGGCCATTGCGGGAAGCGTGTTGGGAGCGATGCGGGTCCACGAAGAAACGCAGACATCCACGCCCTGCTCGGCGTCCGTGCCCAGATATTTTCCCCAGGGATAATTACAGATGTAAACCTCAGTCGGTGAATTGAAAGGATTCACGCCCGCTTCGCCATATCCGCGCAATACGATCGGGCGGATATAGCACGGCCACACGCCGTTGTTCTTGACCACTTCGACCATACCGGAAACCAATTCATCCCGCGTGTAATCCAAGTCAATCCGGTAAATCTTGGCGGAATCCACCAGGCGCTGCATGTGCTCATTGGCGCGGAAAATTGCCGGGCCGCTGGGGAGCGCGTAGCAACGGATTCCTTCAAAAACAGAGGAGCCATAGTTCACCACGTGCGACATGACGTGGATGTGGGCGTCGTCCCAGGGGATCAGTTTTCCGTTGTGCCAGATTTTCTCGGTCTGTTGGATAGCCATTGGCGCTCCTTACAGGCGGCAGATTGGGTGGTTCGATCAGAGATGCGCGACGCAGAGATGCGCATTTCTCCTGCCCAGTTATCGTCGAAAACTAGCCAAAACAAAAGGCCAAATTACGCTTAATTATAACTGAGGGTAAAAGGGCCAAAAGAGTACAGATAAGGGGCTGTTTGGGGATTACAGGCCCGCCTCCGTTCACCTCCCCGTCCCTACCAAAGTGCGACGAACCTGCGGTTTTGGCTTGCCTTTTCGGCGAAAATTCATATACTGTATATACATATTTGTAATTACTAACAGTTGATGTGGA
>Ga0209805_1002081_pt1 | contig 11751 bp, 10 predicted proteins | sample GraSoiAngelo_148_FD_185905 | JGI IMG/M metagenome (GOLD analysis project Ga0209805, IMG submission 185905) | Grasslands soil microbial communities from the Angelo Coastal Reserve, California, USA - 14_1009_09_20cm (SPAdes) (version 2) | ecosystem: Environmental > Terrestrial > Soil > Grasslands ... | reverse complement strand
ACGCACGTTGTGAAACTTTCCGCGCTCGGAGGTCGAGCATCGCTGTTTCCCAGTGGACATCGGGATTCCGAGGAGAATATTGAGGCCTCGAGTCTGCCATATACGTTTCTACGGCCTAACGGCTTTATGCAGAATTTTGTCAACTACAGCGGGGATACGATCAGGACGCAGAATGCTTTCTATGGCTGCCAGGGAGAGGGCGCGGTCAGTCTGATCGACCTGCGCGACGTTGCAACGGCGGCGGTCAAAGTGTTAGCCGCAACCGGACATGAAGGCAAATCTTATGCACTGACTGGTCCCGAGGCCCTCAACAATAGGCAGGTCGCGGAAAAGCTTTCACGCGGGAAGAAAAATCAGTTATGTGGATCTTCCTCCGGCCGACCTCAAAAAAGGTATGTTGTCCGCCGGCGTTCCAGAGTGGTTTGCTGATGCCTTGCTTGACCTGCAACGGCTCTATCGTGAAGGCGGAGCCAGCCTCGTGACCAACGACTTCGAACGACTCAGCGGGCGCAAGCCGATAAGTTTTGACCAGTTTGCACGCGACTACGCGACCGCATTCCAATCGGAGGCTAAGGCGGCCGGATAGCCGCCGGGAGGCGCCAGGCGTTTCGACGTCTGAGGCCCGCACGGGTACACTGATACGAAAGGTGCAGATTGGTTTTCATCCTCGACAATTACGACTCATTTACCTATAACCTCGTCCAATATCTGGGCGAGTTGGGCGCCCTGGTGGAAGTTCGCCGGAACAATCAGGTCACCCTCGAGGAAATCGATGCCTTGCGGCCGGAGCGAATCGTGATCTCCCCGGGACCGTGCACACCGGAGGATGCCGGCATCAGCATCGAGCTTATTCGCCACTTCGTTGGGAAGCTACCGATACTCGGAGTTTGCCTGGGACATCAGGCAATCGGGGCTGCGTTCGGAGGCAAGGTCGTCCGCGCCAAAAGCCTCATGCATGGCAAAACCAGCGAGGTCGAGCACGACGGCAAGACGATCTTCCGCGAGCTACGTTCGCCGATGACCGCTACCCGCTATCATTCGCTGATTGTGGAGGAAAAAGGCTTGCCCGCCGAACTGGAGATCAGCGCGCGAACTACCGATCGGTCTGGCGCAGACGTGATTATGGGATTGCGTCACAAAAACTTCCCGATCGAAGGTGTGCAGTTCCATCCGGAGAGTGTGCTGACGGGAGAAGGCAAGAAGCTGATTGAGAATTTCTTGCATATCTAGATGGGTGATCTGCCGACAGTCCAGAGTGAACAGCACTAGGAGCCCTTCACACCCTCACAAACCCTTCCTCGCTATCTCCACCGCCCGCAGCACAGCCTGGGCCTTATTCCGCGTCTCCTGAAACTCAGTCGCGGGATCGGAGTCGGCAACAATTCCGGCGCCCGCTTGCAGGTAAGCCTGTTTGGCTTTCATCAGCATGGTCCGAATGGCAATGCAGGAATCCAGATTGCCGGCGAAATCGGCGTAGAAAACTGATCCGCCATACACGCCCCGGCGCACTGGTTCCAGTTCTTCGATAATCTGCATAGCCCTCACCTTGGGCGCTCCGGTAAGGGTGCCCGCGGGAAAACACGCGGCGAAAGCATCGAGGGCATCGAGATCGGGCCGCAACTTCCCTTCCAGCGCGGAAACGAGGTGCATCACATGCGAGTAGCGCTCGACATACATCAGATCGCGGACCTTTACTGATCCATACTCGCTGACCCGGCCGAGATCATTGCGTCCCAGATCCACCAGCATGACGTGTTCGGCGCGTTCCTTTTCGTCCTGTAGCATCTTCTGTTCGAGGCGAAGATCTTCGGCTTCGTCACGCCCGCGAGGATGCGTCCCGGCAATCGGTCGATATTCGAGCTTGCGTCCAGTTACGCGCACCAACATCTCTGGCGAGGAACCCAGCACATGAAGTGATGAATTCCTGGCAGTTTTCTTGGACTCGTTCTTGGATCCCAGGCTGCCAGCGTCCTCCATGCGCAGGAAATACATATAGGGCGAGGGATTCACAGTGCGAAGGGCGCGGTAAAGATCGAAGGGCGCGACTTCCGGCCTGAAGTCCAGACGCAGTGAGAGTACGACTTGGAAGATGTCGCCTGCCGCGATGTATTCCTTGGCACGTTTAACATGTTGCATGAACCGTTCGCGGCTCATACCGGCGTGAATTCTCAATTGCCGCACACGCGTTCGGGGTTCTTTCTGCCACTGCACATGTCGCAATCCGGCGACCAACTTCTTTTTCAAAATCGCGATGTCTTCCAGAGCCCGGTCGTACGCTTTGCGTGTACTTTCGCGAGAGACGTCCGCAGTCGCAATGATATGGATCTGGTGCCGCAGATGGTCAAATGCGAGCAAACGGTCGAAGAACATCAGCATGCCATCGGGCACGGTCAAGTCGTCTTTGGCGCGATCGCCAATGTTCTCCAGTTGCCGCACCGCGTCATAAGCAAAATAGCCGACGGCGCCCGCAGTGAAAGGAGGCAGTCCGGCTATAATCGCGGGACGATGCTCGCGCAAAAGTTCTTTAACGATTTGAAAAACATTCCCTGAACGGCGTTCTTCGTGCTTGCCACGCAGCAGAGTGAGGGTCTCCCCCCGTGCCTGGAGCCGCATATAAGGCCGCGCACCCAGGAAGGTGTAACGTCCGATTTGCTCGCCACGTTCGACTGACTCGAGCAAAAACGCGCTCGGTTCGTCTGTAGCCACGGCCATAAAAGCCGAAACTGGAGTGAGCAGATCGGCAGTAATCGACTTGACGACTGGTACCAGTGTCGCGGATTTAGCCAGACGCGAAAATTCTTTGTAGTCAGGACGAAGCATGATGTTGGTCGCACCGGGCAGAAGGAACCCGGCAAGTTGTCACATTATAGGGGAGCGCAACCGTGAAATACTTGTGGCCCGAGAGGTTGCTTGCAAGGCGATGCAGCAAACTGTCTCTCCATCGCAGTTCCTGCCCGAACCAGCAGATGAATTGACGTAAGGCGCGTCACGTTGGAAGATGACCATTCCAGCTTTCGTCAGGATGAGGGCACATGCGAGTCAAGTTCTGGGGTGTGCGGGGTTCCACTCCTACTCCTCAAGCCGAGAACTTGCGTTATGGCGGCAACACCTCTTGTGTAGAGGTGCGGCTCGATGATGCTCTTTACATCTTCGATTGTGGGACGGGTTTCCGTTCCCTGGGGCAGCAACTTCAGTATGAAGCTAATGGTAAGCCGGTCCTGGCGCACATCTTTGTATCGCACTTTCACTGGGACCACATCCAAGGAATCCCCTTTTTTGGTCCTCTCTATGATAGTGCCGAAAATCGCTTCATCTTCCATTGCTCGAACCGCACCCGGAGTCTCGAGCGAGTAATGGAAGAGCAAATGGCTTCCCCCTATTTTCCGGTCGACCTGACCGAGATGAAGGCCCGCCGTGATTTTTATGATCTGGAGGAAGGACGTGTCCCCTTGGGAGAGGACGTCACCGTCCGGACTATGCAGCTCAACCATCCTCAAGGATGCATGGGATTTCGTCTCGACACCAAGCAAGGCGTGGTCGTTTATGCCACCGACAACGAACCCGGCAATGTGATTTTCGACAAGAACGTGCGCAAGCTCGCCGAAGGAGCCGACCTGCTTATCTACGACGCGCAATATCTTCCGGAGGAATACGAAGCTCACAAGCGAGGCTGGGGACACAGCCACTGGCGCGAAGCCATCAACGTGGTGATGGAGAGCGGGGCGAAAGAGTTGATCTTATTTCATCATGACCCGGATCACGATGATGCTTTGATCGATAAAGTAGTGCGGGAAGCACGAAATTACTATCCACGAGTGCGCGCCGCCGCTGAGGGCATGGATCTGCGGGTTTAAGTAGCAAGCCTCTCAGCCCTCACCAACTCACCGCGGTAAGGGCTGTGCCATGCTGGCCAGCGCATATCCCATTACGGCCATGGCTGCTGCGTTCTCCCGCAACTGGGCGGGAACGACCTTGTCCAGCGTGTCGGCGGCTGTGTGGTGGTAGTAGAAGTAAGTGCGGGCATCCTGCAAAATGCCGAAGGCCGGCACTCCCGCTTTCGCCAGCGGAGCAATATCGGCACCCGGACTATCGTTGGTGAGCTTGATTACGTTGGCCCCGAAACTTTTCAATATATTCTGCAGCGGCTGCAGCAATGGAACTGCGATAGAAGTAATTTTGGCGTCAAATCCAAGAGGGTGGCCAGCACCCGAGTCGCTCTCGATCGCCGCCACATGATTGGAAAATTCCGCCTGCTCATCCTTGGCATATGCGTCGTGTCCCCGGCCGCCGTTTTCTTCGTCCATCCAAGCAATCACGCGCAAGGTGCGCTTGGGACGCAAATGTAATTGTTGAAGAACATGTGCGGTCTCCATCGCGACCGCGAAGCCAGCCCCATCGTCGATGGCGCCGGTTCCAAGGTCCCAGGAATCCAGATGACCGGAGACGATCACGATCTGCTCGGGATGCTCCGATCCCTTCAAATCTCCGACTACGTTGTAGCTAGTTACATCCGGTAGCAATTGGGGTGTGAGTGTGAGGTGCATGCGCACTCTGCCTTGAGCGGCGAGATGGGCAATCAGATCAGCGTCTTCCACCGCGACCGCGCCTGCGGGAATACCGGCCGCCGCGCTCCAACCGGTGTGCGGTAAACGAAAGTCCGCGCTGCCAACTGAACGAATCAATGAGGCGGCCGCCCCCAATTGGGCGGCTGCTTTAGCGCCATTACCACGATAGATAACAGCCTCGCCGTACGCCTCCATTGCTAAGCCATTCGCCGCCTTTTCCTTATCGAATGGAACGTTGAACAGCACGATTTTGCCCGCCACCTGTTCACGTCCACGGGCATTCAATTCGTCAAAACTTTTCACTACAACTACGTCTGTCGTAATCCCGCCTGCCGGAGTCGATGTACTTCCTCCGAGAGCAGTAAGAACGACCTTCTGCGTGGTTCCGGGGGCTTGTCCGGGAAACTCGACCAGGTCGGCGTTCTCCGTGCCGCGCACCCAGTGAGGCGCCTTTACCTGTTCCAACCGCACCTCCAGGCCAAGCTTGCGCAACTCCTCCGCAACATATTCGACTGCGGCCTGAGACTGTGGCGAACCGCTTATTCTTGGACCAATGTTTTCAGTAAGATGTGCAAGTTGCTGGTAGGTGTAGTCGTCGCGCAGAGCTGCATCCCGAATTGAAGCTAACTCCCGCAATAGCTGTGGCGAGAAGGCTTCCGCGACCGGCACTGCTTGGGGTGCCAAATGCGGTGCGTTATGCTCCGATGGCTTAACGTGGGAGGAAACCTGAGACATCGCGGGACAGAATGAAATGAGAAGTTCCAATAGTAGTGTACGAACTGTTGGTGTAAGACGAAGAACGGCTTTCAGAGTGGACATTTGATCTGATTTTTCCCTAAGTAACAGTTCTGTGACCGCGTTTACTGATTGTACCGTGATCCCCGCAGGGACTCCCTTTAGCCCGACTGCAACAGGCGCCCGGAACGTCAGTAATCTCAGCTGAGATAAGTAGTTACCGCGGAACTCTCTTTCATACAGCGTTCACTGTATTGGCGAATGGCTATGGCTTTGTCATACTTCCGGCGGGCTAACTGTACGTTATGAGCGACACTCCCGGAATTCCGCTGGATTTCACGACGACGGTCGAGATATGCACGGCGAACACTGCCCCCTACGGTGCCACGTCGGTTGCTCCTCCGGTGAGTTTGGGAGACATCGGTCATCATGCGCACGCTGTCCAGTTCTATGCCGATGACAGCTTCCTCCTGGAGGCTTTAAGTCGATTCATTGGTACCGCTTTGGGAGCCGGCGATGCCGCCCTCGTGATTGCAACCAAAGCGCACCGGGATGGGCTTGAACAGCGGCTAAAGGCGCGTGGACTGGAGACCATCACGGCTGTGGGACAGGGCCGCTATGTTGTAGTGGACGCTAATGAGACTCTAGCGAAGTTCATGCGGGATGGATGGCCCGATGCGGACCTGTTCGCCGACACTGTGGGCAGTGTTCTTGCCGCGACCAAGTCAGCCGCTCAGTGCGAGGGTGCCCGGGTCGCCGCCTTCGGTGAGATGGTCGCCGTGTTGTGGGCCGAGGGTAAGCCCAATGCGGCAATACGGCTGGAACAGCTCTGGAATGAGCTGGCCAAGGAACACTCGTTCTCTCTTCTCTGTGCCTACCCGATGAGCGCCTTCTATCGGGAGGAGCACGGCGCGCAGTTATTGCAAGTCTGCGCCGAGCATTCCGCTGTGATTCCAGGTGAGAGCTACACATCCCTCATTACAGAGGAAGAGCGTCTTCGCACTATTGCCTACCTGCAGCAGAAAGCGCTGGCCTTGGGGACCGAGGTACTGGAGCGCAAAAGGGTGGAACAGGTGTTGCGCGTGAGTGAGGAGGCGCTTCGAAAATCTCACGCCGACCTGGAGTATCGAGTCGAACAAAGAACTCGTGAACTATTCGAACTCACTTCTCGTTTACGGGCCGAGGTCGAGCAGCGCACCGTAGCAGAGGCTCATTTGCGTGAGTTATCGGGGCGATTGCTCAGTATGCGCGATGAGGAGCGGAGAAGAATCGCTCGTGAATTGCACGACAGTACCGGTCAACTGTTCGTGGCTCTCCAATGGAATCTCGCACTTCTTCAGCAGAGTGTGAGTAACGTGGATCCGGCCCTAGCTGAGAAGGTTTCCGAGAGTGTCCGTATCGCTGATCAGGCCATCAATGAAGTCCGGACCATGTCCTATCTCTTGCATCCTCCCATGCTCGATGAAGCCGGATTGCTGCTGGCGATTCACTGGTATGTGGACGGCTTTGTGAAGCGCAGCAATATCAAGGTTGATCTGGAACTTCCTGAGACGCTGGAGCGGCTCCCCCGAGATTTGGAAACTACTGTCTTCCGCATCCTGCAAGAAGCACTCACAAATGTGCATCGCCATGCTGGAAGCAGCACAGCCAGGGTTCAACTCACCTTAGCTTCGGGTAACTTGGGACTCCGGATTCAGGATCAAGGTAAGGGCATTCCTCGGAACAAAATAGAGGGTTCGCAGAACGTTGGCACCAGAATAGGTGTTGGTATCCGGGGAATGCGAGAACGGGTGCGGCAGTTCGGTGGCGAGCTTCAGATCACGGCTGGCAACCCGGGAACCTGTGTGGAGGCGATCTTTCCACTGCCTCGTGACCAGGGACGAGGATGCAGTTACTAAAGCCCTTCTTCCACGGTGGTTAACGCTTCAGAATGTTTTTTGACTGGACACAGACGTTGGTGCCACTCCAGCTCTGCCGGGTGCTTTGGCGGCCTCCGGCATTGGAAAACTCGCAATAATCACGGTTCCCTTTCCGGCTGTGGATTGAATCTCCACGCGGCCTCCCATCTCGTGCACTCGTTCCCTCATTCCAGCCAGACCAACACCAACGCCGGTCCCGGTGAGCTGAAAATTCTCGATCAACTCCGTTGGCATCCCAATACCATAATCTCGCACCGTCAGCACCACCTCGCGCTGCAGGCGCTTCAGTTCAATCTCTGCCGTCTTACTTTTTGAATGCCGGTGAATGTTTGTCAGGCTCTCCTGTAGAACGCGGAAGAGCGCAAGTTCGACAGGTTGCGGCAAGCGCTGGTCGTGAGCCGACATGTTCAATGTTACTTGAATGCCGCTACGGCTAGCGAAACCGTCCACATACCATCTCGCGGCGGAAGCGAGACCAGCTTCGTCCAGGAGCGGTGGATGCAACAGATAAGAGATCGTTCGGGTTTCCGCCAGCGATATGTCTAACAACTTTTCGCATTCTGCAATGATCGCTTCACCCTTAAAGTCCGCCTTTCGGAGAAGGCTTAAATCGATCTTCAGACTGGTCAGATACTGCCCAAGGCTATCGTGAAGCTCACGCGATAATCTGCGCCTCTCATCATCCTGCAGGTTTAATAGACGGGCGCTAAGGCGGCGGGCTGCTTCTTCGCTACTGCGCGCAATTCTCTCAGCCTGCTTGCGACGCCTGAGTTCCAGGGTCAGCAGCCCAAAATGGGCCAACAGAAGCGCAGATGCAGCTGCGAACGCCACCGCAAGCACCGTAAGCATGCTTCTGTAAAGCCGGGCAGAGCTTTTCTGCCTGTCGTCCAGCAAGTCCTTTTCCTCCCCGTCCACAGCATTTACGAGAGGGACGATTTCGTTCGTGAGCTCTCCCAACCTGGTTGTAATTGCGGCCTGACGGTTCGAATCTGGATGGCCAGCCTGTTTCAAGCGGATGGACTCTTGTTGCCATGTGAGCCTTTGCTGAAGCAAACGCTCGATGCGATCGAGCCGCCGTTGTTGACGGGGATTATCGGCAGTCAGGTTCTTGACTCGAAGCACGTTGTCGGCGATGGCATCGACGGACTTATAAAAAGACTGCAGCTCGAGCGGATCTCTGTCAATGATGTAGCCACGGCGCAAACCTTGGGAGTTCAGAATTTCAGACTGCAATTTCTCCAGAACGGCCCCTACTTGTAAGGTATGAGCGACAGATGTCTGGCTTTCCATAAGCCCTTGCGTGGTGCGATATGCCGCTACTGCGATCGCCGAAAGTATTGCGAGTGCCGCGACAAATGCTATCCATCCGGAGTAGTCAGGCAGCGCGTTAAATAGTCCATTCTTATCCGGGCTGGTTTCACGTAACCGCGTGGCAATATAGCTGGTGATAACGGCGGTGATTACGAATAAGCCTAGCGTGATCCAATCAGTTAGCGACCAGACATTAAAAAAGCCAGTGGGCGGTAGAAAAAGGGAGTAGAGGATGCCGCAGGCTATGGCCGCAATCACCCCTTGGAAAAAACCTAGCCAGGCACTTACGCCAATGACAAGCAGAGTGTATGTCAGCGCTACCGCCCACGGGTTGGTCGAGGTTCCAAAGGCACGAAGGGCAAACGCGAGGCCAACACAGACCACAACCACAGATATGGTCGACCACAGAAGAGATAGTGAACTGTGAGCGAATCTTCTCATGCCGGGCCTGTTGGGGATTGGCGATTATGTTATATATCACCGACGATACATGATTCTGTTTGTCAGGAAACACTAGAAACCTGTGAAATCCGAGTGCAACCTGTTAGGGTACCGCGTTTTCTGCGCCAATGACCTGGAGTGATTTCGAGCTCATGCCGCCAACGTCGGAGCGGCAACACTTCTTTCCGCTTTTGACGTCCCGCGTCCTTCCTAAAAAAAGCGGCCCCATTTTTTGGGGCCACTATTTTCAAAGAGGCAAAGGATAGGAGCGAAAGTCAGGGAAGGTGATGCAAGGTGCCGTTCCGGCGACCAGAACAGGCAAGCAGGAGATGTCGAGAACATTGGAAGAGAGTGAAGCTCATTCTGTTTTCAGCGGCCTCTTTAGTTGTAAGCAATAATGCACTTGCGCAGCCAAAGGGGAAAAACTCGACGCGGGGAGGCGAGATAATCTAAGTCTTTGAAAAATAAGTTTTTAGCGGAGGGATAATCCGTTTCTGCACAGCCTCTGATGCTGTTCTTCTGCAATCAAATGCAGAATGATGCACATTCGTTGCAGTGCGCCGCTTTCCCGCAGGAGAAATCGCGAGGAAAAAAAGACTCCGGCCGGTCCAACGCTGGCCGGAGTCGACAATTTTTAAATTCTCGTTTAGCTGTTCCCTGCTACGGTGCGCAGTTTACCGGGCAAGAAATGGTAGGGTGGCCACGGGCCACTGATCACCAGTTCACAATTTTTTAACTGTTTGGCAGCGGTCGTGTATCGATTCTGATACTTCTCCACGCATTTGGAATCAATCAGATGGGCGATATCGATCAGCATGCCGTCAGAGGCAACCCGCTTGCAACTGACCTCTTCGTCGAGGGGATTGAAGAGTTTATGCACCTGGACGGAAAGCGCACGAGCCTTAGTTTGGCGCTCCCTGTCCCGTGAGGCCTTCTCCCGAAGTTTGATTAGATATTCGCCTCCAACCGTATCGGGCAGCGGAATATCAATCATGGCATCGCGGAGCGAACCATCGCGCACCACCAACTTGAGGTGCATTTCCGACTTCCCGCGCAACTTGGCCACGCTCAGGCCAAAGGTGCGGCGATTGGAGCGCACAGCCTGGCGCAACGCGTCCTCGGTGTCGAAGATAGTGCCGAACTTGAAGGGCAAGACAGTCGCCGAACGAAAACAAACGCTCACCACTCGAGCGTGCTCCAGGACGGATTTCTCATCGAATTGAGTGCCATTGCGTTCGTATTCGCTAGCGATGACGGCGAATTCTCCGCTTGGATAACCAAGCACGGGAGCACCGTTGACGCCTTGAATCCCCTCCAACAGGAAAGGACGGCGAGCGCGAGTGCCATTTGATAGGGTCTGATGCTCAGTGAGGCAGTATGCGTACCACGCCATGTAGGTCTCTCCGAACCTGCTTAGAGGCGAACCTGTGCGCCTCTAGTTGATGACGCTTTTCAAACCTGGAAGAAAGGGCGGTACAGCGAGAATGGACACTCATTGCTGCGTCCACTTAGCATCTTACTTCTTCCACAGGGGAAAATGCAACTTTTTCGTGGCAGGTGCATCGGCGTCGCAGTCATTTTGCAGGGTGAAATCGAGCTGACCGGCGGTCATATGAAGGCCCTGGCATACAAGCTAAGGGCGAAGCGAACTTCTACGGAGATTCTCTGAAATCGGATGCTCTATTTCTTCCGCGACTCGTTCTTTGCTGCCGCACGGTCTTGCAACGCGATCGTTACTACGCGCAGCATCTCGTCCCAAGGTGCGGGCTTTCCCGTCCAAATCTCGAATTGGCGTGCGGCCTGGTGCACGAACATCTCAATACCCGGAATGACCTGCGCGCCCTTCTCCTTTGCCATTTTCATAAGCCTCGTTTCGGCTGGGTCGTAGACCATGTCGAAGACGTAGCGCGCGTTGATTTCGTTCTCATTCAGCGGAGACTCCCGGGTGTTGCCCATGCCCACGGGAGTCGCATTGATGATCACGTCGAAAGTTAACTTCTTCAGGTCAGCCCGCTTGAAAGAGCGCGCCCGCGCCTGCCGCGCCAGTTTCTTAGCTGGCCCGACGGTGCGATTCAGAATCCAGACGTCTGCGCCGCGTTCTTTCAGGCCGAAGACCGCTGCTCTTGCCGCACCGCCCGCACCCAAAACCAGTACCTTCGCTTTTTCGAGCGGTAGACGTTGCTCTAAAGGACGCACGACGCCGGCCGTGTCGGTATTAAATCCGTACAATTTCCCGTCCTGCGCTCGCACCACGGTGTTACAGGAGCCGATCTTGGTGGAGTGCGAATCGGTGTTGTCCAGATGCTTGAGGATAGCTTCCTTGTACGGCATGGTGATGCTGAGACCATGGATCGGGATCTCGCGTACACAGGTCAAGAGATCTTTGAGGGTTTTGGCATGCAGCGCCAGATAAACGCCATTCACATTTTCACGGCGCAATGCCGTGTTCATGATCACGGGCGAGAGTGAGTGTGAGACCGGATCGCCCGCGACCCCATACACCCGTGTGGCCGCGTCTACCTGCTCGATGCGATATACGCTGCGGAGCTCCTGAGCAGTAACCTGCCCGGGTGCGGTTTCTTCTCCGGGACTCACCGCGGCAAACGTGAACACGCTTCCGGCGCGCACTCCGAGAATTCGGCTGATGATTCCCTGTTCGCCCATACACAGTCCGATTAATGAATACTTATCGCTGTGCGTCTCCAGGAACTTCATCATGGCCACATTGTCAGAGAGCGTAGTCGCAGTAGTTACAATTTTGTAGAAGTCGGCGCGATGGG
>Ga0209805_1002077_pt1 | contig 11754 bp, 10 predicted proteins | sample GraSoiAngelo_148_FD_185905 | JGI IMG/M metagenome (GOLD analysis project Ga0209805, IMG submission 185905) | Grasslands soil microbial communities from the Angelo Coastal Reserve, California, USA - 14_1009_09_20cm (SPAdes) (version 2) | ecosystem: Environmental > Terrestrial > Soil > Grasslands ... | reverse complement strand
CTCGCCGTTGTCGCGCCTGTCGATCTTGCCGTTGATGCCCGGGTCCTCGAGGTACTTGATGCGGCCGCTGTCGTCGACGAGGTACTTGCCGGGGGGAGCGTCGCCGCGAGGCTCACGCAGCCAGACCACGTTGTAGGCATTGTGGTCGCGGTCCGCGTCGGCGCCACGCAGGTGCTCCTTCTCGCCGCTGAATTCGGAGGGTGAGAACTGCACGTCGTAGTTGCGCGCCGCGAACACGGTGCCGGCGTCGTTGAGCTTCAGGATCACGAACCCCAGCACCAGCGCGGAGGCGAACGCGCCGCAGAGGATGGCGATCTGCTGCCGCGAGGGCGTGGCGCCGACCAGGTAACCGGTCTTGAGGTCCTGGGAGGTGCTGCCGCCGTTGGAGATGGCCACGCAGACGACGGCGGCGACGCTCAGGGCCGCGATCTTGTACGGTGGAGTGACCCACCCGAGCGCGAAGAAGATGAGCGAGGTAATCAGCAGCGTCGCCACGGTCATGCCGGAGATGGGGTTCGAAGAGCTGCCTACCTCGCCGGTCAAACGCGAGCTGACGGTCACGAAGAGGAACCCGAGCACGAGGATGAGCAGCGCTCCGAGGACGTTGAGCTTGAACGAGGGAACGAGCGCGCAGACGACCACGATCAGGAGCGACCCGATCGCCACCACCGGCAGCGGGATGTCCCGATCGGTGCGCAGCGTACCCGCTGGACCCGTGGCCCCCCTCAGCGAGCGCATGCCGCGCATCGCGCCGCCAACGATGGTGGGAAGGGACTTGAAGAGCGAGATGATGCCGCCGGCCGCCACGGCGCCTGCACCGATATACAGAATATATGACCGCCAGACATCGTCCGTGCTCATGTCCCTGATGAGCTTGGTAGCGGGATAGATCGGCGAGGAGGCACTGCGGCCGAAAAGCTTGATGGCGGGCATCAGCACCAGGCTGGAGAGGATGCCGCCGGCACCCATGATCATCGCGATGCGAGTGCCGATGATGTAACCGACACCCATCAGCTCGGGGCCGACTTCCAGCGCGAGGTTCCCTCCCTCGTAGCCCTTGCCGAACAACTTCTGCGGGACGTCCTTGAACACCCCGAACGCCTTGTAACCGAGGGCGAAGATACCCCCGACCCCGAGCCCGGCGAACACCGTCTTCGCCGTGGTGCCGCCAGTCTCGCCGGAGATGAGCACCTCGGCGCAGGCGGTCCCTTCCGGGTAGACGAGCGTCTTCGCTTCCTTGACGATCAGCGCCCGGCGCAGCGGGATCATCATCAAGATCCCGAGCAGGCCGCCGAGGACGCTGACCAGGATCACCTGCGAGATCTCCAGGTTGTAGCCGAGGATCAGCAGCGCCGGCATGGTGACGCCCACGCCGAAGGCGATGCTCTCGCCCGCGCTGCCGGCCGTCTGGGTGATGTTGTTCTCGAGGATGGTGGCGCGGCGGGTGCGGAAGATACGGGTGAACGCGCGAAAGATGGTGATGGAAAGCACCGCGACCGGGATGGAAGCGCTCACGGTCAGGCCCACCTTCAGCACCAGGTACATGCTGGAGGCGCCGAAGAGGATCCCGAGCAGGGCGCCCACGATCAAGGGGACCGGCGTCAGCTCTGGGATGTCCTGGTCAGCGGGAATGAAGGGCTGGTGTGCAGTCTCTTCGGCCGTGACTGGAACGCGATCGGCCGTAGCGGTGTGGGGCGCTTTCGATTCGGGCGCTTTTTCCAGCGCGGGCAGCTGCATAGAGACGCATGGGTAGCATGAAGTCGGTGTTCCGGTCACGACGTGCGTGCGTGCGCCCGGGAGTGAATGCGTCGTAGGATTACCGGGTGTTCAGCGTGAAACTGGTGGCGCGGCCCGACGCTCGCATGGTCGAGGTGCCGCTCGAGATCGAAGCGGCGCTGCCGCGGGATTTCGAGGGCGCGGCGCTGCTCGCCTCCAGCGGGCTCCCGCGCCGCGTCCGCATCAAGGCGACCAAGGACTCGCTGAAGCTCTCCACGGCTTACCGCGCCGATCAACTCCTCGGCGACATCGTACGCACCGCTCTGCGCGGTGCCGCGAACGACATCATCCGCGTGCAGGACGCAGTGATGAAGTTCATCCGCGCCGTGCGCGAGCGGCGCCAGGACGGCGCGACCCTTCTCATCTCGAGCAACGGGCGCGGCAAGATCGACGTGGTGGAAGCTGGGGCCACCGCGCGCTTCGCGGCCGCGCCGCCAGCTCCGGCGCCCGAGGTCCCGCCTTCGCCGGCCCCGCCCGACCGCCTCGCGGCCCTCGAGCGACGCGTCGCGGATCTGGAGGCGGCGATCAGGCGGACGGCGCAGACCGCCGATCTGGCCGACCGGGTCGCGCAGCTCGAGCAGCGCGTTCCCACCGCCCCGATCGCGCGCGCGGCGCGCCCAATCGCAGACTCGGCCGATCAGGGTCGGGACCGGTCGCCCACGCCCGCGCGGCGCGCGACCGTGATCGAGGCTTATGCCGACGGGCTGCGCATGGACCTGCGCGCCCGGGCTGCCGCAGCCGCGGCCAAAGCGCGCGTGGAGATGGAGCGCGGCGACAAGGCGGCTGCGCTCGCGGCCGACGGAGAACTGCTCGGCGCTCCGCAGGACGGCACTGCCCAGCGGCTGCGGGATGCAGCGGCGCAGGCCGCGGCCCGGCAATCGGGACTCACCCGGCTGGCGGAGGAGATCGAGTTCTACGACAGCGGCGATCTGCCGGTCGCCTCGCAGCTCCTCGCGAAGCTCGAGGACTCTCCTTCGGGCGATCCTGCGCCCGTGCTCGAGGCCATCGCGCAGGCGGTCGCGCGCTCGGCGAACCCCGGCGATGGCGACGGCCGCGCGTCGTGGGTACGGCGCGCCGCAACGTTGTGCGCGTGGCAGATCGTCGAGCCGCAACCGGGCGAGTCGCTCGATTCCGCATTCGAAGTCCTCGACTCGGGAGGGACGTCGGTTGCCGCTCTCGTCTGCCCGGGCTTGAAGCGCGCCGATGGCGCCTCGATCGTGCGGCCGCGCGTCCTCGGCGTCGCGAAGCCGCCGGAAGCCCCGGTTCCCGCGGCATCGCCAGTCACGCCCGAGGCGGACCTCGCTCCGAAGCCCGCGATCGTCACCTCCAGCGACGCGGTCGCGAGCCCCACCGCGACGATCGACGCCCTGGTCCCCCCGGCGGAACCTGCCGCCGGCTTGCCGGTCTCGGAGCCGCCAGCGGCGGTCTTGCCTCCCATGGAGCGCACGACCCCGTTCGCGCTTTTGCCCGCTCCGAACACGCCTGTGCTCTCGCTTCTCGACCTCTCCGCCGAGACCCCGATCGGTCCGGAAGAAGCAGCGGCTGCCGCTGCCGCGGCCGCGCGCGTTCCCCGAGTAGTGCCGGACGACGCGCAGATCAGGGACGAAGCGCTGGCGGCGATCGGAACCGAACAGGCCCATTACGAGCTCGACGACTCCGATGTGGAGGAGATCCACCAGCTCCTCTATCCGCTGCCGACCGGATCGAAGCCCGGCTAACCCCGCCACAGCCTTCATCTGCGCATGCCGCCAGGTGGCCGGGACACCGGACGAAGGGTTGTCATTGACAACCCCCCGATGCTGGTCTATTCCGCGCGCGCTTCGTTCCCCGGGAGGGGCCGACCAGATGGCACGCGATCTCGGCACCAAGTACATCTGCTACAAGTGCGGCACCAAGTTCTACGATCTGAAGAAGCCAGTGCCCACTTGCCCGAAGTGCGGCGCCGACCAGCGCGAGGCCCCGGTTGCGAAGCCGACATCGGCGCGCGCCGCGAAGGCCGTCGCAGCGAAGGAGCCGGAAGAGGTGGAGGTCCCGGCCACGGAAGACGAAGAACCCGAAGCGGAGGAAGACGAAGCCGAAGACGAGGACTAGCCGCAGCCGCCGAAGGCGGCTTAGCGCCGCTCTAAGCGGCCCTTTCCACGCGCGAGTTCTTCAGCCAGTCCGGGACGCGGTCCTTCCGGTAGATGAAGATGGCGTCATAAGGACAGGCCTTCTCGCATTCGCGGCAGCCGGTGCAGTTCTTCTCGATCACGCTCACGACGCCGAGGAAGCTGTTCGGGTCCTTGACGTGCACCATCTCCAGGGCCTCGAACGGGCAGCGCTCGACGCACTTCTCGCAGCCGGTGCAGGCCTGCTCGTACACGAAAGCGAGCGGGCGCTCGTTCTTCTTCAGCATGTGCTGCACGTTGCCGTACTGGTCGAGGATGGCGTCTACCGGGCAGACCGGGCCGCAGGCGCCGCAGTCGATGCAGAGCTCCGGCCAGATGATGTGCAGCCCCTTGCGCTCGCCCGTGATCGCGTCGGTGGGACACCGCTTCACGCACGCCGTGCAGCCGATGCAGGTCTCGATGATGCGAAACGCCATGGGCGGTCTTCTATACAGGCAATCGGTAGAGCATCCAATATACGACCGGTCGCTGACACGTACTCCCACACGGTGTCACCCGCGCCCCCCACCAGTGAGGGCGCGCGCGTCGCGGAGCAGGCGATCGGGGTCATCTGCGTCGTAATAGCCGCGGATGCGCCCCATGCGGTCGACGAGCACCAGGCGCTCGCCGTGCATGATGTCGAATGCCTCCGCGTGCGGATCGGCATCTTCTCGCGGCATCTTCGCCATCGCGGTATGGAAGCCGCGCACCACGGTGCGCTCGACCTCCTTCTGATCACCGGTCAGGGAGCGCCAGAGTCCGGCGCGAGCCCCGAAGGTCTCGCCATACTCTTTCAGCTTCTGCGGCGTATCGCGCTCCGGATCGACGCTGATGGAGAGCAGGCCGATGTTGCCCCCCTGCTCCAGCGGGATGAGGCGGTCCTGCAGCTTCTTCATCTTTGCCTGCAGACGCGGGCAGGCATCCGAGCAGGAGGTGTAGACGAAATCCGCGATCCAGACGCGGCCGAGCAGGTCTTCCCTGCCGAACGGCTTTCCATCCTCGGCGAGGAGCGAGAACGCGGGGAGCTCGCCGAGCATCGGCAGATCGGGCGCGACGGACTGGCGGAAGAAGAGCGCGCCGATCGGGACCGCCAGCGCGAGCCCCGCGAACGCGACCCAACCCGGATGCAGCACGAGCCTTCCGGGCTTCTCTGCAACGACCTGCATGCAGCGCGTTTATACTTCAAAAGCATGACGCAAGGCCGCACTTTGTGCGACAGCGGCTACCGGGTGAGCAGCTTCTCGCGGTCGAACAGCCGCACCGCGATCGCGATCAGGGCCACGTCCGCCGCGGCGACGCCGGCTGCGAGCGCAAAGTAGAAGCGAGGTCCGAGCGCGATGCGCCCCGCGAGCTGGAACACGAGCAGCGCGAGCAGCGGCAGCACCGTGGTCGCCGCGAGGTTCTGCGCCGCGCGCGGATCCAGGACCCGCGAGGAGACCACGACGGCCGTCGCGTTCCCGAAAAGCGCAAGCAGCGGTGAGAGCGCCAGGGTCCCGAACAGCCAGGCGGAATCCGGCAGCAGCATGTGACCGGCGACGGCATCGATGCCCAGGCAGAACAGCGCCGCGGCGATCCAGGTGATCGCAAGCGCCGGCACCATCGCCGCCAGCATGTGACCGGCGACGATGCTGAGGGTGCTCACCGGCGTCGCGAGCAGCGGCTCGAGCGTGCGTCGCTCCCGTTCGCCCCCGATCGATTGGGCCGCGAGCAGGACGGCGAGGAAGATGGGGAGGACGAGGAACATCGGCAGCCAGTTGCGCGCCAGCACCGAGGCGATTCCCGCCGCGACTCCCGCCGATTCGCGCACCCCGTAGACGTCCTGTACGAAGAGCAGGGCCTGCTCCGGCGCGGCCCGGACGAGCCAGGCGAGCAGCGCGATCGGCACCGCCACCACGGTCGCGGGGAGGGAGGCCATCGAAAGCAGCAGGATCGGCGAGCGGCGGACCTCGAGCAGCTCCTTGCGGATCACCACGCCGATCATCGCTCCCGCGCCTCCGCCAGCAGCTGCAGCCAGGCATCTTCGAGCGGATCGCGATGCGGAGCGACCTCCGCGATGCGCGCTCCGGCGCGGACCAGCGCGGCGACGATCTCCGGCACCTCGGCGCGCGGCTCGATCAACAGCGTGCTCCCCGAGAGCCGCAGGGAATGACAGAGGGCCCGCACGCCGTCCGGCGCGAAGGGCGCCGCGAGCTCGATGCGCAGCAGGCTCCCGCGGCGGATCTCGTGGATCGCGACCAGCCGTCCGGCGATGAACGCTGCGCGGGAACAGAGGCGCTCGACCTCCTCGAGATGATGCGTGCAGAGGACGATGGTCGCGTGGTCCGCCGCCAGTTGAGCGACCACGTTGCGCACCTCCCGGGTCGCCTCCGGATCGAGCCCGACGGTCGGCTCGTCGAGCAGGATGACGTCCGGATCGTGAACCAGCGCGCGGGCGATGGCGAGCTTCTGCTTCATCCCGCGCGACAGCTCGGCGAAGGGGCGATCCGCGTGCTCGCGCAGAGCGAATCGATCGAGCAAGGCGCCGCACCGGCGGGCGGGCTCTCGCGCCTTCTGCAGGCGCGCGAAGTACATGAGGTTCTCGCGCGCGGTCAGCCGGTCGTAGAAGCCCGGGGACTCCGTGAGCAACCCGACGCGCGCCCGCAGCTCCGGTCCGCCAGGACGGCCCGGCGTGATCGGGTACCCGGCGACGCGCGCGGCGCCGGCGTCCGGCGCGTAGAGGCCCGCGAGCATGCGGAGCGTGGTGGTCTTGCCGGCGCCGTTCGGCCCGAGCAGGCCGAAAACCTCCCCGCGCTCGACCGTGAACGAGATCTCTCGGCACGCCGGGCGGCCGCCGAACGATTTCGCGAGAGCGTCCGCCTCGATGGCCGCCAAGTGGCGGCGATTCTACCTCAGCCTTCCGCTTTGCCCGGAGTCTTTCCCGGGTCGGACCCCTGGGACTCGTCGGGCGCTCCGGACTCCGCGGACCCGGGCGTCTTGCCCGCCGGATCCTCAACGATGGCCGGATTGAGTGCGTTGCCGGACGGCGGCAGCGAGCCGTCCGCGTTCGGCCTCGGCTCGACTCCGCTGCGGGTCTCGCCGGTGCCGATGCCGCGCTCGTTCTTGATCACTTTGATGTCGTTGTCCGCCATGGCTTAAACCTGTGCACTCCGCTAGAAGGGCGCGATGCGCCAGCAGGCGGACGTGGTGGTGGTCGGCGCCGGCCACAACGGGCTCGTCGCCGCGCTGATGCTCGCGCGGCGGGGGCTCGAGGTCCTCGTCCTGGAGGAGAAGGAAGTGGCCGGGGGCGCGGCGCGCACCGAGCGGCCCTTCAAGCGCATGCCGCCCGAGTTGCTGTGCAAGCTCGATCTGCAAATGCCGCTGGTGCGGCGGGACCCTCACTACTTCCTTCCCACTACCGGCAAGAAGTACCTCCTCGTCGGATCGGACGCCGCCGCGATGAAGGAGCAATTCCTCGCCTTCTTCAGCGAGCAGGACTGGCGCGCGAACGAGGAGCTGCAGGGGGAGATCGCGCAGCTGCGCGAGGACGTCGCGCCCACCTGGCTGGAGGAGCCGCTCTCGATCGAGGAGACCGCAGAACGATACGTCCGACCCGCCCTCCGGCGGGTGTTCGTCGATCTCTGCCGCAAGCCGGTGGGGCAGTACCTGGAGCGATTCGAATTCCGCAGCGACCTGCTCAAAGCGATGTACGCGGTGACCGACGGGTTCTCCGGACTGAACGGGGACTGGGACACGCCGGGAACGGGAATGAACTTCCTGGTCCACAACATGTGCCGGCTGCCCGGCAGCGACGGGACGTGGATGATCGTGAAGGGCGGCATGGGCGCGGTGACGGCCCGGCTCGCGGCAGCGGCGGTTGAAGCCGGCGCCACCATCGAGACCGGCCGCCCGGTGCAGGCGATCACGCCCGCCCCGCTCGCCGTCCACTTGCGCGACGGCGGCGAGGTCCGCGCCCGGGCCGTGGTGGTGAACGCGGATCCGTTCCGGCTGCGCGATCTGATCGGCCGCGAGAACCTCCCCGGCGCGTGGAATGCCAGGGTCGATGGCTACCGGCGCGATGGCACGACGTTCAAGGTCAATCTCGCGCTGAGCGCTCTGCCTCGCTTCACCTGCCTGCCGGAGGACCGCGGCCAGTTCGGCAGCACCATGCACCTCTTGCCCGACGAGCCGGAAGTGATGGGCGCGATGCGCGAGGCCTTCGCCGATGTGAAGGCGGGCCGCTTGCCCAGGTTCCCCACCATCGAGTGGTACGTCCACACCACGGTCGATCCATCGCTGCGCGACGCGGCCGGGCACCACAACTCGGCGCTCTTCGTGCAGTGGGTGCCCTACGAGTTGAAGGGGACCACCTGGGAGGCCGAGGAGGAACGGTACGTGCGCCATCTGCTCGGGATCTGCGATCGCTTTGCGCCGGGCACCTCGGCGCTCGTGGCGGACACCTTCCCGCTCACTCCGCCGAAGATCGAGCGCCACTTCGGCATCACCCGCGGCCACATCCACCACGTGGACAATTCGTTCGGCTTCGCCGACCGCCTCCCGTACGCCACGCCGATCGAGGGCGTGTATTCCTGCAGCGCGGGGTGCCATCCCGCCGGCTCGGTGATCGGGGCGGCAGGCCACAACGCGGCCGAGCGCGTGATTCGGGACATCGAGGGGTAGTGGCTACCGATCAATACGCATCGGATGCAAATTTCCCAAATGCCTCCCGCCACGCGCGACCCCTTCGCGCGCTGGAGTGAAACCTCCCGGCGCACTGCCTTGGCGATCATCGCGGGGGGTGAGGTCCGCGATGCGAACGCTCGCTTCTCCGAGCTGAACGCCGGCAGTGGATCATGGAGCTGGCTCGACGGTCCGCACGCGAAGGTGCGCTACGAGAATCTGCCACAGCTGGTCCGCTGCGAGGCGGCCACGCTTGCGCCCGCGCCCTACCTGTCCAAATTCGAGCGCAGCGGCCTGGTGGTCGAGGTGCGGCTCGAGCGCCTGGACGGAAGCGAGGCGATCGCGATCGTCCACGACGTGACTTCCGAGTTGCACCGCCAGCGCGATCTGCAACGCGAGCGAGAGGCGCTCATGCACGAGGAGCGGATGCACGCCATGGGCGTGCTCGCGTCGGGGGTGGCGCACGACCTGAACCACGCACTCAACGTGATCGCGCTGCGCGTCGCCACGCTGCGGGCCGACTCGCAGATGGCGCGCAGCCGGCGCACGCTCGACGTGCTGGCGCGCGTGGTGGGAGATGCCGCCCGCATCGTGGCGCGGCTGCAGGACCTGGCCCGCAAACGCCGCGATCGGCCCCACGATGCGCTGGATCTCGCCGCGGTGCTCACCGGAGCGATCGAGATGGCGCGCACGGAAGCGGACACGGCGAACGTGCGCATCGAGGCGGAGGTGCCACCCCTTCCGCTCGTGCGCGGGTCCGCCGCCGAGCTGGCGCACGTCTTCGGCAGCCTGCTGCTGCACGCGCGCGAGCAGATGCCGGAGGGCGGCCGGGTCCAGGTCAAGGCCCGCGTGGATCGGGGCCGGGTACTGGTCACCATCCGTGACGCGGGCGCGGGGATGAACGAGGAGGACCTGGTGCGCCTCTTCGATCCGTTCTCGGGAGTGGCGGGAGAGACCGCGCTTGGCCTGTCGGTCGCGTGGGGGGTGATGTCGCGACTCGGAGGATCGCTTCAGGCGCAGAGTCGCCCCGGTGAAGGGACCACCTTCACGCTCACCTTCCCCCTCGCGGCGCCGCCCCGGCACAAGCCCGCGCAAGCGGCTCGGGGAGAGCGCCAGACGCGGCGGATCCTCATCGTCGACGACGAACAGGACAACCTCGAGGTGCTGCGCGAAGTGCTGGAGATGGAGAACCAGCGCGTCGAGTCGGTGCGCAGCGGCCCGGACGCCATCGACCTGTTCGAGCGCGGCGAGCGCTTCGATCTGGTCCTCTGCGACGTGGGGATGCCGCAGATGAGCGGATGGCAGGTGGCGCGGGAGATCCAGCGGATCGCGCCGGGCACGCAGGTGTGGATGCTGACCGGTTGGGCCAACGAGATCGGCGAGGGCGATCCGCGGCTGCGGTACGTGCATGGGGTGCTGGCGAAACCGCTCGACCTGGACCAGCTCCGTTCGCTCTTGACGACATCGCCGGGGCCGCCGGCGCCGCAGCCCGACGCCTCGACAGTGCACTGATCAGATGCCGGCGGGGCACTGCGCGAGGGTCCCGAGGATGCAAGGCAAGCCCAGGCATGCCGGCGTGAAGCCGAAGGGGTCATCGACGAAGGTCAGGCATCCTCCCGCGTCGCAGCGGGCGCGGAACACGTCGCGACCGGCGCCCTGGGCATTGAAGAAGGTGGTCACTTCGTCGGTGCAGCCGCTCTTCGCATCCGGGAAGGCGTAGTCGAATTGCCCGTGGCCGTCGGCGTAGCCGGCCCAGGAGTAGTCGAAGGAAATGAGACCGAACGCGTTCACGCCGGCAGTGAGGTCCAGGGAGATCGTGCGTGGGTCGCCGCTCAGGTCGTAGAAGATCCGCGCCGGAAACGTCGGATCCGTCGGCTTGTTGATCCCCAATGCCGTCGAATTCTCGAAGTGCAGCGTGATGCGGCCTATCCCGTTGCTCGCCTGGGCGCCGAAGAACTCGCCCTCCAGGATGGGGAGGTACGCTCCGGGCGGCCGCGCGGCGGAGATGGTGTAGATGAAGCGCCAGGGCGTGCGGCTCGCGTCGAGCTCGCGGGACATCACCACTTGGATGAAGACGCCCGCGTGGTCTTTGTCGGGGAACGGCCCCCAGGTGCGCGAGTCAACGTCGCGCGTCGTCGGGGTGACTTTGCGGATGGCGTCGACGAGGGCGACGATGTCGTCCACGCCAGCATTGATCGAGGTGCCCGTGCTCTTCGCGCTCGCGTAGACGTCCGCCGCGCCGTTGGTGCAGAGGTTCTGCGAGGTCGAGCCTTGGGGAATCGCAACGTGAAGCTGCTGTTTCTGCGGGATCGCTTCGAGGAAGGCGACGTCCTCGTTGGAGAGGTTGCCGCAGGCGCAGAGAAGGAGCAGGACGGGGCTAGAACCCAAGCGCATAGTCCACCCCCAGCGCGAGCTCGGCGTAACCGAGGTTCTGCGCCTTGTCGACGTTGTAGAAGAGGTAGTTGACGCGGCCGCGCGCGACCGCCGACCAGCGGCTGGCAAATCGCCAGCTGAGCGCCGTGGTCACTCCGGGCGTGATGGTGAAGAAGCTCTGGTCGGGCAGCTCCGAGTGATTCTGGAACGTGCGAGACAGATAGAGGAACGCGACCCGCACGCCGAGCGATAGCGTCCAGGCCTCGCCGACCGCGAAGTCGCGCCAGAGCGATGCGCCTCCCGTCGTCTCGAAGAATCGCTCCGGAATCGGCGTCACTCCCGGCAGCCTGAGCGTGGCCGCCCCGCCGCCCACCGACAGGTCGATGGCCCAGGCGAGGTCGTGGCCCAGATCGTCCCGCACGCCCAGCTCCGCTCCGACCAGGGCAGCAGGAGGAAACAGCCCGTTGCGCGCCGCGGAGTCGAAGAAGAATTGCCCGCCGCCGGTACCGAGCAGGCTCCAGCGAGGCCCTGTTGCGCCCTTCTGCGGGTCCTCGCTCAGAGGCCTTCGCGCCAGGCGGGCATCGGCGATCTCCACCGGCCCGTCGGAGAGGCTGAAGCTCCCGACGAGCAGCGAGTCGCCCTCGCGCTTCTTCACCACATAATCGCCGGGCGCCAGCGCCAGGCGCCGCTGGTCGCCGCGCGCCTTCGCTACCTCGGCCACCGCGCGGCGCGATCCGTCGAGCACGACGTACACGCCTTCCGCCGCGGAGGGAAAGACCATCGCACCGCGGCTGGGAGCGAG
>Ga0209805_1002075_pt1 | contig 11759 bp, 11 predicted proteins | sample GraSoiAngelo_148_FD_185905 | JGI IMG/M metagenome (GOLD analysis project Ga0209805, IMG submission 185905) | Grasslands soil microbial communities from the Angelo Coastal Reserve, California, USA - 14_1009_09_20cm (SPAdes) (version 2) | ecosystem: Environmental > Terrestrial > Soil > Grasslands ... | reverse complement strand
AGGCGGCGGGCGTGCCCGGAGTGGTCGACGCGCATTGCTTCGGGGTCGGCGGGTGCAGATTGCTGAACGCGGTCTCGATCGAGCAGCGCTACGCGGGGCATTCTCGGCAGGCGGGACACGTCGCGGCGATGTGCCGCGTCGGTGCCTACCTCGGCCGCATCGTCATTGTGGTGGACGAGGACATCGACGTGACCGACATCAACGATGTGATGTGGGCGGTGGTGACGCGCTCGGATCCCGAGCGATCCCTCGACATCATCAATCGTGCCTGGTCCGGTCCGCTCGATCCCGCCATCGCACCGGACGTCAAGGGCCACAACTCGCGCATGATCATCGACGCGACGCGGCCCTGGGAGTGGCGCGACAAGTTCCCGATCGCGATCGGCCCCGACGCCGAGACCAAGCGCGAGACAAGAAAGAAGTGGGGCCATTTGCTCGCGCCGGAGCCCGCGCGGGAGAAGGTCGCACGATGAACGAGCCGCGCTTCCTCATCGATCCATACAAGGACTGGGTCGCGAAAGAGGGAATCCCGATCCATGAGGGCTTCGGCCTCGATCTGCTCGACCTCGACGTCGCGCCGTGGCCTCGCCTCGACGTAAAGGGCGCGTTCGCCCACCTCACCGGGCGAGGCGATTTCATCGACATGCAGATCGTCGAGATCCCGCCGGGCGGCAAGACCGCGCCGCAGCGGCATCTGTACGAGGAGGTCGTCTACGTCCTCGCCGGACGCGGCAGCACCAGCGTCGAATCTCCGTCAGGCGAGCGGCACTCCTTTGAGTGGCGTACCGGCAGCCTCTTCGCGATCCCGCTGAATGGCTCGTACCGTCACTACAACGGAAGCGGGCCGGAGCCGGCCCGCATCGTCGCGGTCACCGACCTCCCGCTCATCCTGAACGTGTTCCGCGACGAGCAGTTCATCTGGAACAACGCGCGAGCATTTCCTGACCGCTTCGGCGATTCACGGCGCTTCCGCGGCGACGGCACGTTCCTTCCGGTGCGGCCCGGACGGCACATGTGGGAAACGAACTTCGTTCCGGACCTCCGCACCTTCGAATTGAAGGAGTGGAAGGCCCGCGGCGCGGGCGGCAGCAACATCATGTTCGTGCTCGCCGACGGCACCATGCACGCGCATATGTCCGAGATGCCGGTGGGCACCTATAAGAAAGGACACCACCACGGCGCCGACTTCCACGTGTTCGCCGTCACCGGCGAGGGATACAGCCTCTACTGGTGGGAGGGGGAGACCGAGCTTCGACGCTTCGACTGGAAGCACGGGTGCGTGTTCGCCCCAGCCGATCGGCTCTACCACCAGCACTTCAATGTGTCGGCGGAGCCGGCGCGCTATCTCGCCATCGCGTTCGGCGGGCTCCGCTATCCCACGCTCGCCGACAAGCGCGCGACTTTCATGGGCATGGACGTGAGCGTCAAAGAGGGCGGGCGCCAGATCGAATACGAGGACGAGGATCCGCGCATCCGCCGGATCTACGAGGACGAGCTGCGGAAGCGCGGCATCCCGTCGCGGATGGACGCGGTCTTCCAACCCGCCTGACTCACGCCCACCGCCACGACGACGAGGCCATCGATCCCGCTGCGCTCGCGGGGGAGCTGGAGGAAGGTCAACCCGACGACGTCGTACTGCGGACGGTCGGCATCGACATCGGCTCGACGACAAGCCATGCGATGTTCGCGCGCCTGCGGCTGCAGCGCCTCGCTGATTCGCTCTCGAGCCGCTACGTCGTCGTCGAGCGCGAGGTGTTGCATCGCTCCCCCATCGTCCTGACGCCGTATTCGGCCGGGAACAACATCGACGCAGCCGCGCTCGAGGCACACATCGCCGGCTGGTACTCGTCGGCCGGTCTCGCACGCGAAGACGTCGACACGGGCGCGGTCATCCTCACCGGTGCCGCGCTCGAGCGCGAGAACGCACGCGAGCTCGCCGATCTCTTCTCGGGCGAGGGCGGCAAGTTCGTATGCGCTACCGCGGGTCACGCCCTCGAGGCAACGCTCGCGGCGCACGGCTCGGGCAGCGTGGCCCGATCGCGCCGCGATCACGAAGCCATCCTCCACATCGACGTCGGCGGCGGCACGACGAAGCTCGCGCGGATCGAGGGCGGGGTGATCGTGGCGACGACCGCGATCGGCGTCGGCGCGCGTTCCCGCGCAGCCGGCCGCGATCCCGCGGAGCGGAAGCGCATCGCGGGCGAGCTGGCCGACGCGATCGTCGCCGCGACTCGCGGCGCGGCGGTGCCCGCGGCTCTCCAGCTCCTCGCCGCGCTCCCGCGCGCAGCCGCGCCCGGCCGCATCACCGTGTCGGGAGGCGTGTCGGAGTACATCGCGGGCCGTGAGCGCGCCGATTACGACGACCTCGGGCGCGAGCTCGCTGAGGCGATCGAGGCGCGGCGCAGCGAACTGCAGGCGCCACTTGAGGTAGTGGCGGAAGGTATCCGGGCGACGGTGATCGGCGCGTCGCAGTTCACGGTGCAGGTATCCGGCAGCACGATCGGAGTTGGCGCGGCACTCCCGCTCCGCAACGTGCCGGTCGTGCAGCTCGGCGCGGCGGTGCACGGATCCGGTCCGATCGCGCTCGCGGTCAAATGGCAGGGCGAGCCGGAGCACCCGAGGATCCGCGCGCTCGCCGAGCGGATCGCCGCTACGACGGATCGGCGCCCGCTCATCGTCGCGACCGACGGCGACATCGCCGCGACGCTCGCCGCCGTACTGCGCGACGAGCTGGGTTTCAAAGGTGACCTCGTCACGCTCGACGGTCTCGAGCTTGGCGACCTCGACTACATTGACGTTGGCACGCCGGTCGCACCGAGCGGAGTCGTACCGGTCGTCGTGAAGTCACTCGTGTTCCAGGAGGAGCATTGATGGATCTCACGCCACTCATCGTTTTTGCGATCTTCATCGGCCTCATCGCGTTCAGCATGAGGAGCCGGATGCGCGACGACCGAGACGGCAGGCCGGGAAGCGACCTCCGGCCGCCAGGCGAACCGGGCAACGCTGGCCGCGATGGCATCCATTTCGATATCTAGCGGTCGACCGGCACCTTCGTGCGGAACGAAGGCGTGAGCGCTGTGCGGCCGGCCCGGCTCGACAGCGCGACCGTGAAATAGAGCACGAGCGCACCGGCGCTCAACATCTGGAACATCGCCGGGATCCCGAACGCCGCGGACAGGACGCCTCCCGCCGCGGGACCGATGATCGCCCCGAGGTCGAGCCCCGCGTTGTAGACGCCGGACGAGAGCCCGATCTCGCGACCCTCGGCGCGCAGCTCGGCCACCGTCGCGGCGCTTGTTACCCGAAGGATTCCGCGGCAAAGACCGGCGCCGAGAAAGACGACGAGAAGCACCGGTCCCGCGATGGGTCCAGCGATGAACGGGATGACAAAGGTCGACGCGGCGAAGAGCAGCACAGCCCAGAAGTTGATCGCGCGGTAGTCGAGGAACCGAAACAGCGCGCCTGCGAAGAAGCGGATGACCGTGGCGGACGCCGACTTCGAGGCCTTGAGCGCGCCGACGAACGCGACCGGGAGGCCGATGGCCGTGCCATAGAGAGGGAAGAACGTGTCGGTGCTGTCCGAAAGGATGTTCAGAAAGAGCACGATCGTGAATGCGAGCCACACGCGGCCGTCGATGCCGAGGAAGGCCGCGACGCCGCGTCGCCACAGCGCGACTCCCGGAGCGGCGGTGGTTCGCTCGCCGTCCTCACCCGCGGGCGTGAGCCACACCGCGAGCATCGCGACGAGCGGTGCGAGCCCGAGCCAGAGGAGCGTCGCGTCGATGCCGATCCGGTCGGCAAACGCGCCTGCGGTGAACGCACCCAGCGCGTAGCCCGCGGACAGCGCGGCGGTGTACCACCCCATCACCGCGCCGGCCCGGCGGCCGCCGCTCTGGTCGATCGCGACCGCGAGGTTGAGCGTCCCGAGCGCGCCGAACGAGAAGCCGTGTAACACGGTGACGAGCGTCACGAGCGCGAGGTCGCCGTGCGCGAACGCGTACCCGCTCGTCGAGAGGAGGAAAACCACGAGCCAGAAGAGCTGCTGTCGCCTCGCGCGAGACCCGCGGTAGCGCGCGCCGATCGGAACACGCGACGCCAGCCGCATGACGCCAAGAAGAGAGCTCAGGGTCCCGATGGCGGTCAGGGCGTACCCGTGGTGATCGAGATACAGCGGGAAGAGAAGGTTCTGCACCCCCTCGGTCGTTGTCGTCACGAGGCACACGAGGTACGTAAGGAGGATCCCGCGTCCGAGGAGCTCGGCGCGGACGCCGCCGCTCTCGGTCACGCCTTCTTCGGGCCACTCCAGCGCGGGAAGAGGTCGTGCTTGACGCCGAGCTGGTCGAGCGCCTTACCCACGCTGTGGTCGACGAGATCGTCGATCGTCTTCGGCAGGATGTAGAACCCAGGCACCGGCGGAAGGATCGTCGCGCCATAGAGCGCGAGCTCGTGCATCGACTTCAGATGGCCGGCATGCAGCGGCGTTTCGCGGACCATGAGCACGAGCGGGCGGTGTTCCTTGAGGTGCACGTCCGCGGCGCGCACGATCAGGTTGTCGCTTAGCGAGTGGGCGATCGCACTCATCGTGCGGATGCTGCACGGGGCGACGAGCATGCCCGCGGTCAGGAAGCTGCCGCTGGCGATGGCGGCGGCCAGATCGTTTTCCTCGTACTGCACGTGGGCCAGGGCGAGCACGTCGGAAACCTTCCACTCGGTCTCGTACTCGATCGTCGCGCGCGCCCCTTTGGAGACGATCGCGTGGATCTCGACGGATGGATCGGCGCGCAGCGCCTTTAGGGACCGGATGCCGTAGATCGCGCCCGATGCACCAGAGAGCGCGACGACGATCCGCCGGGTGGCGGTCACGCCGGCGTCAGCCGGTGCGCCGGTGGCGCGCCCGGGCCATGATCGCGGCCTGCTCTTGCGTCGCGAGCCAGCGTCGGAGCCGCTTCTCGAAATCCTGCAGGTGCTCGAGCATCAGCTTGCGCGCGGCCTCCGGGTCGTGCGACTTGATGGCGTCGAGGATCTCCTCGTGCGCCTTCTGCGTCGTCTTCGCGGACCGCACGTCGCGCATGTCGTGGAGCGTCTGGACGAGCAGGTCGCGGTACGCGGCGACGGTCGCCGCAAGGAGCTCGTTCTTCGCCGCGTCGGCCACCGCGACGTGGAAGTCCATGCTCGCCTCGGTGTGTGGCGCCTGCTCGCGCACGACGGACCGGCCCTTCTCGACGGTCTGCTCGATCCTCAGGATGGCCGCCGGGTCCGCGCGTTCGGCGGCGAGCTCGGAGGTCGCGGTCTCGACGACCGTGCGCGCTTCAGCGACGCCGGACAAGGTCATGCGCCGGAGCTGGATCATCGTGGAGATCGACTCGGCCACCTGATCGACGTTCGTGTCGCTCACGAATGCGCCGCCGCTTGCCCCCACCTTGACATGGACGAGGCCGCGCGCCTCGAGCACGCGGAGGGCGTCGCGCACGGTGATGCGCGAGACGCCGAAGCGCTCGGCGAGCTCGCGCTCCGACTCGAGGCGATCGCCGGTCTGCAGCTCGCCATCGAAGATCGCACGCTCGATCTGCGAGACGATCTCGCCGGACGCGCGAGCCTGGCGGATCGGCGTGAAGGAGACGCCGCTCATGCCGTGGCCGCGGCCTTCTGCTTCGGTGCCGAAGCATCCTCGAGGTAGACGACGTTGTCGTAGCCGAGCTGCTTGAACAGGCGGTTCTGCGCCGAGAGGAAGAGCAGCGGCTCATCGCCGTCATTCACGTGCTGATGGACGGTGTTCTGCGGGATGTAGACGAGGTCGCCCCCGCCAAAGTCCCAGCGCGACGGCTTCTCCGCGATCCGGGCGTAGTACTTCTCCGCGATCTCTGCCTCGACGTCCCAGTGCAGGCTGTGGCCCTTGCCCGACATGACATACACGGCCTCGTCGGCCATGTGCCAGTGCTTCGCGCTTTTGCCGCCGGACGGGATCTCCTGCTGGTACACGTCGACGCTATTGGTCCGCACGTCGGTCTTCTCGGGGGACGAGATGATGCGGACGCGCCCGTCGCGCGTGTTCTCCCACCGCGTGTCGCTCTTCTTGACGACTTTCTTCTTCTGCGACGCGCCAGGAGTCCAGAGCTTCGACCAGTCCTCGCGCGGACCGAAGCCCTTCGCCTCGAAGGGGCCGCTGCGGCCCTGCTGCCAGAGGCCCATCGCCATCCAGTTTGTCTTCGCCTTCATCACGAGGGCGAGCGCGCGCGCGTCCTCGTTCGCGTTGTAGTGCTTGTGCACGCAGTCGGTGTGCACGATCGCGAAGTCGTCCTTCTCCCAGTCGTATCGGACGCCGTCGTGGATCTCGTAGCCCTTGCCCTCGAGGATGTAGAAGCACGCCTCGTTTTGGTGGCCGTGGCCGTGATTGGCGCCGCCTGGGAGGAGCTCGACGAAGTGCACCTGGAGCGTTTGCGTCAGGAAGGGGTCGTCGCCAGGCCCCAGCATCCATGAGGTCCGGGATTGATCGGAGTCGCCGGAGTGACCGACGCTCGCGTCGTCGACGACGGTGCCGGCACGGCGGACACGGTCTGCAGCGCGCTGGCGGCGACGAAAGTCGCCGAGCCCGTAGGTCTCGGAGCTGAGCCCGCGAAGGAAGATCCGGCTCTCGCCCTCAGCCACGCGAACCTCCGAAAGCAGCGTCTCTTCGGTGAAAGGTATAACAATCAGACGATTCGGGCGGGAGGATGCTCTTGGCCGCGCGCTACGGCTCCGACGTCATCGTCGACCTCCTCAAAGGCTTCGGGATCCAGTACGCCGCGCTGAATCCCGGCGCCACCTATCGCGGTTTGCACGACTCGATCGTCAACTACGGGGGCAACTGCCCCGAGATCGTGACGTGCACGCACGAGGAGATCGCCGTCGCGATCGCGCATGGCTACACGAAGGTGACGGGCAAGCCGATGGCCGCGATCGTCCACGACGTCGTCGGTCTCCTGCACTCCTCGATGGCGATCTACTACGCGCATATCGATCGAGTGCCGGTGCTCGTCCTCGGCGCGACCGGCCCGCTCGATCGGAGCAAGCGCCGGCCGTACATCGACTGGATCCACAGCGCGCTCGTGCAGGGCAACGCGGTCCGCGACTTCGTGAAGTGGGACGACCAGCCCGCGAGCGTGGCCGACTTCGCTCCGTCCTTCGCGCGCGGCTACCGCATCGCGACTACCGAGCCCGCTGGCCCGGTCTACCTCTGCTACGACGCTGGGCTCCAGGAGGACGAGCTCGAACGTCCGGTGAGCGTGAAGGCGGAAGTCGAAGCGGCGCTGCCGACCGCGCCGCAGGCCGACCCTGCGGCACTCGCCGATGCAGCCGATCGGATCGCGAAGGCCGAGCGGCCGGTCATCGTCGCCGAATACACCGGACGCGATGCTGACGCATTCCGCGAGGTAGCCGCGCTCGCGGAGCTCATCGGTGCACCGGTCATCGATCTCCAGGCTCGCTTGAACATCGCGACGCACCATCCGCTGAACTTCACCGGCTCTGAAGCAATGCTCAACGTCGCCGATCTCATCCTGGCTCTTGATATGGGTGACCTGTTCCGCGCGCTCAACCGTCTGGACCGAACGACGCACGAGAAGCAGAGCCGCATCCGCGCCGGCTGCGCGATCGTCCAGATCGGGCTCATGGAGCTGCGCTCGAGCAAGTGGTCGGAGGACATCGGACAGTTCCAGCCTGTGGATCTTTCGATCGTCGCGGACACTCGCCTCGCGCTGCCGGCGCTGCGCGCGCTTCTCTCCAAGCTCCAATCGCCGAAGTGGGCCGAGCGCCGTGCCCGCCTCGAGAAGGACAACGCCGCGCTCCGCACCGACGTGGAAAAGCAGAGCCGGCTTCACTGGGACGACTCACCGATCTGGCCCGCGCGTCTTGCGAGCGAGGTTTGGGAGGCGATCAAAGGTGAAGACTGGGTGCTCACCGGCGCCGACCTCGAGGACTGGGCGCCGAAGCTGTGGGACATCGACTCACCCGCTCGGTGGCCAGGCCGCAGCCTGGGCACGGCGACGCAGATCGGGATCTCGCTCGGGGTCGCGCTCGCGCATCGCGGCGACGGGAAGCTCATCGTCAACATCCAGCCCGACGGCGATCTGCTGTTTGATCCGGGTGCGCTCTGGACCGCGGCGAATTTGAAGCTCCCGATGCTCGCGGTCATGTACAACAACCGCGCCTACTACAACGACTGGGAGCACCAGCTCCGCGTCGCCGAGAAGCGCGGCACCGACAAGACGAAAGCCAATATCGGAATGGACCTCTCCGACCCCGCTCCGGATTTCGCGATGCTCGCGAGGTCGTTCGGCTGGTACGCCGAGGGGCCGATCGACGATCCAAAGGACGTCCGCCCGGCGCTCCGGCGCGCCATCGAGGTGATCCACAAAGAGGGCCGGCCCGCATTACTGGACACGATCGTGAGGAAGCGGGAGCTCACCCGCTTCAGATAGGGGGAACGCATGCGTCATCTCGTAGGACTCGTCGCCGCCCTCGCGCTCGTCTCGGCGTGCACGGCGCCCGCGACCAGCCCATCCGCGACGACCCCGACGCCGGTCAGCCCGACGCCGACCCCCTCTGCGGCGGCATCACCGATCCCGAAGATTCCCGACCCGGTTGCTGTCGAGGTGCCGGTGAAGGGTGCCGCGCTGCTCGTGCTCGACATCACGTCGGTGATCTGCCCGCCGCGGCCGACGTGCGTCGCGTCGGTGCCAAAGATCGCCGCGCTCGTGAAGAAAGCACGTGATGCGAAGGTTCCGGTCATCTACAGCCAGACCGCGACCGCAGGCTCGACCTACATCGCCGACATCGCGCCAGTGACGGGGGACGCCACAGTAACCGGACGCGCGGACAAGTTCTACGGAACGAACCTCGAGCAGATCCTGAAGGACAAGGCGGTCGAGACTGCGGTGGTGGTCGGCTCGGCGGCGAACGGCGCGGTCCTTTACACGACCTTTGGCCTCGGTCTCCGCGGGATCACCGTGGTCGTAGCACAGGACGGGATCTCCGGCGATCCCGAGTTCACCGAGACGCTCACTCGGTGGCAGCTCCTCAACGAGCCCGGGTTCGCGAACGCGAACAACGCGCCACTCGACAAAGGGCACGTCACCTTGAGCACCACCGACAAGATCATGTTCAAATAGCCGCGCCCGGCCCTTCCGTAGCACAATGCCTTCCGCGCGAGTACCGCCGGTAGTTTTTCCGCGCTGTACGCGACTGTCGTCGGCGCTCGTCTTGCAAGTTTCCCTGGCGAGGGAAGTAAGGGGGACGACGATGGGCGTGCGGTTCGAGGCAGGGCGGTTGGCGAGGCTGGCAGCGGCGATGATCCTGATCACGTCTTGCGGCGGCGCCGCCGGACCGTCGCCCTCACCGACGCCGGCGGCGATCGCGACAACCGCGGCGCCGAGCGCGACGCCGACGCCGACCACACCGGGCACCGCCGCCGCGTCCACCGCACCGACGCCGACTCCTCAGCCGACGCTGCTGCCTCCGATCGCGGGGGACACGACCGCGGTGACCCTCACGAAGATTTCGATCCCGCCACTCAGCGGGAAGACGGCATCCATTGATCTCATCGTGATCGACCAGGAGGCACACCGCCTCTACGCAGCGGACCGGACCACCAACGGTGTGGACGTCTTCGACGTCACCACAAAGGACGCGAAATACCTCAGGACGGTCGACGCCGGCAGCGGCGCAAACGGCGTCGTTGTCGCCAAGAACGTGAACAAGCTGTTCGCGGGACTCAACGACAGCAACGTCGCGGTCATCGATCTCACGTCGTTGAGCGTGGTCGCGAAAGTGAACACCGGCGGCAAAGGCCGCGCGGACGAGCTTGACTACGACCCGAAGGACAACAAGATCTACGTGGCAAACAGCGGCGATGGTTTCGTCACCGTCATCGACGCGGCCACGAACACGATCGTCCACAAGTTCGAGAACCTTGGGCCGGCCCTTGAGCAGCCGCAGTACGACAGCGCCGATGGGCTCATGTACATGACCAGCTCGGACCAGAACGCGGTCTTCGTGTTCGATCCGGTCAAGGATGTCCTCGTACGCAAGGACGTCGTCGCCGTCCTCTGCAACCCTCAGGGCCTCGCCATCAACCCGAAGACGAACCAGGCCCTCCTTGGCTGCAACGTCGGCCGCGCAGGTAGCACGGGGACGCCGTTGACGGTCGCCTGGGACCTCACGAAGGGGATTTTTATCGGCGTCTTCGGCCAAGTCGGCTCCGGTGACTCCATCACGTATTCGGCGAAGACCGATCGGTTTTACTTCGGGGCGCACAACTTCCCCCGCGGCTCATCCATCGGGATCTTCTCTGGATCCCCGATCGCATTCCTCACCAACGTCCCTACCGGCTCGTTCAGCGGCGCGAAGAACCTCGCTTACGACGAAACGAACGACCTCATCTACACGCAGGACGCGCTGCCAGGAGAGGGCGCACTTTTCAGTTTCACGCCACCGAAATAATGCGGATCGACGGGGGCACCTGCAACGTTCGTGTCCAAGAGTTTCTGTCCCGAAGGCCAGAATCGACTCAGCGACACGTGGTTCTTGAGACCCTTTGTCAACGCCGCGAGGGCGCTTGTGTCCGCCCGCGCTACGCGAGGTCGTCTAGGACGCCCGCCCGCCGCGCTCGTTCCTGCGCGTCGATCCACGTCTTCTCGATGACGAACGGCTGCCAGAGGCTCGCAGCGACGCGCTTGATCTCGTCGTCGGTGTACGGCTTCGGGTCGCCGATGGTCATCGCATACGCGAGCCGCTTGGCGTTCTCCTCGAGGTAAAGCGAGAGCGTTACGCAGCTGGGGACATCCTCCGCGACAACCGCGACGCCGTGGCCGCGTAGAAGGAGTGCGCGATGCTTGCCAAGATCCTGCGCCATCGCGCTGCTCTGCGAGTCATTTCGCACGAGATCCGGATCGTCGTACACGGGCACGACTTTCCCGAACGGCGCGCCGGCGTTGAACGCGGTGACAAGCGGCTTTCCCACGGTCGCGAACGCGGTCGCGGCGAGCGGATGAAAATGCGCGACGCTGCGAATCTCGGGTCGCGCCCGATAACAGCCGAGATGCAATGGCGTCTCGGCCGGCGGTTCACCGCTTATGAAGCTGCCGTCGGCGATCTTCACGACCGCGACCTGCGCGGGGGTCACCGAGATGCGCGAGCTCCGCCTGCCGTTGATGTACGCGACGTCGCCGTCGCGCAGGCTGATGTGTCCGTGCATATCGAACAACCCGGCCGCCGCCATGACCCGGCATGCGAGCGCGACGAGCGCGCGGTCTTCTGCCTCGCGAGCAGGACTCGGCGCGGTCTTCAATTGGCTCACGTCGGATAACCCTCCGGCGATTCTTCGCTCGTGACGTGCCCGATGTGCGCATAGCGGCGGCGGAACCGGAGGAGGGCGTCGATCTTCGTCTCGTCGATCTCATACGCCTTCACTTCGCCGGTGACGAGAACGTGGTCGCCGCTCCCGCGCGAATCGCGGACGACGCACCAAAGGACCGCCATGCTTCCGGCGACTGCCGGCGCGCCTCCGGCATCCGGCGGGGCCTCGACTGGCTTGATCCGCAGAGTCGCGAACTTGTCCGGCCCCTCCGCCGACTTGCCCGCGCGCTCGGCGATGTCCTGCTGCGACGCGTGGAGGAACGACACGCTGAACGCGCCGCTCCGCTGGATGAGCTTGCAAGTGCGGCTCCCGGGGTGCTCGGCGATGACGATCATCGGCGGCACGAACGAGACGTACATCGCGGTCC
>Ga0209805_1002071_pt1 | contig 11775 bp, 12 predicted proteins | sample GraSoiAngelo_148_FD_185905 | JGI IMG/M metagenome (GOLD analysis project Ga0209805, IMG submission 185905) | Grasslands soil microbial communities from the Angelo Coastal Reserve, California, USA - 14_1009_09_20cm (SPAdes) (version 2) | ecosystem: Environmental > Terrestrial > Soil > Grasslands ... | reverse complement strand
CGTGTGGATCACGTAGCGTGCCGGCAGCCGGTACCCTCGCGTGATGCGCGCCTCCCCGGTGGGGCAGCCGCCAATCTGGCGGCATTCCTCCAGGAGCTCAGGCCCTGCGGCGCGGTGAATCGCTCCATCCACGCCGCCACCGCCCAGCAGGGTGGTGTTCGCGGCGTTGACGATCGCGTCCACGGCCTGTCGGGTGATGTCTCCCTGGACCGCCTCGAGCCTGGGCATGCGGGGGCAATCTAGCGCGCGCCCGTAAGGCCGGTATTGTTAGCTCACCCACAGCCGGTGCGTGCGGCGTCGGGGGAACGGGACGGTACGCCATGCCGGGACGCGATCTGATCGAGCGGGTCCGCAAGGCCCTGCGCGATCGCTACACCGTGATCGCAGCGGTCGGCCGGGGTGGCAACGCGTGCATCTTCTCGGGTCGGGATGCGAGCGGCGCCGACGTGGCCATCAAAGTGCTGCATCCCGAGCTGGTCGTTTCGGTCGCCGCCGACCGCTTCTTGCGTGAAATCCGCTACGCCTCGCAGCTCAACCACCCGCACATCGCCCGCCTGATCGACAGCGGAGAGGCGGACTATCTCCTCTGGTACGTGATGCCGTACGTGGCCGGCGACAATCTGCGTCAGGCGCTGCGCCGGGAGCCCCGGCTCCGCGTCCCGGACGTCGGGCGGGTCGCCGTGGAAGTGCTGGGCGCGCTCGAGCACGCGCACGCGCACGGCATCGCGCACCGCGACATCAAACCCGACAACATCGTGCTCTCGCCCACGGGCGCGGTTCTCGTCGACCTGGGGATCGCGCGCGCGATCGCGACCTCGGGCGACGACCGTGTGACCCGGAGCGGATTCGTTGTCGGCACCGAGGAATACATGAGCCCGGAGCAGGCCGAGGGCGCCCCGGACGTGGACGGGCGCACCGACCTGTATTCGCTCGGCGTGGTGCTATTCGAGTGCCTGGCGGGCCGGCCGCCGTTCTCTTCGGCCAGCGCCGCTGCCGTGCTGGACATGCATCAGCACCGGCCCGCCCCCGACGTGCGCAGCATCCGGCGCGACGTGCCGAAGGAGCTCGCCGCCGCGCTGGCGCGCGCGCTCGTCAAGCCGCGTGCCGAACGCTGGCAACGGGCGCGCGACATGCGCGACGCGCTGGCCCCGTTCGCCGCCGCCGGGTGACAGCTGGCCCGGGCGCGCGGCGCCCGCTACACTGACGGGATGCGATCCGGTTGTCTCACCGTCGTGCTCCTCCTGTCCGCCTGCCAACCCCAGGCGCGGCGCCTCCTGGTGCTCGATCTCGCCCTGTCGGAGCCCGCCCTGCTGAACGGCACCGTCCAGCCATGGCGCGCCGAAGGGTACCACGTCGAATACCGCCGGTTCTATCCGCACCTGGCGCGTGCCGATCTCGACCGCTATCGGGTGCTCCTGTTCCTGCTGGGCCGCGAGCCCGAGGCGCCGTCCGACGCCATCACGGCCGGCGACCTCGCGCTGCTCACCGAGTGGGTATTGCGCGGCGGCGTCGCCGTGCTGGGCTATGATGCCGACGGCGAAGGGTACCTCGACCGCTGGACCGCCAACCGCTGGCTCGAGTTCTTGGGGACGGGGATTTCGATCGGCGACCGACTGCTGGAAGACACGACCGTCCGGGCGCTGACGACCACCGGCCGGTCGCAACCCTGGGTGGAGGCGCGCACCGTCGGCGACGAGCCGCTCGGCTCGCCGCTCGGCGAAGTGTACGAGGCCTTCCCGCTGGACCGGAATAACGTCGTCACGGTGCGCGATCATGCGGCGCTCCTCGCCGTGACGTCACCCCACGCCTTCGTGCGCGCGCCGCGCCCCCCTCGCACCCCGTCGCCCCGCGGCGCCTCGGGCGTCGTGGCCGCGGCGCGCGTCGGGGACGGGCTGGTGCTCGTCATCAGCCGCCACGCCCTCGGGGCCCTCGGCCCGCAGTTCCGGCCGACGACCGCCCCCCTCCAGCAACCCGACGCCCTCCAACGCACCCGGGGGTTCCTCACCGCGCTGGCACGCTGGACGCGCCGGCCCGCGGAGTGGGCGCACGTCCCCCCCGCGGCGCGCGGCGTGCCGGTCGCGCTGCAGCAGGCGCCCGCCCCGGTGGAGCTCGTCCCCCCGCCACTCCTGCCGCCGGTCGGTGTGGATACGATCGCCCTTCCGCTCATCGCCGATCCCAAGCTCGACCGCGCAACCAGCGTTCCCGAGTGGCTGCGCCAGCAGGGGATGCGGGTCCTTTGGGCACCGCTGCTCCCGGCGCACGACGGGCACCACGTGGTGCGGCCGGGAGCCTCGCTCGATTCGCTCGTCACGCTGCTCGACGTCGGCGGCTTCAATCTCCTGGGCGGCGACGCCGACCCCGCGGGGGCGGACTCGCTGCACGCGCGCTGGGAGGAACGCGATGCCGTGCGGCGTGCCTGGGCCGCCGCCGTGGGCCGGCTCGAGCCGACCAGCGTCGCGTGGATACCCGTGCTCGATTACGGGCACGCACGCCGCACTCCCGCCGACTCGTCACGCGGGACACGAGGCGAGGGGCTCGCCGCGCCGTGCGCACTCGATTCGGTGCTCTGGGCGGAGGGGCTCTCCGGCGCGTACGGCGCCCTCGGCCGGCTGGCCGCGGAGCAGCGCACGCTGGTCATCGCCCTCGGCCTGGACATCGACGGCCCGCGCGGCTACTCGATGGGCCAGGAGTTCTGCGACGCGGCGTGGCGGCGCGGGATCGCCGGGTTCGGCACGGGGGCGAGGCTGGACTCGCTGCCCCCCGGGGCCCGCTACGGGGCGCTGCGGGAGGCCGGCCTGCTGTCGCGCTACTACCGCGCCCTCGAGGACGAGATCGCCGCGCGGGCGGCGGCCTTGCGCGACCGGATCTTGAAGCAGCGGCGGGATGTCTATTTCGCGTTCCGGCTGCCCCAGCCGCCGGCCGACTGGTTCACGCTGGGCCTGTTGCGCGGGTTCGGGCTGCCCGACCGGCCGCTGCTCTTGTTCACGCCCGAGCTGCGCACGCGCGAGCTGCTGTCGCTGTACCGCAGCGGCGGCCTGAACCTCGCCCACGCGGTGGCCCTGCCTCCGGCCTCCCTGGCGGCGCGCGACTGGACCAGCCTGAGGCGCCTGGTGTTCGAGGAGAACGACGGCTTCTGGCTGGCCGCCGACGAGGCCCCCGGCCTCGGCAAGCGCGTGTCGCTCGACAGCTTGGGCCGTCTGCTGCGGCGGCTGGCGCGCTAGCCTTGCCCTGACCCTTCCACAGCCCGTAGTTTTGGTGCTGGGTGGCGGTAGGGCGTGATGGTCGCGGCATGCCGGCTGGAGTGGCGTGCCGAGGAAAGTCCGAGCTCCACAGGGCAGACTGCCAGGTAACTCCTGGGCGCCGCGAGGCGACGGAAAGGGCCACAGAGAACAGACCGCCCTTTATCCAAGGGTAAGGGTGAAACGGTGGGGTAAGAGCCCACCGCGCGCCTGGCAACAGGCGTGGCACGGTAACCCCCAGTCGGAGCAAGGCCAAGTAAGCAGCGAGACCCGGCCCGGGTCGCTTGAGCTGCGGGTAGGCCGCGTGAGGTGGCTGGCGACAGCCGCCCCAGAGAGATGACCATCTGCCCCGCTACGGCGGGCAAACAGAACTCGGCTTATGGCCCTACCGCCCTCCTCCCTATGACTTCGCCCTCGAGGCCCTACCCGGCGCAATGGGAGCAGGTGGCGGACCTGCGCGTGTTCCGGACCACCACCCAGGAGTGGGAGAAGCTCATCGGATGGCGCGCCGACATGCGCAAACGCGGGTGGAAGCTGCTGCGCGTCGCGAGTGAAGGCAGCGAGATGGTCGCGGTGTTCGGCCGCACCAAGGGCGAGCGCGCCTCGCCATGACGCCGCGGCTGTTGCTCGTGGTCACCGCGCTCGCCGGCGGTTGCGCCTCGGGCAGGGCCGGAACGGTGGCGGCCACATCGCCTGCGGCGCCGGCCCAACCCCCTGCGACGCCCACGACGCCCCCATCGCCGCCGCCCACGAGCGTGCACTACGGGCCGGGAGCGCTCCGCTATCTGCTGCATCGGCAGCTGCACATCCGGCAGACCTTGGGCGACCAAGTGCAAGCACAGAACCTCGGCGCCCGGATCTTCGTCACCATGGCGATCACCGGCCCCGCGGACAGCGTGGGTTACCCGACGACCTTCAGCATCGATTCGATCGTGGCCGACTCCGGCACGCCCGCGCCCGTCGCGGACAACATCGTCAAGGTGCGGAAGCTGGTGTTCGCGGGTCGCGTGGCGCGGCGCGGCGAGTTTGTGAACGTCGTGCCGTCCGACAGTGCGCTCGCCCAGTCCGTGGCCCAGCTGCTCGGCAACTTCCGGGATTTCCTGCCGCGTCTGCCGGCGGACGGCGTGAAGCCCGGCGCGGCGTGGACGGACACGGTGGAGACCACGCAAAAGGGCAGCGACGCCACGAGCTCCCGGCGCGCGACCATACACGCGACGGCGACGCCGTGGGAGCGCGCGGGCGTGTCCGGTCTGCGCGTGGAGACCAGCCAGACTTACCACGTCACCGGGAGTGGAAAGAACGCGGGTCAACCCTACGAGCTGTCCGGCGACGGGACTGCCACCGGAACCGCCTTCCTCGCCGCCGACGGCCGGTACATGGCCGGCGAGGTGCGTGATTCGACGGCCCTCACCATCCGTCTGCCGGTGCAGGGCGTCTCGGTGCCCGTGGTTCAGGTCGCCCAGACCGCGATCTCGGTGCTGCCGTAGTGGGTGGGCCGGAGGACCTTCAAGGACTCCACCGCGGTCGCCGGCGGACAGTCGGATTGTCGCTGCTGCAGGTGGTGGTTCCCGCCGTCGTCGCGGCCCAGGTGGTGCCGAATCGGGCCACGCTCTACCTGTATCCGAGCGACGTGACCGACGCGCGCGCCGTGTGGGTGAACCCCGCAGGGTCCGGGCGCTTCGAGGAGGCATCGCTCAATCTCGACCTCACGGTGGGGGACCCCGGGGCGGCCGGCCGCCTGCGACAGCTCACGCTGGGACTGAGCTCACGCGGGTTGTCGTTCGGCTATCAGCGCGATGTGTTCGACCCCGGGGGGCGGGGCCACACGTATCGCATCGGCTACGCCGCCGGACGCGCGGGACTGGCGGTCGGGTTCGCCACGGCGCTGTACCGCGGCGGTACGTCGAGCAGCGGGTGGGACCTGGGGATCCTGTACGACTGGAGGCCGTCGTTGTCCCTGGGTGGCGTGATCGAGAACGTCGGGCGCCCCAGCGTGCGGGGCACGACGCTCCCCGTCACGTACGTGCCGAGTGCGACGCTGCGGCTGTTCGAGGCGCGCGCGGCAGTCTCGGCCGACGGCCGCTTCACCTCAGCGGGCGTGCTGGGCTATGCCTTCGGCCTGCGGGCCAGCCTGGGAGCAACGACCCGTGCCCCCGTGGGACTGCTCGCGCGCCTCGACACCGACCGCGCGCTCAGGCGCGCCGGACTCGCCTTCGGAGTCTCGCTCGGATCGCAGGACCTCGCCGGCCTCGTGGCCACGGCGCCCGGTGACGCCGGCGGGATCGACGCGCTCGACTTGTACGGCGTCTCCACCCGGCGCTTCGCCCGCTCCAGGGCCGTCAGGGACTGAGCCGGAGCTGCCGCAGGCGGGGCGACATCGCGTACACGTCGCGGATCGACAGGCTGCGAAACGCCGTATCCTCCCGCGCCCGCTGCACGCTGAGGATCATCCGGAACGCGAGCCCGCCGCGCAGGCTCAGCCGGTAGCGCGCGCGCACGCTGTCCCGGGGATACACCCGCACGCGGTGCGGCGTCACGATGCTCACGACCCGGCGTGCCACCAGCAGCACCGTCGTATCCTCGACGCCGCTGGGCGCGAACACGTACAGCGCCACGTCGCCGGGCGGCAGGGCCCGCTGGCGCCGCAGCGCCTGTGTCACGCTGTCGGGCACCGGAGCGCTTACGGAGAGGCGAGGCGCCCCCGAGAGGGCGGCAAGCGCCACGAACCCGAGACCGGCCAGCGCACCCAGACCCACGACCGCTCGCGCCATTCCGGCCGCGCGGCCGCGTCCCGTGCGTAGGCCGTCGCGCGCGGCGCCCGGCAGCGCGGCGATCAGCGCCTGGCTCAGCTCTTCCGCCGTCTGGTAGCGGTCGGCGGGATCCTTGGCGAGCATCCGCTCGATCACGCCGGCGAGGGCCGCTGGCACGTCGCCGCGCAGCTCGCGGATCGGCACCGGGTCGACCGTCGCCTGCTTCATGAGCACCGACTGGGCCGATTCGCCCTCGAACGGCGGCGTGCCGGCGAGCATCTGGTACAGCACCACGCCGAGGGCGTAGATGTCCGAGCGCCCGTCCACCCGCTCGCCCGTCGCCTGCTCCGGGCTCATGTAGTGCGGCGTCCCGACCACCATGCCTTCGGTCGTGAGCTGGCTGGCCGAGGCTTCCTGCGCCGCCTTGGCAATTCCGAAGTCGGTGACGAGCGCGTGACCGGAGCCGTCGAGCAGCACGTTGTCGGGCTTCACGTCGCGGTGCACGATACCGCGGCCGTGCGCGTAAGCCAGGGCGTCCGCGACCTGGCGCGCGATCCGGGCGGCGTCGACCACGGAGAGCCGCTGATCCCGCTCGAGCAACTGCCGCACCGACGGGCCGTCGACGCAGCGCATGACGATGTAGAGAACTTCGTTCTTGTAGCCGCCGACTTTGTAAATCGGCACGATGTGCGGGTGCTCGAGCTGCCCGCTGGTGCGCGCCTCGCGCACGAAGCGTTCCGCCAGCCCCGGCGACGGCATCAGGCCCAGGTCGAGCACCTTCACCGCGACGTCCCGGTCCTGCGCCTTGTCGCGCACGCGGAACACGGCGGCGAAGCCGCCTTCGCCGAGCAGATCCCCGACGCTAAATTCCTTGCCGAGCGCTTTTTGGAGGCGGCGACGCAGTGTGGCGAGATCGAGCGACATGGCGGACGCGAAACCTAGGAACGCACGTCGCTGGGCGCTAGGGAGCGCCGGGCTCGCCCTCGCCTGGATGCTCGGCGTGTGGCCCCCGCCGCTGTGGTGGCGCGATCACTCGCCCCGGGCGACGGCGATGATGCGCGCACAGCCGGACTGGGCGACAGGCGGTCGGCCGGTCGGCGGTTCCGAGTCCGCCCGTCCGGCGGTCCGCCCGACCCGCCTCGAGAACATCTCGCCCGTGCTCCAGCGCATGGTGATCATCGGCGAGGACTCGCGCTTCCGGACGCATCACGGCATCGACCCCAGCGAGATCGCCGATGCGCTGGGAGCAGATCGGGGGGGCGGTCGCGGATTCCCGCGTGTACTCGTCGCGGCGTGGCGGCAGCGCGACAAGGTGCGGGGCGCGAGCACGATCACCCAGCAGCTCGCGAAGAACCTGTATCTCTCCTCGTCGCGCAACCCGCTCCGCAAAGTGAAGGAAGCGGTGACGGCCCTGCGGCTCGAGCTGGCGCTGTCGAAGGACCGGATCCTCGAGCTGTACCTCAACCTGGCGGAGTGGGGTCCGGGGATCTGGGGAGTCGACGCCGCGAGCCGCGCCTACTTTGGCGTGCCGGCGTCGCGGCTCACCGATGAGCAGTCAGCCGAGCTTGCGGCGACGCTGCCGCATCCCCGCACGTCCAACCCGACGTTTCGCCCGGAGCGCACGCTCGAGCGGCGCAATCTCATCCTGGCGAGGTACCACGGGGTCGAGGTGTACATCCCGCCGGAAGAGGAGGACACGGCGCTCGTCGTGCCTCCGGTGATTCTGCCGCCCATCGATTCGGTGATCGTGCCACCGCCGGCCATCATCGACACGGTTCGCGACACGACGAGGAGTCAGACGGATAGTCTGTAGGGAGACGGCTAGACGCCCAGACGCCTAGCGGGTGTGAGGTTTGAGCCTTGAGGTAAGCCTTCCTAACGTCTCCGTACTGGCACCCGCTAGGCGTCTAGCCGTCTCGGCGTCTGCCTAGCCGTCTACCCGTCTAATCGACGAGCCGTAGCGGCATGACGAGCGCCATGTAGCTGGCGGGATCGTCCCATCCCACCGGCTCCACCGTCGCCGCGCGCTCCGGGGCCTTGAAGGTGATCCGCACTTCGTCGGTCGGCATGTACTTGAGGATCTCGAGCAGGTACGTGGCGTTGAATCCGATCTCGAGCGGCTCGCCCTCGTAGGTGACGGCGAGCTCGTCCTGCGCCTCGCCCAGGTCGGGCGTCTGCACTGAAAACTTGACGGCCCCGCCGGAGAACGCGAGCCGGATGCGGTGCGTCTGGTCGCTTGCGACCACGCTCATGCGGCGCAGCGCCGCCGCCATGCCCGCCTTGTCGACGGTGGCGACCTTGTCGTTCTCGCGCGGGATCACCTGCTCGTAGTTGGGATACGGCCCCTCGATGAGGCGCGAGAAAACCAGCGTGCCGCCGGCGCGGAACCCGATGTGGTTGTCGCTGCGCGCGATCTCGAGCGCCTCGTCGGCTGCGAACAGGCGTCGGATCTGCTCCAGCGCCTTGGGTGGGACGATCAAGTCCGCCGTCGACCCGCCCTTCGCCGGCACGTCCATCTTGGCGAGGCGGTGCCCGTTGGTCGCCACCATACGCATGTGGTCGGGCCGGAGCTCCCAGAGCACGCCGTTCAAGATCGGGCGGCTTTCCTCCGTGGACGCGGCGAAGGCGACATGCCCGACCAGCTTGTGCACGACGCCCGCCGCCGCCTTCCACGCCCCGTCGAACTTGACGGCGGGGAACGAGGGAAACTCCTCGCGCGGCAGCCCCAGCAACTTGAACTTGGACCGACCGCATTCGATGCCCACGCGGGACTCGCCGGCCGCGGTGATGCGAACCGGACCCGAGGGCAGCTCGCGGGCGATGTCCACCAGCTTCTTGGCGGGGAGCGTCACCGCGCCCTCGGCGTCCACCTCCGCGGGCACCGTGGTGCTGACGGCGATGTCGAGATCCGTGCCCGAAAGACGCAGGCCTTGCTTGGTGACTTCCACCAGGACGTTCGCAAGGACGGGCAGGGTGGTCTTCGCCGGGATCGCCGCAGCGACCGCGCTGAGCCCTTCCTGCAGCTGCTCTCGAGTGATCGTGAACTTCATCCGCTCCGCCGCCTCGCCCAGTGTGGAGATTGTGAACGTAAGAATCTACTACCTATACCTAATAGAACTACTAGTAGTAGTAGTAGGCTGCGGGGAAATGTTGGCGTTTCGGGCTAACGTCCGCGTGGCGCACCGTACTGCCCGTCCACCGCGCTGTGGGGGCGGTGTTGGGAGTGTGGGCAATCCCGCCCCTTTTCCCACGGCCCCGCGGCGCGTCCACACCCGCCCACATATCCGTGCCCACATGTTGGCTACAGTGCGGACAACTCTTGACGCGCCATTTCGACGCGCTCCTTGAACGTCCGGTCCCGCACCATCTGCCGCTCCACCTTGTCCACCGAGTGAATCACGGTCGAGTGATCCCGGCCCCCGAACGCCTGGCCGATCTCGACGAGCTGCATGCCCAGCATGTCGCGCGCGAGGTACATCGCCACCTGACGCGGGATGGTGAGCGTCTTGGTCCGGGCTTTGGACCGGAGGCCCTCCGGCGTGACGCCCCAGCGGCGCGCCACGACCTCCTGCACGCGATCGATGCTCGGCGTCGCCTGGCCGCCATAGCCCCCCGCCTCCTCGCCCTGGCGGATCTTGTCCGACAGCGCTTCGCGCGCCAGCTCGATGGTCACCTCGCGATTCTTGAGCGACGCGAACAGCAGCAACTTGATGATGCAGCCCTCGAGCTCCCGCACGCTCGAGCGGATGTGCTCGGCGATGAAGCGCAGCACGTCGTCGGGGATGGTGAGCTCGAGGTGATCCTGCTCCGCCTTCTTGCGCAGGATGGCGATCCGGTGCTCGAGATCGGGGTGCCCGATGTCGGCCACGAGCCCCCACTCGAACCGCGAGATCAGCCGGTCCTCGAGGCCCGGGATCTCCTTGGGCGGGCGGTCCGACGTGAGCACGATCTGCTTGTGCCCCTCGAACAGCGCGTTGAAGGTGTGGAAGAACTCTTCCTGCGTCATTTCCTTGCCCTCGAGGAAATGCACGTCGTCGACGAGGAAGAGGTCCACATCGTTGCGGTAGCGCCGCCGGAACTCGGACATCGTGCGCGCGTGAATCGATTCGATGACCTCGTTGATGAACTGCTCTGCCCCGAAGTAGTGGACCCGCGTCCCAGGGTACTTCGTCAGCACGGCGTGGGCGACGGCCTGCATCAGGTGCGTCTTGCCGAGGCCGGTCGCGCCGTAGATGAAGAGCGGGTTGTACGTCTTGCCGGGCGCTTCGGCGACCGCGTGCGCGGCGGCGGCGGCCAGCTCGTTCGACTTGCCGATGACGAAGGTCTGGAACGTGTAGCGCTCGTTGAGTGGCGTCGTGAGGACGCCGGTCTTGTCGAGCGCGACCGCCTCGCGTGGTGCCACGAAGAAATCCATCTGGGGGCGCTGCTGACGATCCTCCTGCACGCGGAACACCACGGCCGTCGGACGTCCGAACACGCGCTCCGCGGCGCGCGCCAGCACGCCGGCGTGCTTGGACTCGTTCCACTCCACTGCGAATTGATCGGGAGCCCCGACGATCAGGCGACCGTCGTCCAGCGCGATCGGTTCCGCCGGCTCGAGCCACGTCCGCACGGTGGCGTCGGGGAGTTCCCGCCGTGCTTCGTCGAGGAGGCGTTTCCAGGCTTCTTTAGTAGACTGCTCCATCCGCGATAGACGAAAGGTGGGACGTCCAGCAAGGGCGGCCCGAAACTACGGCTGGCTTGTGGAAAAGTCAACCTTGACCGCCGCGCTCGCGACAGTGTACGTTTCCCGCCTCCCGACGAGGAATGTATGGGTCCGACGTATCGCCCGCGCAATCGGCGGCGCATCAACAAGCATGGATTCCGCGCGCGGATGAAGGATGTGTGGGGCCGCGCGGTCCTGTCCCGCCGGCGGAAGAAGGGGCGCAAGCGCCTCACGGTCCGCCTGCCCTCCAAGCACCGGAGTCGCTAACGGGAGAGCGGTATCCGCGTCGCGTGCGTCTGGCGCGCGGCTCGGAGCTCACTGCCTGCTGGGAAGAGGGTCGCCGCTTGCGCACCTCGCATCTCGACCTGGCGTGGCGTCCCAACCCGATGGGCCACCCGCGCTTGGGCATCGTCGTTCCACGCTTTCAGTTCACCGCGGTGGCCCGCAACCGCCTGCGCCGTCGCGTGAAAGAAATTCTGAGACGCGACGCTCTCGCGACGCTGCCCGCCGTCGATCTCGTGGTGCGCGCGAAGCGCGCCGCGTACGCGGCCTCCTTTGCCGTGCTGCGCGCCGAGTTGGCGGACCTGGTGCGCCGGGTCACATGAGCGTGGGTCGCTGGCCGCGAGGCGCGGTGCTGGCGTTGATTCGCGTCTATCAACTGACACTGTCGCACCTGGTGTTCACGCAGTGCCGCTTCGAGCCGTCGTGCTCGCGGTACAGCTACGAAGCGGTGGAGCGCTACGGCGTGGTGCGAGGCGGGTGGCTCGGCCTGCGCCGGATCCTGCGGTGCCACCCGCTGCACCCCGGCGGCTACGATCCGGTGCCCTAACGACGAGACGCAGAGACGCGTAGACGCACAGAGGCGAAAGACCCAGTGGAACGACGCGTGATTTTGGCGATTTTCCTCATGCTCATCGTGGCCGTGCTGCCGAGCATCCTGTTTCCGCCGAAGAAGACGGTCGGGCGGACGGGCGGACAGGCGGTCGGGGACACCAGTGCGGGCAAACCGGCGCCTGCGCCCGCCGCGGAGTCCCTCACCGCCCGTCCGCCCGTCGTTCCGTCCGTCGCCGCTGCCGCGGAA
>Ga0209805_1002069_pt1 | contig 11784 bp, 9 predicted proteins | sample GraSoiAngelo_148_FD_185905 | JGI IMG/M metagenome (GOLD analysis project Ga0209805, IMG submission 185905) | Grasslands soil microbial communities from the Angelo Coastal Reserve, California, USA - 14_1009_09_20cm (SPAdes) (version 2) | ecosystem: Environmental > Terrestrial > Soil > Grasslands ... | reverse complement strand
TCCCAGATCAGTTTCCAGGCTTCGCGCGTAGTTGCCGGCAAGCAATGCTTGGCGCGACTTTAGCTCGTCTCCCTGAACGGGATCTGTTTTCATCCGTTTCAGCTCGACTTGCAATAATGATGCGACCTCAGCGGCCGATTCGTTCTTAGTTTGAGCGGAAGCGGTGAATGCCCCTGCATCGCGACGGATATCGAGCGAGCTCCTGGCCCCATAACTAAGACCGCGTTTGATCCGAATCTCTCGATTTAATCGTGAACCAAAACCATTGCCCAGCGCCGCATTTGCAACCAGTCCTGAATAATAGTCCGGCGAATCACGCTTGATCGCGGGCTTGGTTATGTTGACGGAAGCCTGACCGGCCTCTGGCATATCAAGGACTATGCTAGTTGATTTCCAGGTGCCTGTGGTAGCGCTGATAGGGCTAACCGTCGCTTGATGTGGCTTCCAATCTCCGAAAAACCTTTGGGCGTACTCTTTCGCTTGTTCAAAAGTAACATTACCCGAGAAGATCAGGGCCGCGTTATCCGGTCGGTAATAGGTCTGGTAGAATTTTACGATATCCGCTCGTTGAATGGCCGGCAACGTCTCCAATGTGCCTCCGGCGGCGTGACCATATTCGCGATCTCCGTAAACAACACGTCCGATAACATAGGATGCGACGGAGCCTGGTTGTTGCAAGGCAACACGCAATCCATCGAGTGACTGCTTTCTTAATCGATCAATCTCTTCCTGCTTGAAACTAGGCCGCAAAACTACATCCGCCAGAATAGTCAAAGCTGGTTCAGCCTTATTTGACATGACCAGAACTCCGGCACTCGAGTTATCGGAAACTGCGGACGAGAAGATTGTGCCACCTAACGATTCAATTGCATTTGCAATTTCTGGTGCCGACATCTTTTCGGTGCCCTTGGTGAGTAAGGAACCGGTCAAGCTGGCAGTTCCCGCAAGATCATTGGCATCTGCTTCGGATCCGCTTCGGATAATTAATTCTATTGCCAGCAAAGGCAAGCTTGGCCGTTCCGCCACAATGAGTCGCAAGCCATTATCGAGTTTCGTTTCCTTGGGCTGAGTGAAACTGACTGGATGCGGCGCAGCCGGTGGTGGGGCGGTATCGACACCGCCAATGCCAAAGCAGTATTGCCCTAGAGCAAAGCAAAACAGCGCCAGCAATAGATGAACCTGTCCGTTCCTCACGGCTTCTCCGCCTCCTCCGGTTTTGCTGCTTCTCTTTTTGTTTCAGGCAAATACTCGATCAAGACCTTCTTTTTGCCGGCAATATATTTGTTCAACACCTCTTTGATTTGGTTCGCGGTCACTGCTTGATACTTCGCCAAATCGGTATTGATATGGTTAGGGTCATGGTAGATTACCGCCGCTTCTCCCAACGCACTTGCCTTGCCGTTGTTAGTCTCCCGCTCCATCAGCTTTCCCGTTAGAAACCGGTTTTTTGCTTTATCCAACTCCGCTTCGCTCACGCCGTTCTTCAGGATTTTCTCAATCTGATCGTTCAACGACTTTTCGGCCTCCGGCAGCGATTTACCGCTGGCCACAATGACGCGAAATGTTAGCAGGCCCAGATCCTCGCGAAGATCGGCACTGAAAGAGGCACGCTGCGCAACTTGTTGTTCATAAACGAGCGACTGGTAAAGGCGCGACGATTGGCCGCCCGATAGAATTTCATCAGCCAAGTCCAACGCTGCTTCATCTTCACTGCGAACCGACGGCGCCAGATAAGTCACGGCAAACGCGGGCAATGGGGCCTTAGCGCTGGACAGAACCTCGCTCGCGTCTTCCTTGCGCGGCGGCTCCGCAACAGTGACGCGCGGAATTTTCGTTGCCGGCCTGGTGATCGGGCCGAAGTATTTTTTTGTCCAAGTTTCCAGGTCGGTCGCCTTAAAATCACCAACTACAATTAACGTTGCGTTGTCCGGCCGATAGAACGTCGAGTGAAATGCTTTTACCTCGGGCAGCTGCGCGGCATCGAGCTCTGCAATATTGCCGATGCTCGGCCGTTTATAAGGATGAGCGGCAAAGGATTTCTGATCGATCGCTAACGAGAATTCGCCATACGGATTTGCCAGGATGCGCTGGCGATATTCTTCTTTCACAACGTCCCGCTCCGCATTGAAGTTCGCATCATTGAGGGCGAGTGAAGACATCCGTTCCGCCTCCGCCCAAAGGATCGGCTCGAGGTAGTTGGAAGGCACAACCTCGTGGTAAACGGTCACGTCCGGCGCAGTAAAGGCGTTGTTCTCCCCCCCAACGTTTTCGGTTAACTCCTCAAAAGTGGACGGGGTCAGGTGTTCGTTGCCTTTAAACATCATGTGTTCGAACAAATGCGCGAACCCGCTCCGCTGATTGGGATCATCCTTGGAACCGACGTGATACCAAACCTGAACGGCGACGGTTGGACTGGAATGGTCTTCGATTGAGTAAATTTCCAGACCGTTTTGCAACGTAGTATGTTTGAAGGATAGCTTCTTGATCTCGGCGTCCGGTCCGCACGCGAGACCTGAGGCGGCCAAGGTGAAGCACGCAGAAAAAACAAAGAGAAGCCGACCGCCGTGCACAGAGCGCACACCTTAGTGAGCGATCTTCTTTCGACAACCGCTTTTGCGATCTACTCGCGCTTTCAAGCCACTGCGATGACTCAGCAGAGAGAGTAGCTGCTTAGCATTAGCGACACGATGCGTTTGCCTCTCCCTTTGCCAAAGGGAGAGGATAAAGATTAGGGATTTCTTCTTCGGGGGGCGGCTCATTCCAAAAACGGGATTTCATCTTTTCGACTCCTCACCTTAGTCCTCTCCTCGATCGAGGAAGAGAGGAGATCGTTTCAGTGCGCTCCGTTACCCAGAGCGCGCCTACACGCAGCTCACGCTGCTTGCTCGTACGAAACTTGTCCGCAGATCGGACAATTAAGCTCGCCGTCGAGATCGGTCGCGACCAGCTCCGGCGGCCAGCAGCGGGGACAGAGACTGAATCCCAATTCGCCGCCGAGCGTGGCTTTGGCAATCCGCAGATCGTTTTCCACTTCGCAAAGAAACTTTCCCAAACCAGCCGGCGCATCTCCCGTGGCCGAGAGCTTTTCTCGCGCGGCGCGAACTTTTTCAGAAACCACTGTGATTGAAAGAAGCGAAGAATGCAGAGCGTCAATGTCCATGACACTAGATTAAAAGCCTCAAGTGACGATCCGGTTGCAGTTGTGTGTCGATTTTGTGAAATCGCATCCAGGCAGATACTGGATGCTCGATTCTAGATTCTGGATGTCGGGCGTTTGCTTCGCCTCTCTCCCTTCCCGGCTTGACCAATCACCGCTTACCAATCACTGTTTATTCCCCAGCCGGTTTTGCCGGTACCGGGCCTGTAGCTCAGTTGGTTAGAGCATGCGCTTGATAAGCGCAGGGTCACTGGTTCGAGCCCAGTCAGGCCCAGCCTTTGCTTGGAACGCCGCGGAAGACGAAGGCTGCGACAGGCCACAAAATCACTTCTTCAATTTCGCCAGCGCCTCTTTCGCCTGATCCGCGTCATTGCCCTTCGGATCGGCCTTGATGACTTCCTCGTACCATTTTCGCGCGGTACTCTTGTCGCCGAGTTTCGAAGAGATTTGCCCGAGATTCATCAATACCAGCCTATCTTTCGGATCGACCGCGTGCGCTTTCTGCAGCCATTCCCGCGTCTTCACGTTGTCGCCGCTGACCGAATAATAGAGCGCGATGTCGTTGAACGCGTAGGGATGATTCGGAAATTGTTCCGCGGCGAATGTCGCGATTTTGAGGAAGCGCTTGTCGTCCTCCGGATTTTCCTTCTTCTCGTAATACTTCCCGTAGCTGTGAAGTTTTTCGGGAACAAAGCGATCGGGAGGTTCCGGCAGTTCTTCGCCCTTGAGCCAGCGCAGTCGCTCCGGATGTTCGCGCGCGTAGGCGACCATCTTTTGCAAGATCGACAGTTCGGAGTCGAAATTTCCCATTTCCTGAAAAGTGAATGCGAGTCCGCACCAGATATCGAGACGATCGGGAAACTTTTTCGCCGCTTCTTCAAGCAGCTCGGCCGCGCGCTTGGCAGCGCCCTCATCTGATTCGAACGAAATACTTCCCGCGACTTTTCCCGTTTTCTTATCGGTCACCGTAAAATCGCCTTTCTCCGGCTTCTTGGTCGAGATCATCATCTGGCGCTTGTTGAAATAATAATTCGCGCTCGTGATCCACGCCTCCGGATCGTTCGGCCGCTTCTCGCGCCATTCATTCAACAGCGGTTCGATCTGTGCGTCAGCCTTTCGATCGCGCAATTCCTTCAGGCGCGATGCATAATCTTCCTCGGCGGCGATCCCTGCCTGTGCAAAAGCAACCGCGAAGATTAATGCCGGTACGATTTTCGAAAGCATAACCGCATTTCTATCTTTCCTGATCCTTTGTCGACTTTCTCGTCACGATTTTTACGAACGGCTTGGCATTATGCGACGGGTGGCGATCGACCAATACAGGAGTACGGCCAGCGTTGCGCCGCAGATGTCGATCATTACGTCGCGCAAAGAGGCCGTTCGGGATGGAACGAAAGCCTGATGAAATTCATCGGTTACTGCGTAGGCCGCGCAAAGCAGAAGCACCAGCCCGGCGGAAACCGCCCTGCGGCCTTTCAACGCGGTATGGACAAACGCGCGATACAGCAGCACGGCCAGGACCGCATATTCCGATACATGCGCCAGCTTGCGCATAAAAAACTGCACCCGCAAAATTGTGACGGGCGAAACTGTGGGAAAGAGCCAGTGTAACAGAGGCCCGATAATACGCCATGTATGCTCGGCCGACAGCAAATCAGTCGAGCCAACGAAAATGAGGGCCAACCAAATTATGATCGGCAACCAGTATTGAAGAAATGCTTTCAAATGAGGAATGTTAAGCGCGCAGTCGTGTTCGACAATTTACTCTATTATAGGTTCAATAATCGAAGGTGTTTAAGGTTTGAGGTAAGGCCAATGTTTGGCGCTAATTCGCCATTGCTCCTTGAGCCGATTTTCCCAAAAGCGAGTCGGGGGGCTTGGAACGGATAGTTGATGTTTGACGTTTGATGTTTGATGTAGGCGTGATGGCGGGCTCGGATTTACCGGTCGTGTTCGAACCAATTTTCAAGGAAAGGATTTGGGGTGGTCAAAAGCTTGCCGCGTTCTTCGGCAAGAGATTGCCTGCGAACAAACGAATCGGTGAATCGTGGGAGATCGTCGATCGACCGGAGGCCCAAAGTATCGTGCGTGAAGGTCCGCTCTCGGGTCGATCGCTTCACGATCTTTGGGCCACCTTTCGCGAAGAGCTGTTTGGTAAGGTCCCCGATACGCCACGTTTTCCGCTTTTGATCAAACTGCTTGATGCGCAGGAGAAGTTGTCACTGCAAGTCCATCCGCCGCAAGAAATCGCAGAATCGTTAGGCGGCGAAGCCAAGAGCGAATTTTGGTACGTCGCGGCGGCGGAACCGAATGCCAAAGTTTTCGTCGGTCTCCGGAAATCGATGACGCGCGATCAATTCGAGGAGGCCCTTCATTCCGGAACCGTTGCCGATTGTGTTCACGCGATCCGAATGAAGAGCGGTGCTGCCATGTTTGTGCCTTCGGGACGGTTTCACGCCATTGGCGCCGGAAACCTCTTGGTCGAGGTCCAGCAAAATAGCGACACCACTTATCGCGTTTTCGATTGGAACCGAGTCGACGAGCAGGGTAAGCCGCGAGAACTTCATCTCGATCAGGCCTTGCAATGCATCGATTTTAAGGACGTGGCGCCGAAGCCGATTACGCCAAGGGGTGAATTACTGGCGCGCCATCAACGTTTTTTCGAAGTGCAGAAATGGAACCTCGTGTCTCCTCGCGACATTGCCCCCCTTGGACAATTTGCGATTGTTTTGTGCTTAACCGGCGAGCTGCAGTACGGCGGTGTTGATTTCACACCGGGTGATTTCTTTCTCGTGCCGGCCTCGCTACAACATCGATCGATCTATCCGTGGGATAAAGGCACATCGCTCCTGCGCATAACGATTCCAGCCTTCGATTGAGCGCAGCTCAACGTGAAGGCTACCACGCCGGAGTCATACGTAGGCGGGCTATGGCGCTACCCGTTACCTTCTGCCGTTCAGGCTATAGCTTGGCAGGCCGCAACGCCTGCGGATGAAGGTTAGTCAGTCATCCCGAGCGTAAAACGCCTGTCCGGCTCGGACCGAGGGATCCCGCCATGTTTACTTAAAGCTTTCGCGACGGGATCCTTCGACTTTGCTACGCTTCGCTCAGGATGACGGTGAATTGTTGCGAATCCTTGGAATTTTCGCATGAGATTCATGTCGGCGGCGTGCTCGAAGATAATCGCCGCAGATATTGGAAACTGTAAATCCCAGTGTTGTGACGATCGTGCCAGCGCGGTTGCAGGGCGTAACCGCCAATGACCACGAAGCTGTCGAGCTGGAAGCTCGCGTCCGTATAACTGACCTCTGGTCGCAAAACATTTCCGAGCACGTCCGGTTCGCCGCCGCAAGCTGCGCAAGGACAGGCGCGGCGGAGTAGCTCAAGATTAAGATACGATTCGCTGCCGTCGTTCCATTGAATCGCCAACTCATTACCAATTTGCTGAATGTTTGTCGGCGCCAAAGGCATGCGATTGCGACTTTAGCAGAATGTCTTCGGAACACAGGCTTTTTAGCCTGTGCGCCCAGCGGATTTATAACCCGCTGCGTCGAATTTCTGCGGACAGAATGTCCGCTGGGCGCACAGACTACAAGCCCGTGTTCCGACGCCGGCGTTCACCGAAAATAGCGGTGCCGACCCGGACAAGCGTCGCGCCTTCTTCCACTGCAACGCTGTAATCGTTTGTCATTCCTATCGAAAGTTGCGGCAACTTTACTTGGAATTCTTTTTCGATCGCATCACGTAGCTCACGAAGCTCAACGAAATATTTACGCGAAGCCTCCGCCTCTTCCGCGAGCGGCGGAATACACATCAAACCTTCGATGGACAGTCGCGAGAGCAGCAGAAGCGATTCCAGCTCGGCTCGCAGTGTTGTGGCTTTAAATCCAAATTTGCTTCCTTCGCCCGCGACATTCACTTCCAACAGGATGCGCGGATGTGATCCATCCTCCTGGGCGATACGGTCAATCGCCTGCGCGAGATCGAGACTATCGACGCTATGAATCATTTCAAACAAAGGGAGAGCATGACGGATCTTGTTCTTCTGAAGGTGACCGATGAAATGCCAGCGAAGGTGTGACGGTAACAACGGGATTTTAGTACGAGCTTCCTGCACTTTGCTTTCGCCGAAAACAACCTGGCGGGCACCGATTGCTTCGCGCACGATCTCCGCAGGGTGGGTCTTGGTCACAGCAACGAGCTCAACGTCGGTCACGTTTCTTCCGGACACTTTCGCCGCTTGAGCAATCTCATCTCTCACGCGGTTGAGGTTTGCTTCGATATTGATCACAGCTTTCAATCAGAACATTCCAGCCGAGCTTACGACCCAGTTATGTGCGTCCAAAATAGCTTCGGATCAAAAGCAAGTATCCGAGGAAGGGATGGGGTCAAATTAGGGCAAGCCCAGTCCGTCTTCGATTCTGAACTGCCGTGGCACGCCCAGAATCCTCGTTGAGACCAACGCAGCGGGGTCAATGAAAAAGTGCAAAAAAGTGGGGGACTGACCCCTAGTTGCCCGATCGGATTCCCAGGCTGGCGATCACGCCGCACAATTTGCGTCGAAAGGCGTCGCCGGTTTCACTAAGCTTTAATGAGCACGGTTAGGTCGGAAGCTGATCGGAAGCACTCCTTAGAGTTCCCTCCGAGAAATTTTCTGTGAAACGTCGAATGATTGATCGGGTAGTGATTGCGCTTTTGTTTGTCGCGCTGTGCTTCGTGCTTATAGAACGTGTGAGTTGTCCACCCGTCGCTCTTGCGGCGAGCGCTCAACTGACTTCGTTTTCAGCAGAGCGAGCAATGAAGCATGTGCTCGCGATCGCCCAGCGGCCACATCCAATTGGGAGTGCGGAGCATGATCGCGTGCGCGACTACTTGGTCGCGCAGCTCAGCAACTTGGGGCTCGGCCCGCAAATCCAGAATGCAACGGGCGTTGGCACACGCTATGCCGACGCCGGAAGAGTGCAGAACATTCTCGCGCGAATGCCCGGCAGCCAGAAGGGCGGCCCAGCGGTTTTTCTGGTGGCTCATTACGACAGCGTCGAAGCCGGACCGGGTACCGCAGATGACAGCGCCGGCATCGCCGCCATTCTCGAGACCATTCGGGCATTGCGCGCCGGAGCGCCGCTTATGCACGATGTAATCGTGCTGTTCACCGACGGTGAGGAATCGGACCTGCTCGGCGCAGCGGCCTTTGTGCGCGAACATCCATGGGCGAAAGACGCTGCAATGGTGCTCAACTTTGAGGCGCGAGGGACGAGTGGTCGCTCCTTAATGTTCGAGACTGGCCCGAGCAATCTCGACACCACACGCGTATTGCGCACCGTCCCCGGTGTTACAGCAGGTTCCTTGTTCACTACGATCTACCGCACGATGCCGAACGACACGGACCTGTCGGAGCTAGGGCTACTTGGCACGCCTGCTTTAAACTTTGCTTTTGGTGATGGCGCCGATCGTTATCACACGTCGCATGATGATGTGGCTCATCTTAATGTGGGAAGCTTGCAGCATCACGGCCAGCAAGCACTAGCGCTAGCGCGCGCTTTCGCCAACGGACCGTTGCCGCGCCGACGAACAGGAGACGCAGTCTTCTTCGACTTCCCTGGAGTTGGACTCGTCGTTTACTCCGAAAAGTGGGCGATCCCCTTGGCCCTGCTAGCGGCGGCGCTCACACTTGTCGTAATCATGGGCTCTCGCCGTGAAGCCACACGATTTGGCCGTGACGCCGTATTAGGCGCTACGGCTACGGTTGGAGCAGTCATTTTGTCCGCCGCGGCCGCGTATCTCGCAGGGTTAATCCTTTCACTTCTACACGCCACGCTTCCCTGGGGCGGCGCTCCCGCATGGAGTCCGCTCTACTGGGCCGCCGTCGCGCTGTTGTCCCTGTTGATTTCTACAGCCTCGTATGTCGTCCTACGCCGCCGAGGCAGCGTGAAGGGACTCCATGCTGGAGCGTTGGTAGCTTGGACGCTGCTCTCATTAGCAACTGCGGCGATTGTACCGGGTTCGAGCTATCTCTTTACCTGGCCTACGCTGGTCGTCGCGCTCGCAGCATTATTCCCAGACGGCCGCGGGCTTCTGACAACGAAAGGTATAGCGATGTGTATCGCAGCGCTCGTGACGGCCGCGATGCTTATTCCAATTGCATATTTGATCGGCGCTGTTTTCCTTGGAGTCACTGCGGCAGGCGGAATCATAACAGCAGCGATCATCGCGCTAATCGCGTGGCTACTTATGCCGTTACTCGAGATCCTATGCGATGGCGCGCGCTGGTCCACGCCGCTCATTTGCACCGCGGCTGCGCTGGTCCTCGTTGGGATCGGTGCGCTGACCGTGCGCGCAAGCGATGTGCACCCGGTGCCCTCTATGCTGATCTACGCCCTCGATGCAGACAGCTCGGATGCTTGGCTGGCAAGTCGAGCGTCCACAGTCCGTGCTGACGCGTGGACTCGTAATTCCTTAGGTCCGTTTACGCAAGGACCAGAGTGGATCGCACACATGTTCTTGTACCCGACAGCTATTGTCGCGAGGCGCGTGCCGTCTCTTCCGCTGCCGCAGCCGGCCATCGATATCTTGTCGGATTCGATGACAAGCGATGGGCGGCAACTCTCGCTGCGTGTGCAAGCGGCGGCCGACGCGACTATGCTAGGGATACGGGTGACCGGTGCCTCGGTGATCAGTGCAGCCATCGATGGTCGTGCGGTCGACACGACGCGCTACAGGTTGCGTACGCAGGAGTGGGCTCTGCGGTACTGGGCACCATCAGACGCCGGCGCGCTGTTGAGCCTCACTGTGCCTGCTGGATCAACGCCAACACTCGAAATCATAGCGCGCTCCAATGGGGTTCCTACGCTGCCGGGCGTCACCATTTCCCCACGTCCCGCAAACGTGGTTCCCGTCCAGTCTGGAGATGTAACGATTTTGTGCCGACGCTTTTCGATGCCACCAAGAAAATGAAGAACGTTCCACCGGGCGCGCTTTCTCCAGGTCGCCATTGCGCCGCTGCTCTAACTCTGCCTCGCCCCAGCCAGGCTTCCGTCGATTGTGCAAAAAGTGAGGACTGACCTCTATTGTGTCGAATGAATCTTTGGCAGCCGCTATTCTCGATGCGATCCGACACACTGACCTACACGCGCGAACTGGCCAAGCAACATGCCGCCGCAGTGCGCAGGTAAAAGCTATCGCTCCGCTGGCGTCGGAGTAATTGTCGGCGTGCTGTTGCTTTCGTCAGCAACTGGTTGGTCGCCGCGCCGCTTTTCTTTTCGCCTTTCCTCCTTGCTCGCTTGGCGCTCCTCTTTCTTGATCTCGCGGCGCTCTCTGCGAGAAAGGTCACTCGGGGCATTTGACGAATTTCGAATCGGGAACGCCGACGAACTTGACGAAGGCGATGCGGATGGCTCGATGGTCGCTCGCGGCCGCTCTGCCCGTGGTATTGGCGTTGCACTCGGACTGGGCGATGCGGATTCTATCGCGGCAGCTGTCGAACTTGGCTTGGGCATCGAACGCGATCTTTCAACGGGCGATCGCGCGGAAGTTGGACTCGCTGCTGCCGATGGCGCGGGACTAGCAGTTGCGCTGGGTGATGGTGATGGCGACGATGTCGATCTTGCGTTTGGTCGCGGCGTCAATGTCGGACGCGGAGTGGCTGTTGCTGTTTCAACCGGTGTCGCCGTCGCGCGTGCTGTTGCTAATGGACTCGCGGTCGTCTCCGGCATCGCGCGACGGCCTGGTGTGGCGGTCACCGCAATGGTTGCAGGGCTCGCCGGAGTCGAAGTCGAAGTGGCGCTTGCGGATGGCACGGCCGTCGCCGCAGTCGCCGGCGAAGATGTCGAAGATGCCGATGTCGTCGATGTTTCGGCGGCAGCTTCCGTTGGTTTCACAAACGTTTTCGGAGGCGCATTTGGCGGCGGCGTTGCTTCCGCTTTCATTTTTACGCGGACCTTTTCTGTCGCCTGCCGATCGCCGGTGTTTTCCCAGCCGCGATCAACCACGACATTAGCAATTGTTTCCTTGACCCTGCGCGGACGCTCGACCGCCTGGCCGCGCGTAATCAAAGGCGCGGGGATGACAACGGCTTGACCGCGCACAACCGGCGGCGGCTCGCCCACGTTGATGTTAATATTCACTTCGCGTTCGAGTCGCAGGCGCTCGATCGGTTGCTGCGTCTGCGTGCGAATTTCGTCGTAGCTCGGGCCCTGGTTCACAATCGTGGTGTTGTTGTACGTGATGTTGGTGATGTTGGTCGTTTGATTGACGATGGTCACGTTGCGCTCGGAGGGAACGACCGAGCTTTCGAGCCGCGGCGCGCCAAATTGTTTTGTTTCGACGAAGCAATATTGGTCCGGACCGACGTCGTAATAACTGTCCGACCAATTGTGGATGCCGGTTCCGCGATCGAAGCGCGCTTCCGGCGGCAGCGGGGCCCAACCGACGTAGTCACTACTCTTGCGCCAGGAAACCCACGCCGGCGCCCATTCATCGCCCGGCACCCAAACCCAGCCGATATTGCGCAGGCGCGTCCAACGTCCGTAGTGGTAGGTTGCCCAACCGAACGGCTCTTCCGAGACCCAAGTCCAGCCGGCGTCGGTGTAAACCCAGTGGCCATCGGTATAGGGACGCCAGGTACGCGA
>Ga0209805_1002067_pt1 | contig 11803 bp, 12 predicted proteins | sample GraSoiAngelo_148_FD_185905 | JGI IMG/M metagenome (GOLD analysis project Ga0209805, IMG submission 185905) | Grasslands soil microbial communities from the Angelo Coastal Reserve, California, USA - 14_1009_09_20cm (SPAdes) (version 2) | ecosystem: Environmental > Terrestrial > Soil > Grasslands ... | reverse complement strand
CTTGTATCGATCAATGACCTCCTGGCTATAGGGGATGGCGGTTGCAGGCTCGGCAGCTATGTGCGCGCGCATCATCGCGAACGCGGCCTGGAGCTCGAAGAGCTCGTTGAAGGCCATCCGCTTGCGTGCATCGGCCCAGTTGGTGTCGTCCTGTGGCTTGTGCCCGAGCCGGACCGCATCAGCGATGCCGAGCAGGCCACGGCGGAGGCGCGTCTCTGCAGGCAGGATCTCCTCCAGGTCCGAGGCGAGCGGAAGCGCCTCCTCGACCCACTGCGCCACTTTCTTGGACGTCAGCCCGGCGACGAGGTGGTATCTGGGCATGAGACCGCCGACGCGGCTGGGTCGCGCTGCGCCGTCTCCCGCGACAAGCTCGTAGTGAGGGTTCCTCATCTCGATTCCGCCGAAGCCGGTCTTGACCACGCCGGCCACCTTGACCCTGACGCCGGACGGCAGCTTCTTGGCCAGGTATGGCTGGTTGAACCAGACCAATCTCACAGTCGCGCCTGAGTCGTCGACCAGTGTCGCCTGTGTGAGCTTCATCTTTTTTCGCATCGTGATCTTCGATGCTGCCTTCGAGATGACACCCTCCAGCGTCGCCGCCTCGCCATCCTCGAGGCTGGCCGCCGACCGCACCTCGCCGTAGGAATCCCACGCGAAGGGAAGGTTTAGAAGCAGGTCTCGGACGGTTTTGATTCCCAGCTTGTCGAGTCGGTTGACGTCGACTGTGGTGATCCTGGAAAGCGCCCGCGTCGGGGACTCCAGGGTCAGCGTTGCGATGTGGCTTCCTTCCGGCGTGCGCGCCGGGCCTCGGCGACGGTGGCAAAAACAAGCTGAACGGCCAGCGCGAGAGCCAGCAAGAAAGAGAGTCCGGAGACGTGGAGACGCGACAGCACCAACCAGCCGGCCGCCAGGAGGACGACGGTGATCGCGGTCTGGCTCCAATCGCCTACGAACAGGCCGATTACCTCCTCGGCCGCGGCCCTCACGAACTTCATGCGGGTGCCGGCCGGCGAATCAGCGCTATGGCGGCCCGGGACGCGGCCAGGTAAACCGCTAGCAGGATGGCGATCGAGACGAAATCAAGCGGCCACGCGACGCCCATCCCCTCGGCCGCCCAGAACGTGCCGATGCTGGTGAGAACGACTCCAACGGCGTATTTCAACGTGTTCTCAGGCACCATCGCGAGCGGCTTTCGAACCACAAGGCCAATGGCCGCGACCACGATCATGGCCAGGATCCCACCGGCGACTGCCACCCCGAGCCCGCGGCTCGTGCCGCCAACCGCGATCACGATGAAGACGACCTCCAGGCCCTCCAGGAAGACTCCTTTCAGGGCGAGTGTGAAGCCGACCCAGTCACGCGCCTGGCGGCGTTCCTGAAGCGAGCTGACGGTGGCCTGGAACGCGCGATCCTCGTCGTGCATCGCGACCACGCCGGCGGAACGCAGCACCGCTTTGTGCAGCCAGCGCAGCCCGAACAGCACCAGCAGCGTGCCGATGATCAGCTTGAGGGTGAGGTCCGGGACGCGAGTCACGATCAGCTGGCCAAAGAAGGCCACCAGGAGCCCGAGCAGCACCAGGGCGGTGACGGTCCCGTAAAGGGGCGCGCGCCAGCCGCGCGTGAGGCCGACCGCCAGCACGATGGTAAGCGCCTCGACTGATTCCACCGCAGAACCGAGAAAGGCGGCCCCGAACGTCAGCAGCTGGGCGTACATCTGTCCAGAGATTACTGGCCTGCCGGAGCCATGTGCAGCCCCGTCTTAATGGGCTTACGCTGCGCTTAGAACCCAGTGAGCGAGGACCCGCGCTCCCAGCAGCCGTCAGATTTCCCGCCACCGCCGTCCTCACCCCCTCCGGAGGCGTTGTCGCCTGCGGCCCCACCACCCGCATACGCGCCACCGCCTGGAGGACCGGGCCTTTCAATGGGCCGGCGGCGCGGCCCGAGCATGGCCGTCATCGTTTCCGTCGCCGTCATCCTGCTGCTGCTGGTGGTCGCAATCGGGGCCTACACGGTGGCCGGCCTTGCTGTGGCGTCAAACCGGATCTCGACTGCGGACGCTGCGATCAAGCGCGCGGTCTCCCACCAGGCGGATTTCGAGAAGAGCATGGGCAGCATCGCGAGCAGCTTCAAGGGTTTCAACAGCGCGAACTTCGATTCCCAGCAGTACAAAGCGGCGGTGGATCAGTTCGTGCAGACGTCGCAGTCGGAAGGCGCGGCGGTCAACGCGGATCTCAGCAAGCTGGACGATGCCGCCGGCAAACTGCATGACATGCAGTGGCTGACACTTTTCAGCGTCGGTCGCCTGAACAGTGAGTCAGCCCGGCTGGGCCACGCACAGAAAGCACTCGCAGCGGCCAAGACGATTGCCGCTGACTATCTCGAGGACGGTCAGTTCTTTGAGGCATTCGCGGCCTCGATCATCGATCTCGACACACTCGGCAGCCAATCGACCGCCAACAACTTCGTGGCAGCGGCGGCAACAGTAACCCAGCTCAAGGGCGATGTCGCCAAAGCGCTTGCGCTTGCCGCGGCGCCGGGCCTTCCACGCGCGATGCAGGAATTCATGGCTGATTTCCAGAAGCTGGCGACCGACTTCGAATCGCTGTTCAACGCCGCGGTCGCAGGCGACGAGAAAGGAGTGAACGCCGCCAGGGCCGCCATCGACGGTGACGTGGCGGCCATGCAGGGCGTCAGCACGGCCAACGTCCAGTCCGACGTCGACGCCTATTACAGCCCATACATCTCCAAGTACCACCAGGAGATGAACCTCGCCGCCGGCTGAGCGCGCGGCGCATTAATGGGTTCGGTGAGTTCGGGCCTTTATCCCGAGGACTCGATCACGAGGCGCGTCAACCGCGAGAACGTGCTCCTGCTGGGCGGGGGTCGCGCGCTCCTGATGCAGCTGGCGCATCCCAAAGTTGCGGCCGGGGTCGATGAACACTCGGACTTCCGCCGCCATCCGGTGAGGAGGCTGCGGCGCACGGTGAGGATGACGATGGCCATCGTCTTCGGAGACCAGAAGACCGCGGAGGCGGCCGCTCAGGCGGTCAACAGGGTGCATGGACGCGTGCGCGGCGAGGACTACCACGCCCTCGACCCCGACCTGCTGCTGTGGGTGCACGCGACGCTCGTCGACTCCGCGCTGGTCACCTACGAGAGGTTCGTGCAGCGCCTCAGCGCCGGCGAACGTGAGGACTTCTACCAGGAGTCCAAGCTGCTTGGGGAGCTGCTGCGGATCCCTCGCGCGCGCTTCCCTGACCGGCTGCGCGACTTCAAGATCTATGTCCAAGACATGATCGAAGAGGGCCCCGTGCAGGTCGGCGAGCAGGCTCGGGCGCTGGCCCGGCTGGTGCTGCGACCGCGGCTTCGCCTCCTGCCTGGCCCGGCGATGATCCCGTTCGAGATCGTCACCGCCGGGTTGCTTCCGCCGGCTCTGCGGGAGCAGTACGGGCTGCCGTGGGGAACGGCGCAGCAGCGTGCATTTCGTGTGGCGGTGGCGGCGGTGCCCAAGGTGGTGAAGCTCACGCCGCCGGTGCTGCGCGTGTGGCCGCTGCCCGGCCACAACGTGACGCTGACCAGTTCTTGAGTTCACGTCACGCGATTCCGGTTCTTTTTGCGCAAAACAGACCGGTCCCGCCCCCGCGATGCGTCCTTTTTGCACAAAAGGGACGTTGGTAAGGAGCATCCCCACCACCTATAGGTGAGGGAAGGGACTACCTCTTGAGGTAGACCACGCCCAGCGCCTTCGGGCCGGTGTGGGTTCCGAGCACGCACCCGATCTGGCCGATGGTGACCTCCTGGTCCTTCACATGCGCGCGCAGCCGGGAGGCGATCTCCTCGGCCTCCTCCGGCGCCTGCGCATGCACCACCCCCACCCGCTCGACCGGCAGCTCATCCGTGAAGAACTCGACCATCCGGCCGATGGCACGCGTGCGCGTCCGAACCCGATCCACCGGCTTGATCTCCCGGTCTTTGACGAGGAGCAGCGGCTTCAAGTCCAGCATGGTCCCGATCACCGCCTGCGCGCGGCTGAGGCGGCCACCCATCTCCAGGTAGCGCAGCGTGTCGAGCAGGGCAAGCACCCTGCACCTCGGGATGCGCTCGCGCACCGCCGTCGCGGCCTCATCCAACGTGCTGCACTCCGCCGCCGTTCGGCACAGAAAGGCGATCGGCATGGTGACCGTCTCGCTGTCGATCACCTCCACACGAAAGGCATCGACCGACTGCGCGCCCACCCTGGCCGCCTCGGCGGTGGCCGAGAGCTGCGATCCGATGTGGATGGAGATGCAGCCCTCGTAGCTGCCGGCGAGTCGTCGATACACCTCAGCGAACTCGCCAGGCGAAGGCGCCGATGTCGTCGGGAGCTTGGCGGAAGCCGCGAGTCGGGAGAAGAACTCCGCGTCGGTCATGTCGACGCGGTCGCGAAAGGTCTCGCTTCCGAACAGGACCTTGAGCGGCACCACCTCGATGCCAAAGCGCTCGCGCCAGTCATCGGGAAGGTCGGCAGTGGAATCGGTGACCACCGCGAATGGCCGCCTCTCAGTCACGTGCGGCTGATTATTCGACGGAGAGGATGAACGGGTAGTGCAGCTGGCCCCCCTGCTGGACCTCGACCTCGAGAGTGGGATAACTCGAACGGATCGAAGACTCGAGGTGCTTCAGCTCCTCGTCGCTGGCGTCCTCGCCGCGGTACACGGTGACCAGCTCGTACGCATCAGTCCCGAGCTTGCCCAGCGCCTTGTTCACGACCTCGGCGTAGTCGCCGCCCGCGAACTCGAGCTTCTCGTTGATGAGCCCGATCACGTCGCCCTTCTTGACCTTGAGTCCGTTGGAGCGGGTGTCGCGCACCGCATGCGTCACCTCGATGGTCTGCACGCGTTCGGCCTCGGCCTTCATCGCCTGCAGGTTCTCGGCGACCGGCTTGTCCTGGCTGAACGCAACCACCGCGGCCACGCCCTCGGGCACGCTGTGTGTCTCGATGAGCCGGACCTGCTTCTTCGTGAGCGAGACGACCTGCTTCGCCGCCATGATCACGTTCGCGTTGTTGGGCAGCAAGATGACCTGCTCGTAGGGCACCGCGTCGACAGCGGTGAGCATGTCCTGGGTGCTGGGGTTCATCGTCTGGCCACCCTCGACCACGACGTCGGCGCCCAGGGCCTTGAATATGTCCACCAGTCCGCGACCCGCCGCGACCACTACCAGCCCGACGCCGTTGGGCCGCTCCGGCTTCGCCGGGACGTTCGACTCCGTGTCGAGAATTCGTTTGTGCTGGGTCGACATGTCGCCGACGTTCAGCTTGAGCAGGCGCCCATGCTCTCCCGCGAGCGCGATGACGCGGGTGGGGTCGTCGGTATGGACGTGGACCTTGACGAGCTCAGGCTCGCCGACGACGAGCACCGAGTTCCCCAGTGACTCGATCTCGTCGCGGATGCGGTCCAGGTCGAGGTCCTTGCCCTCGATCAAGAACTCGGTGCAGTAGCCCCAACCGCCCTCCGGGAGGTCGACAGTCACCTGCGCTGCCTTCGCCGTTGGCGGAGCCATCGTGGCCACGGCCGACTCGGCCTCCTCCAGGGTCTTGAGCATGCCTTCGAGGATGATCTGCAGGCCGAATCCGCCGGCGTCGACGACGCCTGCGTCACGAAGGATCTGCAGCTGGCTTGGCGTCTTGAGCACCGCCGCGCGGGCACCCGAGGCCGCGGCGGCGATCACGCTTGGCGCAGTCGCGCCAGGCGCGGCGGCGGCGGCGGTGGCCGCGCGGCCGGCCTCTCGCGCCACAGTGAGGATGGTGCCCTCGGTCGGCCGGTTGACGGCGCGATAGGCGGCGTTCGAAGCTTCTTCAAAGGCGGCGGCGAGCTCCTCAGGATTCAGGGCGCTCTTGCCTTCGACCGCGCGCGCAAATCCGCGAAAGATCTGAGAGAGGATGACGCCAGAGTTGCCGCGCGCGCCCATCAGGCTGCCGTGGGACGCGAGGCGGGCGATCTTGCTGACCTCCACCGCGTTCGAATCGCGGATGTCCTCGACCGCGGACTGCAGTGTGAGCAGCATGTTGGTGCCCGTGTCGCCATCCGGCACTGGAAACACGTTGAGGCGGTTGACCTCCTCCTGATTGGCCGCGAGCCAGCTCAGGCTGCCCAGCAAGGCCTGCTTGAAGAGGGCGCCGTCCACGCTGGACGGCCTGGTCCCATTGATGCTCAGCGCCTTTCTTCCCTTACGCCCTGGACGTTCACGTTGACCTCCACCACCGGCACGCTGACGGATCTCTCGACCGCGAACTTGACGGCTTCCTGGAGGTTGTGGGCCACCTCGGTGATCCGGATCCCGTACTGGATCACCACATAGACTTCGATGGCGAGACCACCCTCAACCTCGGTCACGTCCACACCCCGATCGACGCTCTCTCGATGCAGCAGCTCGGCGAAGCCGTCGCGGAGACCTCGCGCGGACATCCCCGCGATGCCATAGCAGCCGAGCGCTGCGTGGCCCGCGATCGCCGCCACCGCGGACGGGAAGACCTCCACGCGACCCCACTGGTGGGCATGGCCCAGCGAGGTGGTGGTTTTCGAGGCCATGGGAGGCAAATGGTACAATTCGTTCCCCGGCAGCCGCGGCTTCTGCGGTCCCGGGTCTTGCGTCAATCTCCCCCTTCGGAAGGTGCAACATGGCCAGGCGCTGCGCGATCTGCGGCAAGGAGCCGCAATACGGACACCATGTCAGTCACGCCAAAAACCGGGTCAACCGGAGGTTCTTGCCCAACCTTCAGATGGGAAGCGTGACGGTGGCCGGCCGCAAAATGCGCGCCCGCGTCTGCACCCGCTGCCTGCGCACCTACTCCGCCTGACCGCGCTCCTTCTTACAGCTCGAGGCCGTGAACTTCTCCGAGGCGCGTCAGATCCTGGCGCAGCGCCGTCCAGACTCGTTCCTGCGCCTCCGGTCCAGGCACCACATCTGAGCGATCGTTGAGGTCCTCTGCCAGCTCGGGGTGCTCGACCATCTCCGCGAAGAAAAGAGTCCACGCCCTCGGCACGACCTCGCGCACGGCGTAACCCCCACCCCCAAGGGCCACCCAACGCCCTTCGCAAAGCTCGTGGGCCAGCTCGTGGAAGACCCTGCCGACGTGCGGCCAGATGCGGGTGGTCCCGGCGAGGTGCGCGAGGGGGTCGAGGTAGTGGGTGTCGCAGCCGTCCTGGGTGACGAGCACCGTGGGCCTGAACCTACGCAGCAACGTCGGCACGACGCGATCGAAGGCCTCCAGCCACGGCTCGTCCCACGTGAAGGGAATGAACGGCAGGTTGGCGGCAGCGCCGCGGCCAGGCTCGGAGCCGCTGTCCTCCGGGAATCCAGTTCCGGGAAACAGGTACCGGCCGCTCTCGTGCAGGGAGATCGTCAGCACGTCGGGGTCGCTGTAGAAGATCTGCTCCACCCCATCGCCGTGGTGCACGTCGACATCGACATAGGCCACCCGGTGACCCTGGTCCTTTAACCATCGACAGGCGATCGCGGGGTCGTCGTAGGTGCAAAATCCGGAGGCTCGGCTGCGGTGAGCATGGTGCAACCCACCGGATGGGCTGAACGCATGAAGCGCGGCACCGCCGGCGACTGCTTGGGCCGCGACCATGGTCGCACCCACGACGAGCGCCGTGCCCACGTGAAGCTCGTCGGAGATCGGGTTGTCCGCCGAGTCGAAGCCCGCCTCCATGACGCGCTCGTGTGGCACGCGCGTTCGTTGTTCTGGATCGCTGAGCTTGCGCACCAGGTCGACGTACTCGGGCGCATGCACCAGCTCGAGCTCCTTGATCGTTGCCGGCCGCGGCGGCACCAGATGGCAATGCTCGATGAGGCCGGTCGAACGGATGAGCTCCATCGTCAGCTTCACCCGGATCGGCTGGAGCGGGTGCGAGTCCGACAGGTGATGCTTCATGAGCTCGTCGCCATAGACGAGCGTCACCTGTCCCGACATCGCAACCTAACCTAGCAGCGTGGATGAGGTCGAGCTGTTCGAGTCGGTGCCCAACTTCTCCGAAGGCCGCGATCGGAACGTCATCGACGCGGTCGCGGCTGCGGCTTCGCCGCTGCAGGTGCTCGACGTCGATCCGGATCCCGACCACCACCGCGTGGTGATCTCACTCGCGGGCGTCCGCGAACGGCTGCTGGATGGGCTGGTGAGCGCCATCGCCGAGGCCGCCCAGAGGATCGACCTGCGCACCCATGTGGGCGTGCACCCGCGCGTCGGGGCGGCGGACGTGGTGCCGATTGTGCCCCTGGGGCAGACATCGCTGGATGCATGCCGAGGTGCGGCACGCTCGCTCGGGGAACGCGTGTGGACAGAGCTGCACATCCCCGTCTATTTCTATGGCCACGGAGCGGATTGGACGCTTGCCGACATTCGCAATGGCAGGGCCCAGCCCGATCTGGGTGGGCCTGACCTCCATGCCTCGGCCGGCGCCGTGTGCATCGGCGCGCGATCTCCGCTGGTCGCATTCAACGTCCTGCTTGCGAGCATGACCGTCCTTGAGGCTCGGGCCCTGTCACGGTCGCTGCGTGAGGCGAGCAGCGGGATGCGTGGCGTCCAGGCACTGGTGTTCGAGCTGCCGGGCGGCAGGCTGCAGCTGTCGATGAATCTCTTTCGAGTTGATGAGACTCCGCCCGCGGCGGTTCTGGATGCGCTGCGAAGGCGTGGGGTCGCGGTTCGGTCCCACGAGGTGGTCGGGCTGTGTCCGGCGGCGGCGGCCGGCGGGACTGCCGGCGGCAAGCTGCTCGAGGGTCGCATCGGCGGGGCTGTCGCGTTGGAAGGTGCGCGGCGAAACCGGGAGCGCGGCGACGACGAGCATGCGGCGCTGGCAGAGCGCCTCGTGGCCGAGGCCTCCGGCCTGTCGGCGCTCGGCACAGGTCAGGCGGACATCCTGGCCGGCGCGGAGAGATGTGCGGCTTTGGTCCCGGTCCTCAAGGCCGCGGGTGTTCTGGACGGCGAGCTTGAATCGCTGGCCTTGGTGGCCGCCCGCGGACTGCGTCAGGCCGTGCGGGAGGACACGCTTGCCACCTACACCGTGCGAATCAGCGCCCTGGATCGGCGGTTGTCGGCGTCAAGCTGAGGCGGAGCCTGTGTCCATCGTGACGTCGCAGTTGCCGCCGTTGATCTGGACCCTATACAGGTCGTCCTGATTCTCGCTACCCGCTTCGACCGAGCCGACCGCGTGACTTCGCCTGCCGTCGAAATCGAGGCTGACGCTTCCACCCTGTACCCTCACGAAGGCCGCGCTGCCGGCCGGCCTGTGCACGTGCACGGTCAGTGACCCGCCATTGATCGTGATCGGGACCGTGCCTGTGGGCGGACCCAGGGTGATGTCGTCGCTGCTGCCACCGGTGTCCAGCTCGATCGCGCTTACCTTGGTGCTCGCGAGATTCAAAGTGTTGTCTGATCCCCCGGAGTGGATCACTATCCCCCACTTCGTCCCGGAGTTGATGATCAGGTCCAGCTGAAAACGCTGCGGGGTGAACAGTCGCAGCCCGCCGTTTCCCTGCGAGATCTCGAGGTGGCCCGCCGAGCGATCAAAGCTCACCTGCGGTGTGGGACCCGAATAGACGATGTGCGCGTGAAACAGCTGGCTTCCGAGAGACGTGCTCCCGGTGACATGGACGGTCGCCCCGCCGACGTCGATCTGGACCGAGGCGCGGCTGATGTCTTGTGAGTCTTGCGCAACGTCGAGCGTTTGGGTTCCGCCCGGAACCGCGGGGCCGAGGGCGACGTAGGTCACCGCGCCCGCGACAGCTACCAGCAGGATGAGGGCGGCGGCGATCGCCTCGGTCGCCGGGGGCATGGGCGTGCGCCTGACGATGAGCAGCAGGCCAATGACCACCAGGATCACTGGCCATAGGTCCGTGAGCCGATCGAGGCGCTCGACCGAGATCACGTTGATGTTCGCGAGCAATGCCAGGATGCCGACGAGGATCAGGAGGCCGGGCCAGAAGAAGCTCCTGTACTGACGCAAGGACTACCTCCTCCGGGTGCGCACCATCAGCCAGACGCCCAGCAGGATGAGGAGCACCGGCCACACGACCTCGAACCTCAGCCAGTTGAGGGCACCGACGTTGTTCAGGAGAAAGAAGACTCCCATGACGACCAGGACGACCGGCCAGAAGTACTCGCGCCTCCACGCCATGGCCGCGATTCTGACAGGAGCCGACCGATCGCAGGCGATCAGACGGGCGCTACCACCTCAAAGAGCCCTGGGCGCTCCTTCTGCGCGGCAGCGATGAGCTCCGCACCGGCAACAGTCGCTTGCACGCCGCGACCGCCGGCCAGATAGCTGGTCGACACGCGCGCTAGGTCGTCGGCTGTAACGTGCAGCAAACGCTGCTTGAAGCGCTCACGTTCCTCAAGGGTGAAACCGGTCAAACGGTTGACGGCCTCCCGGCGGCCCTTGATGTCCGGAGACTCGAGCGGGTCCACGTCACCACAGGCGCCGAGGATCGCCTCCTTCAGCGCCTCGGGCTCGATGGGAGAGTCCACCGCCCAGCGCACCGCACGGTCATACACCTCGTAGGTGTGGACGACGTTTGGATCTCGATAGGAGCCGAGGTAGAAGAATCCGGCCCCGGTGCTCGCCTGCGCAAAGCCACCGTACGCCCCGCCCTTTTCACGCAGCTCGCGGTGCAGGAATGTGTCCCTCAGGTAGTTCGCGAGCACCAGCAGCGCCGGTGCATCTGGATGGGTATAGCGGATGGTTTTGAATGTGCGCACGTTGAAGGCCACGGGCACTGGTGCGCTGCGAGCCTCGGAGAACGGGTCGAGCGGGTCCGGCTTCGGGGCCGGAATGCCATCCGCATCGCTGGGCGGGAGAGCGCTCACGAGTTGCGTCAAAAGGTCACGCACCTGCGGCACCGTCGACTCCTCGCAGGTGACGACGATGCGCAGCGCGCCTTGTGTGAACAGGGTGTTGCGGATGGTCTGCAGCTTGGCGATCACGTCGCCCAGCTCGTTCTCGCCCAGCTTGGCGAGGTCGCGCATTACATGCAGCATCCGGATTCCCTGGAGACGTTCGTTCAGCGCGCCTTCAGAGGTGAGCTTCGCCTGGGCGAGGAGGATGGCGAACTGCAGGCCCAGGTTCGCCAGTGAGCTCTCGAGGCGAGTCGCGGTCTCGGCGATGATCTCCTTCAAGCGCGGTGGATCGATCTCGAGGCGCGCCATCAGGTCACCCAGCAGCTCAACGAACGGCACCAGCTTGCGATCCAGTGCCTTCCCCGAAACGATGAACGACTGCACGAAATCCTCGACGGCTGCCAGAGACTGGACCTGGGCTGCGGCGCCGATGCCACCGGTATGGGCGGCGATGCGGCGTGCGATCTGAGCGTAGTCCTGGCCGGCAGCGCCGGACTGCGTCAGCACTCTGCTGAAGAGCGGGAGCAGGTCCTGCAGCTCGGGACCCAGGACAGCGAAATCCGTCCTGATGTCGAGGTAGGTGACACCGTTCGTTGGCAGCGGATAGAACTCGACCCTGGCGGCGCCTGCGGCCAGGCTCTCGCTGGCGATGGGGTCGAACTTCATAGGAATGTCATCGAGGCCGAGAGTTGGCAGGACCGACAGATCTTGCTTGGCGTCCTGGTCGGCCTTCAGTCGGAGGGCGTCGGCCACGATGCGCTGCCGGTCCTGATCGCTTAGCGACGCCTCCACCAACCCCAGTCGCTCCAGCTCTCGCTTGCGCTGCCGGTCCTCGAGCTCGGGATCGGGAGAGATGACCAGCAACGCCCGGTGCTGGTTGTCGAGCAACTCGGCGCGGATGAGATCCTCGAACCATCGTCCCTGCTT
>Ga0209805_1002066_pt1 | contig 11810 bp, 10 predicted proteins | sample GraSoiAngelo_148_FD_185905 | JGI IMG/M metagenome (GOLD analysis project Ga0209805, IMG submission 185905) | Grasslands soil microbial communities from the Angelo Coastal Reserve, California, USA - 14_1009_09_20cm (SPAdes) (version 2) | ecosystem: Environmental > Terrestrial > Soil > Grasslands ... | reverse complement strand
TCGTAGCTTCGCTGCTCACCGCTGGGCCCAGAGGAGTCGCTTCCGCCGTCGGACGGGTCGCGACCTTCCGGCCGCATGTCCGGGTCGCGACGCCGCGCATGTCGCAGCCGAAGCAACCCAAGCCACCGAAGCAACCCAAACAACCGAAGGTCTCCGCCCCACGGATGAAGGAGACGCCGGTGGCGGCCGCGAAGCCGATGAAGGTGCCGAAGATCAAGGCACCGCGCGCGCCGCGAGCCGCAGGCGGACCCGGCCTTCGTATCCGTTGGGGCCGGGTGCTGTCGCGAGGTCTCGTCCTCGGTGTTCTCGCGGTTGTGCTGATCTCCCTGCCGCCGTCAGTCTTCGGCAATCTCGGCGGCGTCGCGAACGACGTCGCGAACGTCGCGGGCAACGTCGCGAGCCAGGTGACCTCGACGATCAGCGAAAAGATCGCATCGACCCAGACCACACCGGGGCTGCAGCGCGCCACCTTCGATCTGCCGCCGCTGAGCGCGTACGCCGCCGCGTTCGAATCGCAGGCCCCGTATCCGACCGCCCATCCGAACAGCACCGTCGAGTGGGTCGTCGCGCTCCGCAATACCGGATCGGTCGGCTGGTACCGCGGGATCGATGGCGCCCAGGCTTCGCTCGCACTCCCTGACGGGACCGCCGCTGCCGTCCAGAGCACGGCCTACGTGGGTCCCGGTCAGGTGGGCTGGTTCGTGGTGCACTTCCCGGCGCCGTCGCAGGCCGGCACGACGCGTATCCCGCTTCGTCCTCGGATCGATGGCCGCGGCGCGCTGCCCGATCTGGGCATCTACGTGACGGTCACGGTCTCACCGAACCCGTAGCGCCGTAGGCTATCGCCCTTGACCGGGTGGACGGTCGGGGGAGGCGCTCATGCGGGTCCATGACTGCAACTGGCAGATGCTCGAGGCATACCTCGCGCACGATGACCGGATCGTGTTGCCGATCGGATCCACCGAACAGCACGGCTACCTCTCCGTTGGGACGGACGCGATCCTCGCCGAGCGCGTCGCCGTCGAAGCGGCCGAGCCGCTCGGCGTCCCGGTGCTGCCGGCGCTGCCGTTCGGCGTCACTCCGTACTTCGCCGCGTTCCCCGGCAGCCCCTCGTTACGGACGAGCACGTACATCTCTGTCATTCGTGACCTGCTCGATTCGCTCTTCGGTCAGGGATTCCGGCGCATCGCGGTGGTGAATGGCCACGGCGGCAACTCCTTCGCGGCTGGAGTGATGCGCGAGTGGTTGACCGAGCCGCGCAAAGAACGCGTCCAGGTGCTCTTCCACGACTGGTGGAACGCGCCGCGAGCGTGGGCGGTCGTGCAGCGCTTCGAGAAGGAGTCCTCGCACGGCTCGTGGATGGAGAACTTTCCGTGGACACGCCTGGCCGGTGTGACCATGCCGAAAGGCACCAAGCCGCTCATATCCCAGCAGATCATCCGACAAGCCCCTCCCGCTGAGCTGCGCCGCCTGACCGTCGATGGGAGCTTTGGCGGCTCCTACGAGCGGCCCGACGAGGAGGTTCTCGAGCTATGGCGTACCGGCGTCGCGGAGGTACGCGACCTCATCGAGAACGGGTGGAACAAGAATGGGTGAGCTGAGCGGCAAGGTCGCGCTCGTCACCGGGACGGCGCATGGGATCGGCACTGCGATCGCGAACGGGCTCGAGGAGGATGGCGCGAAGGTCCATCGCGTCGATCGCGACACGGCCGATCTGTCGGACCCCAAGCAGGTCACGGATCTGATCGCGCGTCTCGGCCGCATCGACGTACTCGTCAACAACGCGGGAGGTGTCGTCGGCCAGGTCGGCAAACCGCTCGAGCAGGTGAGCGACGACGACTGGCGCTCGATCGTCGACGCGAACCTGACGAGCGCGTTCCTCTGCACCCGCGCGGTCATCCCAGCGATGAAAGCCGCACGCGCAGGATCGATCGTGAACATCTCCTCAGGCGCGGGACGCAGCGTGAGCCTGACCGGCATCCAGGCGTACGCGAGCGCTAAAGCCGCGCAGATCGGGTTCACCCGTCAGATGGCGCACGAGCTCGGCCCATTCGGGATCACCGTGAACTGCATCGCGCCCGGGTTCGTCCGGTCCAATCCGACGACCGAAAAGCAGTGGGAAAGCTACGGCGAAGAAGGCCAGCGCCGCCTCATCGAAGGGATCGCGCTGCGGCGTCTCGGACGCGCCGAAGACATCGCGAACGGCGTGCGGTTCTTCGTCTCTGCGAGGGCCTCTTGGATCACCGGACAGGTGCTGTCGATCGATGGCGGGCGCTCACTTTTCTGATAGCGCGTAGCTCTCCCAGTAGCGGGCCCACGCCTCGAGGCCTTCGTGCAGGCGACGGACGCGGAAGAACTCGTTCGGAGAGTGGAAGTCCTCGTCGGCCGTCGAGAACGAGAAGAACACCGTGTCGATCCCGAGCAGCCGCTTGAAGAGCTCACTCACCGGAAGGGTCGAGCCCATGCGCACGCGAAGCGGCTTCTTTCGGTAGACCCGCTCCAGCACGCGCTCTGCGGTCAGAAGGCCGGGATGGTCCGACGGGATGCGGTACGGCATGGCCGAGTGCCGATCGCCGCCGACGGTCAGCGTCACGCCGGCGGGTACGTGCGTTTCGAGATGCCTCGCGACGAGTCCGCGGATCCTGTCGGGGCGCTGGTCGGGAACGAGGCGGCAGCTGAGCTTCGCGTGCGCCTCGTTCGGCGTGACCGTCTGGCTGCCCGCGCCCTGGTAGCCGCCCCACATGCCGTTCACCTCGAGCGTCGGGCGTATCCACTGCCGCTCCAGCGTGGTGTAGCCGGCTTCGCCGAACGGCACCGGCGCGCCCGTCTCCGCGAGGAAACGCGCTTCGTCGAAAGGCAGCTCGGCGATCGCGCGACGCTCCTCCTCCGGCAGCGGCGCGACGTCGTCGTAGAACCCCGCGACGGCGACTCGACCGTCGGGTGAGTGCAGGCTCGCGACGAGCTCGGCCATGGCATGCAGCGCGTTCGCGATCGAGCCGCCGTAGCGTCCGGAGTGCAGGTTGCGGCTCGCGCCTTTGAGGCTGAATTCGAGCGCAGAGACGCCGCGGCATCCGACGGTGATCGAGGGTTCGTCGTTCCGCCACATGGCGCCGTCGGCCGACAGAACGGAGTCGGCCCGCAGCACCTGCGTGTCCGCGGCGAGGAACGGCTCGAGGTTCCGGCTGCCGATCTCCTCTTCACCCTCGAAAACGAACTTCACGTTGAGCGGCAGCGCGCCTCGCGTCGCGAAGAAGGCCTGGGCGACCTTGAGCGGGATCAGCATTGGGCCTTTGTTGTCGGACACCCCGCGTCCGTACAGACGGCCGTCGCGAAGCGAGGGGCCGAACGGATCGCTCAGCCAGCGCTCGAGCGGATCGGGCGGCTGCACGTCGTAGTGGCCGTAGACCAGGATCGTCCGCGCATTCGGTGCGCCAAGCCACTCGCCGTAGATGACCGGATGGCCCGCCGTCGCGATCGTCCGCACGTCGATGGGACCGGCCTGGCGCAGCTGCGCGGCGACCCATTCCGCGGCGCGCGCGGTGTCCTTGGCGTAGTGAGGGTCGGTGCTCACGCTCGGGATGCGTGCGAACTCGATCAGCTCGTCGAGGATTCGGTCGTGATGCGCCGAGAGATATTCGAGCGGCGTCATCCGGTGAGCGCGGCGGCCTTGAGCAGATCGAGGGTCGCGTGGCTCTGCGGTCGTTTGCCATCTTCGACCTCGTGCATTAGCTCGATCAGCCGCGAGACCAGTGGTGTCGACACGCCGACCTCCGCGCCGAGCGTGACGATCGGGCCGAGCTGCGCGTCGGTCTCGGTTCGTCGCCTGCGCACCGCGATGTCGCGCCAGATGCCGCTGTGCGTCTTGGCCGATCTGCGGTTGAACGCGACCATCTCGTCGAGCGAACGCTGCGCGATCGCCCGGTCCGCGTCCGGTGCGAACGCGTGCGGATCGAAGCCGTTGAAGCCCTCCGGCGTGATGTGTCGCGCCCGGGCGACCCGCATCACCTCGCGCGCGATCTCGATGTAGATGTCGCGATAGCTCGGATCGGCGAGCGCGTCCGCGATCGAGTCGTTCGTCAGCGCGGTGGCAAACAATTGGGCGCCGTAGGCCAATTTGCCCCATAGGTAACCCCAGATGTTCGTCGTCACGATGGCGGCGTCGTCGAAGTCGAGGAAAGCGCGATGGAGCTCGCCGATGCGCGGGGTGACCCGTCCGTCGATCTCGCCGAGCACGACGGCGCCGCGACCGGCGTACTGGATCACCCCGGGCTCGAGGTAGTCGGCTCCAAAGTTGACGAAGCAGCCCATCGTGCGGGCGTCGCCGACGATGGACTTGATCACGAGCTCGTTCAACCCGTTCTGCGCCGAGACGACGTAACCGTCCCGGCTCAGGTGCGGCGCAAGCGCGCGCGTCGCGTCGGCGGTGTCCTGTGCCTTCACTGCGAGGACGACGTGCTCGAACTCGCCGACGAGGTCATCCGGCACGAGCGCCGGCGCCCGGGCGACGAACTGAGCGAGCGGACCTTCGATGCGCAGTCCCGCTCCGTTGATCGCAGCGACGTGGTCCGGAACGCGGTCCACGAACGTGATGTCGTGTCCCGCGCGCGCGAGGTGCGCACCGATGGTCCCGCCGATCGCGCCGGCGCCCCATATCAGGAGCTTCAATCGGATCAGCCTCCGCGTCGCTCGGCGAGCCCGTCGCCGATCAGGCTCAGCGCGACCCCGACGACGAGGAGGGCAAGGCCGGGAAGCGTCGTCATCCACCACGCCAGCAGGAGGTACTGACGGCCCTCGGCGATCATCGCGCCCCACTCGGGCGTCGGCGGCTGAGGGCCGAGGCCCAGGAAGCTCAGGGTCGCCCCGGTGAGGATCGCGAGCACCATGCCGGTGAACACGTAGATGAGCGCCGGCGCGATCACGTTCGGCAGGATGTGGCGAAGCATGATGCGTCCCGACGAGCAGCCGATCGTCCGCGCCGCCAGGACGTACTCGAGGTGGCGCGTGGCCAGCGTTTCACCGCGCGTGATGCGTGCGTACGGGATCCAGCCCACCACGCCGACCGCGATATAGAGGTTCGTCAGTCCCGGGCCGAGGATGCTCATGATCGCGATCACGAGGATCAGGAATGGGAACGCCATCAGCACATCGACGACGCGCATGAGAAGGGTGTCGAGCTTCCCGCCGAGGTAACCGGTCGCGATCCCGACGAGACTCCCAAAGATGAACGGGAAGCTGACGGAGAGCAGGCCGATCTGAAGATCGAGGCGCGTGCTGAACGCGATCCGGCTCCAGATGTCGCGCCCGAAATTATCGGTGCCGAGGATGTGACCCGGGCTGAAGGGCGGTAGAAAGGCCTCGGTGAAGCGTTGCTCGAGCGGGTCGTACGGAGTCAGCAGCGGCGCGGCGATGGCGACGAGGACGACGATCCCGAGCAGCGACAGGCCGACCGCCAGCGTCCGCTCCACGTGGAACCGGCGCGAGCGCGCGATGGGGGTGAACTGCGGCAGAGACACGGGGACCGCCGGCCCGACCCCAAAAGCCTTCTCACTCATACGTGACTCGCGGATCCAGGAACGAGTACGACAGGTCGACGGCGAGGTTCACGACGATCACCAGGACCGCGCTGACCACGGTGATGGCCTGCACGACCGGGTAGTCGCGCGCCGTGATGGACTGAATGAGCAGCTGGCCGGTGCCGGGGAGGGCGAACACCGTCTCGATGACGATCGCGCCGCCGACGAGAAACCCGAACTGCAGGCCGAAGATGGTCACCGTCGAGAGCAGCGCGTTGCGCAGCACGTGGCGGAGCAGCACCAGTCTCTCGGAGAGGCCCTTGGCGTGGGCGGTCCGGATGTAGTCGGAGCGCATCGTGAGGATGATCTGGCCGCGCAGGTTGCGGATGAGGACCGCGGACAGCTGGAGCGCCAGCGTGAGCGCCGGCAGGAAGAGATACCAGAGGTGCTGGGGCACGGTCTCGCCGAACCCCGCGACCGGGAACCAATGGAGCGTGAGGCCGAAGAGCAGGATCAGCAGGATCCCGAACCAGAAGTTCGGCGTCGTCAGCGCGAAAAGGAAACCGACGCGGATGAGCTGATCGGGCCACCGGCCTTTGTTTATCGCGGCGAGGATCCCGAAGGTGAGCGTGATGACGGCCGCGAGGCCCATGGCATAGGCCGACAGCGTGAGGGTGACCGGGACCCGTGTGAGCACGAGGTCGCCGACCGGCTGGCGGTAGAGCAGCGACTGGCCCATGTCGCCGTGCGCGAACCCCGATACGAAGTTCCAGTACTGCTCGAGGATCGGTCGATTCAGGCCGAGCTGCTCGCGAAGCTCCGCCGCCTTCTGGTCGGTCGCACGGTCGCCCAGGATCAGGAAGGCGGGATCGCCGGGAAGGATCCGGACCATGCTGAAGATGACGATGCTGACGCCGAACAGGACGAAGGCCATGAGGATGAGGCGTCTGCGGATGTAGGCGGCGCGACCCATCAGTAAGCGGTCATCAGCAAAGCGGCCAGGTGGCCGATAGCCCAGTGTGAGCCATCAGCCACCCGCCATCGCTACTTGTTGATCTTCACGTCTTCGAAGCGGTAGTAGGAGAGCCCGTCGATGTAGAAGCCCTCGACGTTGTTACGCCAGCCGGCCGTCGCGCCGAGATACGCGATGAAGACGAGCGGCGCCGCATCCAGGTAGATCTTCTGGATCTCGGAGTACATCGCCGCACGCTTCGTCGTGTCCTGCTCGAGATCGGCCTTGGTGATCTTGTCGTTCAGATCTGGGTTGTTGTAGCGAGTCCAGTATGCGAACGGGCTCGCCCCGCCGCGCATCGCGTAGTTCACGATCTCCGTCGGGTCGTTCATGTCATTCGTCCACGCGCTCGGCGTCGTCATGTAATCGCCGGCTCGATAGTTCGTGCGCACCACCGCGGTGTCCAGCGTCTGGATGTTGACGGTCACACCGATCTTCGCCCATGCGTCCTTCAGGATGACCGCGGTATTGGCGAAGTTCGTGTTTCCCGAGCGGACCTGCATGTCCACGGTGAATCCGCTCGCGCCCGCCGACTGGGCCATGAGCTGCTTGGCCTTGTCCAGGTTGTACGGATAGCCCGGGAGGCTCTTGTCGTAGTACGTGCCCTGCGGGATCGGCGAGTTCATCGCCGTGGCCTGTCCGAAGTAGACGTTCTTGATGATCGCGTCCTTGTCCGTCGCGTAGTTCAACGCTTGTCGCACCTTGACGTCGTTCAGCGGCGGCTTCGAGTTGTTGAGGATGATGAACGCGGTCTGCTGGATCGAGAATGTCTGCGCCTTGATGCCCTGCTGCGTGTTCAGCGTGGCGATCTGGCTGAAGGGCACGAAGTCGACGACGTCGGTCTCGCCGCCCTGCAGCTTCAGCACGCGGGTGTTGTCGTCGGGGATGTACTCGATCCGGACCTCGTCGAGCGCCGGGGTGCCCTTCCAGTAGTTCGTGTTCCGTTTCAGGATGATCGGGTCGCCCTTCTTCCAGCCTTCGCTGTAATAGGCGCCCGTGCCCTTGGTCTTCCACGCGAGCGTGTTGTCGTAATCCTTCGTGTCGGTGGCTTTCGCCATGTCCGCGGGCAGGATGCCGCCCGAGAACATTGCCAGCACGGAGAGAAGCGGCGCGTACGGCTGCTTCAACGTGATCGTGACGGTCTTGGGGTCGGTCGCGGTGACGTCCTTGATCGCCACGTAGTTGTCTTTCCAGGCGCTCTTCTCGCCGCCGCGCGCCATGTCGAGCGATGCTTTTACGTCGCTCGAGGTCATGGCCGAGCCGTCGGAGAACTTGAGACCGTCGCGGAGCGCGAAGGTCCAGGTCAGACCATCGGCGGACGGCGTCCATTTGGTCGCGAGCCCCGCTTCGACCCCGGTGCCGTCCTTCGTCGTGCGCAGCAGCGTGTCGTAGATGTTGACCGAGATGAACAGGGTGGGGTTGTCGTCGATCTGCCATGGGACGAAGGGGCTGAATGGCTCCGCGTTGCGTGCCATCCGCAGGACTTTCGCCCCTGCGCTCGACGCGCCGGGCGTGGGCGACCCGGTTCCGCTGCCCGTCTGGGTGCAGGCGCTGAGAAGTAGCGCCGTGATGACCGCCGCCGCGATCGCCTGCCACCCGGTCTTCCGTAGGAACATGAATCTCTCCCTCCCGCGAAAAAAACTGTTGAGAACGATCGTGTTGAGTCGGCGACGGCCTCCCCTCCGCGCGCGCTCGCGCCGGTAGCGCGAGCGGACCGCATTATCCTCGGTTCTCCTGCCTCCCATCCTCCAATACCGCGTATCTCAGCGGCTTGTTCGCCGTTAAACCCAGGGCGTAAGGTGGGGAGCGAGGAGGTGCGCCTGTGAGCGGGATCCTCGCGAGAATTAAGGCTCTCTTCGCGCCGAAGCGCGGAGTCGCGCCCCCGCCGGTTGCCCAGCAACCGCCAGCTTCCGCCGCGCCGGTTGCGGAGCCGATCGAAACACGTCTCGTTGAGAGGATCGCCGCGGTCGAAGAGGCCGTTCCCGCCGTGCAGGTCGCTCCCGTCGCGCGGGTCGCTCCGGTCACGCAACCAGCGCCTTCCGTACCGGAAGTCCCGGTGCACCCTCGGCCGCCGGTCACCGCGCCGCCCCCGGGTGGGCTCGTGCTGCGTCTTGAGACCGAGCGCGGGCCCCGCTCGACGTTCGAGGTGACGAAATCCGGTGCCACGATCGGCCGTGGCCCTGAGAGCACCATCCAGCTCCCGGATCTTTCGGTGTCGCGCAAGCACGCGCAGATCGCGTACAAGCAAGGGGAGTACTGGTTGAGTGACCTCGGAAGCATGGGCGGCACGTGGGTCGACGGAACGAAGCTCGCGGCCCCACGACGGGTCGCGAACGGCCAGACCATCGACATCGGCGTCTGTCGGCTGACCGTGATCTACGCGGAGGCCGAGGAAGAGGCGCCTGCGGCAAAAGGGCCAACGCACGCCGCATAGGGTCGCGATCGGCGGCATCCACATCGAGTCGAGCACCTTCTCGCCGCACCGTTCCGCATCGGACGACTTCACCGTCGTCCGTGGCGACGACCTACTCGCGCGGTATGACCGCCTGCCCGCCGACATCGAGTGGTCGCCTCTCGTGCACGCGCGGGCTCTCCCGGGCGGCCCGGTCGAGCGCGCGTTCTACGAGGCCATCAAAGCGGAGCTTCTCGAGCGACTTCGCGACGCCATGCCGGTCTCCGGCGTCTTCCTCGACATCCACGGAGCCATGAGCGTCGTCGGCATGACCGACGCGGAGGCGGATCTGACGAGTGCCGTCCGGGATCTGATCGGCCCGGGCCCGCTGGTTTCCGCAGCGCTGGACCCGCACGGCAACATGTCCCGCACGCTCATCGAGGCGCTCGACCTCGCGACGTCGCACCGGATGTCGCCGCACGAGGACGCGCCACTCACGAAGGCCCGCGCGATCGCAAATCTCGTCCGCTGCGTGACGGACGAGGTGCGTCCTCTGAAAGCGTGGGTGCGCGTACCCGTCCTGCTGCCGGGCGAGCGCGCCTGCACCCGCGACGAGCCTGCGTGCAGCATCTATGGCGGCCTCGCGGCGATCGAGGCCAAGGCAGGGATCATCGACGCCGCCGTGTGGATCGGCTACGCCTGGGCCGATGAGCCACGGTGCAGCGCCGCCATCGTCGTCACCGGCACCGATCGGGACGCGATCTTGCGCGAAGCCCGAGCTCTCGCCGAGACCTACTGGAATGCGCGGGCCGATTTCTCGTTCAGCGTGCCCGCCGGCGACGCCGATTGGTGCATCAAAAGAGGCCTCGCGGCGAAAACTCGTCCGTACTTCATCAGCGACACTGGCGATAACCCGACGGCCGGCGGTGCCGGGGACATTGCCTTCATGCTCGAGCGCCTTCTCGCGAATCCGGACCTCGGATCGGGACGCGCGACCGCGATCTGGGCGAGCCTCGTCGATCCGGACGCGGTGGCGCGCTGCGTTGCCGCCGGCGAGGAACGCGGCGTGCAGCTCGCCGTCGGCGGTGCGTTCGGTGCGCCCCACGGGACGGTCCCTCTCCGTGGAACGGTCGCTCGGATCGTCCGCGATGATCCAATCGGCGGCGACATCGCCGTCGTCGCGTCGGGCGGAATTCGGGCGATCCTCACGACGCGGCGCAGGCCTTATCACTACGTTCACGACCTTCTCGCGCTTGGACTCGACCCCGCGCGCCATGACCTCACGGTCGTGAAGATCGGCTACCTCGTCCCGGACCTTTTCGCGGCGGCGAAGGGGTGGGTTCTAGCGCTGACGCCCGGCGGGGTCGATCAGGACATCGTTCGCCTCGGCCACCGGCACCTGGAGCGCCCGATCTATCCGTTCGATCCCAACATGGCCACGCCGAACCTCGAGCCACAGCTTCTGGATGCGACGACCGTTACAACATTCGGATGACTTGGCTCGGTGGGTTTCGTCTTCGCGCGTGTGCGCGGACGATGCTCGCACTCCTGCTGGTCGCCACGTGTACGCCAGCACCGACCGGCGAGCCTCACGATCTCGTCGTCTCGAACGGCACGACGCTGCGGGTCACCATCGTCGTGAACGGCATGGCTCTCCGAACAATTCAGCCGCAGACGGACGAGACCGTCTTCGTGAAAGACCTTCCTCCGCTTCCGTGGGCGGTAGAGGCGCGCACGTCGGCCGGCCGGGCTCTGTTGTCGATGAGCGTGCGGGCCGGCGACGTGTGGGAAACGACCAGACCAGACGGCAGTCACGAGCTGAATGGCGATGCGAACCGCGTCGACCTCTCCTGCGGACGTCTCGACATCTGGTCGGGGCCACCGTTGTTGGGCCCGGCTCCTGGGCCTGGCAGTCCGGGCGACTGCTCACCGTGAGTCGTCTCGCGGCAACCATCAGTTTGGCGTGAGCTGCGGCTCCTCTGCCCACTCACGGTCGGCCTCGGGCTCCGCGACCACGACCTGGGTTCGTCGCTCGTCCTCACGATCTCTCCCCGCCGCGCGCGAGATGAGTCGCGCGATGAATCTCCCGAGCACCCCGGCGAGCTCCTCGTCCGCGTCCTCGTACCGTTGGTGCGCGCGGCCGAGCACGAGGACACCAAGATTTCGCGCGCCGTCGGCGAGCGGTACGACGAAAAGCTCCCGCGTTTCGGCCGGGACCCATGAACGCAGAGCCCCCTGACCGATGCGCACGACCCGCCGCTGGTGGAGTGCCTCAGCGAGCGCGTCGTGCTCAGACGGAAGCATTCGCTCGAAATGGAGTTCCCCATGCGGATGTGCGGTGTGGAGCTCCAGAACGTCATCCGCCGCGAGCAACCAGATCTGAGCGACGTCGTTTTCGAAAGCGCTCGTGACGAGGGTCGTCACGTCCTTGAGAATGTCCGAGATCCGCTCGCCGAAGAGAGCCAGCCGGGAGAGCTCGTAAAAAGCGAACGCCTGGCGGCGGTGCTTCTGGTCACGCTCGGATAAGACCTCGCGAGCGACCTCCAGCGCGACGAGCTCGGATATTCCCGATGCGGTGAGCGCATCGGCCGCGGCGAACGAGCGCCCGGCGCGTAGCGCGATCAACACGCCGCTCACCTCTTCGGTCGCGACCAGCGGAGCGACCATCGCGGCGCTTGCGATCCGATCGTCGGCCAGCCGGATCGCCGTTTGGGTCTGTACGGTCGAGCCGGTGCGTCGCGTCTCCTCGAACGCAGTCCGCGTCGCCGCGTCGCCGAGCGGATCGTCCACGACATTGTGCGCGTACCGGGTGCGTGCGGGTCCATCGACAAGGAATGTCAGGGCGTCGTACTGGCCGAGAGCCGCGAGTGCCGCGAGCCTGATCGACCACTCG
>Ga0209805_1002065_pt1 | contig 11812 bp, 13 predicted proteins | sample GraSoiAngelo_148_FD_185905 | JGI IMG/M metagenome (GOLD analysis project Ga0209805, IMG submission 185905) | Grasslands soil microbial communities from the Angelo Coastal Reserve, California, USA - 14_1009_09_20cm (SPAdes) (version 2) | ecosystem: Environmental > Terrestrial > Soil > Grasslands ... | reverse complement strand
GTCGACCTGCTGCACTTCACCCTGCCCAGCCGTTATTGCCTCTCAGACGAGCTGATGGCGACCGCCTGGGAGCTGTTCGGGCAGTCAGAGCCGGGAGGCGCTCGTGTGCAGGCAATCTGCGACTGGGTGCACGACAACATCCAGTTCCAGTACGGCGCGAGCAACCCGCTGACCACCGCCGTTGACGTCTTCCAGAACCGCAGGGGAGTGTGCCGCGACCTGGCACACCTCGCCATCACGTTCTGCCGCGCGCTCAACCTCCCCGCTCGCTACGTGTTCGGCTATCTGCCCGACCTGTACGTCCCGCCCAACCCGGACCCGATGGACTTCGCCGCCTGGATGGAAGTGTGGTTGGGAGACCGTTGGTGGACGTTCGACCCGCGCAACAACGAGCGCAGGGTCGGCCGGGTGCTGATCGGGCGCGGGCGGGATGCGTTGGACGTGGCAATGGTCACCACCTTCGGGCCGGCCGCGTTCCGCTCAATGAAGGTGTGGGCGGACGTCGCCGAGGCAGCCGTGGCGTGATGGCTGTTGACCCCACCTCGGTCGACTGGTCCACCGCCCGCCGCGCCTCGTACCGGCTGCGGCAGAGCTTTCGCTATGAGTACGCCGCGCCCATCTCCGACCTGAACCACCGGCTGGTGGTGATCCCGCCGGCGCGCTTCGGCGACCAGCGCCGCACCTACCACGAGCTGCTCGTGGAGCTGGAGGAAGTCCGCCTTCAGAACCGCGAGGACAGGTTCGGGAACCTGGTCTTCGAGGTCTTCGCCCCCGAGGTGCCCAAGGCCATCGAGTTCGTGGCCGAGGTCTCGGTCGAGCGGTCGGCTTCAGAGCCCAACATCCTGCCCGGGGGCTGGCCGGCGGACAACTATTTGTTGGAGGCAACTCCGGCTGATGAGCGGATCAAGGGGGCGGCCGACAAGCTCTCAGCCGGAGCCGATTGGGGCCTGCAGCTGGCCGATCAGATCAACGATTGGGTCTACCGCTCGATGACCTATCGATACGGCGTCAGCGGCGTACGCACGACTGCCGCCGAGGCGCTGGCCGTCGGCGCCGGTGTGTGCCAGGACTACGCGCACGTGATGCTGGCCGTCTGCCGCGCCTGCGGCCTGCCTTCCCGCTACGTATCGGGCCACATGCTCGGCCAGGGCGGGACGCATGCATGGGTCGAGGTGGTCCTGCCAGGCGATGGGGGTCGCGATGCGGTGGCCTGGGCGTTTGACCCCACGCATGCCGGCCGGGCCGGCCTGGGCTATGTCACGATCGCCGTCGGCCGGGACTACGCAGACGTGGCGCCCACGTCCGGCACGTATCGCTCTGGCGGTGCCGGGAGGCTGACCGCAAGCAAGCAGGTCACTCTGACCGACTTGGGCTGAGGCCCGCCTAGACGAACAGAGGCTCTTGCGCCGAGCGTCTGACCAGCTCGGCCATCGCCTCGTCGCCGGGGCGCTTTTCAAAACGATCCGCGGCGTTCAGCACCTTCGGCAGCAGGTCAACATCGCCCGCGGTGTTCAAGAAGATCCCCGGACGCCCCAGCACCCACCAAACCGCCAGATCGATGTCGCGCTGATCGCTGAGAGGCTCGTACCACGTGGTCGCGGTGTGCGGTCGGTCCTGCCACGGACGAAGCGCTATGGACTTGATCGTCTGGACAGCGACGTTGCGCTCTCGGCAGGTCGCGGTCAGCGCTTCGAAGTTCTCGGCGTAGTAGGGCAGCTGCATGGTGATGAAGTTGTAAGGCAGCAGGACGGAATCGAAGTCAAAGCGCTCGAGGCTCCGCCGGTGGTTGGCCGCGATCTGGGCCCCGTGGCCGGTGACGCCGATGAATCGCACCAAGCCTTCGGCGCGGGCCTCGACGGCCGCCTCGATCACGCCGCCGGGGCTGAGCGCGGTGTCCCACTCAATAGGGTCAGCCAGGTTGTGCAGCTGCCAGAGGTCGACATGGTCGACACCCAGCCGGTCGAGCGAGCGGTGCAGCTCCTCCCGGGCCGGCTGCTTTGAGCGCTGGCCCGTCTTGGTCGCGACGAAAAAGCGTTCGCGCTTGAGCCATGGCGCGACGCGCAGCTCGGCGTCGCCGTAGCTGGCGGCGACATCGATGTGGTTGACGCCGTGTCGCAGCAGCACCTCGAGCGTTCGGTCGGCCGTGCCCTGGTCGACCCGGCCCAAGGCGGCGGCCCCGAACAGCAAGCGACTGCTTTCGTGTCCGGTTCTGCCGAACGGGATTCGCTCGATGGTCATCTCGCTCTCATAATTCTGTCCGATGCCAAGGGTGGGAGGCATGTTCGGGCCCGACGTCACATTTCTCGGGGTCGAGCGCTGCGACCTTGATCAGCCGGAGACCTTCAAAGGCGCGGACGCGATCATCATCGGAGCGCCCTACGACGCCGGTGCGACGTATCGAGGTGGGGCTCGGTTCGGTCCAAAGATGATCAGGACCACCGACTACCTGCCGCACGATTCTTCGCGCCCGCACCTCGCCCTCCGGGTCGATCCGCTGCAGGACCTCCGGGTGCTGGACGCTGGCGACGTCGAGATGCCGGGCATGGAGCAGCGCCTGCCGCTGGACAACCTCGAGAACGCAGTCCGGGTCGCGACCGAGGCGGGGGCCATTCCGATCATCCTCGGCGGGGACCACACCATCACTTGGCCCGATGTGACCGGAGTCGCGCGCGTCGTCGGCTGGGGACGGGTCTCGGTCATCCACTTCGACGCGCATGCCGACACCGGCGACGTGCAGTGGGGCAGCCTGATCGGCCATGGCCTGCCGATGCGCCGCCTCATCGAATCGGGTGCATGCCGCGGCGATCGCTTCCTGCAGATCGGGCTCCGCGGTTACTGGCCCGAGCCGCCGACCCTGAAGTGGATGGCTGAGCAGGGCATGCGCTCGTTTGAGATGCATGAGGTCGTTCACCGTGGCCTCGATGCCGTGCTCGAGGAGGCTTTCACGATCGCGACCGACGACTGCGACGGAGTCTTCGTATCGGTGGACGTGGACGTGGTCGACCCGGGGACGGCGCCTGGCACCGGCACGCCGGAGCCGGGTGGTCTCACCGGCCGGCAGCTTCTCGACACGGTGCGAAGGATCGCGATCGAGATGCCGGTCGTCGGCATCGACGTGGTCGAGGTCTCACCGCCCTACGACACCGCCGAGATCACAGCATTCCTGGCCAACCGTGTCGTGCTCGAGATGCTGTCGGGAATCCTGTATCGCAGGGGCGGCGGAACTTGGGACTCGATCCCCAAGACCCTTTTGGAAGATCGGCTCTAAATCTCGACCCGTCTCGACATGACCAGCTCGTGAGGTGGGTCGGGCGGGCCGAAAAACTCATCGATCCACCGTTCGTGCTTGGGGGCTTGGATTGGATCAAGCGAGATGCGTGTCCAGCCCAACCGCTCGTACTCCTCGGGGCGCTCGGGACTGATTAGAAGCATCAGTCCGCCTACGCTCGTCACCCGTCGCATCTCGTCCAGGATCGCCTGCTCGGGCGCAAGCGCGCCGCAGGCCGCAGTCAGGTCCGACCAGCCATCGCCGATCGGCAAGGCCTCGGCCCAGCCGGCAGCGGTGATCGCTGTGGGTAGCTTGCTCTTCAAGATGCTTGCAAGTCCCAACGACGGTTCGATCGCTGCCACCCGGTCGCATCGAGTCACCAGGTGCGTGGTCAACCTGCCACCGCCGGCACCTATGTCCAGCGCTCGGCGCGCCGACGGAATCGCGGCCAGCGCCTCCGGATGAATCGGCTCGACGCTCGCGAGCCTCTCCCACTTCTTCGGCTCGAGGTGATAGACGAAGGTCCAGAACAGGGCCCGCCGCGCCCGCTTCTTCGCCTCCGGATCGCCGTCGTGCACGAGTTCGAGCTCATCGGGAGGGATCATCGTCAAGGCGCGCTGCCTGACGGCTCGAGGAAGCCGGTCGAGGTCGGCAACCTCAAAGTGGCGCCACCCCGGCGGAGCCGCTTCGACCGCCCCGGCATAGTCCACCGCTAAGCTCAGGTTAGAGCTGCATGCAGATCGCGGTCGTCGCGTCGCCAGTCACCCCGTTGCGGCCGGCTCAGGCCGGCGGCGCGCAGTCGATGGTGTCGGACCTGGCGGTGGGCTTGGCGCGCCGAGGCCACCACGTGCGGCTTCACTGTGCGGCCGGCTCGATCGTCCCCGGAGTGGAATTGGTGACTGTGCCCACCCCACTTGATGCTGCTGCGGCTCTCGTGATGCCTGGCGGCGCGCCACCACATCCGGCTCCCGGAGTCAGCGCGGCGATCGATGCGATGTTCGAGGCGATCGCGGCAGCCGACGTCGATGTGGTCAGCCAGCACGCGTTCGACGCCGCGGCGTTCCGCCAAACCCACGCGCTACCCATCCTGCATACGCTGCACCTGCCGCCTCTCGTGCCGGCCGTGCTGGAGGCGGTGCGCGGTGTCCCCGAGTCCTCTCTGGCCACGGTTTCAGAAAGCTGCTCGCGGTCATGGCAGGCGCACGGAATCAGGGTTGCCCACCTTCTGCCCAACGGAGTCGTCCATCTGGAGCTCGAGGGCGTTCCGACGGACCGCAGTGCCCTCATCGCGGGCCGCATCTCGCCTGAAAAAGGCATCGATCACGCCCTGGCCGCTGCCAGGGCCGCCGGTTTGGCCGCCTGGATCGCCGGGGCGAGGTATGACCCCGCGTACCGCATCGACCTCGACGGAGCGAGGGACCTTGGCGAGCTCACCCGGGCTGAGTTGCGACGGGTGATGGCCCGCAGCGCGGTCACGGTGTGCGCCGCCCGCTGGGATGAGCCTTTCGGCCTCGTCGCAGCAGAAGCTCAGATGGCCGGTTGTCCGGTGGCTGCATATGCCCGGGGCGGCCTTCCAGAGGTGATCGAGGAGGGCGTCAGCGGATTCCTCTCCGCCCCTGACGACGTGACCGGTTTGGCCAAGGCCATCACGAAATGCCTGGCGCTCGATCGTGCCTCGGTCGCATCGAGCGCACGCCGGCGGCTCGGCCTGGAGGCTGCTCTCGACCGCTACGAGCGCGCCCTGCACGAGGTCGCCGCTTGAGCCCGTTCGCGGTCGTGACCGGAGGGTCTGGCGGGATTGGTACCGCAGTCGTATCGGAGCTCAGATCGCGGGGATGGGAGGTGATATCGCTCAGCCGCCGCGAAGGTTGCGACGTCTCTGACGAGGCCCAGGTGAAGGCCGCCTTCAGCCGCATGGAAACGTTGGACGCCCTGGTTCACTGCGCTGCGGTGCTGGTCAAAAAGCCGATTGCAGCCATGACCTTGGGCGACTGGGACACCCAGCTCGGAGCGGGCCTCCGCGGCGCGTTTCTGTGCAGCCGTGAGGCGTTTCGCTTGATGGAGAAACACGGAGGCTCGATCGTCATGGTGTCAAGCCTGTCGGGCGTCGCCGGCGCGGAAAAGTTTCCTGGCATGTCGGCCTACGTCGCCGCCAAATCTGGACTGGCGGGCCTGACCGAGGCGCTGGCTGTCGAGGGTCGGCCGCATGGAATTCGGGTCAATGCCGTGAGCCCGGGTGCCGTGGACACCCAAATGCTGCGGATCGCGGGCGTGGAAGGCCCGCGGCTGGAGCCGGCAGAGGTCGCCCGCGTCATCGCCTGGCTCGCCGGCCCTGATTCGAAGCCGGTCTCAGGGGCGAACATCCGTGTCGATCCCTAGGGTCGTTACCGACGGCGGTAAGCGTTCCTGATAGGAGAGTTGTGATGGGACCCACAGTTCGAATCCAGCGCCGGGCCACGTTTGCGGCCGCGCACATCCTGTGCCGCCCTGACTGGTCCGACGAACGCAACCGTGAGGTCTTCGGCGCCTGTGCTACCGACCACGGCCACAACTACATAGTCGAGGTGACGGTCGGTGGACCCCTCGACGCGGAGACGGGCATGGTCGTCAATCTCAAGCACGTCGACACGGTGCTGCGCCGGTACTTCATCGATGCGGTCGACCATCACCACCTCAACCGCGACGTGGACTTCATGCAGGGCATCGTTCCCACCGCCGAGAACGTGGCACTGGTGGCCTTCCGGCAGCTCGAGCCGCACCTCAAGCCTGCGCGCCTCCTCAAGGTGCGCATAGTCGAGTCCGAAAACAACGCTGCTGAGGCAAGTGCCGAATGAGTCTCCCGCGTCCGTTTCGCGACCGCCGCCTCTCCGAGCTCGAAGAGTCGGCTCTCAACCTGCTGACCGCGATCGGGGAGGACACCGGCCGCGATGGTTTGGCGGACACCCCTCGCCGTGTCGCCGAGTCGTTGACCTACCTCACCGACGGATACGGAGTCGACCCGCGTTCAGTGGTTCGCGGCGCGCTCTATGAGCACGCCGGAGACGAGCCGGTCACCGTTCGCAATCTTCCTTTCTACAGCCTTTGCGAGCACCACCTGCTGCCAATGTTCGGCCGCTGCCACATCGGTTATGTGCCCGCGGGAAAGGTCATCGGGCTCAGCAAGCTGCCTCGTCTATTGAATCTGTACGCGCACAGGCTGCAGCTCCAGGAGAGGCTGACGCGGCAGCTGGCAGAGGCAATCGAGGGCATCCTCAACGCCCGTGGCGTGGCCGTGGTTATCGAGGCGCGCCATCTCTGCGTCGAGATGCGAGGCGTGGAGAGGGGAGAAAGCGAGACGGTCACCTCCTGCATCCTCGGCGCCTACCGCTCCGACGCCGCGCTACGCGCCGAGTTCAGGGAGCTGATCCGGCCTATCCCGTAAACGTTCGGGTGCGTTCGAACTCGTCGACCTCGGTCCGTGCGGTATCGAAGTAGACTCCCAGGCCCGCCTCTCGCAGCTTGGTTTCGACCAGCTCCGCCTCTTCGGCTGGACGCACACGCCACCCGAGCCGGAACACGAGGTCACCGCCGATCCATCCGCCCACGGCCACGCATGCCGTCGCGAGCCCGAGCCAGGCAATGCGCCGCGACGGCGTAACCACGGCTCCGAGGGTTGAAAGCACGCCTCCCGAGTTGATGAGGCCGTGGAGCGTTGCCGGCTTCTGCGCCGGGTGCTCCGTCGGCATGGTCAGCCAGTCGAGCCATCCGGCCGCCGCCGCCGCGAGTCCCGCTGTCAGCGCTGCGATCGAGGCGGCGTCCGACAAGAACCGTGTTCTGGAGCTGGGTCGCAGCATGCGTGCGGTCTCGCTCACCAGCGCGACTGGAATCAAAGCCGCCGGGAGATCGGAAAGGATCGCGTGCAGCGGGTGGCCGAAGAACACCGGATGCCGCGGAAGGTCGATGGGAGCCGGCATCAATACCTGCAGCGCGAAAGGCCTAGTGAAGGGGATGCGCGAGCCTCACCTCGACCGCGCCGTTTCGCTCCCGCACGAGCAGCGGCGGCTGGCTGAAGGTGGCTGGGCCTCCCATCACATGGCCATCGTCGATGCAGAAGCGCGACGAATGCCACGGGCACGTCACCACGTCGCCGTCGAGCTTCCCTTCTTCGAGCGGCCCGCCGGCATGTGAGCAAACCGCGCCGATGGCGTGAAGGACGCCATTCCTACGCACCATGAGCGCCGGAAGTCCTCCGGCGTCCGCTCGCACCATCTTGCCTTCTGGAAAGTCATCCGACGACCCCACCTTGACGAAATGCGCCGGGCCCTCGGCGAACGCGTTGCGGTTGACGGCAGTGCCGAGGGCGAACGTCAGATGACCGCCGACATAGGCGCCGGCCAACGCGAGCAGCCAGGCGCCTGTCGCGAGGCCGACAGCCGCGATGTGTGACGTCGGCGGCGCCGCGATCCGGATTGCAAACGAGGTGATCTCGGCGACGACCACAACCGACATCACCGCGCCATGGGTGAGGGCGAGCCTCCGCTCATGTCCGTACGTGTCATGGAAATCAGTGGATCCGGTCAGCGCGGCGAGCAATGCGGCACCTATCCCGATCGCCAGCGCGAAGTCGCCGGCGGCGGGTGGGATCCGTCCGGTGACGACGAACGTCCAGTCGGCGAGGACCCCCACGGTCCATGCCCCAAGCGGCACATCCGTGATCGCGGGATGGAGCGGGTGTCCGAGGATGGTCGTGCCGTGCATCGCGTTCTTGACGGCCAGACCAGGTCTTCCGAGCGCCTTGTACGCGCCACCGATCAGACCCTGGGTGCCTTCGGCCAGGCCATCCATCCAAGTCTGCCGGCGCACCAGCCTGTCGACGAAGGCCTCATGGTCGTGGCGGCTTCCGGCGCGCCGGGAGTCGGGCGCCCCTTTTCGCTCGATCGCCATGTGGTTGTTCAAAAAAACGTCTGCGTTGCGGGCCATACCCGGGCGTTGAGCTTGTATGGGCGGCTACCGCTGCCTCTGCGCGCCTTGAGCACGACCGCCGCAGATTCAAAGACCAAGAGTGGAGAGCCCCTGTTCGCGCCGATCGAGGGGCACGCCATCCTCGGCGACACGAGGTCGGCGGCGCTCGTGACGCGCGAAGGCTGCATCGACTGGATGTGTCTGCCCAGGTTCGACGCCGACCCTGTGTTTGCACGACTCCTTGACGCGGAGCACGGGGGGCGATTCGAGCTTTCGATTGAAGGGGCTGTCAGCGGGCGTCGCTACCGGCGGGATTCTGCGGTACTGGAAACCAGCTGGCACGGTGCATCCGGAACCGGGCTGATCACCGAAGCGATGGCGCTCGACGTAAAGGGCATGCGACCACAGCTCGTCCTCGTGAGAACCGTCGAATGCACCTCAGGCACCATCGAGGTTCGTGCTCTGTTCGAGCCCCGGGGCGGGCTTCCGGGCCGGCCGCCGGCGGCCGACGATCGCGGTGGATATCTCATCTGTTGGTGGAACGCGCTGGCTCTGATCGTGCAGACGTTCCCGCGTCATGCTCTCGGCATCGACCGCGAGCTGCGGCTCAGCCTGTCGTCCGGCAACCGGTTCACTGTCCTGATGTCGATGGCCGACCGCACCCCCGCGGTCATCGTCACCGAGACCGATGCGTTGCGAATGATCGAGGAGGCGGACGCTACGTGGCGAGCCTGGGCCGATGGCATCACTTACAAGGGTCCCTATCGCGGCCACGTCGTCAGGAGCCTGATCACGATGAAGCTGCTCACGTACTCTCCGTCCGGCGCACCCGTGGCGGCCCCGACCACGTCGATGCCCGAGGTAGTGGGCGGTGGGCTCAACTGGGACTACAGGTATTCGTGGCCACGGGACGCCGGCATCGGTTCGGGTGCCTTGATGAGCTCTGGCAAACGAGAGGAAGCCGAAGGCTTCATGCGCTGGTTGAACATCGCAAGCGCGCTCACCCGGCCGCGAATGTCAGTCCTGTACACGCTGGATGGGACGCCCGGCCACCAGGAGCGGGAGCTCCGCGACGTTTCCGGCTATCGGGGCAGCCTGCCGGTTCGAATCTCCAACGAGGCCTTCCGGCAGCACCAGCTCGATGTCTACGGCTGGGTGGTCGATACTGCCTGGCACCTCGATCAGCCGGTGGCCCGGCTTGACTCGAGGAGCTGGGCCCTGGTAGGGAGCCTCGTCGACTTCGTGGCCGGACACTGGCATGAGCCTGACGCCGGCATCTGGGAGAGGCGGGACGAGCGGCGCCACCACGTCTCGTCGAAGCTCCTCGCGTTCGTCGCACTTGACCGCGCGCTGCGGATGTCCAAGCAGCGCAGGGTGCGGCCTGAGCGTTTGCGGAGGTGGGAGGATGCTCGCGCCGCGCTCCGGGCCGATGTCATGACCAATGGCTGGTCGGAAACGATTTGCAGCTACGTGAGCTGGTACGGATCGGACGAGGTGGATGCATCGCTGCTGCTGCTGCCGATGTCAGAGCTCGAGCCTCCGGGATCGGAGCGAGTCAGGCAAACGATCGATGCCGTCATGGACCGCCTGCTCCTGCCGGGAGCTCGGGTGCTTCGGTATGCCGAAGGCGTCGACGGCGCAGCTCAGGAAGGCGCATTTCTTCCTTGCAGCTTCTGGCTCGTGGACGCACTCGCGCGCTGCGGCCGTCTGCCGGAGGCCAAACGATTCATGGACCAGGCGCTCGGCCTGGCCGGTGAGCTGGGTCTGATGGGCGAGGAGGTGCAGCGGCAGGCTCGCGAGATGCTGGGCAACTATCCGCTGGCGTTGACACACTCGGCGCTGGTGCTTGCCGCGCTCTCGCTCGAGCACGCCGAGCGTGCCATGGTCAAGGATGCATGAGGCCGAGGATCGCCCCATAAGCGACATGCGCCACGAGCGTCACGATGACCGTCGAGCGGCCGTAGTTCTGGGCGAACAGCGCCGGCGGCTCCAGGACGTTGAGCTCTGGGCCGCTTCGCTCGGACGCCATGCGCGGATGTATCGCCGGCAGCGCAGGGATCAGGACAGTCAGCGCGATCAGCCCGTGGACCAGCCCGAAGGAGGCGCCAAGGAGCGGTCCAGAGCGGCCGAGCAAGGCGAATGCGGACGCGTAGAAGAGCGCGAAGACCTGGCCCATGGCTGCGTGGATCACGATCCCCGGCAGGCGCGCCCGATCGAGGCTCGGCGTGACCATGGTGCCCAGCATCGTCGGCAGGTCCATGCGGGTCTGACCCGCCAGCTGCGCGGTCACGAGGATCCCCGTGAGCACGGCCGTGGCGATAAACCCGAACGTCGCCCACCCTTGCCAGTCCATAAAGGTGTAACGCCCGGATGAGACTTCAGGGTGAGGTCGCGGTGGTGACCGGCGCCTCGAGCGGCGTTGGTCGTGCCGTCGCCCGCGAGCTTGCCTCGAGGGGATGTGCCGTTGCCATGGTGGCGAGGTCGCGCGAAGGCCTCGAGGCTGCGGCGCGTGAGGTCTCGGGGCTGGGCGGCCGCGCTGCGATCATGACCGGCGACATCTCCGATCCGTCCACAGCCGAGGAGCTCGCAAGCCTCGCGGAAAAAGAGCTCGGCCCGATCTCGGTCTGGATCAACAATGCCATGGTCACGGTGCTCTCACCGGCGACCTGCATGGAGCCGTCTGAGTATCGTCGGGTCACCGAGGTCAACTATCTGGGCACCGTCTACGGGACGTTGATCGCCCTCAAGCGTATGGAGTCGCGCAACAGAGGCGTCATCGTCCAGGTGGGATCAGCGCTCGCTTATCGCTCGATTCCACTGCAGAGCGCGTACTGCGCCTCCAAGGCAGCGATCCGAGGGTTTACGGATTCCGTTCGTTGCGAGCTGATGCACGAGCGACGCCGGATCAGGATCTCAATGGTCCAGCTGCCCGCGGTGAACACGCCTCAGTTTCTGGTGGCCCGCAATCGTCTGCCTCGCCGGCCACGGCCGGTGGCGCCGGTCTTCACGCCCGAGGTTGCAGCGCGAGCGATCGCGTATGCCGCCGAGCATGGTCCGCGCGAGGTGACGGCCGGAGGCAGCGCGCTGCTGGCAGTTGCCGCGCAGCGACTTGCCCCGTGGCTGGCCGACCGCTACCTGGCCAGGACCGGCTACGAGTCGCAGCAGACCGACCAGCTGGAGCCGCCCGGTCGTCCGGACAACCTCTTCGAACCACTAGAGGGAGACCGCGGGGCGGCAGGGCCGTTTCGCGACGAGGCGCATGGAATGAGCCTTCAGCTGTGGCTGCGGACGCGTCTGGCGCCGCTGGCCGTCCGCCGCTGAGCTGCCGCTGCTGGAGCTAGCTGGACAGGATTCCGGCGACCGCGCCGAGTGAGCGCAGCACCGGCGCCGCGATGCCGGTGTGACGCGCGGGCTCGAGCACCGCTCCTGGCAGCGTCGCCGCAAAGGCGTCGACGGCTTCCGCGTCCCACTGGGTTCCTCGGCCGCGCATCAGCTCGGCCAGCGCGACGCTTTGCTCGAGCGCCGCGCGATACGGCCTGTCCGATGTCATCGCGTCCCACGCGTCGGCGACGGCCATGATGCGGGCCCCGAGCGGGATGGCGG
>Ga0209805_1002059_pt1 | contig 11836 bp, 13 predicted proteins | sample GraSoiAngelo_148_FD_185905 | JGI IMG/M metagenome (GOLD analysis project Ga0209805, IMG submission 185905) | Grasslands soil microbial communities from the Angelo Coastal Reserve, California, USA - 14_1009_09_20cm (SPAdes) (version 2) | ecosystem: Environmental > Terrestrial > Soil > Grasslands ... | reverse complement strand
AGCGCGCGCGACCTGTCCTCCTAACGGCGCTCGCAGCGGTGCTGGCATTCATTCCGCTCACGACCTCTGTCTTTTGGGGATCGATGGCCTGCACGCTGATCGGCGGTACCGCCGCAGGCACAGTGCTGACACTGCTGTTTCTTCCGGCGCTCTATGCCATCTGGTTTCGGCTCAGGATACCGGCCCACCGGGAGGTACGTCTCCTTGTCCGAGCAGCGCGAAGAGGGCCTCGAGTGGCTGCGGACGGTCCTGCGAGCCGTCATCAGCACGACGGCGCATAACATCACCTGCTTTCCCGGCGAACGTCTGCTCGCGCGCTCGGCGGTGAATCCCAAGTTTCCCACGTCGAGCCTCGCGACGCCCCACACGATGGCACCGCCGGCCGTCTCCGCGGCGCCAAGCGTAGTGTGTGGCGCCGGCCTACATCCCCAGGTCGGCTTCCTGCATTTTGGGCCGGCCTTGCACGGAGAATTCACGGAACTGAGGTGTCCGGTTCAAGAACCCTGTGAACAACAATCGCTTGGTCGCTAAGCCGACGGATACGCAATCCGTTGGTCGGGCCGACGTAAGCGCAATCGACGTACCTGCGAACCCGACAGTCATATTCTGATTCGTCTGCGACTCAAGGGTCCGCAAGTGTCGGCGTTTCGCCCAGGCTGAGGGCGGCGTTAATCTGACTGTCGGCGGCAAGCAAGTCATCGAGCTCATGACCGGGATCGAAGCCGCGGTGCTCCGAGGAGAATAGGCAGCCTCGGCGATCATGGATTGGCGTCGATCGGGTTCGATGGAGGTGTCACTGCGGGTATCGATCGAATGCGGCTTGAATACCACGAAGTGTTTTTCGTCGGTGTCGAATGGCGAACAGGCGAGTTCATGAGCGCCTCCGAGCGTGCACCGTCTGGGTGGATTGCGTGCGAATCCGGCTCCTCACGCCTGGAGCGCCTGACGCACTTGCGCTGGGTCAGACGTGTGGATCTACTGGCGGCGTACGAGCCGGGTTAGCGGGCGCACTATCCTCTGCTTCCTCCTCGCCTTCGATCGCGATCCGATCGCCGTCATAGAATTGCTCGGTCCAATCCCCCCATTGCTCAAAAGGATTGAAGAGAGGCTCGTCTTTCAGTTGCGGCTGCCAGGGTCGATGCTTCTCCATAAATCCTCCTACGTGCCTGTCAAGCGATATTCACCGAAGTCGGGTGTTGATCTGAGTATGGGCGTCGACTATTTATCAGACAAACGAGGAATATTGGTGCGACCCATCGGATTCGTCTATCTGTAGGTCTTGAGCCGGTTGAATAGACGGGGCGTAGGTGGGGGCTGTTCGAGGGACTGCTCCGTTTGCGCAGCCGCTTTGCTACTCAGAGAGTCTCGGCAAGCGCACCACGGCCACCGCCCATGAACCGATGTGGCTGAGCTGTTACGGCGCCGTGATCACACCGTGGCCGGATGGCGATGCAGCGTGATTTCGCCGGAACATACAAGCCGAGACGTCGGGAGAGGCATGGGAGCTCCGATGCGCAATGCCGCTACGCCGTGAATATCTGGCGTCCATGCTGGACAATCGCCGCCACTGCCGGATGCCTGATCTGGCGTTCCACTGAAATCGCAAAGAAGTGCGCTTGTACGCCCGTCGCCAGTCCCAATGAGGCAAACCCATATTGACGGCGGAACTGTTCCTGCAAGACGGCCGGTACGGGGGCGACGCCGTCCCCGGCACGAGCGAATTCGCGCAGGAGCGCGTAGTCCTCAAATTCTCCGACGACAATGGGACGCACGTTCTGCCTCTCGAGCCATTGATCCAGTGCTCGACGTATGGCTGTATCGTCTGACGGCAGCAGCACCGGTACACCATCGAGTGACTTAGGGAAGCCACGTCGGAGCGTCTTCGCGAGAGCCGGTTTCGCCATCCATGACTCCGCACAGGTGCCCAGATGGTGGTCATAGGCTTGCACGCGTAGGCTTGGCGTGATCGGTGAATCGGACAGTACGAGATCGATCTCGCGCACCGCGAGATCCGCGACCAGCCGGTCGAGCGTTCCTTCACGGCAGACGAGGCGTACGGGTTGCTTCAAGGCGAGCGCGGGCTTGAGCAGCCGATGGACGAATTCCTTCGGGACGATATCGTCGACTCCCACTACGACACGCAGCGGACGCCGCGTGGGGCGGCGCTCGAGTGCGTCCACCAGGTCGCGTCCAAGCCCGAAGATTTCGTCAGCATAGCCGAAGACGAGACGGCCTACCTCCGTTGGAACAAGTGTACGGCCGGCTTTCGTGAGCAATTTCTCTCCGAGCCGTGCTTCGAGGGTGCGCAACTGTGCACTGATCGTGGGCGCCGAAAGTGCCAATTCTTCGCAAGCTTGGGTCAGGCTTCCCGCTCGGACCACCGACCAGAAGTAGAGTAGGTGCTGATAGTTGAGCTTACGTACGATCGCCATCATGAGTTCGGTCCTGCCTAATAGTTTTTGAGAATAATTCTAATTGATCGAAGTGAGGATATGCTCTAAAAGATCCCAAGTCGACGTCATGTCTGAGTTACGACGAAAGGGCTCATCTTGAAGCAATGCTTTGGAAGATCGCTGGCGGCAATGCCTTCTGCCCCAAAACGGACGACTGCAATGCGTATGCGGTCTTCAGTGCCCGGCATTGATGCGGGGATCGCACCGATGAGGCGGACACCACGTCTTCGGGAAGTTGACCGGGTGCTCGATGATGCTACGAACGCACGCCCCGATCCGGGCGTGCCTCGAAGGCTCGGGGCTGCAGTAGCGCAGAAGCGGGTACTGTGCGCAACCGACCTGTCTTCGTGGTCGCAGCGCGCCGTCGGTCGCGCGGCACTCCTTGCGAATCGGCTGGATGCGCAGCTCCTACTGCTACACGTCATGGAGCCGGATCAGATCATCGACCAGTCGCTGCACGCGCGAGAGCAGATCGCGCAGCAGCTCAGATCGACCGGGCTGTCGGCCGCGCATGAGCCCTCGATCGAGCTGCGAGCCGGCGCCTATATTCAAACCATTGCAGCGGTCGCGAAGGAGACCCACGCGGATCTAATTGTTTTAGGCTCACAAAGACGCAAGCCCCTGGCACCGTTGATCGGGACGACCGCCGAGCGAATCACCGAGCTGTCCGGTCCTCCTGTGTTGATCGTCAATCTCGATCCGCAAGAACCGTATGGTGCAGTTCTGATGGCGGCAGAGCTGTCTGATGCATTCATTCGGGTCGTCCGGTTCGCCGCGCTCCTTAAGTTCTTGGACGCCGAGTCAGTATCCGTTGTCCATGGCTTTGAGTCACCCTACCGTGGTCCACTGTGCGCTGAGGGCTTCGACACAGGCGCGGCGACGCGCTATATGGAGGAATGGGAGAGAGCGGCCGGGGCGAGCTTGTTGCGGAAACTCGATGCCGCCGGAGTGGAGAGTTCCCGCTTTCGTCTTGTTTTTCGGCAGTCACGTCCGATCCGCGCCATCCAGAGGGTCGTCCGAAGCATCCAACCCGATCTCTTGATCGTAGGGACGAAGGAGCGCTCGATGCTCAGTCGCGTCATGCGAGGCAGCGTGGCCAACGATGTTCTGCGAAGAATCGAATGCGACATTCTGGTGGCGTCGCCTGGAATTTGAATCTGCCGGCGTACTGTACTGAGCTCGACCTGTGCCAGAAGTCTTTGCGCTCTCGTTTGTAGAGCCTGGAGCCTAGTCAGGCCACCGGCGTCTCGGACACATGAGGTGTGTACTGGATCGAACGCCAGTGCCAACAACCGTGCGACATGAAACCGAGCCGGCACGAGATTCTGATAGCGTGCGGAGTCTGGCCCGCTGAATGGTTATCGTGGCGTGGCCTCCGGCTGAGTACTGTAAGTCGCCGTCTGCGAATACTCGGCGGGCACGTCCCACATGCGCGTCGCGTACCACACGGCCCACGCGACGACGAAAAGGGACATTACCCAGACCCAAACTGGAATTGACGAGCGCGCCTCCGCCCGACGTGGATCGAACGGGTCGTCGGTGCTGAAAGCGTCCACGGTGAAGTGCACTCTGCCGCGACGGGTAGAATTCGGCTGCAAACCGGAAACAACGATGCCCGGCCCATTGTGCACCTGAAATGGAATCTCCTCGACGCCTTCGCGTCCGTTCTGGTCCTGGGCACGAATCGTGAGGCGGTGCGGCCCATCCTCGAGGCTGCCGGTATCGAGTGAAACGTCGGTGGGCAATTCCTGGTCGATGAGCGGCTGCGGATGGTCATCCAGATAGACACGAACGTGCGGCTTGTCCACGGCGGCACTTCCTTTCAGCGATCGTCACGCAAAATGCCGTACTTGGGGTGGCGTCGGTCGGTCTCGCCCGGATCAAACAACATCCGGAACATGGCCACGAAGCAGGCCACCGTAATCGCACCGGCCAAGGCGATGATGATCACGTTGCCCCAGAACGGGCCATTTAACTGGTGATGCATGACGAGTTTCCCTCAATTGCCCGTGGCGCGCTCCGCAGCCACCTGTTCGAGCGTTACCGATGCGCCATGGTTGCCCCAGGAACTACGCTCGTAATTGATGATATTCGCGATGTCGGCATCGCTGAGTGTGGTGCCGAACGGCGGCATTGGACTGGGGTAGACGATGCCGCCGACGTTGGTGCCTTGCAGTCCGTGCAGAACGACATGAATGTGCAGCGTCGGGTCGGCGTCGTTGACCGCCGCGTTGCCCTTGAGCGGGGGAAACGCTCCAGCCAGACCCTCGCCCGTGGCCTGATGGCAGGCGGCGCACGTGGCGGTGAACAGGGCCTGGCCCTTGGCCGCATTGTAACCTCCAGCACGGGGCGCTGCCGCGGACGCCGGCGCACCCGTGGGACCTGCGCCACGGATACTCGCGCTCGATTCGTCCGCGCCGCCAGGGAAGGGGGGCTGTTTCAGAGCCAGTAAATACGCTACCAGCGCTTGCGCGTCGTGTCTCGGCACGACCACGCCGTGCGTCGGTGCATAGACCTTCGGCAATGCGACCGGCGTCACCCCAGGCGGCGCGCTATCGACTACCTGAAACATCCACTCAAACGCCGGCATGATCGACTGCGGCACGACTGCGCGCGGGTTGTACAGATGGATGTACTGCCAGACCACACTCGGTTGGCGTTTGCCGACGTTGGTCAAATCCGGTCCCGTACGTTCAGAACCGAGCAGCTCCGGCGTCTGATACGCGAAGTCTCCTGGCGCTGATGGACGACCAAACACCTTGTCCTGATCCAGCGGGCGCACCTGCTGAGTGTGACAATAACTGCAACCGCTGGCCACGTACACGGCGCGGCCTTGCGCTTGCAAGACCGTCAGCGGGTTGACTCCGGGGCCGGGCGGAGTGTTCGATAACTTGATGCCGGGCAGCACGCCCATCAGCACCGCAAGCACCATGTATACAAGCGTCGAGCCACCCGCGATCAGAATCAACTTGTTCACGCTCCGGCTCCTTCCGTGGAGCTGGAGTCCTCCAGCGACGCTTTGGCGCCAACGCCATAGCTCATGCACCAGACGTTCCAGGCAAATACGACGTGGCTCAGCCACATCAGCGAGCCGCCGACGCCGCGCCAGATCCAGTACGACTGCATATCCGCAACCGACTGAATGAAGGGCACGCCGTGAATCCAGTCCAGTCCCTGAATCGTGCCGCCGACGGACAGCGAGATGACGTAGATGAAGCTCCCTACTAACGCCATCCAGAAGTGCAGCGTCAGACCGAGGGAGTTCGGCTGCTTGCCGGTTGCCAGGGGTAACAGGGCATATACGCCGCCCCAGATCGCGAACGTGACGAAGCCGTACATGGTCAAATGCGAATGTCCGACCGTGAAGTTGGTGAAGTGCCACACCTGCTGCAGCGATCGGAACGCCTCGAAGGTGCCTTGAGTGGAGCCGACGAGATAGCCGATCACGCCGACAAAGATAAACATCAGCGGAACGGACTGCGCCATCCCGTGCATGCGTCCGTGCATTGTCAGCAGGAAGTTGGCGCTGCCACCCCAGACGGGCACCAGCATCGCGACGCTGAACACGATGGCGGTGGTCTGCAGAAACCATGGCAGCGGGCTGAATAGAAAATGATGCGCGCCGATGATCGGGTAGAACACGAGATTGGTCCAGAAGGCGAAGACGCCGAGCGAGTAGGAATAGATCGGCCGGCTGAGTACCTTGGGCAGTGCGTAGTAGAAGACCCCCAACGCCAACGGTGTAAACCACATGCCCACCGCGTTGTGCATGTAGAAGCCGGACACCGATACCTGGCCCAGGCCGTACTGATACCACGGCAGGATCGCCACGACCGCGATGATGCACGTCCACAGCACGCCCCCGATGGTGTACCAATTGGACAGATAGACGTCTTCGGTGCTGCGTCTTGCGACGGTGCCGATGAGATTCCAGGCAGTGACGATGAGCGCGGCGAGGAAGATCAACCGGATCGGCCACGGCCACTCGCGATATTCCAGATTCCCGTCGTTGAATCCCAGATCGAGGGCGATGGTGCCCGCCACCGCGGCCAAGTTGAACAGCACGAGCCCAATCCAGGCCAGCTTTGCACTGTACAAGGGCGCACGGGAGCTGCGCGCGGCGACGTAGTAGGCGAGCCCGACCAGTGCCACGCTGGCCCAGCCGTAGAATGTGTCGTTGGTGTGGATCGGACGGAGCCGCCCGAACGTCAAATAGGCACCAGGCCAAAAATCCGGCGCACCGAACTTGTAGGCCATGAGCACGCCCACCGCGGTGGCAAACAGCAGCCAGAATGTCGCCGTAACCGTGTATGCACACAACACGGATGCCAGCGTCCGATCGTCGCTGTTGATGAGTGCGGACTGCTGTGCCGTCACATCCGTCCGCATGGCTGAAAGCTCCTGTCAGCGCCGGATGGCGAGCGCTGCACCGGCGGATCAGTTCGGCGCGCACGGACTAGCCAGTCCCGAAGGTAATCCCATCGAAGACACATGGGAGAATCGGCAGCGGTAGGGGATCGGGCGTGAAACCCGTCAATCGAACGCCATTACAAGCGCCGCGACAGCGCAAAAGACTCCTAGGCCGATCGCCAAGATCCAGAGCGGATTCTTGTTGTGATCCAGATCCGTCGCCGCTGCGTCATCGTTCGCGGTGGTACCTGCACGGTTTTGCTGCCGGACGGTTTCCGCCGCCGGACTCGCAAGGTTCTTGAGCAAGCCAACGGAGCGTTGGGGGGCAGGGTTAGGTGAGTTCATCAGGCACCTCGAAACAGTAGTGTGGCTTTAGCGTCGGTGGGGAGCGTAGGAGGCAGGTCAACAGGAGACAAGCGATGAATATCGGCCTTCAGCATCGGAATCTTCGATATGACATTTGAGCGCTGGTCGAACGCTGGACACCAGCGGTTCAGAACTCGTCTCGCTCAACGTGGCTGCCTGGACGATGACGGCGAGAGACTGGGTTTACGTGCAAATGCGCCACGGGCACCGATGTTCATATTGGTAAAGTCGATGGCGCGCGCGAATATTGTTCGCTTGTTGGCTATGTAGAGAGTCTTTACCCTTCCTGCGAGGTTACTGCACCACGTTTTCACAGCTTGCGTCGGGTCTCAACTCAACAGGAGTCATGCACCATGCTGAAAGACATCTTCCCGCAGACGACGCCAGAGATCGCCGCCAGACGCAGGCAGCTTGCGCCTGATATTCACGATGCGTTCACGAGCTTCAGCGAGCGCGTCTTCGCCGAGGGTGCGCTGCCGGTCAAGATCAAGCAGCTGATCGCCGTCGCCGCCGCACACGTCACTCAATGTCCATACTGCATTCGTGGACATACCAAGGCGGCGTTACGGCACGGGGCAACGGCGGAAGAAATCATGGAGGCCATCTGGGTCGCGGCAGAGATGCGCGCGGGTGGCGCCTACGCGCATTCAGCCCTTGCTCTGGATACGATTGACCAGGTGGCGAAGTGACAGGGAGGTTGATGTCCATGACCGACGGTCGCCTCCATCGGAGAAGGTTCGTTATTCTTCGGCTCAAGCGCACGTATGATTCTGTTACCTGCGCAGATGCCAGGCCAATCCTGGTGGAGCGACTCTGGCCCCGAGGCATGCGGAAGTCGGCCCTCAAGGCGACGGCGTGGCTGAGGGAGGTCGCGCCCGGCCGATGGCGGCCGGCAAGGCGCGGTGACGCTGCGTTACAGCGCTCATGACGTTGTGCACAGCGGTGCCGTCGTGCTCCAGGACTATCTTGCCGACCAACAGCTTCGGTGGGCGCTTCGCGGACCGCGGCTCGTGCCAGCGCCCACTGCTTCGGCAGCCACACGCACAAGTCCGGCGACCAACACCGCGCAGCGCACCTCGCCGACCTACTTCACTCTCGCCGGACCCTTTTTTTCGACGCCGAGCATGATTACACGATTCCGCGCACAAGCCGACGGCGCCGCGGCTAACGCTGCGGCAAGCGGAGGGCGGCCGGCAGGGCCACGCAGGTGTGTTTTCCGCCGACACGTCAGCGGATCGCCGCCCACGAACTCAGCGTTTCAATTGGTGCGGCCTGCGAGCCCCCACTCTAGGAGTATTTATAAAGAATCCGGTGAGCGGGTTCCGGTCGTCCTTGCGCTCGTGCTTGTCGCTGTATTAGGGGCGATGACCAGTGCGCGCGCTGCCCAGTCGTCCGCGGCCGGCACGGCTGACCCGCAGACAGCCTCTGACGGCAACAACACTGACGAGACGGTTTTGGCGGAGATTGTCGTCACTGCCACGCGTATTCCCCAGTCGAGCTTTGATCTTCCGGTGTCCGTGAACAGTGTGAGCCAGCGACGGATCCAGGAGGGCCAGTTGCAGGTCAACCTGTCGGAGTCGTTCGGCGAGGTCCCTGGCGTTTCGATCCAGAGTCGCCAGAACTACGCCCAGGATCTACAGCTCTCGGTGCGGGGCTTTGGTGCGCGCTCCAGCTTCGGCGTGCGCGGCGTGCGCCTCTACTCGGACGGTATTCCCGGCACAATGCCGGACGGTCAGGGGCAGTTCTCGCAGTTTGATTTGGGTTCGGCCGATCACATCGAGGTGCTGCGCGGTCCCTTCTCGGCGCTCTACGGCAACTCCTCCGGCGGCGTGATTGCCATCTTCACTCAAGATGGTAAGCCTGTTTTCGAGGGCCTAAGTATTGCCCAGTACGGCACATTCAACACACAGCGCTACGCGTTAAAGGGTAGCGGTGATGCCGGCGTCGTGAACTACGTCGTGGATGCCGCGCATTTCCAGACCGACGGTTACCGCGATCATAGCAAGGCCGAGCGTAACATCTTCAACTCCAAAGTCCGCTTCACGCTCGATGATCTGTCCAAGCTCACTCTGGTAGCGAACGCCATTGAAACTCCGTTCGTGCAGGACCCTTTGGGGCTTACGCGCGCGCAGCTTGCCGCGGATCCCCGCCAAGCAGGTACTAACGCTATTGCCTACAACACACGAAAATCGCTGAGCCAGGAGCAGGCGGGAGCAACGTATGAGCGGCAGCTTGCGCCAACCGATGACCTTTCATTAGCGGTGTACGCCGGCCATCGCGATACGACTCAGTTCCAGGCCATTCCCAAGAGCAGCGAGGCGCTGCCCAGGCATCCGGGCGGCGTCATCGACCTCGGTCGTACGTACTCTGGCGCCGACCTGCATGTCACCGATCATCGCAGCATTTCCGGCACGCCGCTGCAGATCACGGCCGGTGTGAGCTATGACAACCTTGACGAAGCAAGGCGCGGATTCCTCAATTTCGTCGGCGATGAAGTGGGTGTCCAAGGCGCGCTGCGGCGTCACGAGACCAATCACGTCTACGACCTCGATGAGTACCTGCAGGCGCAGTGGGACCCAAGCGAGCGCTGGCGCCTCTTGGCGGGGGTGCGCAACAGCATCGTGGACGTAAGCTCGATCAATCATTTGGCGCCAGTCGGCGTCGCAGTCGAAAGCGGGGTGCGCTACAGGGCGACCAACTCGGTCGCGGGGTTGACGTATCGTGCAACCGATACGCTCAATTTCTATGCCTCGTACGGCAAGGGGTTCGAGACGCCCACGCTAAGTGACCTCGCCTACCGCTCCACCGACGGCAGCTTGCCGGGCCTTAACCTCGCCTTGAAGCCCGCCCGCAGCGACAACTACGAAATCGGCACGAAGGCTGAGGGCAGCCACTGGCGTGGAACTCTGGCCCTGTTCTACATCCAAACCCACGATGAGCTTGCGGTGCAGTCGAACGCCGCCGGCCGCTCGGTGTTTCAGAATATTGACGAGACCCAGCGCCGCGGCCTGGAACTCGGGCTCGACGCCTGGTGGAAGGGCGGCTTTACGGGTCGTATCGCCTACACCTATATCAAGGCAGAAGTGGTCTCGGCCTACGAAACCTGTGTAACGCTACCTTGCCACCCGACGTTAGTGCCCAAGGGCAACCGTCTGCCTGCGGTCCCTGCGAACTCGCTGTACGCCGCGCTGACCTGGCGGTACGCGCCGGTCGGCTTCTCAATCACGGCTGAGACCTTGGGCCGCGCCCAGATCTTCGTTGACGACCGCAACAGTGACGCCGCGCCGGGCTATTGGGTCGAGAATCTGCGGGCGGGTTTCGAGCAGGATCGAGGCGTCTGGCATTTCTCGGAGTACGCAAGCGTGAACGACTTGACCAACCGACGCTACGTAGGCTCGGTGATCGTCAATGAGACGAACTCGCGCTTCTTTGAGCCCGCTCCGGGCCGCACCGCGTTGTTGATGTTCTCGGCTGCATATCGCGATCGGGCAGCGGCTCCGTAGGCGCCGCTTGGTCGGTCGGTCAAGCTATCACGCGGGCGGTACCCGATTGAAGAGGCGGAATCCGATTCATAGACGCCGTCTACGTCTTTGATGAAGCGACACTGCGTCGCGCCGACGGCGCTCGTGAGAAACGCCGCCGTGAGATCACAGCCCCACGTCCCAAGAGATGCAGTCCTTTCGTTTCATCGAATGGGACAGAGCTTGCGGGCGACCGGATGTCACGACGCTCGAGCAGCCGCGCCTCTCGCGCGGCGTGCCAAGCGGATGCGCATTGGCTTCAAATCGAAGTAGGACGCTAAGGAGAGAAGGCCGGAGCAACGCGCCGAAGGCGGGTATGCGATCGACCGCGAATCCGGAAGTCGCACCGGGCTGAAACTCGCGCGGAGCAGCAGGCGTAGTTTAGGCGCGGGCAAGGCTCGCTGGCCAAGGACGGATGACTTCAAGAAAGTGGCCACTACGCACGCGACCGACACCTAGCGTCACATCGCACGACATCCTTTCCACTTGAGTCATCTATTACCGGAAATGTGGACAGCTTTGAGCGCACATGAATTTGCTTCCAACATTGATATCGCTAACTGCGATATCAAACATCATTATTCTTCGCTTGTCTGATATCAGGTTGAAACCTACTCTCCCTCTTGCGGCTCGTGAACTTGTATTTCGAAGAGCCGCCAGGCGATCGCCGACGCTCATCGATATCCGCTAAGCGCCGACGACTTGCAGGGTTTAGGGCTTTCATTGGAGTCAAATCATGCTATCACCTCCCATGCCGCGGCGGCTGCAAACGACGATGCGAGACGGGCGCATCTGGACAAAATTCGTGAATCCGCTTTGGCTGGGGCGACATCGCATATTCCACGGCGACGACGTGGATGTGAAACAACGCCTGCAGTGCTGGCTAAGTCTCAAACAGCCGCTGGACTACTCTGGAGTGCGTCGCGCGTTGCAGCAGTGGGCGCCGTACGCGGGCCTTGTCTACTTTAATCGACTGCTGCAACGCCTCGTCGATGAACGAAGCGTGGCGTCGTGAGCGGGGGCACGCATGGTTTCCGTCAAACGCGTCTATGAGCCTTCGGCACCTGGCGATGGCGTTCGCTTCCT
>Ga0209805_1002054_pt1 | contig 11845 bp, 4 predicted proteins | sample GraSoiAngelo_148_FD_185905 | JGI IMG/M metagenome (GOLD analysis project Ga0209805, IMG submission 185905) | Grasslands soil microbial communities from the Angelo Coastal Reserve, California, USA - 14_1009_09_20cm (SPAdes) (version 2) | ecosystem: Environmental > Terrestrial > Soil > Grasslands ... | reverse complement strand
GATGGAACCGGAGCGCGTTTCCTATCTCATACCTGATGAGACTGGGGGCTAGGAGATCTATCCTATTCTCGAAGTAGTCTTCTCTCACGTTGAGAGCCTTCTTTCTGAGCGGCTCTGCAACAAACCATTTTACCGCTACCGACGCGTCGAGGATGAATAGCGGCGTTCTCTCCAATATCGAATGACCTCCGTTCCCTTCCAGCTCCGCGAGTATCGCCGCGCCAGGGTCTCAGCTATTCTGTCCTGAGCCTTCAGCGCTCCACGAATCTTCTCCCGATCCCTCCCTCTCCGTCGCTCAGAGGAGATCTTGCTCTCTATTGCTTCTCGCACTATCTCCGACCAGTTCAACTCGGGAAGATTGCTCATTCTAGTCTTCAGATCGTCAGGTATTCTGACGTTGACGATAGCCATGAGTCGTCGTATTTACATGTATACACAGCCATAAAAGCCATTCGACTCGCTGTCAGACAGGACCCAAAAGCGAGAGTCAAAAGCAACTGGTTCCCTGTAGCAGTTTCTCGTCGCCCTGAGGAAGCTCTGATTTGTCTTCTAGAACCTCTGACTTGCCTGCGGCTCTAACGCTCTTGTCGACTAGTCGCGTCTTGAAATCGAATTGGAAACGATTTTGATTCGCCAGGATTTCGTAGTCGCTTATATGTACGGGTAAAACCGGGATTCAAATCCTTGTTGCTCGGCTGCGGTCTTTGAAGGCTTTATCAGACTAGTCCAGAAATTCTGCCAACTCAGCGCGGGGGTTGCCAAGCCAGGTCAAAGGCGCGAGAACTCAACCCTGCCAAGAATGGTTGAGGAGCGCGAAGCTCAGGACCTCGTCCCGTAGGGGTTCGTGGGTTCAAATCCCACCCCCCGCACCATTTTACTGGTACACATGAATAACCGAGGACACGCCATTTCACCGAATAGATTCCATGAGTTTAGCTAGGGCCGTAGATAGTGGGAAGGTGAGCCAATAGTCTCCTTTTCATAAGTGGTTGTCGTGTCGCATTGCAAGATTTGCGGAGCGTATATTGGGCGACTACCATTCGCATTGATCAGACCTGACAGGAACTCACACGTTAAGAACACACATCCAGACTTTGTCATGTGGACTCATCGTTACGTGAGGACCGTATGGTTTTGGGGGTTTATCACAATTGGAATCATAGCTGCCGTAAACTTGGTCTGGCTAGAGTATGGGCCGGCTCCGTACAGTTTGCAACCTTATCCAGCCTTCATCATTGTAGCGTATGGTCTCATAATATTGCGCGATTTCTCGCGAAGAGTTGAGCCGTTCGCGAGAGAATGGAGAAAGGCTCATTCGAAGGAGCCTTCCGGCAAAACATGTGTTAGTCGTGACACCTTAGGTCCTTGACGAATCCAGTCTGCGCTATACAGCCATGTCAAACACTTGGGAATTCGCTCATATGTATCGGTAAACTGGAGTCCAAATCCCACCTTGCGCATCAAGGGCTCGTCCATTTTACAATCAGCCTCCGATCCATGAGTAACAATTCCATCTCCCTCCACTAGGAACAGCGCAGTGAACGGGACTTCATAATAGCCCCCTTGGTTAACCTGATAAGGCGTTTTGAATGAAATCTGCTTCTTCCCTGAATATACAATGACCGAACAACTCGCACATGATCCTGAACGGGATCCACAAATCCTCGCAATTACAAGAGAACTCTGTCAACAACTGAATATTACAAATCATGATCCAATCTTTGTCTCTTGGCAAGTATATGCATATGAAAACCGTCGGAACCCAAGGAATCGCAAAGAATTCCCACCTGATGATTGTTTACTGGAAAAATATTCTGTAACACTACCAGGTTCGATGAGAGAGAGACTAGAACCAGATGAATGGAAACCAATCATAGCATCTTCTTTGATTTTCTCAAAGAAAATGCGACGGCGAACCTTTAACGGATTCTTGCTTCCTGCTATCCTATTCGTTGCATTGGCTATCTTGGTGGCTGTGGAATTTCCAGTATTGTTTCCTCAACCATACAGTTCGACTCGCTCAGGTACCGCATTCACTGTTCCTATAGGCTCAATTTTTGGAAATGCATTGGCGCTAATTTTGGCTGGACCGGGAACAATCTTGACTGGGACGATATTGGCTAGAAAGACTAGGCTCTTAGCCGACAGGAAAGCAACGGATCTAGTGGGAACAGCCGTCTTCGTTCAAACTCTCAAGAAGATTGCTGAATTGAGGACTCCGAAACAGTTCACACGAGGAGGAGGCATTTCGAGGCCTTTCCCTCTCCTTCCAAGTATCAATTCGAGAATTTCAATTCTTGAAAGACACAGCTCATCGACACACTAAGTAGTACGCAAAAGCCATCAACCGTTTGGGCAGTTTTGCTTATATTTACTAGTAAACTGGGGTCTAAAATCCCACTTCTCGCCGAAACTACTGACACTTACAGGGGCCGCGACGACTGAGATTCCTCTGTACTATCCCGATACGAATCTAAGCTAGGTCCGCAGGAGACAGCGGGCTTTTTTCATGTCGTTTCTCCGTGGTAATTGCTACGATCAGAGGGGCAGACCGGTTGAAGCCCTTGATGGCCATCCAGAGGCCTAGTGATAGCTCCCAAAAGAAGATCGGGGCCACCGCTATCCCTTGAAATATGGTGATGCTAATGCCGAACAACATTAGAATGACTGAAGAGATTTGCAGTGGGGCACCTATGAGTCCTGCCGCTGGAAGTACTCGGGGAACCAACCGAGACCGGTACATTAGGGTCCCCAACAGCAGGGCATTCAGAGCCGGCATCAGACTGGGACCGATCGTGAACGTCCAATTACGTACCGCGACAAGCGCCTGCCCGACTGTGACCAGAGTAGCTGCATTAGCTCCGGCCGCGCTAGTTTGCCGCAGAGTCACGACCGCAAGAATACACACAACGCCGATGACGATGGTTGCGGCTTCAAACATGCGTGTGATGACGAAGCCGAGAGCGAAGCTCTCGTTCTGGCGCTTGACAACCCAGAACAGCGCCACGGCAGTGCCGACAGCGGCGAGAGCGTTTACTAGATCGAGAGATGCGCCGAAGATTACCTGAGCGTCGGCTCCGGCGCTTACAATGTAGTTTGCGTTGTTCAACACAGGGGCTTGCAGGAAGACCGCGGGGATAGAGGCGATGAATGTGATCAGGTATAAGATGCCGGCGACTAACGCCGTCTTCCTCGTCGGGTCAATTGGACCTAATGTGCTCGTAGCTTGAGCGGTCCTAAATGCCGGTAGCTTCACTTGTGTTTCCCTCGCTCATTCTTCTTGTCATGCTCATGATCACCATCAGGAAGCCGCCAGCTAGACTACCGACCGGGCGGCCCCAAAGCAGGAAGCTCTGCTCCTTGCTGAATGACTCTTGGAGAACGATTTTTGTCTAGGCGCCAGGGTGGAGGCTGGCGATGAACACTGCCCCCGTGTCGACCAGTGTGACGAGTCCGGAGTTTGCGGCTGACTCTATTCCGTTGGAAGATGTCAGGCTATGTCCGTTTACAGTCGTGGCGAAGGGTACGGTTCCGTCCCCTGGGAACGAGGTCATTGTTGGCACGCATGCACCGCTAGAGATTCCCTGAGCAGTGCAGAAGACGAAGAAGCCGTGATAGTTGAGGTTGAAGTCGCCATGGCTCGCTTTCTGGGGTTGCGTTTCGGCTGTCACATGGTCGTGGAAGAAGGGCACAGGGCCGCCCTGGGGGTGGCTGGTCTGTGGTGCTAGCACGTAGAAGTTGACATCCGACGGGCTGTGTGGCTGTGGGTTGAGGTCGATAAACGTCATTTTGAACTGATGCCCTTCCACCCAGACCAACTCGAAGCAGGGCGTTGTAGCCCCGGACAAATTGCAATTCGAAACGCTTGCGGTCTGGGTAATGGGAGCGGCCGCCTGGGCATGGGGAGTGGCCGCCATGACGAGCATCAAGGCTGCGACGGTTATTATGGCGATACGGATACGAGTAGTATTTTGTGAATGGGTCATTTGAATTCTAGTCGCAAAGTCAGATCGGTTAATATTTAATCGTGCCGGTATCATGGGATTAACGAAACATCTCGATGATATGAGAAACGACCCCGCCAGCTCGGGACCTCTTGGGGAGGCTCCCCTGAGTATTCCTCGAGGTCATGAGTGTTCATGTGTACTAGTAAACCGGGGTTCGAATCCCGCCCCCCGCACCAAGCGACCGGAATTAAATGATCGTGTGCGATAGCTTGCCTCAAGTGCTTCGGCACTGCTGTCTTTTTGACGATGCCTCTAGAGACTTAGTCATTTAGAGCAGCAAGCTAATTTCTTGCAAAGGTCGTTCGTATTCCTACACTCTCTTTCTATAAAGCGGAAAATAATTTTGTCTCACGTGATCGCCCTGGTGCTCATCATTCTGGCATCGACCCCAAGGGTCTCCGACAGCATCATGAATGACGAACAACGTGCGACCCGACTGGGCCCTGATTCGCGCTCGTTCGAGATCGAGGAAGCGCCGATTAATTGCCTGATTCGCTTCTCTTCTCGCTATAAGGTTCTATCCGCGGGAGCATTTTTGTATCCAGGGACTACCTTCAACACAGGTGTATTTTAGTAAGCGGAACCTTCCGGACTCCCTGCTAGTAGTCTGAGAATTTGGTTCTGAGGATCCGACGTTCTAGAAACCCCCTGAGAGAGGACTGGAGGTTCCCAAAGAATCATGTTATCGGAGGGGTCGTCATTCTTCTCGCATTTTTATCAATCTTCTCATCGGGACAGATACCTCTCGTCCGCGCAACCACCGCTCCAACAGGTTCCTATTTCGACCATGTCGTCGTAATCATAATGGAGAACGAGGGAATCGATAATATCTGCGGGTCACATCCGCCTCCTTGCAATGGCGCGAACAACCCATACATGTCCGGCCTTGCGAACAACTATACTCTTGGACTGCAGTACACCTCTATTTCTTGTAGTGGATGTCCCACGAGCCAGCCTAACTATGTCGCCCTGCTCAGCGGGTCCAATCAGGGCTGCAGTTCCGGAGCCTGTCCTTCTCCCATAACCGCTTCCAATCTCGTAGACCGCTTTGAATCGGCCGGCCTAACATGGAAAGGCTACTTCGAAAACCAGATCATCAGCGGGCAGCCTTTCCAAGGATGCGACTCTAACTCTAACTCTGAGCCGTACAATCCTCTACACAACCCGTTCATCGTTTTTCAAGACATAACGACCAACACCGCCCGCTGCAACAATCTTGTTGATGCAAACCCGAGCAGTTGCGCCGTTACGGACTGCACGCTAGTAAATGACCTCAACTCTGCCTCTGCCCCCAATTTCATGTGGCTCACACCAAACGACTGCGACAACATGCACGCGGCAAGTGTTTGCACAAACGGCTGCACAAGCAACAACGGCCAGAGCGCAACATGCATGCAGGACGGAGACAAATATCTCAAGAGCCTCGTCCCAAACATTCTAAAGAGCAACACTTTCACAACAACCCGCTCGGCTCTCTTCATCACTTTTGACGAAGGACTGAGCTATTGCCCTCTAAACGGGAGCAGTGAAGACTGTATCTACGCTGCATGGGCCGGCCCGCAGGCCAAAAACGGATTCCATTCCAGTAATCTGTACAACCACTACTCGTTTACGAAGACAATAGAGGTTAACTGGAATCTTCCCAGCCTAGCATCAGGCGATGGTAGTGCGAATGCGATGACAGAGTTCTTCAATACTCAACCAGACTTCACGGTCGCCGCGAACCCGTCGAGTGTGACGTTCAACTCCGGAGGATCAGGCTCCTTCACTACTACGGTGTCTCCCGTGAACAGTTTCACGGGTACCGTGACCCTCACAACCTCCACATCACCCTCCACCGGACTCGGCGTAGGGTGTAATCCGACAACTATCTCCGGCGGATCCGGCTCATCAACCTGTACTCTGAACAGTTCAACTCCTGGAAGCTACACGGTGACAGTAACCGGGACAAGCGGGTCTCTGAGCCACTCTGCCACCGTCTCTGTCACAGTAACACAGCCCTCTACACCTGACTTTAGCATGTCTGCAAACCCTACATCCTTGACCATAACTCAAGGATCCTCTGGGACCTCCACGATCAGCCTCGCCAGCCTGAACAGTTTCTCAGGCACGATCAGTCTATCAGCCCAGGTCTCTCCGACAGGTCCGTCGGCCAGTCTCAACCCACCGACAGTGACTCTCGCTTCCAACGGAGTGGGAAGCTCCACCTTGAACGTCACTACTGGTGGAGCCCTTATCGGCTCTTACAGTGTTAACGTCACTGGAACAAGCGGTTCTCTATCCCACTCTGTAAAAGTAAACGTTTCAGTGAACCCACCAGCGGACTTTACAATCTCCGCGAGTCCAAACTCCTTGACTTTAGGCCAAGGATCCTCTAGTACAATGACTCCCGTCACGGTTACGACGAGCGGTGACAGAACATGGTTTGAGTCTTCTTATCTTTCCGCTTCCTTCTATGCTCAGGGCCTCATCTGGCTGTTCTTTGAAGACTCGTCCAAGACATGTGAAGGCGTGCCAGGCTGTCTCCTCTACACCACATCCTCCACAGGATCCAGCTGGACAACTCCGACAAACGTAGGGGTTCACGTCACCGACAGCGATTTCAGCGTCTACACCGATGGAACAAACGTCTACTATGTTCGCTACGACGAGGTCACCTTCGAATCGACATGTGGCAAGAACATCTTCTTCCGAACGGGGACCCTTGCGGGTTCATCGGGAACCGTGAACTGGCAGGCCGAACAAGTCGCGCTGAAGGGGCTGTCGACTAACACTTATCCAAATGATGAGATAATCGTTGATAGCACCGGCCAAGCTTGGATCGCATTCCTTAGCGATAGTCACAGTGCCTGTGGTGGTAACGGGACCGACCTGCCCCAGATAATCCACTCTTCAGGTACAAACTATGCATCCTGGACGACTCCGCTTACTCTATCAACCGCTCACTCGAGCAACTGGCACATCGCACTAGTATCCTTGGGTAGCGGCGAGATCTACGCCTCTTACTGGCTAAGAGGTTCTGACCTTCACGGTAGACTGTATAATGGTACCAGCTGGACCCCGAACCTGAATCTCCCGGACGAGCAGATTTCTTCCACTACCACACAGAACGATGTCAATGCTTGGCTGTTCAATTCTGGTATGAACGTCTATGCTATCTACTTCGACAACACCCCAGAGACATTCAACTTCGCGTCACGCTCGTCAACTGGAACTTGGACTAGCAATACGATTGGAGTCGGCGAATCCAGAACAGGCACGACATTCTCATCATCCTACTACTCGTTTCCAGACGCTGCAAGCTATGACCCGACCCATAACCAATTCTATCTCTTCTGGATGAACGCGACACTACAGAGAATCGACGAGTGGAAAGGAGCAGGCAGCAGCTGGACCAAGACAACAAAGATAGTCAGCATTGCTCCAGCTCCCTATCCTGACAGTATTACAAGCTTCATCACGTCCTCTCCCACGAATAGCTTCCAAGCGACGGGCGGAATCTTCTACATCACGGGCTCGTCCGCTCCGTTCACCTACAACTTTGTAGCCCTGCCCCTCTCAGGCAGTTCAACGGGCACGTTCACCGTGACGGTCACAAGCCAGAACGGTTTCACCGGCACCGTCAACCTCTCAACATCATTCAGCCCTTCGACCGGGCTCACGGTGAACTGCAGCCCAACCATCATCAATGGCGGTTCCGGAACGTCAACATGTACCGTGACGGGCTCCACGGCCGGAAGCTACAACGTGACAGTGACCGGGACAAGCGGTTCTCTCTCGCATTCCACAAGCGTCTCTGTCTCGGTCCAATCATCGTCGCCCGACTTCACTATCTCATCAAGTCCGACAAGCGTGGCAGTCAACGCGGGCGTTAGTGGCACTTCTTCCGTGACGGTCGCTCCTCTGAACGGTTTCACGGGAACAGTCACCCTGGTCGTTACGACGAACTCCACTAGCCTTTCATGCACGCTGTCATCTAGTACCATTACGGGTGGTTCCGGTTCAGCGACTCTGTCCTGCACGGACTCAACCGCGGCCAACTACATGGCGACTGTGACTGGTACAAGCGGCTCTCTATCGCACTCCTCCTCAGTAACTTATCACGTCCAAGACTTTACTGTGACAGCAAGTCCCACGACAGTCTCGACCGCAGTCAACACTGCGGGAACCGCGACAGTGTCGGTTACTCCAGTCAACGGTTTCACCGGCACTGTCACTCTAGCGGCTTCTGCCAACTCGACTAACCTTGCATGCACATTGACTCTGACCACTATTACTGGCGGCTCAGGCACCTCTAAGCTGTCATGCACTAGTGGTGCAGCCGCCAACTATCTCGTCACTGTTAGGGGTACGAGCGGTGCTATATCTCACTCGGCCAGCGTGATCTATCAAGTCACAAATGCTCCAGACTTCACGTTGACAGCCAGTCCAACTATTGTGACCGTGAACGCCAGTAACGCCGGAAATTCAACCATCACGGTTGCTCCTCTGAACGGCTTTAACGGTACCATCACGCTTGCGGTCACAACCAACTCGACGAAACTTTCATGCTCGTTCTCATCAGCAAGCATTTCTGGAGGCTCAGGCACATCGACCTTGTCTTGTCAAAGTTCTACGGTTGGAAACTATTTGGCCACAGTGACCGGCACCAGCGGTAGTCTCTCGCATAGTGCCACTGTAAAATACCAAGTACAGGATTTCACTGTAACTGCAAGTCCGAGCAGTGTCTCAACTAGCGTCGGCGTTTCTGGCACGTCAACGATAACTGTTGCCGCTCTTAATGGGTTCACCGGTGTAGTTGCCCTCGCAGTTACCACTAACTCAACCAGTCTCACGTGTAGTCTGTCCTCAAGCTCGATTGTAGGCGGCTCGGGCACCTCTGCCTTATCCTGCACCGGGTCTCTCCCAGGCAACTATCTCGCAACGGTCAGAGGCTCGAGTAGCGGCCTGTCTCACGCTGCAAATGTCACCTACAACGTCACAGTCCCCGTTCAAGACTTCGCAATATCTGCTAACCCGACGACCGTCACCGTCAACGCTGGTGTTGAAGGCAATTCGACCATTACCGTGACATCGGAAAACGGATTCATCGGAACGGTGACTCTTACAGTCACCACCAACTCTTCTAACATCGCTTGTACACTATCCCCAACGACTATTACAGGTGGTTCTGGGAGTAGTATCCTATCTTGCAGCGGACCGACCGCTGGCAACTACATGGCCAACGTTACTGGAACCAGTGGTACTCTCTCTCACAGTGCTACCATTACATACCATGTCCAAGACTTCGCCATTACAGCCAATCCCAGCAGCGTCTCAACCAGCGTCAGCGTTACTGGAAGTTCGACGATTTCTGTTGCTCCAATCAATGGATTCAGTGGCACTGTTAATCTTGTGGTGACAACTAACTCGACCAGTCTGTCATGCACCTTGGGCTCATCTGCCGTCTCCGGGAGCTCAGGTACGTCTATGCTTCGATGCACAGGAAGTGCTACTGGCAATTACTTTGTAAATGTGACGGGTACTAGCGGCACGTTATCTCATTCTACAGGCGTGACCTTTCATGTAACCGCCGCTCCCGACTTTGGCTTGACAACCAATCCGACAAGCGTCAGTACGACCACCGGCAGCCAAGGTCCCTCCACTGTAACCGTGACCTCCTTGAACGGTTTCACAGGAACCGTCAGCCTCGGAGTAACTACAACCTCGCCCAGCCTTTCTTGCGCATTATCCTCGACAACGATCTCTGGAGGGTCAGGCACGTCGAACCTGTCGTGCACCTCGAACGTGGCTGGCAGCTATGTTGCCAACGTGACCGGTACTAGTGGTAGTCTCTCTCACTCGGCAACAGTGACCTACCAAATTACGGCAACTCCTGACTTCAGTGTGTCCGCAAATCCAACCTCGTTGACCATCTCCCAGGGATCCTCGGGAACATCAAACATCACTTTGACCAGCCTCAATGGATTCTCCGGCACTGTAACCCTGTCAGCGTCCGTCTCTCCTTCGGGCCCATTCGCCAATCTCAACCCGGGAAGTGTGACGCTCGTCTCGAATGGTGCGGGAAGCTCAACCTTGAATGTAACGTCAGTCAGTGCCGCACCGGGCACGTACAAGGTCAACGTTACAGCGACCAGCGGCTCGCTCTCTCACAGCTTCCTCATCGCCGTAACGATTACTAGTACGAGCGTTAGCCCAACGTACGCTCTGGTAGTATCCTATGAGGGGTTCGTCTACAAGCTCTATCCAAACAATACCCTCATCCTCATCGGCCAGCCGGTTACTACCCCGTTGAGCGCAGTTGCTTGGAAGCCGGATGGGTCTTGCGCAATCATAGCCGGCAACGCCGCGGTCCTCATCAAATACGATGGAACAAAGCTAACTATCATACCAACGGGTCTGAGCACGACCATAAACTTCTTCTCCGTTGCATGGCGACCAGACGGATCCTACGCGTTGATAGGCGGCTCGGGAGGAGCACTCCTCAAGTACGACTGCACCACCGAGACACAAATTTCTAACTCCTTTGCCGTATCATACCGGGCGGTTAGCTGGAACCCCAGCGGGACCCAGGCTCTGCTCGTCAGCTATTTCGGCAAGATATACCAGTACCAGTCTTCGAGTGGCCAGGTGATCCAGCTCGCTTCACCCACAAGCCAGAACCTTGACGCGGTTGCTTGGAATCCAAACGGGTCCTATGCTCTGCTGGCAGGGTCAGGGGGTGCCATTCTCAGCTACAATGGGACATCGTTCCAGGTTCTGAATACCGCTGGAATCTATAGTTCATCATTGACGGTACGGTACATATCTTTCAACCCAACAGGGAGTATGGCATTGCTGGTTGGTGACTCAGGATTAGTACTGACATACAATGGATCCAGCTTGACGGCCCTGCCCGTGCTCACTAGTAATACTCTCTACTCTGTCAGCTGGTCAGCAGGCACGGCCTACATTGTCGGAGGAGGAGGAACAATGCTCACGTACTCAGGAGGTACACTGAAGAACGTCCCAACTGGAACGTTCTCAGGATTCCGTGGAATAGCCTGGAAACCTAACTAGGCCCGCGTAGACTGTCGAATGCTACGGGGCTGCCGCGATATTTTTCGCGAGCTTGTCGTAGATTCGCAGCCTTTCTAGAGCGATGTCAGCTCCGGTAACCTTGTGCTCACTGAAGAATTTCTCAACTTCAGATGCGCGGCCGACCCCGACAATCGAGAAGTATTCTCGCAAAATGATCGAGAACTGGGCTGTCCCAGAGTACATCTCTTCTAATTTTGCCATGTTCTTCTTGAACCATTGCCAGACCGCAGTCTTCGCATCTGGGTTGGCGGTAGCGTAGAGGATCACGTTACGGACGTCTTGCCTCTTTACCTTCCCGCTCAGCGCGAAGTCCAGTGTTTTTGCAATGAGTTCTGGATTTTTGAAGCTGGCTAGTCCTTCCAAGTATCTTAGTCGTTCTTCGTCCGTTGTGCTCTTTGCGTATCTGTTAATGAGGCCGTCGTAATCGTTTGAGGATCTAGCGTATCCCATAACAACTGATCGTTTCATGTCCGGCTCTACATTGGCTAGGTCATTGAGCTTAGAACCGGCCTTCATTGCATAGGCATCGTCTAGAAGGGCGAGGCGGGCGGCGATGATGCCCTTGAGGGTCGTGCTATTATCGTCCTTCTTGCTCTCGAAGATTCTGAGCCCAGCAATATGGAATTTGCGGGAAGTCTCGATTAGTCTTGAGGGTGCGATCAGGTATAGGAATGAGAGCTGGTCGGAGACTTCGACCACGGGAAGATACTCCTCCTCGTTCTGATACTTCTCGACTAGTTTGATGTATTCTTTGAAAG
>Ga0209805_1002052_pt1 | contig 11853 bp, 5 predicted proteins | sample GraSoiAngelo_148_FD_185905 | JGI IMG/M metagenome (GOLD analysis project Ga0209805, IMG submission 185905) | Grasslands soil microbial communities from the Angelo Coastal Reserve, California, USA - 14_1009_09_20cm (SPAdes) (version 2) | ecosystem: Environmental > Terrestrial > Soil > Grasslands ... | reverse complement strand
CTGGTCCCGATCGGAGAGCAGATGCGAGATGCGCATGCGCGCCTGCGGATCGACCACGATGAAGTCGGCCCAGAACCCCGCCTCTCTCGGCGCGCCGGCCTTGGCGCGCGCGACGCGGCCGATCGCCACCTCCGGTACGGCCGTGTTTGGCAGGTAGAGCGCCATCGAGACGCGCGCCCCGACCTGCGGAGGAGCGAGGGAGCGCACCGCGATCCCCAAGGCGCTCAGCTCCCGAGAGGTGGTCTGCACCGCGACCCCTTCCGACACGTAGCGCACCGGGAAGACGAAGTTCGTGGACGGCATCGGATCGATGACCTTCAAGCGGCATGCCGCGGATCGGGCCCGCTCTTCCGCCAGCTTACTGGAGCAACGCCAAGCTTCCCGAGGCCAGATCCCGGGCTGCCGGCCAGAAAACTGGCCATCTCACAATACGTTAGAAGCGAGCTCCGCAAGCGCGGAACGCTCACCCTTGGTGAGGGTGATGTGTCCCGCCAGGCGCTCGTGCTTGAACTTGTTGACCACGTGAACGAGGCCGTTGCTGGTCGAATCCACGTAGGGATTGTCGATCTGGTAGGGGTCGCCCGTGAGCACGATCTTGGTGTTGTCGCCCACCCTCGTGATGATGGTCTTCACCTCGTGTGGCGTGAGGTTCTGCGCCTCGTCGACCACGATGTACTGGTTGGGAATGCTGCGGCCGCGGATGTACGTGAGCGGTTCGATCGCGACCAGCCCGAGATCGATCAGCTCTTTGTAGCTGCGGCCGGCCTTCTTGTCGGCGCGCGAGAGGCCCATGAGGAACTCGACGTTGTCGTAGATCGGCTGCATCCACGGGTTCAGCTTCTCTTCGACGGTCCCGGGCAAGAAGCCGATGTCTTTTCCGAGCGGAAACACCGGCCGGCTGACCAGCATCTTCTGGTAGACCTGCTCCTCCATCGTCTTCTGCAGCCCGGCGGCGATCGCGAGCAGCGTTTTTCCCGTTCCGGCCTTGCCCACGATGGTGACCAGCTTGATCTCGTCGTTGAGCAGCAGGTCGAGCGCGAAGCTCTGCTCCTTGTTGCGCGGCCGCAGTCCCCAGGCCCCCTCCTTCAGCGACTTGAGGAGCGGGACGAACCGGCCTTTCTGCGCGCTGTACTTGCTCAGCGCGGTGTGGTTCGGGGCGTTGCGGTCCTTGAGCAGCGCGAACTCGTTCGGGTACACGCCGTTGACGCCATCGGGCGGTGCGAGCTCGCCGCGCGCGTAGAAGTCGTCGATGTCGCCCTTGCCGACCTCGAGTTCCCGCACCCCCATGTAGACCTCGGGGTTCTCGATCTTGTCGTTCTCGTAGTCCTCCGTCACCAGCCCGAGCGCGTCTGCGCGGATGCGCAGGTTGATGTCCTTCGTCACGAACACGCAGCGCAGATTCGGCTCGCGCTCTTTCACGTCCATGGCGAGGGCGAGGATGCGGTTGTCGGCGATGTGCTGGTTCATCAGCTCGCGGGGCAGCTCGCGCTCCGTGAACAGGACCCGCAACGTCCCGCCGCTCTCCAGCGGCACGCCCTCGGTCAGGCTGCCGTTCTCCTCCCGGAAAGCGTCCAGATCGCGCGACACCTGCCGCGCGTTGCGGCCGAGCTCGGAGAGATCGCGCTTGAACTTGTCGATCTCCTCGACGACGTAGATGGGGATGATGACGTTGTTGTCTTTGAACTGGAAGAGAGCGCGCGGGTCGTGGAGCAGGACGTTGGTGTCGAGGACGTAGTTCTTTCTCAACCTGGGCTCCCGGGAAGGACGGAGCGTAGATCGCCATGGACCCCGGGGGAAGCGGGATTTGCGGCGAAAACACGGTTTCGTCCAGCCTGTTTCGCGCGATAGAGCGCCTTGTCGGCGGCCTCGAGCAACTCCTCGCCGCTCTCCCCTCCGCCGGGCCAGGTGGAGATGCCGGCGCTGATCGTCACCCGCAGATTTCCCTGCTCGGTTCGATGGTGCGCCCCGCCCACCGACTTGCGGATGCGCTCGGCGATGGCGAGGGCTCCGCGCGCGTCCGTCTCGGGAAGGATGAGCGCCATCTCCTCGCCGCCGTACCGGGCGACGATGTCCGTCTCGCGCGCCTGCCTCGTCAGCAGATCCGCCACGGTGCGCAGCACGGCGTCGCCCGCCGGATGCCCGTAGCCGTCGTTCACCTGTTTGAAGTGATCGACGTCGATCAGGACCAGCGAGAGCGGCCGCTGGTAGCGCTCGGCCTCTCGCAGCCGGCCATGAAGCTGCGCATTGAAGGTCCTCCGGTTGAGCAGCCCGGTGAGCCCGTCGGTGGTGGCGAGCCGCTCGGCCTGCGCGTACAGACGCGTGCGCACCAGCGCCTCGGCCGCCTGCAGCGCCAGCATCGCCAGCTCTTTCTGCGCCGCTTCCGGAAGCGCGTCTGCACTGCGCGAGCCGCACACCAGCGTCCCGACCACGCTCTCGCCCGACTTGAGCGGAAAGATCTTCAGCGCCGCAAGACCGCGCACGACCGTCCCCGCGTCGAAGATCAGCACCCGATCCATCGCGCCGAGCGCGCGGCCAGGGAGCGGCGCGCCGAGCTTGACGACGTTGCTGACCAGGCCGGCATTCTCTCCGAAGGAGAGGTCGCGCAGCGGGGAGGCGGCCTCTCCGTCCACCGCCACCACCCGATGGCGGCGATCCTCGAACAGCGTGATCGCGCAGAGATCGAGCGCACCGCACATCTGCCGCGCCTGCGCGATGGCCGTCTGCGCCGCCTGCTGCGGCGTGGTGGTCTTGTTGAGCTCCTCCAGCGCCCGGAAGAAGCGTGCCTTCTCCTCCTTCTCCCGGCGGACGGCGCCGAGCAGCCGCTCCGCTTCCACCGCGCGCGTGACCTCGCTCGCGAGCGCCTCGAGGACGCGCTGCTCCTCCGCCGAGAACGCCGCCGCCCGGTCCGCGACCAGCGCACCGAGGAGCCCGCCTCCACGCTCTTCGAGAGGGACGCCGCAGAAGGCCGCGACCGGCGAGCGCTCCTCGTAGTACGTGATCTGCGCCCCGCCGTCGTCGAGCCGCACGGAGCGTTGCGCGCAGAGAACGGCGCCGAGCGCCCCTTCGCGCGACGAGAGCGGGCCGCGAAACAACCTCTCGCTCACCGAGGCGCACTCCCGCAGGCGCACGCTCTCCCCGTCTGGCGAGAGCAGGAACACGGCGACCGTGTGCGGCCGCAGCGCCGCTTCCGCCACGGCGAGCGCGCCGCGAAGGACCTCTTCCACCTCGGAGACACCGCCGAGCAGGTGGCGCTCCGCGGCGTCCGGACCCTCCGACGAGACGGCGACCAGCCGCAGCTCCCGGGCCCGCGCCTCGGCATCCGCGACGCGCTTGCGCACCGCAAGCCCCTCCGCTCGGCGCGCCGCCGCCAGCCGCGCGCCGAGCAGCGCGTGGTACAGCGCCGCGAAGAGCACGGCGAACGAGGCGTGCGCGGCCATCTGTGGCCAGGGGACCGTCAACGCGGCGTCGAGCGCGATCAGCGCCGCGAGCAAGGGAATGGCGCAGCGCAAGGGGAGGGCGAGCACGTACGCCGCCGCGAGCAGATACATGAGCGGCTGCAGCGGCTGCGCGAGCTGCGTCAGCGCCAGCACGGCGAGCGCGCAGACGAATCCCTCCTCGAGCGCGTACCAGGGCCTGCGCTGCTTCGAGAGCCCCCAGCGCGCCACCGCGCCCAGCACGGCTGCGGCCAGCAATGCCCAGGGTGCGGGATGCGCGCTCGAGAACGCACCGCAGAGCAGCAGGACGCACACGCCGCCGGCCGCGCTGGGGAGCGCCGCAAGGGCCGCCCAGCTCCGTGCTCTGCCCGTCCGCGGCGGCATCGGTCACTCGAACTTGAAGAGGACTTCGTCCTGTCGCACGAACCCGAGTTGCTCCCGCGCCGCCTTCTCCAGCGCCGCGTCCTGGAGCGGCGGCGACAGCTCGCGCACGGTCCTGGCGAGGCGCGCGTTCTCCTCGCGCAGCTCGCGGTTCTTCTGCTCCTGCCGTTCGACGTCCGCCCGCAGCCGCTCCATGCGGCGGAGCCCCTTCGAGCTCGCGAGCGACATCGCGCTGACGCACAGCGATGCGGCGAGAGCGCCGAGCACCAGCTTCTTTCGCGGCGAGAGGCCTTCCAGCATCTCGCGGCGACGCTACACCGGGGTCCCGGCGGCGCAAGAAAACGTCAGCGTGACTCGAACGAGTGCTCGAGGTCGTCCATCAGGAGCTCGTAGACGCGTCCGGAAATCTGCTCGAGGAATTCCTCGCCGTCGGGCAGCTCGTCCTTGCCGCCGGCCTCGTGCCCGCGGCTGCGCGTGCGCCTCGCGGTGTGGATGCCAGACGAGGCGCCCATCCCATCGCCCTCTGGAGCGAGGCGGAAACCCGGCTCGGGACGGCGCAGGTTCAGCGTCTCCATCGGCGGGCCGTGGCCGTAGCCGTGCTCGGACTGGAGCGCCTCGCCCTCGGCCGTGCGCACGTCGAGGTTCGCGCGGCCCTTCTGCAGCACGTGCGTCAACTCGTGCGCGATCAGCTTCTGCCCTTCCACCGAGGCCGGATTGAAGCGGCCCGGTGCGAAGAAGATGTGGTCCTTCACCGTGACTGCCTCTGCGTTGAACCGCCGCGTCACCTCGGCGGCGCCAAGGCCGGTATGGATGCGCACGCCGGAGAAGTCCGCACCGAGGAAGGACTGCATCTTCGAGAGCGTGGCGACATCGAGCCGGCGCGGCTCGTCGAAGACCGAGCCGAGCCGGACCTTCTCCGGCGAGAGCTTGCCGTCCGGGCCGTCGCCATTCTTCGAGGACTTGAAGAGCCTCGCCAGCGCGCCGAAGCGTCCGTGCCCGAGCTTGTCGAAGATGCCGGCCGCGGAGTGGGCGCCGTGCTCCACCTCGTCTGCGACGTGTTTTCCTTCGCCCATCCAGCGATCGGCCTTCTTCAACCCGCCGTGGATGGTCCTCGCCTCCTCGTCGACCCGGCCGGCGGCGCCGCCGATCCTGCCGGCATATCCGGCGAGGGTGTGGAGTCCCATCGCTTCCAGGAAGGACCCGGTCTTCCCCGCGATGCTTTGCACCCTTCCGGCCGCGCCCTCGATCTGAGAGAGCCGGTGCATCCCGAACTCGGCGTAGTGCATGCCCTTGCCGGACAGGGTCGAGCCCTTCTTCGCCCAGCCGGCGATCCGGTCGGCGAATCCCTCCAGCCGATCGAATACCTTGGCGAAGAATCCTCCCCTCTTCGGGCGCGATCCATGCTGCTCGTCGGGACCGCGCGCGTGTCCACCGCCGCGGTGCCGCCGGTGGTGGACGACGGTTGCGCCCTCCGCGGGAATGAAAGCCCCGAACACCTCGGAAAAGAGCTTGACCCCCTCGCCGGAGCCGATCCACGTGTCCAAGGCGGCCGCGTCGACGTCCTGGAAGTCGACGACGGGGAAGTCGCCGCGGGCCGCGCCGCGGTCGACGTGGATCCGTCCGTCCTCGCCGCCGAGGATGTCGTCGATCAGATCGCCGACCGGGTCGTGGTGCCTGCGGCTGCGCGAGCGGGACCCGTCTGCGTGCGCGCGATCTCCCTTTGCCGCGACCTCGCCGGCGCCCTTGGCGTCGAGATCGAGGCCATGCAGCCCCCGGATGAACTGGAGCAGGTGCGCGCGGATCTCCTGGTAGTGCTTGCGCGCGGTCGCCGCCTGCTTCGCCAGCTGCGGATCGTGCGCGGCGGCCTGCACGGCCCGCGTCACCTCGGCGCGGGTCTGTTCGCTCATGGCGCGCAGCGCCTGCACCCGGTCACCCGCTTCCTTCGTGCGCCCGGCGTGCATCAGCCGCTCGATCTGCTTGACCGCCGCGCTGACCTGCTTGCCGAACGCAGTCACCCACTGGAGCGCGTTGCGGACCTTCTGCTCGGGGCTTGCCTCAGCAGGCGACCCGCCCTGATGGCCGCCGAAGAGTCCCTTCGCCAGCTCCCAGCCGCCGTGGACGAGGTGCTTTCCTTCTGCGTAGACGTGCTTTCCTTCGCCGGCGTCGTGGCCGACGTTCCCGACTTGCTTCTCGATCTCCTTGGCGTGATGGCCTTGAGCCGCTTGCAGTCCCTGGTGGAAGATCCGGTGTCCCTTGTGCAGGAATCTCTCTCCGGTCTGCGCGAGGTGCAGCGCCTGGTGGAGCTTCTCGTGACCCTTTCCGGCCCCGTCGCCGATCTGATGCGCGACGTGTCCGAGCGCCGAGTCGTCGCCGAGCATGTCGCCCACCTGGTCGGCGACCGCGGCGATCTTCTCCAGACCCGAGTCCACCCTCCTGCCCACCGCGACGCCCTTGTTCAGCGCCGTCTCGACCTTCGTGAGGCCCGAATCGATCCGCCTGCCAGTCCTGATGGCCTTCTTCTTGTACTTCTCGAGCGCCTGCAGGCCGTGCTGGATGGACTTCGTCGGATCGCGTTTGTGCGGCGCCGCCGCCGGCGTCCGCCCAGCGGCGTGCGGTTTCGCCCTGACGGCCAGACGCCGCTCTTCGTGAGGCTCCGTCGGGACATCGTGCGGCGACTTCTTCACGTGCCGGTGGCCGTCCTGGAGGTGCGCAGGGATCTCGTGCTCCCGGTCTTTTCGAACGCCCGAGATCCTCTCCATCAGGTCGTGGGTGGCGCCGACCTTGTCGCTGAATTCGTGCGCGAAGCCGATTCCGGTCTGGAGATAGCCGTGGATGTGCTCGGCTCGAGCGGCCAGGTGAGTCAGGTACTGGCCGAGCTCGCTGTCGTCTCCGGCAATGCCGACGCCCCGCCGTGCAAGCGCGGCGGCCAGCTCCAGACCCGACTGCACCTTGTCGGCGCCGGCGAGTCCTTTCTCGACCACGTCGTGCACCTTGCCGAGCCCGTCGTGGACCCCTTGCGCCACCCGGCGGCCCTTTCGCGCCAGCCGCCGGCCGCGCGCGATGGCCTTCTCCAGTCCGCTCCGCTCGGGGCGCGGATGCCGGCGCTCGCGCGTCGCTTCGGCGAGGTGCAGCTCCGGATGCTTGCGGCGGTGGTCTTCGAGCTTGAGCTGCGCGACGTGCTCGAGCGCGCCCTTCTTGCCGGCGCGAAGTTCCCTGCGCGCCGTCATCTTCTCGTACGCCTTGGCCGGGTCCCTGACGCCGGCGAAACCGAGGCCCTTGTCCAGGTAGCCGCGGTACCTCGACAGCGTGCTCGAGGCGGTGTGCCCATGCCCGAGCGCCTTCTCCAGCTTTTCGTCGCTCCCGCCCGCCCAGTCGCCGACCTGGGTGACGAAGTGGCCGGCCGCGTTGTCCCCGAGGACGTCCGCGAGGCTCGGCGCCAGATCGTGCACCTGCGAGAGCGCGCCGTGCAGCTTGTCGCCCGCGCCCACCACCTTGTCGAGCGCATGCTGCGCCTTCGCAGCCTTGCCGCTCACCCAGATGCCGCCTTTCACGCCCCGGCTCGTCGCCTTCTCCAGCGCCCCGACGGTCCTGCGCGCGCGCGGATTCGACATCGCCTTCTCCAGCGCGCGCAGCGGGGCCGCCAGCTTGTGCGACTGAAGCAGCTGTCGTTCCGACTTGGAGAGGCCCTTGCCGTGAAGCAGCTTCTCCGCCGCGGTGAATCCCTTCAGCTTCTTCAGCGCATGGAACGCGCCGGGGTCGAACGCGTCCAGGGCTCCGCCTGCCGCGCCCTTCAGCGCATCCTTGAGCGAGCCGCCCGAGGCCAGCGCTGTGATCCCGCCTTGCAGCGCCCCGATCCCGAGCTTCGCCAGCGGACCGATCTTCAGGAAGGGGAGCGCGCCGGTCAGGGCGCCGCCGGCGGCGGAAGCGAGCACCGACTTCCAATCCTTCCCGTCGCTGATCGCCTGCATCGCACCGATTCCGGCGCCGATCACCGCCTTCACCACGATGCCGCCGGGAATGAAGCTGGCGGCGAGCGACAGACCGGTGACGAGGAGCTGTCCGGCCGGGCTCTGCAGGAACCTGGAGGTCGCCTGATACGCGCCCTTCAGCCCGGCCCAGGCCTGACCGGCGACATGGCGGGTAGCATTCCAGACCTTCGTCAGGCCACCCGACTTCACGAACCCGTAGCCCTTTCTCACCGCGTACCCGAGCGGCGTGTGCTCGGCGGCGCTCTTGACGAAGCTCAGTCCCCTGCGCAGCCCGGTCCCGACGGCGCCGACGACGCCGGTCTTCTTCGCCCACTCCAGCCCCGAGTGGACCTTCTCGCCCAGCCAGTGGGCGGCACCTTGCTCCTGGTGGCGCGTCCAGTCCGCCGCCGCGCCCGCCTTCCGGTGGACCCAGCTCGCCGCCCCGCGCGCCGCGTGAACACCACCGGAGACGACTTGCGCGAGCGCATGTCCGGATTGGCGGACGGCCCCGACCGTGACGCGGCCGACGTTCTCCGCCGCGCGCAAAGCGCCCCGGCCGGCGGACACCATCGCTCCGCCGATCCCTCGGGCCGCACCGCGCACGAGGCCGCCGAGCCGTGAGGTCGTGCGTCCGATGTCGAATGCGCCGTTCGCGAAGCTGCTGATGCCGCGCGGCGCGGCGACCACGAGGCTGCTCGCTTGGGTCACTGTCTGCGAGACCGCCTGCAGGGCATGGGAGACGTGGTCCGACACGTTCTTCTTCAGCCAGCTGCCGAGGCTGAAGCGTGGCCTGTGGCCCTCTCCGATCAGCGTGTTGAACGTCGCCACCGCGTTCCAGACGTGGCTCGACCCGCGCGAGGCCAGGTAGTGCTGCGCTGCCTGGGCGATGGGCAGCCCGTGCCCGCGCTGCGCGACCTCGCAGAGCGCGCGCAGCGGCCCTCCCGGCGCGAGATGCGCGGCGAACGCGCCCCCTTTCGGCTGCTCGCGAAGGCGCTCGAGAAGGGCCGTGGAAGAGACGGGAAACGGCCGGCGCGTCAGGGCGCGCGCCGCGAGCTGCTTGCGCTTCAGCTCCGCTCTTGCCGCCAGCTCCCGCAAGCCGGTGCGCGGGGACCCCTCGCCGATAATCCTGGCGGTCTCTTCGGGTCGACCGGGGCGGAGACGGTGTTCGAGCTGCTTCCCCAGCGCCTTTCCCAGGGCGCCCTGCGTGCCCGCGAGCGCACCGAGCCCGACGCCATGTCCGCCGCCGAAGCCGCCGGCGTGCCCCGCGCGCACTGCCTGGAGTCCGCCGCCGAGGCGCGCCATCCCCGACGCTCCACGCCCGGCTTGCGGCTTCTGCGCCAGCGCGTTCAGCCCCGTCGCGCCACTGCGCGAGAGCTCGGCGGCGAGCTGCGCGCGGGCGATGCGCTGCAGCTCGACCTTGCGCTCCTCGATCAGCTCCCGGAACCCGGCGATGTGCGACGCGCCACCCGCGCGTGCGGCGATGGCATGCATCCGCTGCAGGATCGAGCTCACGGCGTGGGCCCCCTCGAGCAGCTCCTCGCGGCCCTTGCCGGGCAGTCGCGCGAGGACCGAATCCATCTGCGCGAGGTGGGCGCGCAGCTGCCCGGCGCCGGGATCCGTCAACGTGCGGTGCGAGGCGGTGGCGAGATGCGAAAGCGTTCTCTCCAGGCGGGCGGCGACCACGTTGCGCTGCTGGTGGTCGCGTTCGAGCAAGCGGTGCAGCTGCAGCTTTTCCTGCCGGGCCCCGCGGATCGCTCGCGCCTCGAACAAGAACGGTCCCAGGACGTGATCGAAGCGGGCGAGGTGGTGCTCGGCGGCGGCAGCGTGCCGGCGAGGTCGGAGGTGCGGCGGCGCCTTCGGCTGCGCGCGAGCGAACACCTTCGCAGCGGCGTCCTCGATAGCCTCCCGGATGGACGCCTGCAGCGCTTTCCCGAGGGCGCCAAGGCGCGCGACCACCGCGCCCGCGCCGGCTGCGGCCGCCAGCATCGCTCCCGTCTGCGCGCTGCGAGGGGTGACGCCGCCGAGGTGGCCGCCGCTCGCGATCAGCAGCAGCGAGACCTTGCCGCGCACAGGCTGGCCGGCGACCGCCGAGAAGATCTGCACCGACGGCATCACGTCGAGGTGCGTCCCGCAGCCGAGCTCAATCGCGCTGGTTCCCTGGATGAGGAGAGAATCCTGGAGATGATCGGCGCGGAACCAGATGCTGGCGGTCTGGGCGCCGCGGCCGATGCCGTCCTGGCTCGTCGGATAACCGCCCACGCGCTCGATGCGCTCGAGCGAGATTCTCGCCGCCCCGTGCGGCTTCCGAGGCAAGGCAGGCTTCTTCTCGTCTGGCTTCCGGGTGGCGGCCAGCCTGGGCGGAGAGGGCTTCGCGACCGCCGCCGGCCTGGGAACCGCAGGCAGTGGTTCCGGTGCTCCCTCCTTCGAGACCGGCAGCCGGACGATCAGCGGCAACGGCCGCTCTTTCGGAAGCACCCGCAGATCGGGAAGGGGCGCTTTCTTCACTTCGTGCTGCTGTGCGGGGATCGGCGCACCCGTCTCCCGCTGCGCGGCCTCCCATCCGCGCTGCGCGGCCAGATACGACTGCCGCAGCCGCTCGTACCTGGCGCGAGCGCGGTCGCGATCCATCTGGAGCGCGACGACCTTGCGGTGCTGCTCCCGCAAGAGACCCTCATGCCGCTGGGCCTCGGACAGCATCGCCGTCGCCTGGTCGATGGCCGGCTGGTGATGCCGCAGGAGAAGGACGAGGGCGTCGCGATGGCGGCCCGAGAGCTGCGCGACGTCGTGGCCGAGCGAGCGCCAGGTCTCGACGCACTCATCGAGATCGAAGTCGAGGTCGAACTGCCGGCTGCGCTGCTCGAGGTGATCCAGCCGTTCCCGGATCCGATCGATCTGGTCCTTGGGCGTCCCCTCGCGGTGCAGCGCCGGGCCGGCTCGCTCGACGGCGTCGTCCAGCGCCTCCGCCGCCTCGGACCAGTGCCGCAGGACGGGCCAGAGGCTGTCGGCGTTGCGCGCTTCGTAGAGCCGCTGATCGAGCTGCGCGGCTTCGACCGACGCCTGGATCATCAGGCGGTGGAGATGCTCCACCTCGAACCGGCTCGGCGCGCTCGGCACGTCCCTCTCCCGCATACTGCTCAGGCCGTTGGCCGAATCAATTTATCGGAAGAGGGGGTAGGCTTTCAAGGGTGGGCTTCCCTGCACGCTGGGCGACGGATCTTCCGCGGCCGCCGCGATCAGCGTTCCGAGGGGCCGGGAGTGCCCTGCAGGAACACGAGGATCTGGGCGCGCTCCTCCGGGCTCAGGTGCGTCTTCTTGTCCGCCTGCATCTTGTCGATCACTGCCGGCCAGTCGTCGCGGTCCCACGGTTCGTAAGCGCGATGGCACGAGGTGCATTTCGCCCGGTACAGGCGCTCCTCCCCCCTCAGCGGCCGCGACGGCGCGGAGCTACAAGCGAAAGCGAGCAGGAGGAGGACGAGGCGCGGGATCACAGGTTCAACCCGATCACAGAGCGGACGAAGGTGGCGCCGGAGGTATCGCCGAGGCCGAACCCGGCCCCGACCTGCAGCCACAGCTTGCTCGTCGCGAACGAGATCGACGGCCCGGCGTAATAGCTCCCCGTGGTCACCCCGGCGACCGTGTCCTGGATGGTCCAGAACTCCGCCCCGAGCCGCAGCTGCGGGACGAACTCGTACCGCGCTCCGGCGTCGACCTCCCACGCGTGCCCGTCGTAGAGGTGCATGATCTTTTGTGCGGCGACGAAGTTGGCGACCAGGGCGAACCGGCCGAAGTCCTTCTCCAGGATCAGCTTCTCCTCGATCTCCCAGGGAGCGGTGAAGTCCGCCGGCCGCTCTCCCTCCAGGTAGAGCTCGACGTCCAGGGGCAGGACGTTCTTCTCGAACAGCCGGTAGCGCGTCTCCAGCCGCCAGGAGTCGAACTTCAGGGAGGCGCCCGGCTGCTGCGCGAACACGTGGTAGAGCGCGAAGTCCCAGTTGTCCGTCACTCCGTACTCCAGCTCGACCCGGTGCAGGGTCGCGGCCTGGTCGAATCCGCCTTCCTTCGGCGCGTCGACG
>Ga0209805_1002051_pt1 | contig 11853 bp, 10 predicted proteins | sample GraSoiAngelo_148_FD_185905 | JGI IMG/M metagenome (GOLD analysis project Ga0209805, IMG submission 185905) | Grasslands soil microbial communities from the Angelo Coastal Reserve, California, USA - 14_1009_09_20cm (SPAdes) (version 2) | ecosystem: Environmental > Terrestrial > Soil > Grasslands ... | reverse complement strand
TAGCCGGAAGACTACCCATCCCCCTCTTCCCAACATGCGCCACAATGATCCGAGTCTCAGTGAAGAAGAGCTTCAACACCTCCGAACCCGCCCTAATATTCGCCGTGACTTGAATAGAACCCAACACATGTTCAGAAGAACTGCCGGGAACACTCAAGCCGACACCAACTGACCAAGACCCGTTTCCAGATCAATCAGATAAGCAATTGCGCGCTTGACAATCACGAAGAATCGGCCACACTAACTCCCAGACAAGGGAGCCATAGAGGTTCCACAAAAACAGGAACCTGCATCACCTCCGAAAACGTCTATCGAATGGCGAGCTTCAGAGCATTAGATACGAGTATGGTCATTCTTACCTGCTTCATTTTTCCCACCTCGACTTTCCCCCGTGCATACGCATGACAAGCACAGAGAGGACTTGGCCGCCCAAGCAGAATTTGCTCAAATTTCCTTGAAAGCTCGGATAAGCTTTTATTCGTAATAATTGGGATCCCGTTTGAAGAGTCTTGATTCTCAAGGCTCCAACCATCACTCTGATAGTTTGTCTCAGCATTCTCGCTTCTTTTCCAGTAACGCTTAGCGTCCCGATTGCTCACGGGGCAGTCCAGAACGGACCTACAAATTGGTCGCCGTTCGGGCCACAAGAGACGAAGATGATCATCACCGTCTACGGCGACTTCCAATCAATGTTCAATGCATTCACGCAGGGCCAGGTCGATATTACTGACTGGCCCATTCTGCCTGCCAACAGGGGGTCTGGAAGCTCAGCTGCCTATTGCGACAGCGCCTTCAACCCAGACTACTTCTGCACCACACCTACCGGTGCGCTTAACATCTTCGACCTACAGATCAATCATTATCCATCTTTTCTTGGCCTACCATTGCAGGCCGCTAGAACGCCGCAGGCTCCCACTGTTCTGCTCCCACCTACAACCGGAACTAGCACGTGCAGCGTAGGTTTCGGCCAGCTCACGATACGACTGGTGAACCAAGAGGATCAGAATGCGACAATTCTTGACTCTCTCAACAGGATGACGATTGCCAATCAGCCGACCAGTCAACCTTCATCGACGGTAACGGATGCGGGTGGCTCGAGTCCTACCGGGACCTACGTCTTCCCATGTATTCTGGCCGGCACCTACAAGATCTCATCGAGCATTTATGGATCAGACGCCCCATGTTCAACAACAGGTCCAACCTCTTGCCTGTTAATCGGAAGCGGTCAGTCTATCTCTGCGACATTTCTTGTCGACTGGAAAAGTCCCAGCGCAAAACAGCCTACACAGGCTGGAATCTATGTTCCCCGAGCCCTAGCACATCTTCTCGACAAGCCGGCCTTCGTAAACGGACTTTTTGGTGCAAGCGCAACCTACGACGATGAGATGGTGACCGGAGGCATGGGAGTTCCTAATCTGTTCTCTCTTACGGCCGAGTGTTCAGACCACCAATGGTTCAACCCTTGTAACCCAATCTCCGCCTACAACCTGGTCTCGGACAATATTGCAAGCGGGTCCGAATGGTGGACAGCCTTTGGAGCCAAGATAGGAGTTGGCCCCGGGTACTCGGGCGCCACAGATTTAAGGGCGGCTTGTGACGACTTCGTCAAGGCGGGCTTCACTGTCGTAAACGGCGCCAATTCTACAGATTGTGGCGATGTGGGCTTAGCATCTCTTGGGACCATTGCTCCTTCAAATTATCCTCACCTAAGCAACAATGGCAAGAACATCGTCCTCTTCATTAGAACAATTCTTGGTCGAAAACAGTTCGGAACAATTCTCGGAGACACTCTCGATTTTCTCTTCGGGACACCATCCAACGCAGGGGGCGGCACGGTAAGTTTTGGCCGGCCCCCCATGCCCTTCGTTCAATACTATACGATCAACCAGCTCATCTACAGCTCGTGCTTCTTTGATCCGACTTGTTGGAATCTCTACACAGGGGGCTTCGTGTTTGGAACGACACCTGACGAACTGTACTATCTCTTCCAAAGTTCATTCGCGTCAAACGTCTGCGGAGGACAGTTCCAACAATCTCCGGACAACTACGTTTCTTACTGTGACCCCGAATTCGACACTTGGGTCACCAATGGCGAGTTCTCCACCACTCTGTCACAATCAATTCCGTTCTTTGCGCGAGCCGCCGCGACAGGGGCCACGGACGGGCTTAACGTCCCGGTCTTTACTGATGTAAACCAGATTGCCGTGTCGAATGGCTGGAACTTCCAGCAGTGCACAGGCTCACCATGTGTCAATACTCAGTCGAGCATCGTTAACACACTCGGGGGAGGGGCCTTTGCCGGTGCAGCCTACTGGACTCTGCTCAACGCCCACCAAGTTCCAGGCTACAACCCATGCAGCGTCTCCAACCCCCCGAGCAACTGTGGACAATACGCTCCCGGCGGAGGAGATCCTTCACTCATACGAAGAGGGTTCTCGCAGACCGTACTCAACCTCAGCCCATTTACCGCCACCACCCCTTGGGAGAGTGAAATCGTTACTGAGATATTCGATTCCATGCTCCAGCTGAACCCACTGACGGGAGGCGGGAATGGTCAGCTGATCGACTGGCAGACTACAAGCCACAGCTCCAGCTACAACCCGAACGAGGTCTCCTGCAACCCGGCTAACGGCTGCGTGACTGGAACGACGACTCAGATCTGGCATTTGAAAAACGACCTATTCTTCCAGGACGGAACACCTGTCACAGCCAACGACGTGGCATACACACTATTGGCCTACAGAGACGCGAACTCGGCGCTGTTCGGATATGCCCTCTCAACCGTTTCAAGCGCCGCAGGGCTCGACTGCAACTCAGGTCAAGCTTGTAAGACGCTTCAAGTGAAGCTCCAGCAACAGAGCCCCTTCTACGAATTAGACATCGGCACTGAGCCCATCATCCCGGAACATATCTGGGAACCCCTCTGCGGGCCAATAGTCAACAACAGCATTCCCTCCGGTCCCACCTCTCAGTGCGCCAACCTGAGCTTTGACCCGATGGCCCAAGGAATCATGATAGGCGACGGCCCATGGCAATGTGTCGTCCCAGCGGGCTTTCCCAACGCTGGCCATATTGGCGGTCCCTGCACCGAGGATGCGAACAACAACCTGGCTGGACAGAGTGTTGACATTGGAGGGAGAATTCTGTTGACCCGGAACGACGGGTTTGCCAGATGCTGCCCTGGTGATGTGACGAGCAGCCTCTACAAGATCAGCTACGCCGATAAGAACAATGACGGAGTCGTAAACATTCAGGACCTGGCTAGTGCGGCTTTCGTCTTCGGAAAACCAGACCCGTATTGGGTCAACTCCAACATCGCCCCAGGCACAACGGTTAACATTCAAGATCTAGCAACAGTGGCGTTCTACTTTGGACATGGGATAACATATCCCTATCTTCCATCACAACTAACCGGAGTGGATCCTCAAATCGACCCATTCTTCTGCCCAAACACAGGTTGCTGAGAAAAAATCGACGTCGAACTGATCTGCGGAAAGGTCGCTTAGTCCTAGCTCATCCGTCCTTCAGATGAGAGACACGTCTGATTTTGAAATCAAGACGATCGTTGTTTTGAATAGAGGACCTTCTCTCTCGAAGAATAACTTCAGCCCGGCTGCCTCCTGGCGCGCAATCCATATAGCCAATCTTGACCCGGCACGCTTCCAGAATCGTGCCTCGGTGGCTCAGCCTGGTAGACCCTGACAATCAGGGAAGCCATTAGCGTCGCCTTGGTAAGGCGAAGGCCGCGGGTTCAATTCCCGCCCGAGGCTCCAAGCTTCTCCCCTGAGCCAACCACATTTGCTGAGGTGGATCAGATTCCGCACAGGCAAAATCGGCAAAAAACCAGCAGCCGTCATCTTCAAAGCTGATTCTTCTAGAAAGCCGATTAGTCGACCGATAAGCCTAAGACGATCAAAGATAGACGGGACAGGGTCAAGCAAGAAACAGTTGCCTGCGGCATTCTATGCGATTCCACAAGTTCTCATAATCGTCCTAGTAATAGGCTTGCAGCCTGCTCTGGCCGCAGTCCCTGTCTCCACCCCTCCTCCCAATCTCCACAATCCCATCATCTATCGTCCGGCCAGCATCTCAAGCCCCGGCACACCTCCCTTCGCCCCAGCGGACATCTGGAAAGCCTACAACTACCTCCCACTATACTCAAAGGGAATAAAGGGGAATGGGACGAGAATAGCGATCATCGACGCCTACGGAGACCCCTCACTCTCCAGCGACATGTCTAGATTCAACAGTCTCACAAACCTACCATCAACCAGCATCAACATCTACTACCCAGATGGCGTGCCAAAACAGGGCGATACCAACTGGGCTCTGGAGACAGCGCTTGACACTGAATGGGCCCACGCCATCGCCCCTGCAGCAACCATCGACCTTGTCATCGGTCTTGACAATAGCCTCCAACACCTCTACAACGCGATCCAGTACGTCGTCAACAACCTACCTCAAGAAACAACCCTCTCCATGAGCTGGGGAGACTACGAATCGAACTATCCATCGACCGGCTCCTACACAATCGCCAACACCCACCAGCTATTCCTCGCAATAACCGGCCACGGCACAGCCGTCTTCGCGAGCAGTGGAGACCAAGGAGCCGTCGGCTGCTGCTTCATCCAATATCCAGCATCAGACCCACTAGTGATAGGTGTCGGCGGAACCAGCCTACACTTAGACGCGAACGCCTCATACTCGAACGAGCAGGCTTGGAGCGGCAGCACAGCAGGTAGCAGCATCATCTTCCCCAAGCCTGCCTGGCAACAGGCCCTCGGCGATGCCGGCTCGAGAGACTCTGTCGACGTCTCCTACGATGGAGACCCCAACACTGGAGTCCTGGTCGTCCAAGGAGGCCTAGAATACCGGGTAGGCGGAACCAGCGTGGGCGCTCCCCAGTGGGCCGGTCTCATAGCTCTCGCCAGCCAGGCAAACTCGCAGACTTACGCGGCTATCAACGCGAAACTCTACACCCTAACATCCTATCACGATATTCTCACCGGCTCAGACGGCTACTTCTCCTCTGGATCAGGGTGGGACTATCCTACTGGACTTGGAACACCCGATGCCTACGCTACAGTCAGCGCACTTTCGCCTGGAATACCCCTCAACATTAATGAAACCGAAACCTTCCAGGGAGTCAACGTTACTACAAGTGCCAACCTCAATATCGCCCAGTCCACTGGGAAACTCTCAGGAACGGCTCTCGTCCTCGCTCGGAACAGCACTACTGGAGCAGTCTTGCTCAACAAGACCTACACCCTCACCAGCCTCCAACTTCAGAACAGAGCCGGAATCCTCTATGGCGCCTTCCTATTCACCATCCCCGCAACAAACTATCCATTATCATCAGACGTCCGGGTCACCGATAACAGTGGAACAGCCTCCGCGACGGTCACGGTCACACGGAGCCTCGATGTAAATGGCGACGGAATCGTGAACATCATAGACCTAGCGTTTGTCGCCAGCCTCTACGGGTCAGCACTGAATACCTCCAATTATGATGGCCGCGCCGATGCTGACGCGAACGGAACCATAAACATACTCGACCTCGCATACGTAGCAGCCTTCTTCGATGCGCCTGACTATATCTAATCGGAACTTCATTCCTAAGAACAGATTCCACCTCCACACTTAGACTGCTGGAGTCAAATGACGACCAACTCATGTAGAACTAGGCTGACAGCCCCAGTCTCCCCCCAAGATAGGCAACAACCGCTAGAGAAAACTGGAGATAGAATCTAGGCGAGAGTTTTCACACTACTGGTTTTCCGCTCATATCCGACGTTAGAAATCCAATTTCTCGGAAATGTACTGACGAATCAGTTCTTCGCCTTGAATCCGAAAGGTCGCCCAAAAACAGTTCATCTGGAGAGACCCGCTGGAAAAAGCGGAAGGCTAGTCGAGGTTTGCTATGTCAGAGCAGGAGTCTGTCTCTAACGCTTCAATATCTTGTCGACCCGGTCCTTCCAAGCGGGCCATTTACCCATCTCTTCCAGCGCGTACCTCTCGGCCTGCTCCTTGTTCATCCAGCGAGTCTGCATCGCAGAGGCAACCATGTCTTCATACAACTTCTCAAAAGGCAAAAGCTTCCCCTTCATATCGGTACAGTGAATGCAATACGGATTGTCGAGATTCTGAGCCCCATGCTCCTCTCGCGAAGCCACAGGACGACCACAACTCTCACATTGCATCGCAAGAGACATAGACTAACCCAAAAACAAGAATCACAGAAACACTAGATAACCATACTTGGACGCACCGACCCCCCAGAGCGGTAACAAAAGCGCACTCCTCTCTGCTAAACAATTAATAATCCGGCACCCTCAATCTTCAAAGAACGCTGGGGAATGCTTCTATTGCGTAGAAAGGGCCACGTGGCGCCTTTCACACTAGTAATACTCTTACTCCTATTCGGACGAAAGAGGACCGACCCGATAGAGGACACGAACAAAGACGAGCCCATTAACAGAGAACCTTTCCCCGTACCTGACATTCTCAAGAAAACGATAACCAGCACCGACGTCTCTAGGTCTCGAGATAGACTTCGTCTAGCAAGTCTGGAAAGAGACATAATCGGAGACGCTCTCACAAAAATCTATGAGGCAGAGACTAGAGGACAGATCAGCGACAGCGAAAAAAACCAGCTCCTGCAACGATACAAGACAGACCTCAAGCGAGTAGACGGAGAAATAGACACTCACAAGAGGACAGTAGATCTCTACGAACTAGAATCGGCCAAGGAAGACCTTCTCAAGAGTTTCCAAGAAAAAATGCTCGAAATAGACCTGAAGATAAGCCAGATTAGACCGGGCATAATCGCAACATCCCAAGCAATCCCCCCCAAAGCATCCGAGCCTCCCAAGACCGAGACAAGCCCAACTACGCCGGCTGCAAACCCTCCGAAAGAACGACCCCTCAAGGAGAAGCCTAAGAACAAAGCTGAAGAGCGGCTAGAGACCATTCGCGAGGAAGTACTCAAGGCAATGGAACGCCTCGAACAGATCGAGACAGAAGGCTGAGCAACAACCTGTCCTGGACAGACAAGGCTCGGATAAGCGCCGCCGCCCAAGCAGTAAGAGAAATCAGGGACAACACAACAATCGGACTAGGAAGCGGCAACACCATCCTACGAGCCCTCGAACTTGCCTCAGAACGAGTCAAAAAAGAGAACCTCAGGATCACCTTCATCCCAACCTCCTATCAGACAGAATTAGCCGCAAAGAAACTAGGTCTCAAAACATCAAACCTCGAAGAAGACACAGAACCCGACTTAGCATTGGACGGAGCAGACCAGATACAATGGCGAACCCTCGACATGGTGAAAGGCGGAGGAGCAGCGCTCCTACGAGAAAAGATCGTAGATTCAACCTCGAAGAAACTGGTCATCATAGTTGACGAGAAGAAACTGGCTAAGACCCTGGGGGGACCCCAGCCGATACCCGTCGAGATAGTTCCCTTCGGCTATTCGTCAACGGTCGCAAAAATCAGAAAAATCTCCGAAAAAGCCGTCCTAAGAGAAGCCGCGGGCAAAGCCGGACCTGTGATAACAGACAACGGAAACCTCATTGCCGACGTGTTCTTTCGAAGCCTACGCCGACCAGAAATCGTCCACGAGAAACTAAAGAATATACCCGGCGTCATCGAAACGGGTCTCTTCCTACAAATGTGCGACGTCGCCTACGTGGGAAGAAAAGACGGCCGAGTCGATATTCTCCGCCGAAGCTAACGCATCTAGAGCCGGATAATTGTCGTACTCTTTCACACAAAGTGCCGGGGGCGGGGCTCTCGAAAGAGGTCTTCTATCGAACCCGCGACCTCCGGATCTCTCAAACCAGATTATGAGTCCGGCGCTTTGGCTCCCCTTTCGGGGTCTGACCAAACTGAGCCACCCCGGCAAAACGGCCCGCGCAGGGTCTACTGCTAAAAAGCATTGGCCCAAGAAAGATTAAACGGAAACGAAACTAGACGAGGAAGTAGAAAAGGCCCCTAGCTTGTCCAGCCACAAATTTCTCACACTAGACGACGTGGAGACAAGCAACAAGAGGATTTTCCTAAGAGTAGACATCAACGTTCCTCTGGACCCATCCACGCATCTGATCCTGGACGACACAAGGATCAAAGCAGTCTCGGAGACGCTCGCCAGACTGGAAGACGCAAGGGTCGTCCTTGGGTCCCACCAGAGCAGGCCAGGAAAAGATGACTTCACGAATATGGAACCCCACGCGAAAGCGCTAGCAGATTGTTGCAACCAGGAAGTAATGTTCGTAGAAGATGTCATGGGCCCCCACGCCCGCCAGAGAATAGCAAAGGTCGAACGAGGCCAAGTACTCGTCCTCGACAACCTAAGATTCTGCGCTGAAGAAAACATCGACGACAAACCCGAGAAGCTCCTAAAGACCCATTTCGTCAGACAGCTCTCACCACTCTTCGACCTCAACGTCAATGACGCGTTTGCAACTGCTCATCGATCGCAACCCAGCATTGTGGGACTAACTGATGCACTTCCAAGCGTAGCAGGACGATTAATGGAAAAAGAACTCAAAGCAGTCTCCGGACTACTCGTAGAGCCCCAACGGCCATGCGTCTACGTTCTCGGAGGCGCCAAAGTCGAAGACAAGATCCCGGTCATTGAACACATTCTGACCGGCGACAAAGCAGACAAGATCCTCTTAGGAGGAGTACCTGCAAAGCTGTTCCTCAAGGCAATGGACAAGAAAATCTCGGCAGACGACGAGAAAGACATGGCTGGACTTCAAACTCATATCAAGAAGGCAACATCACTGTCGATGAAGTATAAGGACAGGATCGAGGTCCCAGTTGACCTTGCATATGCAGATACTCGTGGAAAGAGAACTGACAGAGGCATAGATGTCCCTTTGAAAGAATCGGCCCTAGATATTGGAGCCACGACTATCGAAAAATATTCGAAAGCCTTGGAGGGAGCAGCCACTATTGTCGCTAACGGACCCCTCGGAGTGTTTGAGAGAGATGGGTTCGACCTCGGTACAAAACAGGTCCTAGAAGCCATGGCCAAGAGCAACGGCTACACAGTCATAGGAGGCGGACACCTGGTGGGTCTCGCCTCAATCCTTGGTATAGATGACAGATTCAAACACGTCAGCACGGCCGGCGGCGCGATGCTCTCACTACTCTCGGGCCAGAGCCTTCCGGGTGTGGACGCACTCGTCAGAGCCGCAGACAGAATGCGGAACCAGAAAAACAACTGAACCACCTGACTCAGTAGAACTTATCTTAGCCTCAACTCCACCCACCACGCGACAGCCCCGGTAGCTCAGTGGTGGAGCGACAGCCTTGTACCCCAAGTGAGAAAGCTGTAGGTCCCGGGTTCAATCCCCGGCCGGGGCTCCAAACACGATTCCGATTATCACAGGCTGATTCCTGACTCGAGACTCCATGCAAGCCTAATCCCGACGCGGAAGGAGATCCAAAATCAATTTTCCGCACGTCGTTTATTAGACGCGGAAACCTAGAAACCTGTCCCGGAAGAAGATCGAACCCATGGCACGAAGGTTCCTTAGACGACGAACAATCGTCATAGCTGCAATCATCGTCGCTCTCTCTGTTGGAATCGTCTTTGCAAGCATACCCTACCTTCCACATCCTCCTGCGCGAACAATCCAGACCCCGGTAACCCATACCATCAGAGGGGGAAGCGAAATGTATCCAGGAGTCTACTCTCTTACGCTACGAGGAGTTTCCAGCACTGACAATTTTGCAATAGGAGTTAACGTGACGAACGGAATGGCATCATTCTGCGTGATGCCAGAGTCCAGTTTCATTGCTTGGACTTTCAATAACTCGACCGGAGGAATCCCGTTTTCATTCGATAGCTGTATCCTCAACGTGCAGACAGCCCAGACGACGCTAAGATTTACTCCCACAAGCCAGGGCAACTGGGACGTCGTCGCTGTCAATACCAGCTCAGCGACGATAATAGTCGAGTACACTCCCGCTTCCTAGGCTGACCCTCGGAGTAGAGAGAAGACTGAGGAGACAAGAATGATCCCTGAAAACACTAGAAGAACATGCTGCAAGCCGGGAAGAAAGCCGCCTAACGATCCGTTCGCTGTCTGAACGCTCATGATAAGATTCGGGTTGCCAATAATGCTGAGCAGCTTATCGTACGGCACATCAGCAGTCATGAGCGCTAAGACCAGTGGGATGCTGGCGACGATGCTTGTGTTGATGATGGTAACTCTTACCGCGGAAGAGATTCCCCTCTTTGAGGCTGGCACCGAACCCATAACAGAACTAGCATTCGGACTGCGGAATAGGCCGATTCCAAATCCTACAAGCACCAGGCCTACCACGATCTGAGAATAGGGAGTAGACTGATCGAATCTTGACAAGGCGAAAAACCCTCCGGCTGCCGTTATGAGACCGAGAGTGCTGAGACCCCTCGCCCCCCATTTATCTGAGAGAGTACCACTTATTGGTCCAATGAAGATCAGAGTAGCGTCAAGAGGGATTAGAAATATTCCCGCGTGTAGCGGATCGTATCCTCTTACGAGCTGGAAATAGAGAGTCATAATAAAGGCAAGTCCTGCAAACGCGAGACCGCTGAGCAGATTGGCAATGTTTCCAGCGGTGAATACGCGGATTCTGAACAGGGAGAGATCGAGAACTGGAAACTTGGTTCGACGCTCGACAAGAAAGAAGAAGACCATGAGGACTCCACTCGACGCGACGAGAACTAGGTTCAGAGTATCTGTTAGACTACCGATGGTTAGGCCGAGCAGTAGAAGAGTGATCGAACTCGAAAAACTGGCCGCGCCAAGCAGATCGAACTTTTCTCCCCGCATCGGCTGAGAAATCTCTTTCAGTCTCCGACGCGACCAGTATGTTCCGAAGATTCCGATCGGAACGTTAACCAGGAAAATAGACCGCCAGGTGAAAAACTGGATGAGAATACCGCTAAGAGTATAGCCAGTAATTGTCCCAGCGTTAATCGCGACCTGGTTTATCCCGATCCCCTTTCCCAGCCCTTCACCAGCGAAGGCATCCGTGACAATAGCGACGCTATTGACGAAGAGAAGCGCGGCACCAACGCCCTGAACAAGCCGGAAACCCAACAGCTCCTCCGCGGTCATGGAGACACCGGAGAGGAATGAGCCGATGGTGAATATGGCGAAGCCCAAATTGTACAACCGGACCCGGCCATACAGGTCAGCTATCCTTCCGATCCCTACCAGAAGGACAGTTATCATGAGTCGGTAGACGGTGATGAACCAGACCCCGACAACCAGGTTCGTGTTCAGCGCAAACACCACCTGGGGAAGACCCACGACAAGAATGCTCGAGTCCAGCGTGGCCATGAAAATGCCGACTGTAGTAACGGTGAGAACGACCCACTTGTACTCCAAAGACAAACCGCCAACCTAGCAGGCGTCTCCGAGCCTCCGCCCATCGAGGTATAAAACGCCCCACGAGAAATAAGGCCGCGACATCCCGATTTACGACGATATGCTGAGACTCGCCCAGAACAAGCCCCAATCAGCAGTCCGGAAGCGGGTTTCATATGATGCCCAGTTCACGCTTGCATGATCCCAGCAGTACGCCATCTGAAAAATGCTGATTCGGCTGTTCTGCGCGACAAACCGGAAATCTCGCCCGGAAACGTTTCGGACCGGAAATGGCCTCTTCCTAAAATTTTGAAAATAAAAAATTCTCGCGACGCAAAACAGCTGTTCCGAAGTAGCTCTCTGGAAATCGCTCCATCCCTAGGGACATGCTAGATCTCCAGAAACCCTTTACAATCTATCGAATTCTCTCTGTGAAAAATCGTCGAGAGCGCGCACGAATCGCAAATCTGGGGATAGGATT
>Ga0209805_1002048_pt1 | contig 11869 bp, 9 predicted proteins | sample GraSoiAngelo_148_FD_185905 | JGI IMG/M metagenome (GOLD analysis project Ga0209805, IMG submission 185905) | Grasslands soil microbial communities from the Angelo Coastal Reserve, California, USA - 14_1009_09_20cm (SPAdes) (version 2) | ecosystem: Environmental > Terrestrial > Soil > Grasslands ... | reverse complement strand
GCCGAAGGCAATCGGACGCGTCTCGCGCCGGCGCCAGGCCGTGACCCCGAGCCACAGCAGCGCGCCGACGAACACGAGGCCGATGACGACGCGATCGTCGAACGGATTGGCGAACGGCGACCAGTCGGTGTCGGCGCTCAGATTGACCGGCAGGACGAACGTATAGACGTAGTGCAGGATGACGAACGGCTGCGTCCAGAGATAGGCCCATCGCGACGCGCCGCCCGGCGTAAACGTGGTCGCCAGCTGCAGGCCGCCGATGAGGATCGCCAAGCAGGCGACGAGCGCCGGCCACGTGTCGGCGACGAGCCGGGCGATATTTCGAGGCTGGAACAGCTCGCCGACGGTCAGCTCGCGCTCGAACAGCGCGACGTACAGCATGATGAGCGGCGCGGCGATGACGCCCTGTTCCTTGGCGCACACCGCGAGGCCGGCGGGAATCGCGTACAAGCCCCACCGGCGCGCGACGCCCTTGCTCGTGAACATCAGCAGCGAGACGACGACGCCCAGCGTCGAAAGAATTTCCGACCGCGCGATGATGTAATTCACCGTCTCGGCGTTCGCCGCGTGCAGCGCGTACCACGTGGCAGCGAACAGCGCAATCCACCGGTTCCAGGCGTGTGGACGCGCGCGATCCATCAGCCGCCGGTAGAGCACCAGCATCGCGGCGCACTGCAGCGCGAACAGCGCGAAGCTGGTCGCATGAAACGCCCACGGGTCGAGGCCGCCGGCCATCCAGTAATCCAGCGCGAGCGTCGTCGTCAGCAGCGGGCGGTAGCTCTGGTTCGCCGGCAGCGAGCTGAACGTCTTCGGATCGACGAAGAAGCGCGGGATGTTGTGAACGTCGCGGATGAAGTGGTTGTTGCGGATCGTGTGGTCGTCGTCGAAATGGAAGTCGTTGTGAAAGTGGTTCGCGTACGCGGCGACGAGCGCCGCGAGCGCCAGACCGCACGCGACCGCGTACGCCCGTCTGCTCATCGCCAGCTGTTCGGCAGGTTTCGATCGATTTCGATGTCCGACCGCCGGCTCGGCTCGCGCGGCCCGACGCGCCGCGCCCAATCGGCCATCCGCTGCAGCCCGTCCGGCAGCGACCATTTCGCCTTGTAGCCGAACACGCGCGCGACCTTGGAATGATCGGCAACGGCGTGCAGCACTTCCTTCCGCGCCTCGACGTGGTCGATCGCCGGCGGCTTTCCCATCGCCCGGGCAACCATGACCGCCAGCTCGTTGACGCTCGTCGCTTCGTCGGCGCCGACGTTGAAGACGTCGTCGTAGGCGGCCGGCACGTCGATCGCGCGTGCAATCAGCGGAGCCACGTCGCCAATGTAGCTGAAGCCGCGCGACTGCGTCCCGTCGCCGAAAATCGTCATCCGTTCGCCGCGCATCAGCTGATTCATGAAGATGCCGATGACGTTGCGATAACGGTCGCCGAGGTGCTGCCGCTCGCCGTAGACGTTGTGCGGCCGGAAGATGACGTAGCGCAGTCCGAACATGCGCCGCGCCGCCCGCAGATCGAGCTCGACCGCGAATTTCGCGACGCCGTACGGATCCTCGGGCTCCGGCGTGAGCCCTTCGTGCATCGGTGTCTGGCCGGCGCCGTACACCGCGATCGAGCTGGTGAAGACGAAGCACGCCACTTCCGCCTTCACCGCCTCGTTCAGGACGTTCATCGAGCCGACGACGTTGTTGGTGTAGTTGAACCGGCGAATGAAATGGCTGAGACCTTCGGCTGCGTAGGCGGCCAGGTGGAAGACGTGCGTGATGCGATGCTCCGCGAAGATCCGCGGAACGAGCGTGGCGTCGGCGATCGATCCTTCGTAGAAGATCGTGCCTTTCGGCAGATTATCGGTAAATCCTCCGGAAAGATCGTCGAGCCCGACGACTTCGTTTCCGCGTCCGAGAAGGTGCTCGACGACGTGCGATCCAATGAAGCCGGCGGCGCCGGTCACGAGGATGGCCATCAGCGCGTATCGGGCTTATCCGCCGGCGCGCCCGTGGCGTAACAGCGCGAACTGTTTCTGCCGCATCGATCGCTCGCGTACGTGCGAGAAGGGCGCGGCGCCAGTCATCCAGCGCGCCACCTGCCACAGGGTCGCCGTCGTCAGCCGTCCGACCATGATCGAGTAGTAGAGCGCGGCCGGAAGCGAGCCGTGATGTTTGCGGAAGTAAGAGAGATGGCTGCGAAAGTGGACGAAGGTCTTGTCCTTCATGAACGGCCGCGCGGCGGCGCCGAGGTGGATCATCGATGCGCCCGGCCAGAACCGAACCTTCCATCCCGCCGTCCATGCGCGACGGCACCAGTCGATGTCCTCGTCGTAAATGAAGAACCGCTCATCGAGCGGGCCGATCTCGTCGAGACATCTGCGTCGCACCAGCAGAAAGCTGCCGCAGACCCAGTCGACGTCGCGCTCGGTGTCGACCGCCGCAGGTGACGCATCTTCGGGGTTATGTCGGAGGCCGACCAAAGACAGTAATTCACGCCATGGTCTGGGGAAACGATACGCCGAGGGCTGCCGCGACCGCGCCGCGTCGGCGTTGCAGTGCAGGATCCCGAGCGCGCCGACGTCCTGATGAGCGTCCATGTAGCGGACGGCGGCCGTCAGTGCGTCGCCTGTCTGAACGGTATCGTTGTTCAGCAGCACGACGTAGCGTCCAGTCGCGCGCGCGATGCCCTGATTGTTCGCCACGCTGAACCCGAGGTTGCGCGGGTTCGCGATGAAGGTCATCGAGGGAAACCGTTTGGGCAGCTCGCGCGCGCTGTCGTCGCGCGTCGTGCCGTTGTCGACGACGATCAGCTCGTAGCGGATGCCCCGCGTGTGTTCGTGGATCGACGCCAGCGCAGCCGCGGTCGTCTCGCACGCATTCCAATTCACGAGGATGACCGAGAGATCGGGGAGGATGCGAAGAATTATACGTGAGGTGCCCGAGCTCGGCCGTTCATCGTGGTATCGCCCTTGCTCAGAACGGCATCGTTCTTTCCGCCCACGTGACGTCCAAGAAGGAGGAGGCCGCAAATGGCGAACGACAGCAATCGGAATCAGAACGAAGAGGCAATCCCGGGCACGAAGGATGAGGAGATGATGGGTCGCGCCGAAGAGGAGAGCGAGAGCGACGAAGACTTCGAGGACGTTGAAGAGGTCGAGGCAGACGAACACGAAGTGGATGAAGAGTGAAGCGACACGATCGACTTGACCACGACGTCGACGTCGACGCGCCCGAGACCCAGGCGACGCGCGAGGTCGCCAGCGAAGGCGGCTCGTCCGGCGACGTGGAAGTCGGCGTCGACGAGCAGCCCGGCCGCGGCAGCGAGGCGACCGAAACGTGGCGCCCGAGCGAACGGCGCCCGACCGAGGTCGTCCGCGACGAAACGCGACGGCGCAGTCCGTAGGGTTCGTCATGTACCGCGCCGTCATCTTCGACGTCGACGGAACGCTCGTCGACAGCAACGACGCCCACGCGTGGGCGTGGATTCAGGCGCTCGCCGAAGGCGGCCGGCGCGTCGATTTTGCGCGCGTCCGGCCGCTCATCGGCAAAGGTGGCGACAAGCTCCTGCCCGAGCTCGCAGGCATTTCCATCGAATCGCCGGAGGGCCAGGCGATCGGCGAGGCCCGCCGGCGCATCTTCCAGCGCGAGTTCATCCCTCGCATCAACGCGACACGCGGTGCACAGCAGCTGCTGGAGTGGATGCGCGACGAGCGGCTGACGCTCGTCGTGGCGAGCTCGGCGGAAACATCCGAGGTCCGGGATCTGCTGCGGATCGCCGGCGCCGTCCGTTTCTTCGACGCGACGACGTCGTCCGACGAGGCCGATCGATCGAAGCCCGATCCCGACATCGTGCACGCGGCGCTCGAGCGCACCGGATGCCGCGCGAGCGAGGCGATCATGATCGGCGACACGCCGTACGACATCGAAGCGGCCGACCGCGCGGGCATCGGCACGATCGCGCTTCGGTGCGGCGGATGGTGGTCAGACGGCGATCTGTCGCGCGCCGTCGCGATATATGCCGATCCCGCCGATCTGCTGAACCACTACGACGTCTCGCCTTTCAAACGTCCACTGCCCGTGCGTTCGGCATAACGGGTGACGCGCGCCAGGTCGATGCCCTTCGATTTTCGCAGCTCGCCCCACAAGTCGCCGACCTTCGTCAGTCGACCCGGCACCGATTCGATGGTGAAGTCTTCGCGTTCGAGCCCCTCGTCTATCTCCCGCCACGACAACGGCGTGGAGACGCCGGCGTAGTCGCTCGCGCGCGCGCTGTAGGCGGTGGCGAGCGTCTTTCCCAGAACGTTCTGCATGAAGTCGACGTACACGCGTTTGCCGCGGGCGCGGACGCTGCGCTCGACGGTCGCGACCTTCGGATGTTTCTGCGCGACGACCGTCGCGACGATCTGGCAGAAGAGCAGGCCGGCGTCGTAAGGCGTCCCGGCGGGGAGCGGGACGTACACGTGCAGCCCGGATGCGCCCGACGTCTTGGGCACGCCGAGCGCGCCAAGCGTTTCGAGCTCGTCGTGGACCCAGCGGGCCACGTCGAGGACGCGCGCGAACGGCACGCCTTCGGACGGGTCGAGATCGAGCGCGACGTAGTCGGCGAACTGCGCATGCTGGACGCGCGAGAACCACGGGTCCTGCGAGATGGCGGCGAGTTGCGCGGTGTAGAGGAGGGTTTTCAGCGTGCCGCCGATGATCTGCGGACGACGTTCGGCGACGCTGACGACTTCGGTTCGAACTCCTGCCGGAACGTCCTCCACGCGGTGCTGATAGAACCATTTGCCCGTGACGCCGTTCGGATATCGCTTCATCACGAGCGGGCGATCGGCCACGGCCGGAAGAATGAACGGAGCGACGCGGACGTAGTAGCGGAACAGATCGCCTTTGGTCAGCTTGCGCGCCGGCCAGAAGACCTTGTGAAGATTGGTGACGGTGAACCGATCGCCGTCGGGCAGCGTGAGGACGCCGTCGCGGCGAGAGCCTTCGATCGCGTTCAGCTCATCGATGAGGTGATCGAGTCTGGGTTCGGGGTTCCGGGTTCCGGGTTCGCGGTTCTTGGTTCGGGGTTCTTGGTTCTTGGTTCCGGGTTCGGAGTTCGAACCCTGAACCCCAGAACCCCGAACCCGGAACCCCGAACTGCGAACCCGAAGGTGTTCCTCCCGCCGTACCTCTGTCGGCTTCTTGTCGTCGCGCAATCCGAGGTAGACCGGGTGCCGCAGCTTGCCGTCGGCGGTCCATTCGGTGAATTTGATCTGCGCGACCAGCTCGGGTCGCACCCAATGTGCGCGCTCGTTCGTTTTCGGCCGCCCGCGAAACGGACATTCTTTCGTTTCGCGCGGCTTCAGGAGCTTCATCACGCGGGCGAGCTCTTTTTCGTTGAAGCCCGTTCCCGTGTGACCGACGTAGATCAGATTTCCGTTCTCGTCGTACACGCCGAGCAGCAGCGCGCCGAAGCACGTCCGCGTCTGCCGAGGCTCGGTCCACCCGCCGATGACGAACTCCTGCTCGTGGACGATTTTCAGCTTACGCCAGTCCGGCGTCCGCTTGCCCGACTTGTATTGAGAATCGGCGCGCTTGGCGATGAGGCCTTCCCAGCCGTGGTCGAGCGCCTCTTTGTAGAGCGCGCGGCCGTCGCCGCGCTCCATCGCGCTGATACGCAGCAGCGGCGAGCCGGTCCGGCCGAACAGCCGTTCGAGAATCGCGCGTCGTTCGACGAGCGGCAGGTCGCGCAGGTCGCTGCGGCCGCGAACGAGCACGTCGAACGCGATGAACGCCACGTTGTCCGACGGCGCCGCCGAGGCGACGTGAATCCGCCCCTGGAGCTGCTGGAATCCGCTCGGCTCGCCTTTGCCGTCGAGCGCCACGATTTCGCCGTCGAGTACGACCGGCTCTTTCAGCTTGCGCGCCCACTTCTGGAGCGCCGACGTGATTTCGGGGAACTGATGCGTCTTCTCGTTGCCGAGGCGCGACCAGAGCGTAACACCGCGCTTCGCATCGATTTCGGCGATGGCGCGGATGCCGTCGTATTTGGGTTCGTAGACGAGCGCAGGGTCGTCGAGCGGCGCGTCCATCAGCGACGCGAGCATGGGCTGGATCATTCAGCTTTCAGCTTACAGCTCTCGGCTATCAGCTGACAGCTGACAGCTGACAGCTGACAGCTGACAGCTGATAGCTGATAGCTGTTCATGCGGCGTGGCGGGATCGTTTCTTCGTGCCGTTCTTTCTGGCGGCGCGCTTCGGACGATGGGCGGCGTGGCTGCGCGGTTCGGCGGCAGAGCGCTGGCCGCGGCCTCCCTGTTCGAGGCTGCGGCGGAGGCGCTCCATCAAGTCGACGACTTCGGCCTGGCGCGGTTCGGCCATCGGCTCGAGGGTGACTTCCTTGCCTTTGACCTTGCTCTGGATGAGCCGCATCAGGTTCTCGCGGTACTGGTCGGTGTATTTCGACGGATCCCATTCGGCCGCGAGGCTGTTGACGAGCGCCTTCGCCATGTCGAGCTCCGCCTTGCGCACACCGTCGCTCGCCGGAAAGTCGAACTGGCCGACGTCGGCGAGCTCGTCGGCGAATCGCATCACGGTCAGGACAATCGCGTTCTCGATCACTTCGACGGCCGCAAGATGCTGCGAATCGCGGAGGATGAACTTGGAGATGCCGATGCGCCCCGATTCCCGGATCGCATCACGGAGCAGCGCGTAGGCGCGTTCGCCGCCCTTTGCCGGCACGAGATAGTACGGGGTTTCGAAAAATCGATCGTCGATCGCCTCGGCCTTGACGAAGTCGACGATGTCGATCGTGCGCGTCTTTTCGAGCGCGGCGGTCTGAAAGTCCTCCTTCGACATCACGACGAAGTGGCCCTTCTGGTATTCGAACCCCTTGACCAGATCCTCCCAGGCCACAGGCTTGCCGTCGCGCACGCATACGCGCTCGAACTTCACAGGCGACTTGTCTTTCGCGTGCAGCATGCGGAACTTCGGCCGGTGATCGCGAACCGCCGTATGTAGTTCGATTGGGATGTTCACCAGCCCGAACGAGATCGATCCCTTCCAAAGCGGTCGCGCCATACTTGCCCTTCGTACTTCTGACTTCGACTCCTGACTTCCTGCTCCTTACTTCCGACTTTTCAATTCTCTCTCAGCCTCAATCCAGTCGTCGAAGTGCTGGCCGTGCCCGCCGCCGCGTTCGAGAAATCGGTGGTAGGCGCGCGTACGGATGTCGTTCTCGCTCGGAGCCCCTTCGGTTTGTTCCGGCGCGTTGCCCATGTCGGCGGCTTCCGCGGCCGCTTCCTGCACCGAAGTAGAGGTCGCCGATCGAACACGGGCTCGCCGCGGCTTCAGCGCTCCGGGCGTCACGCTGGCGGTGTCGTCTGTCTGCGTGTCGGTTCGTGACGAGGGTCGTTTGGCCATTCCGCGTTCTCCGCAATCAAAGCGACTCAACCGCCCGCAGCGGCCGTCGCGAAATCAGTCGATTGTAGGCCCGTTCCCCACGGGAAACCGGACCCTTCTGCACAACGTTAGCCACGTTCAATGATGAGCTTCGCAATTCCGACCAGCGGAATGCGTACCCAGTCCGGGCGATTGTTCAGCTCGTACGCGAGCTCGTACAGCGCTTTGTCGAGCGTGAACGCACGCAGCAGCAGCGCGAACGCGTCGTCGGGCGGCGCGATCGGCGAGTCGCCGATCGTGTCGCGGTAGCCCTGCAGGAACGCGTCGACGGTCCAATGCCTCCACGTTTCGGCCCAGCGTTCGAGCCAGGCATACGCGTCGGGCGCGTGCACGGTGAACGCGAACAGCGCCGCATAGGCCGCGTAGCTGTACGACCGCACCATGCCCGCGACATCTTTGAGCGGCGACTGTTTCGCGCGCCGCTCCGCGATCGATCGCGCGGGTTCACCTTCGAAATCGAGGATCACGAAATCCTCTTCGGTCCGCAGCACCTGGCCGAGGTGGTAATCGCCATGAACGCGGATGCGCCAACCGCCGCCTTCGAGCGGGCGCAGATCGTCGAACCGCTTCAGCAACGCGTCGCGCGATGCGAGCACTGCCTCGGCATGCGGACGCGACGCGTCGTTCAGGGTCTGGAGCCGCTGCTCGAGCATCGTCAGCGACGAAACCGCGTGCTCGCGCATGTCGTCGGCAACCGTTCGAAGCGCCGGGCGATCGAGCGGCTCGGGCGCGAACCCGTCGCCCGGAGCGTGCGCGAGCGTCAGGTGCAGCTCCGCCGTCCGCCGGCCGAGCGTTGTCGCGCTCGACAGATACCAGTGTTGAAGCGCAGCGAAGAACGGCGGCGGCGCCTGTCGGTCCTCCGCCTCCTGCCTCTCCCGCGTTTCCAGCCTTTCCCGCCCGTCCGGCGAATCAGATCGCTTGACCCGCGCCGATACGCGTTCGTAGTACCGCCGCAGTTCGTCGATCGTGAACTCCCATCCCGATCCCTGATGCTTGATCGCCGCCTGCACGACGGCGAGCGTGCCCGGTTCCACGCCCGGACGCAGGTACTCGAGCGCGCCGGCGAGCGGCGGCGTCCGCGCGAACCGCTGTTCCGTCAACACACGGCCGATCTCGAGCTCTGGATTCGGCGTCGGCTCGATGCGGCGGAACAGTTTCAGCACGAATCCGTCGTTCGCGAACGCAATGCTGTTGCTCTGTTCGGCGCTTCCGCGCGTCCATCGACCGGACGCCTGCGACTGCGTCGCGGGGGCCGTTAGGAGCGCGAGCCCGTGAACGCTCCCCTTCGCGGTCGCCGCTTCTTCGCCGCGCGCGATCATCGTCAGCAGTCGATCGCACACGTCATCGTCGTACAGACCGTCGACGATGGCGCCCTTGCGCGCGCCGGTGATGCGCGCGAGAACCGAGGATGCCGACTGGAGCGCGCGCTCGCCGTCATCGGAGATGAGCGCGAGCGGAACGAAGTAGCTGTCGCTCCAGCCGTCCGCGTACGTAAGAGAGACGATGGTGAGGAACGCCGGCTCCGATCCACGCCGGACTGGCACCCAGTCGGAGAAACGCGCGTGCCGGATCTCCCGCGACTTCGACCCGAACCAGCGCTGGCGCTGGATGAACGGCGCCAGCGCTTCCCGCTCGAGCACCGTCCGCGTGCCGCTGTCGAGCATGTTCTGCCAATCGGTGCCCACGAGCAGCGGGGGCAGCGAGTCGCGGATCAACGCGTTGGGATCGGATGGCGCCGTCGCGCGCGGCGAGGTCTGCAGCGGCTCGTGCTGCAGCGTGAACCAGTACGACGCGTAGCCGTTGAGCGAGAGGAAGTACGGCTGGTCGCCGATGCGCGGGAATTCGGTGAGGCCGCCCATCTCGATCGGAATCAGCCCGCTGAAGGACCGCAGATCCAGCTCCGCCGGCTGCACGGTGCGGGAAAGATTGACGACGATGAGAATGGTTTCTTTGTCGTCGCGCCGCAGGTAGGCGAGCACCTTGCGGTTCGGGCACGAGACGAAATCAATCGACCCGCGTCCGAACACGCGGTGCTGCCTGCGCGTCGCAATGAGGCGTTTCATCCAGTTCAGGAGCGAGAACGGATATCGCTCCTGCGCTTCGACGTTGATCGCCTGATAGCCGTACACAGGATCCTGAATCGGCGGCGCGTACAGCCGCGCGGGATCGGCGCGGGAGAAGCCGGCATTGCGATCCGGGCTCCACTGCATCGGCGTCCGGACGCCGTTGCGATCGCCGAGATAGATGTTGTCGCCCATCCCGATCTCGTCGCCGTAATAGATGATCGGCGTCCCCGGCAGCGAACAGAGCAGCGTGTTCATCAGCTCGATGCGCCGGCGGCTGTTCTCCATCAGCGGCGCGAGACGCCGCCGGATCCCGAGGTTCAACCGCGCCTGCGGATCAGAGGCGTACACCGAGTACATGTAATCGCGCTCTTCGTCGGTCACCATCTCGAGCGTCAGCTCGTCGTGATTGCGCAGGAACAGCGCCCACTGGCAGTTGTCGGGAATGTCCGGCGTCTGGTTGAGGATCTCGGTGAGCGCGTGGCGGTCCTCCTGCCGCAGCGCCATGAACATGCGCGGCATCAGCGGGAAGTGGAAGGCCATGTGGCATTCGTCGCCGTCGCCGAAGTAGGGGCGCACGTCGGAGGGCCACTGGTTCGCTTCGGCCAGCAGCATCCGGTTGCGGTAGGCCGCGTCGAGCTCCCGCCGCATCCGCTTCAGCACCGCGTGCGTCTCGGGCAGGTTCTCGTTGTTCGTTCCCTCGCGGACGCACAAGTACGGAACCGCGTCGAGACGCAGCGCGTCGACTCCGAGATCGAGCCAGAACTTCATCACGTCGATCACGGCGTCGACGACGGCCGGATTGTTGTGATTGAGGTCGGGCTGGTGCGAGAAGAACCGATGCCAGTAGTACTGCTGCGCGGCGTCGTCCCACGCCCAGTTCGACTTTTCCGTGTCGAGGAAGATGATCCGCGTTTCGGGGAACTTCTTGTCGGTGTCGCTCCAGACGTAGAACTCGCGCTCCGGCGATCCCTTCGGCGCGCGACGCGCCCGCTGAAACCAGGGATGCTCGTCGGAGGTGTGGTTGACGACGAGCTCGATGAGCACCTTGACGTGGCGATCGTGCGCGGCGCGGACGAACGCCTCGAAGTCGCGCAGCGTGCCGTAGCTCGGATGCACGTCCCGATAGTCGGCGATGTCGTAGCCGTCGTCCTTCAGCGGCGAGGGGAAAAAGGGGAGCAGCCAGAGGCAGGTGATCCCGAGGCTCTGCAGGTAGTCGAGCTTCTGCGTCAGCCCGTGAAAATCGCCGCTGCCGTCGTTGTTCGAGTCGAAGAACGATTTGACGTGCGCCTGGTAGATGACGGCGTCCTTGTACCAGAGAGGATCGTCCTGCGCGGCCGACGGTGCCGGCGTGACGGCGTCGACTGGAACCGTCAGGTTCGGGATTTCGGTAGCCACAGGATGTGCCCTTGACGGATCTCGGGATCGAAGCGGACGTAATTGCGCCCGCGGTGCCACGTGTACTCGACGTCGTCGATGAGGTCGCGGACGACGAACGAATCGAGATCGACGGGAACGTCGACGAAGCCGTGCTGCATGTGACGCGGATCGAGGCTCACGACGACGAGGACGCGGTCGTCGCCGTTGCTCTTGCTGAAGGCGATGATTTCAGGGTTGTCGGCGTCGTGAAACCGCAGCGTGCGATCGAATTGCAGCGCGCGGTGACGGTGCCGCGCGGCGTTGACGCGGCAGATCAGCTCCGCCATCGCGCCGGCGCGCGACCAGTCCCGCTTCTTGTACTGATACTTCTCAGAGTCGGCGTATTCCTCCGACCCCGGCTTGACGACGATGATGGCGAGTAGACCGAGCCATCGCTCGACCTGATGCACGTCGGTCATCACTTCGCCCAGTTGGTCCGCGAAGAAGTAGGCCAGTCCGAAGCTGACGGGGACGCCGAGCGTCGCCGCGAGAATCAGACGCGCCTGGAACGCGGGACAGCCGCCGTGCTGCAGATAGGCGTGCAGGATGTCCGGCGTGTTCGCGAACAGGTTCGGCCGCAGGTACTCGCGCACTTCGCCCTGCGTGAGCTCGGTGAAGTAGTCGACGAGCTCGGATTTCGAGTTTCGCCAGGTGAAGTACGTATACGACTGCGTGAAGCCGGCTTTCGCCAGGTACCGCATCAACGCCGGCCGCGTGAAGGCTTCCGACAGGAAGACGACGTCGGGGTGCTGCGCGTGCACGAGATCGATCATCCATTCCCAGAAGCCGAAGGTCTTCGTGTGCGGATTGTCGACGCGGAAGATGCGAACGCCGCGCTCGACCCAGAAGAGCGTGACGTCGAGCAGTGCCTGCCAGAGCGCCTGCCATTCTTCGCTCTCGAAGTCGAATGGATAGATATCCTGGTACTTCTTCGGAGGATTCTCGGCGTATTTGATCGT
>Ga0209805_1002047_pt1 | contig 11885 bp, 18 predicted proteins | sample GraSoiAngelo_148_FD_185905 | JGI IMG/M metagenome (GOLD analysis project Ga0209805, IMG submission 185905) | Grasslands soil microbial communities from the Angelo Coastal Reserve, California, USA - 14_1009_09_20cm (SPAdes) (version 2) | ecosystem: Environmental > Terrestrial > Soil > Grasslands ... | reverse complement strand
ATAGCCCTGGCACTTACCATAACCTGGATAGTCGACGAGCAGGAACGCGTCGTTAGAATTCGGATAACCGGCAAGAATCGTCGTCCAATCCAAGGCAAGCGAGCCATTTCCGCAAAACGCAATCCACAGCCGCGCCGGCAGTTGCCCGTTATTGCGTGCAGGAACATAAAACGCGGTCTGCTTTCCAAAAGGCAGGGTATAGGAAATTTCTTCGCCGTTTACCGGGAACGCCTGGGCGTAGCTCGGATCGTAAGACCGGGGGTGATAAATCATCGAGTGCTGCTTGAAGTAGATCAGTGCGACCAATCCCAGAAGGCCGAGACCGATCACAACCAGTGCGCCAACGAGCGCGCCGGTCGGGCGAATTGGCCGCGGCGCGTGTCGATGCATAGATCAACGAACGCGTCACTCGATGAACCAGAAGCGAAGTTTACTGCCAGTGACCCGCGACCCAGATCCAGCCACCCGGCCGGCGTTCCCAGTGACCTTCCACCCAGACTGCTGTCGTTCGCGGTCGCAAAACCCAGCTGCCAGACACCCATTCGTAGCGGGCACCATTCCAACGCCAGTAACCGCTCGTCCAAACATACCCCGGGCCAGGCGCAACCGTTCTCGTTTCAACTCGCACCGGCGGCGGCGCCTCCGTAACTAGAACCTCACGCCCCACTGTTCTGGCCGGACCAGCGGTCACGGTTTCGCGGGTAGTCGTCGTTGTCGTCGTTGTCGTGACTGGCGGTTCGGCAACACACCCCGCCAATCCGAACAGCGCCAGCAAATAAAAAGGCATCCTCATAAATTCCTCCCTATTTGGGTTCGTTTAGCGTCCGCCGTTCGGCCCTGTTTCCCGAACGCGAACGTTGGGTGGGGCAATTGATCTCAATCGCCCGGGCGGTTCCGGTGAACCGCCTCTACCCGGGTGACTCAGCGGTAGCTAAAATTCTCGACGCCTCAGGGACGTTGAATGGCACAAAACCAAATCTCATCCGATGATCGTGGCATGCTCTACGTCGTGGCCACGCCAATCGGAAATCTCGGCGATATTACTTTGCGTGCGCTCGAGATCTTAAAAGTAGTCGACGTAATCGCGGCGGAAGACACCCGACACTCCGGCATGTTGCTGAAACATTTTGGAATCAAGAAGCCACTGGTCAGTTTTCACGAGCACAATGAAGCCATGCGCACTGCGCAACTGCTCGAGCGCCTCGTCGCCGGTGAAAATCTCGCCCTAGTGACTGATGCAGGTACGCCCGGATTGTCCGATCCCGGGGCACGTCTGATCCGCGCGTGCATTCGACGTGATCTGCCATTTACGGTTATTCCCGGTCCCTCCTCGATTCTAACCGCGCTCGTCGGTTCCGGATTTTCCACGGAAAAATTCTTCTTCGGCGGCTTTTTGCCCACAAAGAGCGGGGGACGCGAGCGCGAGTTACGCGCGGCCGCTGCGCGCGATGAGACGACAGTCTTCTTCGAGTCACCACACCGATTGACAAAGACGCTTGCCGCTGCGGTCGAGATCTTGCCAGGTCGCCAACTCTGCGTCGCACGCGAGTTGACCAAAAAATTCGAAGAATATCGCCGCGGCAGTGCGGCCGATTTGTTCGGGCATTACGAAGTGCATCCACCAAAAGGCGAAATTGTCCTGCTGATTTCGGGTGGGGGCGATTGACCCCAATTGCCCGCGAACGCCAATCCGGCTCGGATCGGTTCGATCAACCGCCCTACCTTTTGCTTGCGTAGAGCGCACATGTGTGGAATTGTGCGCGGCTTTTCCCTCAGAAGCATCACTACCTGATCGGGGCAAATAATTCCCTTATGGCATTTGCAATCATAAAGACCGGTGGCCGGCAGTATCGCGTCGCGGAAGGCGACACGATTGACGTCGATTTGCTCGAGACCGAGCCAGGCAAGCAGGTCGTGATTGGCGAGGTTTTGATGCATGCCGACGGCGACAAGCTGACGCACGGCGCACCGATCGATGGGGCAAAAGTGACTGCCGAAGTCATTGAACAACGCAAAGACAAAAAGGTCGTCGCCTACAAATTTAAACGGCGGAAAGGTTATCACCGCACCCTCGGCCATCGGCGAAAACTGACGCGACTCAAGATTAAATCGATCAGCGTGGGCGCAAAGAAGAGCACGAAAAAGGAGACGGATTAGTCATGGCTCACAAAAAAGGACAGGGTAGCGTAAAGAACGGGCGCGATAGCGTCAGTAAACGGCTGGGCGTTAAAAAATTTGGAAGCGAGCTGGTAGTCACCGGTAACATCATTGTCCGGCAGCGCGGAACGAAATTTTTACCGGGCAAAAATGTCGGGCTCGGCCGCGACTACACGATTTTTGCGCTGGTCGATGGGAATGTGCGCTTCGACCGAGCGGGACGACGGGTGAATGTCGACCCGCTGCCGGCGAAGTAGTGTCCGCGCCGCTTCGGCAAGCTTTAAGATTACCGGCAAGGTCCCCCTTGGCTCGGAATGGCGCATAGGCGTTGCGCAGATTTTACGTTTGTTTTATAAAAGAAAGTTCCAGTCATGATGAGATACAAGACGTTCATCCTCTTCGGTGCGCCCGGAAGCGGCAAAGGTACACAGGGCAAAACCCTCGGCAGTATTCCGCGCTTTTTTCACTGCCCCTGTGGCGATGTTTTCCGTTCCATCGATACGCGAACAGAAGTAGGCAAAGCCTTTCTCGACTACTCCAGCAAAGGCCAACTCGTGCCCGACGAGATTACGGTGGAGCTTTGGAAGGAAGCCATCGATGCTGCGGTCGAAGGTCACAAATTTAAACCCGATATCGATACTCTCGTGCTTGATGGCATTCCGCGAAATGTCAGTCAGGCAAAAATCATGGAGGACATGATCGACGTCCGAAAAGTCTTCCATCTCGCTTGTCCGAATCGCGAAACGCTGTTCTTGCGTCTGAAAAAGCGCGCTCTGAAAGATAACCGGCTCGACGACGCCAACGAGCAGGTGATCCAAAAACGGCTCGACACTTATGAAAGAGAATCGCGCCCGGTGCTGACCTACTACCCGAAGGAATGCATCACCGTGGTTGACGCGATGCAGCCGCCAGCAAAGGTTTTGTTCGACATCCTCGCCAGCGTGAACGGCGTGGACGGGCATAGACCATGAGTCAGTTTGAGAATTTCACCGCTTCCACTCTTTATTGCGACAAGTGCAAGGCGACCATGCCGGTGCGCGAACGGCTGCTGTTAGTTTTGCCGGACAAAGAACTCTACGATTATCTCTGCACTGGTTGCGCTTCCTCAGTTGGAACGCGCGAAATCACAGCCGGTGAAAAAATGATGGCGCAAGCGATCGCGGCGCAACAGGCGCGCCGAGGAAGGCGGGTTCCGATTTCCCTGCATTCCTAACGAGAATGCGGATCGTTTTTATCGGCACGGGTGATATCGCCGTGCCGACATTGCGAATGCTCCGCGAATGGCGCGAGCATCAGCTGGTCGGTATCGTCACTCAACCAGACAAACCCGTCGGTCGCGATCAGAAACTCACGCCGCCTCCCATCAAAGCAGCAAGTCAACAATTGAGCGTCGCGTCCGGGGCATCTGAAATCAAATTGCCGGTTTTCCAGCCGGCCCGGATCAAGGCGCGAGAAGCGATTGAGGCAATACGGATTCTGAATCCGGATGTGATTGTCGTAATGGCCTACGGGCAAATTCTTCCACGCGAAGTGCTCGAAATTCCAAAGATCGCATGCCTCAATTTGCACGCATCGATTTTGCCGCATTGGCGCGGTGCGGCCCCAATCCAAGCGGCGATCGCCGCGGGTGATCGCGAAACCGGGATCACCGTTATGTACATGGACCAAGGTCTTGATACCGGCGACATTTTGCTCGCGAAAAAAATCGAAATCGCGCCGACTGAGACGGGCGGTTCTCTGCACGGCAGGCTGGCGGAAATTGCGCCCGAGTCTTTGCGAGAGGCTATTTCGCTCCTCGCGAGAGGAGGCGCATCTCGCACTACACAAGAGAGCCAACTTGCAACCTACGCACCGAAACTCGAACGCGAAGACGGCCGGATCGATTGGAACGAGCCGGCGGCCGCGATCGAACGAAAAATTCGCGCGTTCGACCCTTGGCCGGGTGCCTTCATGAATTTCGGCGATCGCAAACTTAAGATTTTTCGGGCAACGATTGTCGATCGTAGTGGAAACCCTGGCGAAATTCTGGCGGCTGAAAACGAGTTAGTCGTCGCTGCCGGAAAGGACGCCTTGTCGCTCGATGAAATTCAACTCGAAGGAAAACGGCGAATGAGCGCGGCAGAATTTCTGCGCGGGCACCCGCGGGTTGCTTCATTGTAGCCGCGGCCATCGACCGCGGATCTGTTTAGCCTCCGGCCACGGGCCCAAGGCCGCGGCGAGCGACCGCGGCTACAGCTGCATTTTTGTTTTCATTAAGGCCGGCTTGCGCCATGTTTGACGCCCGATGCAGACGGAAGCCGCCGCGTACAAACGCATCGTCCTTAAATTGAGCGGCGAAGCTCTCCAAGCTCCGGGCGCGCGGGAAAACATTTCGCCGCAGGTCGTTCTCGCCATCGCCGAACGAATTAAGGAAGTGCGCAATCTTGACGTGCAGGTCGGCGTTGTCATCGGCGGCGGAAACATTTGGCGCGGAACTTCTGCCGCTCATCGCGGAATGGATCGCACCACTGCCGATTACATGGGAATGCTCGCGACCGTGATCAACGGTCTGGCCCTGCAAAGCGCCTGCGCACAAATGGGAGTAGAAACGCGGGTGCAAACGGCGATTGAGATGAAAAATGTGGCGGAGCCATTCATCCGTGGCCGCGCCATCCGTCACCTTGAGCTTGGCCGGGTTGTCATTTTCGTCGCCGGCACGGGTAATCCATATTTTTCCACCGATACGACGGCGGCATTACGCGCCAGCGAAATTGGTGCGGACGTAATTTTGAAGGCGACCAAGGTGGACGGCGTTTATGATTCCGACCCCCAAAAAAACCCGAAGGCCAAGCGCTACGACCAAGTGAGCTACACCGAAGCGTTGAGCAAGCGGTTGCAAGTGATGGATTCGACTGCTTTCAGTCTGTGCATGGACAACAAAATCCCGATTGTCATTTTTAACATGAACCAGCCTGACAACATTCGTGCGGTAGTGCTGGGGCGAAAAATAGGGACGTTGGTTTGCGATTAGGATTTGCTCGCGCCAGAATCTTTTATGACTAAGGACGACATTCTTCTCGAGGCAGAAATGGCGATGGAAAAAAGCGTCGATTTCATGGTACACGAATTCGCCGCGGTGCGTACCGGGAAAGCTTCGCCCGCCCTGGTCGAGAATGTCGACGTGCAAACCTACGGCTCGACCATGAAATTGAAGCAGCTTGCCCTGATCACCACGCCCGAAGCGCGACTGTTGGTGGTGCAACCGTTCGACGCCGGAACAGTCCGTGATATCGAGAAGGCACTTAACGAATCCCGTATCGGTATAACACCGTCGGTGGATGGGAAAATTATCCGGCTGCCAATCCCGGAATTGTCAGAGGAGCGCCGCAAAGATCTGGTGCGTTCGCTTGGCAAAATGGCCGAAGAAGCCCGTGTGCGAGTGCGCGGGAATCGGCGAACTGCGCTGGATGAAGCGAAAAAGCTAAAAGCGTCTGGTACGCTAACGGAAGATGGGATGCGCGACACCGAAGATGAGGTCCAAAAACTGACCGATCGCTTTGTGAGATCGATCGACGAGCATCTCGGACGCAAGGAAGCCGAGATCATGAAAGTGTGAGGTCTCTCTTCCCTCTCTCAGATCGAAGATTAAGAGGTCGCGGAAGAGGAAGAGTTATAAACGCACCAAGTCGAGCAGGAACTGGCACCAGAGATAGATCATGCCGCGCCAGGAGTACTTCACCTCGTCGTTCGCCGCCAGTTTGAGCACGCCGGCGCGGACATTATGTGCAATTTGATCACGCAAATCATTTTCAATATCGATTTGGATGCGCTCATCGTCGAGAGAATCGAGCGCGGCCGTCTCCACGGAATGCCGTTTTAGAAATTCGCGGTGGCTTTGATAGAGCTGCCAAAAGCTCTGGTCCGGTCGCTGACGATTGATCCGAAATTGCGGCGTTAACTTCAATCCGTAAGACAACGGGTAATTCCAGGTCGTCCAAATCAGACCATCTTTTGCGCGCGACGAAATGCGCAAATAATAAAACGACAGGTCATACTGTTCGTTTAGACAAATTGTGGCCTGAGCACGATCGTCGGTCTTGTAAAAAAGCCGGAAAAACTGTCGGTAATCCTCCCAATCCCAGCCGGCGTCATTGATGTGAGCAAAACCCTCGTTTTCGATTTCACGGCTGATCTCATCAAGTGCCGGAAACAGACTGGCCGAGGGAGGGGTTTTTGGTCGCAACCGTTTTTCTTTTGGCAGGCGCAGTGTTCGAATGCGGGTGAGAATCTCCAGCCACGGCAGGAACAACCAGGCCGCCCCCACCGCAATCCCCCACCCCACGCTTCCGGTAATGAAATAAACCGCCAAAAATGTGGCGATCAAAATCCCAAGTGCACCGAGCTTTTGCGAGAATGAGGTCTGAAAACTCCGCAACGCGACGCTAAGGACGGCAACGCCGAGGGTGAGAAAAAGTCCGAACAGCATTAGGGTTCGATCCGATGCTCGTCTAAGAATTTCTCGAGCTGCTCGACGTCGAAATTTGCTAGCACTTCCTCTCCGGCCACCAGCGTTGGCACATAACTTTGCTCGGAAATTTCCTTCATCTCCTCGTAAGCGGCGCGATTCCGGCCAACGTCGATCTCAGTGAATTTGTAGCCGCGGGATTGCAAAAAATCCTTGGCGTCGATGCACCACGAACATATGGGGCGGCTGTAAAGGGTGAGATCACTGCTCATGAATAATGATAAAACAACGGGCATTTCGACGTCAACCAATCCACTAGTATGCCTTAGCCCAGATCACTCGTCTCTTGCTCGCCTGGCCGGTAAAAATACATCGGCCAGGCTCCGGATCGCTTACGGGAATGCAGCGGATGGTGACTTTGAGATCACTCTTTATCTTCTCCTCAACTTCCCGCGAGCCATTCCAGTGCGCGAGCGCGAAGCCACCGTGAATTTCAGGTTTTACCGAGTCTTTGGGAGTGAAGAAATCGTAAAACTCTTCCTTGCTCTCAATCGCCCGCGTATTGGCATCTCGAAACTTCAGAGCGCGCTGGTAAAGATTTTGTTGGATCGACCCAAGAATTTCCTGGGCGCAGGCTACAAATTCAGTCACGGGCATCAACTGTTTCTCTTTCATCGGGTGATCGCGCCGGCTAACCGTCACCGAATGATTCTCGAGGTCGCGCGGACCCAGTTCCAATCGAATGGGAACACCTTTTTTGATCCATTCCCAGTTCCGGATTCCACCACCGAATTGACGGCGATCGATCTCTATCTCGAGCCCAAGGTCGGCGTACCTTTTGAGCCGAAGATCGGAGGCAAGCTTGTCGCAAACTTCCAGAACCTGCCCCCGTGTTTCCTCCTTCGGTGTAATCGGCAGAATCACAATTTGTGTCGGCGCGATACGGGGTGGTAAGATGACTCCATCGTCGTCGCCATGCGCCATGATGACCGTACCGACCATGCGTGTGGTCATGCCCCAGCTCGTCGTCCAGCCAAATTCCTGTTTGCCTTCGCGGTTTTGAAATTGAATGCCACTCGCACGCGCGAAGTTTTGCCCGAGAAAATGCGAAGTGCCGGCCTGGATCGCCTTGCGGTCCTGCACCATCGCTTCAATCGTCATCGTCTGCACCGCGCCGGGAAACTTTTCGCCCTCCGATTTTTCCCCGGCAAAAACAGGAATGGCGCAATGATCGCGCGCAAACGTTTCGTAAACACCAAGCATGCGTTGCGTCTCCGCGCGCGCTTCCGCTTCGGTCTCATGAACAGTGTGGCCTTCTTGCCAGAGAAATTCGGTCGTGCGCAAAAATAATCGCGGCCGCATTTCCCACCGCACGACGTTGGCCCATTGATTGAGAAGAATAGGAAGATCTCGATAGGATTGGACCCACTTTGCGTAGCTCGCGCCGATGATAGTCTCGCTTGTTGGCCTGACGACTAACGGCTCCGTCAATGGACTGGCCGGTTTCATTTTTCCTGCGGCGTCCACTTCCAATCGCGTGTGTGTTACGACCGCGCATTCCTTAGCGAAGCCTTCGACATGCTCAGCTTCTTTCGCGAAATAACTCAGCGGAATGAAGAGCGGGAAATAAGCGTTGCGATGGCCGGTGGCGCGAAACAGAGCATCGAGTTGCCGCTGCATGTTTTCCCAAATCCCAAAGCCCCAAGGGCGAATGACCATGCAGCCGCGAACATCCGAGGGTTCAGCCAGCTCAGCCGCACGAATGACCTGTTGATACCACTCCGGGAAATCCTGTTCCCGCGTTGGGGAAATGGCGTTCTTCTCAACTTTTGTCATGGCTTAACAGCAGCGGCTTGAAGCGGAGGTTCACGTCCGATTTGCGCTAGCCGTAGAGGAGAGCAAATTTCATCTAGCACGCAACTTTGCCAGGCGTTTTGGGTTAAACTTTAGGCTATGAAACGACAGCTTTTGGTCGCCATTTTGTTCGCCTTCTTGGTGTTGGCGAGCGGTTTTGGCCAGACACCACAAGTGACGAGCCAGCCGACACGCATAATATCCGGGTCCGCAGGCACCGACCTTAAGCGCATCCCGCTTTCCAGGCTTTCCCTGGATGAGCAGGCAAAGTTACGCTCGGCCCATGACATGGCGATGCGAGACCCGGCGCTGATGCAATCACGGGCTCGCTACGAGCAAGCGCGCAAGGAATTTCGCGATAGGTTACGCGACGCGTTGCTTAGGGCCGATCCCTCCGTTCAACCGATTCTCGAAAAAGCGCGGCAGCAGCAGCGACGCCGCGACCGATAGTTTGGCGTCGCGTCGTTAAAACGAATTCGCGAACTTGCTCTCGGCACGTACAAACCTGCCCTCGGCGCAGCCGCTGACGAAGTCGATACTGCAGACAGTGCCATATCTGGCGTGCGGGCCGTCAGCTGCTCCAACAGCGTTGTAATTGCGGTTGAAAATGTTCCTGCGATGACCGCGACCGCGCACGCCATCATCAATAATAAGCGCCATGACAATGGCGCGGACAGAACGTTGACCATAAGCAATGTTCTCTGCCCAATCCTGCGCGACTACGCCATAACCAGTGATTCGACTTCCTGGATCGCTCCCATCGCAATCGTGATGTCCGGCGGCACCGCCAGCCTGCTCACGACAATAATCAGCCGCGGCTGAACACAGCCCAGGCGAAAGCGCGAGCGGTGGCAATGGCCGTGCGCGGCGCAAGAATCGTATCGCCTGATCCACTGCACGGACACCCTCGTGAGTAAACAACCGAATGCCGCCCGGCATCAGGCGATCGCTACCGGCATAGTTCCGGCGGGTTCGTTCGAGGAAAGTCACGTAAAGCGTCGGGTTTGCCTTGCCATATTTATTTCATGAATGATCGCGGTACTGGTCACCCTGTCTGAATCTCCGAGCGCGAGATCAAGGTTGTCGGCGAATAAGAGCGGCGAAAAAAGGCGGAAAACGAGCGGCAAAAACGGAGCCGGGGGCTTCATAATTTCCATAAAGCAACCGAGGTGGCAATGGTTGGCAGCGTGGAGAGGTAGCTAAAATTTCAGCTGGTTTGCCAGAGCCGCTTCGCTATACGAAGCGTGCGCGCGTCCCAGAAGGACGCGGCTACAGAATCCGGTGCATCAATGGTGCGACACTTGTGGAGGTGAACTGACCGCGGCGACGGTTGACACCCACGGCCATCGCCCGTAGTTTCCGTGCCTTTTCCCGCCGTTATGAAGACATTTTCAGCAAAAGCATCGGAAGTCCCTCGCAAATGGTGGGTCATCGATGCGAAGGATCAGGTGCTCGGCCGTGTCGCCGTGAAAGCTGCGAATCTATTGCGCGGAAAAGAGAAATCTGTCTTCACTCCACACGTCGATACCGGTGATTTCGTCATCGTCGTCAATGCCGCTAAGGTGCGGGTGACCGGCAAAAAGGAAGAGCAAAAAACCTTCATGAGCTTTTCCGGGTACGTCGGCGGCCATAAATCGGAAAACGTGAGGGCGCGGCGGGTGCGCCATCCGGAATTGCTTATCGAGCGCGCGGTGCGTGGAATGATTCCGCACAATCGCCTGGGCCGTTCCGTTTACCGGAAACTGAAGGTTTATCGGGGCCAAGATCACCCGCACGCAGCCCAGCAGCCGTCGCCGGTAAAATTACGTTAGAAGAATATCATGGCACAATCTCAGGAAATCGTTGCTACCGGTCGCCGCAAAACTTCCGTCGCGCGTGTGCGTATGACCGCAGGTAGTGGCAAGATCGACATCAACGGCCGCAGCTTTGAAGAATACTTCCCGACTGCGCCGCTGCAGAACGCGGTACTGCAACCGCTGCAAACGGTGAAGCTGGCGAACGCCTATGACATCTCGATTAATGCGACCGGTGGCGGTAGCAGCGGGCAGGCTGGTGCGGTGCGTCTAGCAATTTCGCGGGCTTTGTTGCAAGTCGATAACAATTTGCGAGGCACTCTTAAAGCGGAGGGTTTGCTCCGGCGCGATCCGCGCATGAAAGAGCGGAAGAAATCCGGCCAACCGGGAGCGCGCAAACGCTTCCAATTCTCCAAGCGCTAAAGCTGTAGCCGCGGTCGCTGGCCGCGGCATCAAATCTAACGGGAAAGCGCCGCGGTCGCTAACCGTGGCTACAATTATGGCTTGGCACTTGGCGGCGGCGTCGCAGGCGCGACTGAGGCAGAGGTTGGCGCCGGCGGAGCCGCCGGGAGCACCTTCACCGTTGGCGGGACCGATGCGCTCGCAGACGCGCCGGGTTTCGGTGGCGCGATGACCGGCGGTGTTTCCGGCTTCGCCGTCTTCAAAAACGTTCGCAGCAACTGGCTCGCTTCCATGGCTGCGTAGCTGTCGCGATATTGCGTCATTATTGTCTCGCAGATTCGCCGCGCATCCTCAGTCCTGCCCTTCTCCTGCAAAATGTGCACCTGCTCGATCAACGCCGTCGGGGCATTGAAACCGGGAACATTAGCCGATGCAATTTGCTGATAAGTGGCAAAAGCTTCGTCGTCCTTACCCATCGCCTGCAGGTTTGCGGCCATTGCCATTCGCGCCGTGTTCGCCAGTTCGTGCCGTGGGAATTTCTCCAGGAATTTCCCCAGCGTTGCATTCGCTTCGGCATACTTTCCATCTTTGCGCTGCGCGTCTGCCAGCAACAGATATGCGGAGGCAGCTGCCGCTGTATCGCTATGCTGATTGATGAGCGCCTCATATGCAGCCGGCGTTTTGGCCGCAGAAAACAATGTTGCCGCGGTTATTTCGCGCCGATCTCGATAAAGTCGGTAGCCTGCCAGTCCTACAATTCCGAGGACGGCCAGTCCGAGTAAAATGGCAATTTCTCTTTGGTATTTGTACCAAAAAACCTGCGCGTCGAGCGCGGGATCGGTGGTGGCTTGTTTTGCGATTGGCATGCGAATTACAGCGGGCGAGTTTATGCCACGCGCCCGCGCGCCGGGCAAGATCGCTACTTCAGTGCGTTACGCAATCGTAACAGGAGCGGAATTGTCGTTAAAACCCCGACAGCCAGAAGCGCGAGACCAGCGCTTTGTCGCTCCTCCTTTTCCAAGCTGTTGCTAAGGAGAAGACCGATCCCCACTCCAAGCGCGCCACGGGTGAGCGCGATCATCCCAATCTCCGGCAACATCAAGGTGACGCTTTTTCCTGTAAAGTTCATGCCATTTCCTTCACCTCTTTAATTTCGCATCTGCGGTCCGTTGTGGTTCGCAAAGAAAACGGAAGTGGTATTTGGAAAATCGGACTGATCGTCTCAGATTGGCAGC
>Ga0209805_1002045_pt1 | contig 11894 bp, 8 predicted proteins | sample GraSoiAngelo_148_FD_185905 | JGI IMG/M metagenome (GOLD analysis project Ga0209805, IMG submission 185905) | Grasslands soil microbial communities from the Angelo Coastal Reserve, California, USA - 14_1009_09_20cm (SPAdes) (version 2) | ecosystem: Environmental > Terrestrial > Soil > Grasslands ... | reverse complement strand
CCGACCGAGAGGCGCAGCTCGCGCGGTCCGGAGTACTCGTACCCGTCCACCAGCTCGATGTGGCCCTTGGTCCCCACCAGGCGGTACTGGTCCTGCTCGTATGCGCCGAAGCTGACGGTGAACTGCCCGGTCCGCTCACCGGGGAACTTCAGCTGGACGGCCATCCCTTCATGGACGTCCTTGAACCGCTCGTCCTCGCGGCGGTCCATACGCATGGCGAACACCTCGACCGGGTCGGCCCGGAACAGGTAGCGCGCGGCGTTGATGCAGTACGGTCCCAGGTCCCAGATGGCGCCGCCGCCGCGCTCGGCCGAGGTGCGGATGTTTCCGGGCCGGACCTGGTACGCGAGGGTGCTGCTGAAGAACCGCAGCTCGCCGATCTTCCCTTGCTCGACCAGCTTGACAGCCTCCAGGTTCGATTCTTCGAAGTGAAGCCGGTACGCGGTCATCAGCTTCACGCCCGCCTCGCGGCAGGCGTCGATCATCCGCCGGCATTCTTCCTCGCTGATCGCCAGCGGCTTCTCGCAGAGCACGTGCACGCCTTCCTGCGCGCTGCGCACCGCGAAGTCGACGTGCCTGTCGTTCGGCTCGGCGATGTAGACCGCGTCGACGTCGGGGCGATCGAGGACCTCATCGAGATCGCGCACGTCGTAGGCGTCGCAGCGGTACTTGCGCGCCAGCCTGCCCCGCTTTTGCGCGTCGCCGGACACGAGTGCGACGAGCTTCGCATTGTGCGCGTGAGCAAACGCGGGCAACACGGCGGCCTGGGCGATGTGTCCCAGCCCGATCACCGCATAGCCGACCTGCCGGTTGCCTTTCTCCCTGCCATTCTTCCGTGCCATGCACGGAAGTTACGCACGGGCGGCGTGCAGGGCGGGCGCCCAACGCAGGCTGAGGGCATCGGCCAGGACCAGCTGCGTCTCCCCGGTGAGCAGCAGCTGGCGAAACGGGGCGCCGTCGAGCACGCGAGTTCCGTTGGTGCTCGCCGTGTCGATGGCCCAGACCTCGTCGTCCACGCTGAGCAGCACGAGATGAACGCGCGAGAGGTTGCCTTCGTCGACGCCGCCGTGGCTGCACCGATCGTCGCGGCCGACCAGGATGCCGCGCTCGAGCTGATCGCTCCAGACAGCGTGCGTGGAGGTGAGGTCGCCGGCTTGCGGCGAGCTGGACTGGATGGTGATGGTGGCGAGCTTCACCGCTCCGGGCGAGGGTGCCGCACGCGACTTGAGCGGCTGCGGCGGCGGCAGGACCTCCTGGTCGCGCGGGGCGAACCCGCGCCAGGTCTCGTCGGCGTCGTGCGACCAGGGCTTGACCGAAGGTCCGGTCGGAAGGAGGAACACGACGTAGCTCGCGATCCGCAGGAAGAGCGGGCCGCGGCTGGCGATCGCCTCGCAGCGCCTCCCGTCCTCGGACAAGAGCCCGCAGCGCGAGCGCAGATCGATCGCCCGCAGGTGAAGCTGCCCCTGCGGTCCCCGCGTCGCGCGCAGGAGCATGTGTCGCAACGACACGTCCTGGTCGCGCGGGAGGACCACGTCGCAGCGCTCGTGGCGCCCGACGATGAGGTGCGCGATCCCGGAGGGCGGCAGGCGCAGGTGCGCATGCGCGTCGAAGACGCCGTTCCCGTCGACGGCGGCGATCAGCACTCCCTCCGCGGGTTGCGCCTGGTGCGCCGCGCGCAAGGCGGCGAAGTGCTTGCGAAAGACGGCGGCAAACGGGTCCGCGGCGAGATCCGCTTGCCAGAGCTGCCGCAAGAGCGGCTCGTCTTCGGACGCCATTGCGTCCAGCATAGCATGCGGTGTGACGCTCGCCTGGTACAGTTAAGATGGGGTCCCCGGCCCGGGTGGGTACATGAACGTGCCCCCCTCTGGAGAGACTGATAGAAGTGCCCTTTCGGAGGCCAGTCGTGCTGCGGGAAATCGGCGATCGGGAAGCTGCTGCGAAGGCGAAGGACATCGACCTGACGGTCGGATATCAGGGCGAGCCCGGGGCGTACGGGGAAGTGGCCGCGGCCGCGCACGGCGGCATTCCTCGAGGGTTCGCCAGTTTCGAGAAGCTGCTCGAGGCGCTGCGCGACGGCGACATCGACGAGGTCGTCCTCCCGATGGAGAACGCGGTGGTCGGCGCCATCACCGAGGCGCTGGAGCCCTTCGCCGCCTTCGTGGTCGAGGGTCTGGAACTGGTGGCGGTGGCCATCACCAGCGTGCCTGTGCGCCTGTCGCTGGCGGCCCGGCCTGGAACGCCACTGGCCGCGGTGAAGCGGGCCTGGTCGCATCCGGCCGCGCTGCGGCAGTGCACGCACCGCCTCGCGCAGATGGGGATCGAGCGGGTCGTCTGCTACGACACCGCCGGTGCGGCGCAGATCGTCGCGCACGACGCTTCCACGGACGCGGCCGTCTGCTCGCGGCGCGCCGCGGAGCGGTACGGCCTCGAAGTGCTGGAAGAGGACGTGTCCGACAAGGAGCAGAACGGGACGCGGTTCGTCCATCTGCGCATGGCGGATCATGCACGCGCGCAGGTTTCGCTCGCTTTCTTGCGCACGAGCAGCATGACGGCGACCGGCCGCCTCGACGTCCTCACCGGCGCGACGCTCCTGCCTCTGGCCGGGACCGCCGAGTATCCGGTCCGCATGTGGGTGCTCGGCGCCGATGCCGCGCGTCTGCAGGCGCTGGCCCCGGTGCGAGACGTGCAGGTGATCTCGCTCGGGCAGCCGGCGGCGCACGCCGCGAAGATCACGCCGCCGAAGCAGGGGACCGAGCCGGTGGTCAAGTCGCTCCCGCACGCCACCGCACGCAGGGCGCCCACCGTCGTGGAAGTCGGGCCCTTGCGGCTGGGCGCGGGCGCGCGGGCAGTGATCGCCGGCCCCTGTTCCGTCGAGAGCCCGGAGCAGGTGATGCGCATCGCGCGTCAGGTCGCCTCCTGCGGCGCCACCGCGCTGCGCGGCGGCATCTTCAAGCCGCGCACGAACCCGTATGCGTTCCAGGGCCATGGGCTGGAAGCCCTGGACTGGCTGGTCGCCGCCGGGAAGGCCAATGGGCTGCCGGTGGTCACCGAGGTGATGGCGGTCGATCACGTGAAGGCGGTCGCGGAGAAGGCGGACGTCCTCCAGATCGGCGCCCGCAACATGCAGAATTTCGACCTGCTCCGCGCGGCCGGGCGCGCAGGCAGGCCGGTCCTGCTCAAGCGCGGCGCGGGGTCCACCGTGGACGAATGGCTCGGCGCCGCCGAGTACATCATGGCGGCGGGAGAGCTCCGGGTGATCCTGTGCGAGCGGGGCATCCGCACGTTCGAGACCGCGACCCGCAACACCCTCGACGTCGGCGGGATGCTCGCGGCCCGGCCGCTGACGCACCTGCCGATCATCGCCGACCCCTCGCACGCCGCCGGGCGCGCGGACCTGGTCGAAGGGCTGGCGCGGGCGGCCTGGTCCGCGGGAGCGGACGGCCTGATCGTCGAGGTCCACGACGATCCCGCGCGCGCTCTCTCCGATGCCGAGCAGGCGCTGGTGCCGGCGCGTTTCGCCGAGCTGGCCCGAAATCTCGCGCTGCATCCCGACGCGCGCCTGCCGCTCGCGCAGCTTCGCGCCTGGGTCGACGCCATCGATCACGATCTCGGGGTTCTGGTCCAGCGCCGGCTCGAGGTGGCGAAGGTGATCGGGGACTCCAAACGCCAGACAGGTCGGGCGGTGCTCGATCCACGCCGTGAGGCGGCCGTGCGGCGCACGTACCAGGAGGCGCTGCCGGGCAACAAGCTCCTCGCCGACAAGCTCGTCGATCTGCTGCTCGAGGCCGCCAAGGCGCAGCAGAGCATCGACGAGTAGGTACAGTCCGTCCAGACGCATACATCGACCGGTACAGTTGTCCGGCGATTCGAGGTCCGCCTGTGGCTGGATCGCTCGGCCGCCTCCTGCATCTGATCGCGCACCATGAAGAACGACCGCACTCGCGTCCTGCTCGCCCTCGGTTCGTTGTACGTGATCTGGGGCTCGACGTTCCTGGCCATCCGCATCGCGCTCCAGGGGTATCCGCCGCTGCTGCTCGCCGGCTTGCGCTTCGTGATCGCAGGGGCGGTCACGTATGCCTTCGTACGCGCGCGCGGCACGCCGCCGCCGACGCGGACGGAGTGGCGATCTTCGCTGGTCGTGGGGAGCCTGCTGGTGTGCGCGAACGCGTGCGTCGTGATCGCCGAGCAATGGGTGAGCTCCGGCGTCGCCGCCGTCGCCATCGCCTCGGTGCCGCTCTGGGTCGCGCTCGTGGCCGGGCTGTTCGGGCGCTGGCCTTCCCGGGGCGAATGGGCCGGGCTCGCCATCGGTCTCGCCGGCGTAGCCATCCTCCAGACCGGGGGCGACCTGCGCGCCAGCCCCGCGGGCGCCGCGGTCCTGACGGTGAGCTGCGCGAGCTGGGCGCTGGGATCGATCTGGAGCCGCCGCCTGCCGCTGCCGAAGGGGCTGATGGCGAGCGCGGCGCAGATGCTGGCCGGAGGAATGGTGCTGCTCCTCTTCGCCGTGCTCCACGGCGAGCGCGTCTCCGCCGTGCCGACCGCGCGGGCGACGCTGGCGCTCGCGTATCTGATCGTGGCGGGCTCGATCGTCGGATACAGCGCCTACCAGTATCTGCTCTCGCGCGTTCGCCCCACGCTGGCGGCGAGCTACGCCTATGTGAACCCCGTCGTGGCGGTGGGCCTCGGCGCGGCTGTCGCCGGCGAGAGCGTCGCGCCGCGCGCGATCGGCGCGCTCGCGCTGATCCTCGGCGGAGTGGCGATGCTGGCGATCCGCAGGCAGGCGGCCTGACCAGCCTGCAGGCGCTAGTGGCCGTGCCTACCTTCCAGGCATGGCCGTTCGCGTCGCGCACCTCATCTACGGGCTGGGGTTGGGCGGGCTCGAGCAGCTCGTGGTGAATCTGGCCGCGCGCAGCCGGTCCCGCGGCGTCGACTCCTCGATCCTCGCCCTCGGTCGCGACGGCCCCGTCCACGCCCTGGCGCGGGAGCGGGGGGTGGATGTCGAGCTGCTTCCCGTCGACGGCATGAGCCTCGGGGCGCTGCTGGGGATCCGCCGCGCGCTCGAGCAGCGCAACGCCTCCGTCCTGCATGCGCACGACCTGGGTCCGTGGCTGAACGCGGTGGCGGTGCGGGCAGTGCGGCCGAAGACACGGGTGCTGGCGACCTTCCACGAGCAGCGCACGCCCGAGGGAAAGAAGCGTCATGCCGCCGCGTTGGCGGCGCGCGCCACCGACGCTCTGGTCGCCTGCGGCGACAAGGTCCGGCAGGACATCCTCGGCTGGGCGCCCGCCGGCGCGCGGGTGCCCGTGATCGAGAACGGCGTTCCCCTGGAGACCGAGGCATCGATGTCTCGCGGGGCAGCGCGTGCCGAGCTTCGGATCCCGGAAGGGGCGCTCGCGGTTGGATATGCCGGCGGGTTGCGCGAGATCAAAGGGCCGGACCGGTTGCTGGAGGCGTTTCTCGACAAGTTCGCCGACCGCGGCGACATGCATCTGTTCCTGATCGGAACCGGCCCGATGGAGAGCTCGCTGCGCGCCGCGGCGCGGGGGCATGCCAACGTCCATTTCACCGGGCTGATCCCGAACGCTGCGCGGCTGCTGCCGGCCCTCGACGTATACGCGCAGACCTCGCTGAGCGAGGGGCGTTCGCTCAGCATGCTGGAAGCGATGGCGGCGGGCCTGCCGACGCTGGCGCACGACCTGGTGCCGGTCCGCGAGATCCACGGCCATGAGCAGACTGCGCTCCTCGTAGCGCCCGGCGATCGGGCTGCTCTCGGATCCGCGCTGCAGCGTCTGGTGGCCGACGCGGAGCTCCGCGCGCGCCTGGGGGCGAACGCGCGGCAGCGGGCCGGCCGATATTCGATCGAACCGATGGTGGACGCGTACGAGGCGCTCTACCGCGAGCTCGCCGCGCGCTCGTGATCCCGATCCTCCACCTGCGGCAAGGCACGGAGCTGTACGGCGCCGACCGCGCGGTGCTCGCGCTCTCTGCCTCCACGCCGTGGCCCTACCTTCCCATCGTGGGCGCGATCGGCCGCCCCGGTGTCCGCGACGCTCTCGCGGAGGAAGCGCGGCGGCGGGGCCTCGCGGCCGTTCGATTCGACAGCGCATCCCGATTCGACCTGCGCTGCGCGCGCGCCATCGCCCGCGTCGCCCGGGAGCGAGGCGTTCGCCTCCTTCACGCGCACGACTTCAAGGCGCTGTTCGTCGCGCTGGTCGCAGGTCTGCTCGCGCGTGTGCCGGTGGTGGCGACGTTCCACGGCGACACGCGGACCACCGCCGCCATCCGCGCGTACGAGTTGGTCGCGCGCATCCTCGGGAACTTCACGCGCGGCGTGGCGGCGGTCTCGCGGGCGCTGGAGCGGCGACTGCGGCGTTGGGTGCGCATTGCGCCGGTCGCCTTCGTCCCCAACGGCCTGCCGCAATCCGCGCCCATCTCGGAAGTGGAACGGCGAGCGGCCCGCGCGAAGTTCGGCCTGCGCGACGCGTACTGCATCGCGCTGATCGGTCGCCTGGCGCCGGAGAAGGGGCACCGGGTCCTCTTCGAGTCGGCGCGCGCCATCGGCGCCACGCTGCTCGTCGCTGGAGACGGGCCGCTCCGCGACGAGCTGCGGGAGGCGGCGCAGGGGCTCGACGTCCGGTTTCTCGGCTATCTGGAAGACGCGCGCGAGGTCTTCGCCGCCGCCGACGTGATCGCGATCCCCTCGCTCACCGAAGGGCTGCCGCTCACGGCACTCGAAGCGCTGGCCCTGGGCCGCTGTGTCGTCGCCAGCGCCGTCGGCGAGCTCCCCGAACTGCTCGCCGGCGGAGCGGGCGTGCTGGTCCCGCCCGGCAACACCGCAGCGCTCTGCGAAGCGCTGCAGAGCACGCGGGATGAGACGTACCGCGCCCGGATCGAGGAGAAGGCTCGCGTGCGGGCCCGGCGCTACGGCGTCGCCGCCATGGCGGGCGCGTACGCGTCGCTGTACGGTCGCGCGCTCTCCGGCTCGATCAGCTCGCGATAGTGGCGCGCCACGGCCTGCGCGATCTTGTCGGCGGTGAACGGCTCGACCGTGCGCAGCCCTTCGCGCACCAGCTCGTCCGCGAGCTGCCGGTCCCGCCAGAGGCGGACCAGCGCGCGGGCGAACTCGCTCGGCTCCTCGGCGAGGATCAAGTCCTTCCCGTCGGAGCAGGGCAGCCCTTCCGCCGCGATGCGGCTCGCGATCACCGGGACGCCCGCCGCCCAGGCTTCGAGGATCTTGATCCGCGTTCCCGAGCCGGCGCGCAGCGGGACGGCGGTGGCGAACGCGCGATCGAGATAGGGCCGCACGGAAGGAACGCTGCCCTCGATCGCCACGTCATGCGACGCGAGCGTCTGGACGTGGAGCGGAGGATTGCGCCCGACGATGACGAGGCGCGCGCCGGGGAGGAGCGCGCGGCATCTGGGCCAGATCTCCTTGGCCAGGACCACGGCCGCGTCCGCGTTGGGCCGCCAGTCGAGCGAACCCACGAACACCACGTCGTGACGCTGCGCCACCAGCGGGGCTTCGGGCGGCGGGATGGCGTTGGGAACCACGCGAACGCGGCGGGCCCCCATGTCGCGAAACGCTCCGGCGTCCTTGTCCGAGCAGGTGAGCACCAGGTCCACGTTGCGCGCCAGCTCGCGCTCGAGCTCGTGGATGCGGCCCGCCTGCCATCGCAGGCCCTTGCGCTGCCACCGCGGCGCAGTATCGGCGAGGCGCTCCATGATCTCCGCCTCGACGTTGTGCGCATCGAGGACGAGCCGCGCGTCGGGCTGGAGCCTCTTGATCTGCGGCCACGTCAGCGCGGTGTGCGGGTGATCGAAGTGGATGAAGTCGAAGTCCTGCGTCTCGAGCAGGCGCTTGAGCACAGAGGGAAACCAGCCGTACCGGCAGTAGCCCGCCGGGCAGCCGAGGATGAATCCCATCCCTTCGGCGAACAGCGCATCGACGGGACCCATCCGTTCGACGACATGGACACGGCCCTCGAGCATGCGATCGAGGGCATGGCGGTCCTCGCCGACGCGCGACCAGGCGAGGACGGTCGTATCGAATGCCTGATCGAGCGCGCGAACCATCGCCAGGGCGCGTAGCGCGCCGCCCGTGTTCGCCGGCAACGGGACCCCGGGAAGCAGGGCGAGTACGCGGGGGCGCTGCGTCGGGTTGGCTCCGTCCACTCCGTCCCTCCCTGAGAAACGGTACGCATGCTCAAGGGTGAACACACCTCAGGGGCGCTCGCCCGGCCGTCACTGCAAGTGCGCGGATCGCTCTGCCCACGCGGTCCCGCCCTGCTCGTCGCGCACGACGACCCAGAGGCGCACGGGAGCGGCTGGCGTCGGGGCGGGCGCCGTCCATTCGACCCAGATGGGGGCGGGCTGGCCGGTGACGGTGCGGTTCGTCGAGCGGAGCGAGGAGACGCTCCCCGCGGTGGCGAAGAAGCTGAACACCTTCGGCGGATCGCCCGGTCCCACAGGAACGGGCTCCAGGCGGACCACTTCCCTCGGCGAGATCGTGCCTCCGTCGCCGATCATCAGGTCGATCGGATCCGGATTGGAGCCGGCGGGTCCCTTCGCATTGGAGCGGAGCGCGAGCGTCAGGAAGCCGTCCAGCCGCTGCGCGTCCGCCCGCGCCGTGAAGCCGATCAGCAGTGGCACGCCCTCGTCCAGGGCCCGCGCGATCCCGGCACCGCCGTCGAACGCGCCGCCGTCGAGCTGGGCCGCCGAGGCGAAGGCGACGATGGAGGGCTCGGCGAGATCGAGGCGCGCGGATACGGGTCCGGTAGAGGGCAACTCGATGCCGGCGTCGCCGGGGCAAGGCAGGGTCGGCGAAGGTGTGCCGGTGATCTCCTTGCACAGCGCGAACTGCACGGTGACGCTGGCGTCGCCCGGCTCGACGGCGAGCGCGGTCAAGGTGGCGGCGGGCGCGCCCGCGTCCGGCTCGAAGACGAGTTCCGGCGGGTCGGCGCGCACGGCGAGGACGCGCAGCTTGCTCACGTGCGACTGCTCTTCGAGGTTCGAAGGACAGCCGCAGAGGGCAACGATCAGCGAGGCAAGCAAAGCAAGCCGCATCAGAACGATCCTTTCAGCCCCAGCGTCGGGACCACCGGAAGCCCCTCGAAGTACGCGTGCTGCGAGAAGTCGTAGCTGTACGCGGAACCTTCGATCGAGCGATGGTTGTACGCGTTGAGCACGTCGAGGTAGGCGTCGAGCATCCAGCCCTCGAAGGTCCAGGTCTTGTCGACGCGCACGTCGAGCTGATGGAAGGTCGGGACGCGCAGGGAGTTCGTGGCTCCGTAGATGGGCAGATAGGCGTCGAAGTTCGCCAGGTAGCGCGCGCCGACCACCGGGGTGTCGGGATTTCCGCTGATCACCCGGAGCCGCCCGCCGATCTGCCATCCGCGGCCGAGCTTGTACGAGGCGATCAGCGTGAGGTTGTGGGTCTGGTCGAAGTCGAACAGCCGGCGCACCTCGCCCGGACGGTCGATGCGATCGCTGCGCGAGAGCGTGTATGCGACCCAACCGAAAAAGCGTTCCGTCAGCTCCTTGCGGACGAGCAGCTCGAGGCCGAAGACGCGGCCGATCCCGGCGTTGTCGAGGATCTGCGCGCGCGTGACGCCCCCGACCGTCTCGACGGCGTCGGTGCGGACGATCAGGTCGTAGAGGCCCTTGTAGAATCCCTCGGCGCTGATGAATACGCCGGGCAAGGGCCGCACCTCCGCGCCGAGCGTCGCCTGCCAGGCCCTTTCCGGAACGACGGCGGGATTTCCGAACGGATACGCAGCGTCGCCATTGCGCGCGCCTTCGGAGTACAGGCCGATCCCGGCCTTGAGCGCCAGCTGCTCGGACGTCTCCCAGCGCGCCGTCAGGCGCGGACTCAGCGTCCAGCTCGAATGTGGCTCCGTCGGCCCGTACCGGTACAGATCGAGCCGCACGCCCGGGGTGAGCGACAGATCCGGCAGCACGTGGATGCGGCCCTCGACCCAGGCGCCCGGCGAGAAGCGCGTATAGAGCGTCGGGGCTGAATGGACCAGGGCGTCGTCCGGCCGGGGAAACTGATTGTTGTACTCGCCTTCCCGGTAGAGGAACGACTGGCGGAAGACCGCGCTCACCTCGGCACGGCGGTTGGCGATGTCGAGCCCTCCCGCGAGCGAGAAGGCATCGGAGAGGTCGTACGTCGCCGTGTTGCGCATGTACGTATCGTGGCCGAGCAGGTGGAGGTTGTTCACTCCGACATCGAAGCTCAGCAGCAGCCGCTCGTACATTCCGACCGTCGTGATCGAAGCGCGATCGCCGTGCCACTCGTGTTTCAGCCGGATCTGCTGGAAGCCGGTCTCCGCATCGATCGATCCGGAGAGATTCGGGTCCTGCTCGGTGGGCCGGTTCAGCACGAACCCGAGCGCATCGTCGGAGGTGAGGGCGAGGAGAGAGAAACTGTGCGGGTTGTCCGGAGGGCGCCAGTCGACGCGGAGTTGCGCGTCGTAGTACCGCGGCGCGACGGTGAGCGAGAAATCGGTGTTGCCGGACAGCACCGCGCGTAGAATATAATCAATGTAACTGCGCCGTCCGGCAAGAGCGACGCTCAATCCGGGCACCTCGGGGATCGCGCCCTCGACGAGCGCGCTCGCCTCGAGCAGGTTGAGGTTGGCGTACCCGTGCGGCTCCTCCCGGAGCTTGCGCGTGCGCACCTCGACCAGCCCCCCCGTCAGATCGCCGTAGCGGGAGCTGAAGTTCCCCGGGACGAAGTCGATCGCCTCGAGCAGGTCCGGATTGAACGTGCTGGAGAGCGCGGCGAAGTGGTAGAGGAGCGGGATCGGCTCGCCGTCGAGATAGACGACGGAGTCGCCCGGCTTGCTGCCGCGGATCACCAGCGCGCCGCCCCCGATGGGGCTCGTGCGCGCGACGCCCGGCAGATCCTCGACGACCTTCAGCGAGTCTCCTTGCGCTCCCGGGACGCGCTCGGTCTCCTCCTTGCTCACGGTGGTCCGGGAGATCTCGGTGCGCTCCCGTTCTCCCTCGATGGTCGCCTCGAACGGGCTCGAGTACAGCGCCTGCAGCCGGTACTCGACCTCCAGCTTCTGCCCGGGAGGAATCGTTTCGCGCGCGGTGAAGCGCTCGTACCCCGGCGCGGCGACGACGATCTCCACCGGCTCGCCTTCGGGAACGCCGCGAAGCTCGAAGCGGCCCTCCCGGTCGGTGAAAGCGCTCCTTCCCGCGGCGGAGATCTCGATGCCCGACAGCTTGCGGCGCGTGCCGCGCTCGCGGATGCGGCCGGCGAGGTTCACCGGCAGCTCTTCCAGGCGCGGTGGTTGCGCCGCGGCAGGCGGCGCGAAATGCGTACTGGATGCGGACGGCGATCGGCTGACCGCCGCGCCGGGCCGGATCGAAACGGAGCTTTCGGGCGGCCGCGAGCGCCGATTCGTCGAACCCCGGCTGCGGCCCACTGAGCACCAGGAGATTGCCCGGGGCGCCTCGCTCGTCGACGTCGAGCTGCACAACGACGCGGGCGCTTCCGCTGGCCCCTGCCGGGTACTCCGGAGGCACTTCCTCGATCAGCTTGGGCGGCGTGAGGACCTCGGGGACAGGTTCCCCCCGCGGATCCGGCACGGGTTGGCCGCGCGCACCGCCGGCCAGGCACAGCGGGCAGAGGAGGAGCGCGAAGCGCATGCCGCGCACGTTTAGAACACATTTCATAAACGGTACCGTCTAAAAGAAGCAGTCGCTGAGCCGCCTCCGGCGGCCGCGACTAGACGACGAACGCGGCAGTCGCAATGCGGCGATTCAGCGCGGGAAAGGCTTCGCGGGCGGCGGCGCGGGCGCCGGCAAGCGCATGCGGCGGCGCTCGTCCGCGACGGAGGACAGCCGCCGCAACGCCTCGTCCGGGGTGCGCTCGAGCGCGTCCGCCA
>Ga0209805_1002044_pt1 | contig 11896 bp, 8 predicted proteins | sample GraSoiAngelo_148_FD_185905 | JGI IMG/M metagenome (GOLD analysis project Ga0209805, IMG submission 185905) | Grasslands soil microbial communities from the Angelo Coastal Reserve, California, USA - 14_1009_09_20cm (SPAdes) (version 2) | ecosystem: Environmental > Terrestrial > Soil > Grasslands ... | reverse complement strand
GCCACGTACACGGCCAAGCCCGTTCCCGCCGTTAGTTCCGCACAGGTGGCGGTCGCAGCTCCAGTGCCCGCGGAGCAGACGAGCGCCTATGCTGCGGCCACCGGCGCGTCCCCTATGTGAAGCATCCTGCGCGAGTAAAGTCAGTTCAAGCGCGCTGCGTCCGGCCGCCAAACAGGCTCAACAGGTCGTCGATCAGCCGGCGTTGTGCCGCCTGGCGCGAGACGATGGCTTCGAAAATGTGTGCGTTTCCGATTTTCCTGGTTCGCCGCAGCACCTTTTTTCGCTCCATGCGGTAAACGGTTGTTCACGCCTGTTTCTCTATGTCAAGAAATAGTTTAAGGTCGCGAACGGCAGCATTCGCTGCCGTCGCCTGAAAAGCAGGTCCCTCCGCCCCAGGCCGCGGAAGACCGCGACTGGGAGTCGGAATGACAGGTTTTGGGTCATGTCTGCACAGGTTTAGTTAGGGTCGGGAACCGCGGAGTGAAACGCCGCAAATCTAAATTTTCTTTCCCTTTGCTTACCTAGGGGAATGGGTGTACTTTATCCTCGGTAACCGAGGAGTGTGCATGAGCAAGCCATCCGACCTGGTCCAGGGCACGCTGGGCCTGTTGCTTTTGAAAATTCTGGCGCTGGAGCCGCTGAACGGCTTTGCCACCAGCCAGCGCTTGAAGCAAATTTCCGGAGACGTTCTCCAAGTCAGCGACGGCTCTCTCTACCCGGCGTTGCACAAGCTGGAACAAGAGGGCTGGATCACCGCCGAGTGGAAGCCCAGCGAAAACAATCGGCGCGCCAAGTTCTATTCGTTGACGCGGCTTGGCCGCCGGCAGCTCGAAAAGGAAGCTGGCCACTGGAACCGCCTCTCGGCAGCGATCTCGCACGTTGTCAAGCTGAAAGAGGCATAGCCGGAATTTCGAGTTTAAGGTCGCAAGCTTAAGCGCAAGGAGCACACCATGCGCCTCGAACATTGGCTCTACACCGTTCCGCTGAGACTACGCTCGTTCTTCCGCCGCAACCGCGTCGAGCAGGAACTGAACGAAGAGCTGCAATATCATTTCAGCGAAAAATCGAAGAGAACCTCGCTCACGGCACGACCAGGGAAGAAGCACGCCGCACCGCGCGCCACGATTTTGGCGGTTTTGAGTTAAGCAAGGAGGAGTGTCGGGGCATGCGCCACGTGAATTGGTTGCAAGATGCGATGCAGGATATCCGTTACGCCGCGCGAATGCTCGTGCGCAATCCGGGCTTTGCCCTTATCGCCATGGTGACACTCGCTCTCGGAATTGGTGCGAACACCGCCATTTTTTCCCTGGTTCATACCACCTTGCTTCAGCCCCTCCCATATCCGCGTCCCGAACAGCTTGTCGAACTCCGCGAAACCGAGACCGCCCCCGGCGACTATCCTCTCACCGGAGAGGACTACCTCGATTGGCGCTCGCAAAACTCCACCTTCAGCGACATGAGCCTCTATTCCTGGCCCATCGGTGTGAATGCGAGTGGAGCCGACGCGCCCGAAGCCGTATCCGAGATCGCCACGCAGGCCAATTTCTTCCAACGGCTGGGCGTCTCGCCCCAAATCGGCCGCGCTTTCGCCAACCGCGAAGATGCAAAGGGCGCTAACCACGTGGTGCTGCTCAACGACGCCTTCTGGAAAACGCATTTTGGCGGTCGCGCCGAAGCCTTGGCAAGGACCCTCGAGCTAAACAATGCTCCCTACACGATTATTGGTGTGATGCCTGCGTGGTTTCGCGGTCCAAATGATGCCGACCTCTGGGTTCCCCTGGACATGTCCCTGGAGAATCTCGGGAGGCGAGGCAATCACAATTGGCGTGGCATTGGCCGGATGAAGGCAGGCGTAACGCTCGAGCAGGCTCGCGCCGACCTGCGTACCACCGCCAAACGCCTGGAAAAGCAGTTCCCGGATTCCAATCGCCATGTCGGTGCTGTGGTGATTCCCATGCGCGAGTGGCTCGTGGGTGGCTTCGCCGTTCAGCTTTGGATCATGTTCGGTGCCGTAGGCCTGGTGCTGCTGATTGCTTGCGCGAACGTTGCGAATCTCCTTCTCGCTCGTTCGACCAGCCGCCGCCGCGAAATTGCCGTACGCACCGCGCTGGGAGCGGGGCGGGCGCGTTTGCTTCGCCAGTTGCTCACGGAACGTCTTCTACTCTCGCTTTTGGGCGGATGCTTCGGCATCCTTGTGGCCTACACCAGCGTGAGCCTGCTCCGTGGCGTGTTGACCGATGTCTTGCCGCAGCCCACTCCCCTCCGCGTCGGCTTGGTTCCACTCGCCTTCACGTTCCTCGTTTGTGTTGCCGCCGGAGTCTTATTTGGTCTCGCTCCCGCTCTTCAGTCGTCCTCCGTTGAGTCCAGCGACGCGCTCAAATCGAAAGGTTCGCTCCACGCGGGTGCCACGCGTCACGCGAGCTGGCTTCGCAATACGCTCGTAGCCGGCGAGATCGCATTATCGCTCGCATTGCTGACTACTGCAGGATTGCTGCTGCGCACCTTCGAAAATCTGCGCAACACCAATCTCGGGATTCAACCAGAGCATGTGCTGACCGCGGCCGTCAAGCTGCCTGGCGTCCACTACAAGACGCTCGACCAGTCTTGGCAGTTTTACGAGCAGCCGCTGCAAAAATTGTCGGCCTCACCGGGAGTCCGCACTGCCGCCCTGACTTCCAAGCTGCCTCTTCGCGGCGGCATGAACGGCTACATCGTCATTCCGGGCAAACAGACGGAGTCCATGACCGGCCCTTTAGTCGAGTGGTCCTATATCTCGCCCAGCTATTTCCGCGCGATGGGCATTCCCTTGCTCGCAGGCCGCGACCTCACTCAGGCGGACCTGGAAGACACGGCAAAACCTTTGCGCGAAATGACTTCTTCGATGTCTCAGGCGGAAGCGGAGGTCCTTAACAAGAAGTACGCGCTTCCGACGGTAATTAACGAGACCATGGCCAAGACCTTCTGGCCCGGGGAAGACGTCATCGGAAAAACCTTCGAACATGGCCCCACCTGCCGCGTGATCGGTGTAGTCGGCGACGTGAATCAGGGCAGCCCGCGCGGAATCCCCATGCCCGAAGCTTATTTCGGATTGCCGGCGCTACTGGAAATTCCTGGTTTTCCTTTTAACGTCGTGGTTCAGAGCTCCGGCGCTCCGGAAATTTTTGTAGGCGCGGTTCGCCCTGCCGTCGATTCACTCGACAAAAGCCTGGCGCTCTTTCACGTCCGCACCATGCCGCAAATCATTGCCGAATCCATGACCACGACGCAGTACGAAACCGTTTTGCTCCTGAGCATGGCTGGCTTGGCTTTGCTCCTTGCCGCCGTCGGAACGTACGGCGTGATGTCCTACGTGGTGGGCCAGCGCACGAACGAAATTGGCATTCGCATGGCTCTCGGCGCCCGGCCAAAAGAAATCCTGGCAATGGTTCTGCGCCAGGCCTTCGTGCTGGTGCTAATCGGCATCGTCGTCGGATTGGCCGGCGCGGCGGGCGGAGCCAAGGCCATGCAAAGCATGCTGTTTCACGTGCCTCCGTTTGATCCCGTGACGTACGCTAGTGCTAGTGTTTCTGCGATTCTCGCTGTCGTTGCTCTGGGCTTGTTCGATTCCCGTGCTCCGTGCCATGCGCGTCGATCCCATGGTAGCGCTGCGGGACGAGTAGCGAAGCGTGGCCGCTGTGAACCTTATGCCCAGCTCTGGAGTCTGTATTGTGAGTCGCGACCGCCTAGCCAGGCTCCTCATTCCGAAGAGCGAAGCGACAAGGAATCTCTCTTATCTTTGTTCTTCGCGACAAGAGGTCCCGCGGGAGCAGGAATGAAGAACAAGGAAGTTTTTCGCCGCTGGTAACCGCAAGGAGCACCCATGCGCCTCGAACATTGGCTCTACACGATCCCGTTGCGGCTGCGCTCGCTCTTCCGGCGCGGGCGGGTTGAGCAGGAACTCGGCGGAGAGCTGCAGTATCACCTGGAGCGCAGGACTGAGGAGTTCCTCGCGCAGGGCATGACAGGGGAAGACGCGCGCCGCGCCGCCGTACGCGCGATGGATGGATTGGAATTGAGAAAAGAACAGTGCCGGGACGCGCGCGGCGTGAATCTTATCGAAACTCTGATGCAGGATCTGCGCTTCGGCCTGCGGATGCTCCGGAAATCCCCTGGTTTCACCGCCGTCGCTGTTCTAACCCTAGCTCTCGGCATCGGCGCGAACACGGCGATTTTTGGGCTGGTGGACTCCGCATTCCTGCGCGGCCTGCCTTTCCGTGAACCGGAGCGATTGGTTCATATCTGGACGATCGAGGACGATGGCGACGTCCATACCCCTACTCCAGCGCAGTATCAGGCCACCCGCAAAAACAGTGAGTTGTTTGAGCAGATCGCGGCGGCGGGATGGGCCGACTATTTTTACAGCGCCGATGGCGCCACCGCCCAAAACTTGCCGGGGTTTCTGGTCACCCCCAACTGGTTCCCGACGCTCGGCGTTCAACCATTGCTAGGACGCAACTTTCGAGAGGAGGAACAACAAGCTGGCCAGGACGGGGTCGGGATGCTTTCCTACGACTGCTGGCGGAATCGGTTTCACGGCGACCCGGGGATTATCGGACAGCAGATTGTTCTGGATCGTCGGCTGGTTACCGTTGTTGGCGTGCTCCCGCAGTCGCTGGGACCCTATTACGAAGAGCTAGAAATCTTTGCCCCTCTGGTTCTCGACGCTTACGCGGCTCAAGGAAACGTAAGAGCAGGAAAAATGAGGGTGCAAATCGTCGCGCGGTTGAAACCTCGAGTAACGCTTGCGCAGGCGCGTTCGGAGGTGGAAGTCCTTGCGGACCAGTTTAAGAATACCAGCGCACTAGCCGATCGAAGTAAGCGTTTCGTCGTGGAAGAATTTGGAGAGATGTTTCGCAATCCTGGACCGACCGTACAAAATGCGCAACGCGGCCTCTGGATGACGATGGTTGCGGCAGCGGTTGTTTTGTTGATCGCGTGCGCGAACGTTGCCGGCTTGCTCCTGGCACGAGGCGTGAATCGTCACCGAGAGGTTGTCGTACGCACTGCGCTGGGCTCTTCCCGCGGACGAATGATTCGGCAACTTTTGACCGAAAACGCGCTGCTGTTCCTTTGCGGCGCAGTTGTCGCCATAATCGTGACGTGCTGGTGTCAGGAAATCATCACAAAAGCGGCGTCGGGAATACTTTCCGGTGTGTATCTGCAGGTGGATGCTCGCGTACTTGCGGTCAGTTTGGGAGTTTCGTTTCTGAGCGCCTTGGCTTTCGGGATGGTTCCGGCGTTGCACGCAACGCGGGTAAATCTTAATGAAAGTTTGAAAGATGCGGCGCCCAACGCGGCGGGCGGGTCGCGCTCGCGGCGTCTGCCGAACGGCCTGGTCGCGAGTCAGGTTGCGCTGGGCATGGTGCTGCTCGTAGGCTTCGGCTTGTTGCTGCGCAGTTTTCTGCACGTCGAATCCTCACATCTTGGGTATGACCCGCGCAACGTCTTGACAGCCACGATCCGGCTGCCGTTTACGCGCTACACAACCACGCCGGATCGCGTCCGCCTCATGCACGATGCGGCAGAGCGGATGCGGCTGATGCCAGGGGTGGAGTCGGTAGGCATAGTAAATTCCTTGCCGATGGAAGGGGCGGAAAGTGCGCCGCTCAGAATTGAGGCGACTGCTAAAAACGCGACAGCCATTGAGGACAGAATCTATTTTGTGTTGATAGGCCCGGAATATTTCTCAACTTTGAAGGTGCCAATGCTTACCGGCCGGCCGTTCCAAGAGCGGGATGGTCAACATGCCAGCCCGGTCGCGATCGTCAACGAGACTTTCGCGAAACAGTTTTTCCCGGGGACCAATCCTATCGGTTATCACCTGGCGTTTGCGGATTCCCCAACGATTGAGAGGGAGATTGTTGGCGTTGTCGCAGATTTCCGGCAGCGCAATCCGGAAGAAGATTTGCGGCCGCTCGCGTATTTCGCTGTGGCACAAACCGCACCGCCGCGATGGAGTATGGCGATTCGTGTGCGGGCTGGGAGCGACGCGGGGAATGTCGCTGCGCGCATCAACAATTGGCTTCAGCCAGTTGATCCGCAGCTCTATTGGGAATTAGGCAGTATGCAGGCGCAGCTCCACGATTCCGAGTCTATGACCTTGCGGCGGCCGGTGATCACCCTGCTGGCTTCCTTCGGAAGCTTGGCCCTGATCTTGGTTGTTGTCGGTGTGTTCGGAGTGACATCGTATTCTGTCGCCGAACGCACGCGGGAAATCGGCATTCGCACTGCGCTCGGGGCAGGCCACGGCGAAATTGCGCGCCTCGTGTTGCGTGAATCATTACTCGTCGCGTGTGCGGGCTTGGTTGTTGGTACGCTTGCCGCATTTGCGGTGACGCGCTTTTTCCCCACGGAAGGCATCGGGTGGAGTGGATCGGGAATCTTCCTCTATGGCGTCTCACGGATGGACAGCCTTACTTATCTATTGGCGGCAACACTGCTCACAGCTGTCGTGCTTGCCGCTTCTTGGGCGCCGGCGCGGCGCGCCATGCGCGTCGACCCTATGGTCGCCCTGCGCCACGAATAGGCTCAACGTGGCCACTGCTCATATTGATAGGCTCAAGAATTCTTCGTAAATTTGCAGGCTTCATCAATGCTGGCGGCATTCGCCCTAAGACTCCCGCGTCAAGATAGAAGTTTATGCAAGCCGGAGAGCATAATAGGTTGTCGTGACTCTTCATTCGCGGGCGCGCGCGACAGAAAGCCTGTTTGAGCCCGCAAGAGGAAGAACATGAACAACGGAATGAAAGAGCGATTGAAGACGCCGTTGATTCGCGAGAACGGCAAGCATCGGCCCGCGACTTGGGACGAGGCGCTGGGTCGCGTGGCCGCTGGATTCCGCGCGCAAGTTGAAAAGCACGGGCCGCGCACGTTCGGCATGTTCAGTTGCTCGAAGACCACCAACGAACTCAACTACGTGGCGCAGAAATTCGTGCGCTCGGTGATTGGCACGAACAATATTGACAGCTGCAACCGGACTTGACACGCCCCCAGCGTCGTCGGTCTGGCGACGGTTTTCGGAGCGGGCGGCGGAACCAGTTCGTACCGCGAAGTCGAAGAGACGGACGTCATCCTGCTTTGGGGCTCGAACGCGCGAGAGACGCACCCGATTTTCTTCCATCACGTACTGAAAGGGATTCGCAACGGCGCGAAGCTCCACGTGATCGATCCGCGTCGGACGAGTTCGGCGCAATGGGCCGACACGTGGCTGGGGGTGGACGTGGGCAGCGACATTTCGCTGGCCAATGCCATGGCCCGCGAAATTATTCATTCAGGCCTAGCCAACGAAAAGTTCATTCAACATGGAACTAGCGGCTTTGACGCTTATCGCGCGTGCGTCGAGAAGTACACGCTGGAGCGCGCGGAACGCGAGACCGGCGTGCCTGCGGAAACGATTCGGCAGACGGCGCATGCGTATGCCAAGGCCAAGCGCGCGCAGATTTGCTGGACGTTGGGCATCACCGAGCATCACAACGCGGTCGACAACGTGCTGGCGCTGATCAACCTCGGGCTGCTCACGGGACACGTCGGTCGCTATGGAGGCGGCCTCAATCCGCTGCGCGGGCAGAACAATGTGCAGGGCGGCGGCGACATGGGCGCGATTCCCGACCGCTTGCCGGGGTTTCAGCATGTGGAGAACGCGGAGCTGCGCGCGAAATTCGAAAGCGCGTATGGAGCGAAACTCCACCCCAGGCAAGGCTGGCACTTAAGCGCGATGTTCGAGGCGATGGAGCGCGGCGAGCTCACTACCCTTTACGTACTGGGCGAAAATCCTATCGATTCCGAAGCGGATCGTCACCGCGCGGTGAAGCTGATGAGCGGGCTGGAATTTCTTGTTGTGCAGGATCTCTTTTACACGAAGACCGCCGAACTCGCGCACGTTATCCTGCCCGGCTCGGCCGGCTGGTGCGAGACCGAAGGCACGGTGACCAGCAGCGAGCGCCGCGTGCAGCGCGTGCGTGCCGCAGTGCCGCCGCCCGAAGGGGTGCGCGACGACATGGAAATCATCTACGAACTCGCAAAGCGCTTTGGCCGCGACTGGGGAAAGCCGGATGCGGAAACCGTCTGGAACGAGTTGCGTTCGCTGAGCCCCATGCATGCGGGCATGAGTTACAAGCGGCTCGAAGAACTTGGCGGGATTCAATGGCCTTGTTACGACGAATCGCATCCAGGGGAAATGTATTTGCACAGCCGACTGTGGCGTGAGCCTCTGATCGGTCCGCGGGCACCGTTCAGCGTGGTGGAATTCGAGCCGCCGGTGGATGCATTGAGCGAAGAATATCCCATTCGGCTCACTACGGGGCGACACTTGGATTCCTACAATACCGGCGAGCAGAGCCGGCGCTTCCCTTCTCCCTTGCGCCGCGAGGCGACGCTGGACCTTTCGCCGGAAGATGGGAAGCGGTACAGAGTTAGCGAAGGCGAACAAGTGCGCGTGAGTTCGCGCCGCGGGTCTGTGCTTGCGCCAGTGCGGTTTGACCCAGGGTTGCGGCCGGGCCTGGCGTTTCTTGCCGTTCACTTTCACGATGAAATTGCGACGAACGATCTCACAATCGATGCCGTCGATGCGAAATCCGGAACATCCGAATTTAAAGCGACGGCAATTCGCATCGAGAAGTACGTGGAGCACTGAGTGGACCTGCATCTGAACGCAGCCAAAGCAAGCGCAGAAGAACGAGTTGCAATGGACGCAGCGTTGAAACAGCTTGAATCTAGTCCGGGCGACGCGTCTCTGACAGTTACGAGCGATGGCCAGGCGGACGGCAACGTCCCTACCAACGGCTTGCCAACGCGTTCGAAGCGTCATCTGCTGCTCCCCGTGCTGCACGCGATTCAAGAACGCGTGGGCTGGATCAGCCCGGGCGCGCTGAACTACGCTTCGTTACAACTGGGCGTGCCTCCTGCGGAGGCGCATGGTGTTGCGTCGTTTTATGAAAAGTTTTCGCTGGCGCCGAAACCGCCCGTCGTCGCGCGCGCGTGCGACGACATTGCCTGCATGACTCGCGGCGCCGGAGCGTTGTGCGCGGAGCTCGAGCGCAAACTCGGGCCTGCGGGGAAACCGTGCTCGCTTGGAAAGGCAATTTGGCAGCGCAGTTCGTGCCTGGGTCTTTGCGAACGCGCGCCCGCTGCGTTGATCACCGCAGCGGGAGAAAAGCCCCGCGAGCGCGTGATAGCGCCTGCGTATGCGGAGAGTATCGCATCCGCGGTCTTAGATGCAGCGACAGGAAAGCTGCCTGACGAAATTGATACGCTGAATGCGAAGGTTTCTGTCCCGCAAGACGGACGATCGCAATTGCGACTCTTGCGCCGCGTGGGGCAAGTGGATCCAGCCAGTCTCGAGGATTACCGCCGACTCGGCGGTTACGAAGCCTTGCGACGAGCGTTCGAATGGGGCCCTGAGCGCGTGATTCGCGAGGCCATCGAGTCGAAACTCCTTGGCCGCGGCGGCGCGGCTTTCCCCGCCGGGAAAAAATGGGAAGCCGTGCACCAACAGCGGGAGTCGAACCGCCCGCACTACGTGATCTGCAACGCCGACGAATCCGAACAGGGCACCTTCAAGGACCGCATCCTGATGGAGGGCGATCCCTTCGCAGTTCTCGAAGGCATGACGATTGCGGCTTTCGCGGTCGGTGCAAAAAGGGGTTACATCTATATTCGCGGCGAATATCCCTATGCCACACAGCGATTAGAACAAGCGATCCATGCCGCGCGGGCGCAAAACTTTCTGGGCGAGGATATTGGCGGGCGCGGATTCACGTTTGACATCGAGATTCGCCGCGGCGCGGGCGCGTATATTTGCGGCGAAGAAACCGCGCTGTTCAATTCCATCGAAGGCTACCGCGGCGAGCCGCGCAACAAGCCGCCGTTCCCCACGCAAAGTGGATTGTTTCGCGAGCCGACTGTTGTCAACAACGTGGAAACGCTGGTCAACGTTCCGGAGATTATTTTGAATGGCGGCGCCGCGTATGCGCGCATCGGCACGGCAAACTCCTCTGGATACCGGCTGTTCTGCGTTTCCGGGCATGTGGTTCGCCCCGGCGTATACGAACTCCCCTTTGGGCCGACGATTCGAGACCTTATCGAAATGGCCGGTGGCGTCGGTGGAACGGGCCGGCTGCAAGCGGTCCTGTTGGGCGGAGCCGCGGGCAGCTTTGTCTCCCCGAAGGAACTGGATACGCCGTTAACCTTCGAAGGCACACGCGCAATCGGCGCGACGCTCGGCTCCGGCGTCGTCATGCTCTTCGACGATTCCGTGGATCTCGAGCAGATTTTGCTGCGTATCGCCGCATTTTTCCGCAGCGAAACGTGCGGGCAGTGCGTCCCTTGCCGCGTTGGCACGATCCGTCAGGAAGAACTGCTTCAGCGGCTAATAGCGCGCAAGCCGCTCGGTTCAAAGGAGCAGGAAAGCGCGCTGCTGAAAGAAATGGCGCAGGCGATGCGCGACGCCTCGATTTGCGGCCTGGGTCAGACCGCTTCCGGCGCTATTCTCTCGGCGATGGATCGTTGGAGTCTTTTTTTATGAGCGAGCAGCTTCAAGCACCTTCTCCATTGATTCCGATTCCGCGCGCGCCGGCACCGGAAATTCCTGTGCCTGCGGCGCGGCGCGATGTGCAAATCACGATTGATGGAAAGCGCGTGACCGTGCTTGAAGGCGCGACGATTCTCGATGCAGCGAAAACACTTGGAATCGAAACACCGACGCTTTGCTTTCTCGAAACGCTGACTCCTGTGAACGTGTGCCGCGTGTGCGTGGTTCAAGTGGAAGGTTCGCGACCGCTGGTGCCGGCGTGCTCGCGCAAAGTGGAAGAGGGCATGGTGGTGTGGACCGATTCGGAGCGCGTGCGGCTGAGCCGACGCGTGGTGCTGGAATTTCTCGCTTCGTCCGTCGATGTTTCGACCGCGCTGCAACTCCAGGCCTACATGAAGCGCTACGAAGCGCGCCCGGAAAAATTCGGGCCGCGTGCCGCAACCGTGGTGCAGCCACCGAAAATCGACAACGAACTGTACGTGCGTGACTATTCCAAGTGTATTCTCTGCTACAAATGCGCGGAAGCCTGCGGCGTGGACGCGCAAAACACGTTTGCGATCGGCGTGGCGGGACGCGGGTTCCACGCGCACATTGCCACCGAATTCGAAATTCCGCTGACGGATTCGGCGTGCGTGTATTGCGGGAACTGCATCGGCGTATGTCCCACCGGAGCGTTGATGGGGAAAATCGAGTACGACATGCGCGCGGCGGGAACTTGGGACGAATCACGGCAAACACGTGGGATGCGAGCTAACCGTGCACTCGCAGGCCGGCCAAATTGTGAGAGTCAGTTCGCCGCTCGATCACTCCGTCACGCAGGGCAACCTGTGCATCAAAGGCCGCTTCGGCTGGCAATTCACACAATCTCACAAATGACTCCGCTCCTGAGTGGGCCGACGACTTGCGGTCGGCGCGCCGAAGGGCAATCCGAAACGCTTTCTATATTATTCCCACCACCTCACGGATCTGGGGGCGGTATCACCCAATTCGTGCGCCTCTTTGCCTTTTTTACTCCCGCGACCTCCTTTACTTCCTCTACTTCCACAAAATGCGATACCCTCTTGGACAACATGTTCTTCACTTCATCGCGGCGCCTACAACCCGTGCAGCAACTTCCAGCGTGAGCCGCCAGAGAAACCTACCCCCTCGTGCCTTGCGCAAAGCGAGCCTGCTGCCCTTTGTGTTTGTGATGTACGCATACGCCACGGGCGGGCCGTTTGGTCTGGAAGACATGGTCACGACCAGCGGCCCGGGACTGACGCTGCTCTATCATCTGTTCATCCCGCTGTTTTGGTGCGTTCCGGTATCGTTGGTGGCGGCCGAATTGAC
>Ga0209805_1002031_pt1 | contig 11924 bp, 10 predicted proteins | sample GraSoiAngelo_148_FD_185905 | JGI IMG/M metagenome (GOLD analysis project Ga0209805, IMG submission 185905) | Grasslands soil microbial communities from the Angelo Coastal Reserve, California, USA - 14_1009_09_20cm (SPAdes) (version 2) | ecosystem: Environmental > Terrestrial > Soil > Grasslands ... | reverse complement strand
TACGGCGCCTACGTGAAGGCGATCGAGAACCGGAAAGCGGAACGCGTCCGCCGCGGGCACCCGCTCAGCGTGCAAGTGCTCTGCCTCGACGCCAACGGCCGCGAGCGGGCGCTCGAGGATCGCTATCCTGAACCCCGCTGGAAGGAGTACGTGAAGAAGGGCGGATTCCAGCGCAGCCGCCGCCTGTACGAGGAGTTGGAAAACTGCCAGGTTTCCGAGTCGCGGCCGCAATTCCTCCAGCAGATGCTCGAACGCCAGCAGCGCGCGCTCGATTCCGACCTGCGCCTCGCCGACCGGTGGGAATATCCCGGCCTGATGCCGATGTATCTCTGGATCATCGACAGCGAAAAGGCCGTGTTCGCGATCCCCAGCTTCGGCGATCACATGACCGAGTACGCGTTCTATACGGAAGAAGCCGGACTGGTACAGGCGCTCATGTCCGTCTGGGCGCGGTATCTCGAGTCCGCCAAGCAGGTCAGCTCACAGCCCGTCCTGGTGAAGTCCGGATAGATCATCGACGGTGACCGGTCCGCACCGAAGAGCATCGGCCCCATGCAGGCTACCGCGTCGGCTGACTGCGATGCGCTCGCGCCCGACGTCTTCGATGCGGACCGCGCCGCCCTTGCGAATCTCCTTTCCGCGCTCCCCAAGCGCACGCCTCGGTTCATTGCAAGGTTGATTCCATCGTTGGCCACTTGGCGCGACCCCGGGGCTCCCCTCTGAAGATCACACGTCGCAGCGGACGAGTGCCCTGCTCGCCGCGGACAATTTCGTTCCAAGGCGCACGATGGGAGCCGGAGTTGTCGGAGTCTCGCGAAGAGAAGCGCGGCCCACCCTCGGAATCCGGCACGCCACGGCCGGGACTTCTCCATGCCGCGAACCTACGAAGCAGTCGGAACGGCAGGGCGCGCAGACGAGATCGTCGGGCTGGCCGCGATCTTCTCGCTCTCCTCCCAGAGGCGGCTCGCTGCCGCATGATCGAGCGCGGCGCGTGGGGGCGCCTTCACGCGCTGCCGCACGAAGTATGTTCCGGTGACATTTTCCAGAGAGGGGTCCGACGCAGCCCAGATCTGGGTGCGAGCGCCCTTCTCCTCGCCGATCAGGAACGGACGGGCGAGCCGGGTGAGCACTCCGTACCAGCCCGCATCCTGCATCGCGAACCCGCTCGCGATCGCTCCCGGGTGGACCGCGTTCGACGTCACTCCGCTTCCCTGCAAGCGCCGGGAGAGCTCGAATGCGAAGAGCAGATTCATCAGCTTGGTGTTGCAGTACTGCCGGATGCCGAGATAGCGGCGCTTCATCTGCAAGTCCGCGAAATCGATCCTTCCGCCGCGCGCCGCTTCGGAAGAGACGCTGACCACTCGCGCCGGAGCGCTTGCCCGCAGCAGATCCAGAAGCGCCGTGGTGAGCGTGAAGTAGGCCATGTGATTGAGGGCGAACGTGCGCTCCAGACCTTCGGCGGTGACCTGCCGCTGGCCGTATAGCGCGCCGGCGTTGTTCACCAGCACGTCGAGCCGCGCGTACCGGCCGCGGAACTCGGCCGCCGCCCGGCGCGCGTCCGCAATCAGCTGGAGATCGGCGCGGATGGCATCGGCGCCGAACTCTCGTTTGACGGCGTCAAGTTTCGCCGGATCGCGCCCGACCACGACGACCTTCGCGCCCATCCGGGCCAGCTCGCGGGCGGTGACGCGGCCGATCCCCGACGTGCCGCCGGTGATCAGCGCGATCTTCCCCTTCATCTGCGGCTCCGGCGCGCCCGGTCCATCTCGCGCTTCGCTTCGCGCTCCGCGATGTCCTCGCGCTTGTCCACGCCCGTCTTCCCCTTGCACACGCCGAGCTCGACCTTCACCCGGCCGTCCTTGAAGTACAGGCTGAGGGGAATCAGCGCGTATCCCGCCCTCTGCTGCTGCTCCTGCAGCTTGTCGATCTCCCGGCGGTGCAGCAGCAGCTTTCGCGTCCGCTTCGGGTCGTGGTTCTGCAGCGGTCCCGCCGGCTTGTAAGGGGGAATCTGCGCGTTCAGCAGCCACAGCTCGTGGCCCTTGGGGATCGCGTACGAGTCGGAAAGCTGCGCGCTTCCTTCCCGCAGGCTCTTCACCTCCGTCCCGGTGAGGGCGATTCCGCACTCGACCTTCCCTTCGACGTGGTACTCGAAGCGGGCCCGGCGGTTGGTCGTGATGACCTTGACGTGCTCCGCGCTCATCCCTGCTCGCAAAATCCGAACGGCGTAGCGGCCAGGCCGCCTGCCGCGGCCGCGCCGATCGCTCCGTTGTCGATCAGCCGGGTCTTGCCGGCAAACGCGGCGATGAGCAATCGCGAGGCCGCGTCCACTTTCTCGGGGCGCTGCAGCTCGACCGGATCGCGAACCTCGGCGTAGTCGACCCGCAGCCCGTCGGCGAGCAGCGTCTGTCGCGCGAGCTCCTCGAGCCGCGCCGGCTGGACCTCCCCGGCCTTGAACGCATTGCGAACGGCCTTGAGCGCCCTCCAGAGCGCCGTCGCCCGCGCGCGCTCGTCGGGCGAGAGGTAGGCGTTTCGGGACGACATCGCCAGCCCGTCGCTCTCGCGCATGATCGGCCGCCCGATCACCTCGACGCCGAGGTTCAGGTCGGCGTTCATGCGCCGGATCACGAGGAGCTGCTGGTAGTCCTTCTCCCCGAAGAAGGCACAGTCCGCGCGGCTGAGGGCGAAAAACTTGGTGACGATGGTGACCACGCCGCGAAAGTGCCCCGGCCGCTTCTCACCCTCGAGCGGGACGGCGAGCGGCCCCGGCTCCACCCAGGTCTGGAATCCCGGCGGGTACATCTCCTCGGGCCCCTTGGGCGCGAACACGAACGTAGCGCCCGCCTGCTCGCACTTGCGCAGGTCGCCTTCGATGTTCCTCGGATAACGCGACAGGTCCTCGGCGGGCCCGAACTGAGTCGGGTTCACGAAGATGGTCACCGCCACCGTGGGCGCGCGCAGCGCCGCCGCCTGGATCAGCGACTGGTGCCCCCCGTGCAGGTATCCCATGGTGGGCACCAGCGCGAGCTCGCCATCGGTGCGCGCTTCCTGGCAGGCGCGCCGGAAGTCGTGCGCGGTGGCGATCACCCCGACGCTCATTTACCGCTCGAATAGAGCTGCAGCACCGGCGCCGCTTTGGCCGGCTCCTTCTCGGAGGAGAAGCTGTGCTCCGGCCCCGGGAACACGCTGTGCTTGACCTCGTCGTTGTAACGGGTGACCGCCTCGCGGATCAGGACGCCGAGGTCCAAGTAGCGCTTGACGAACTTCGGCGAGAAGTCCGGATTCATCCCCAGCAGATCGTAGATGACCAGCACCTGGCCGTCGCAGCCGGCTCCGGCGCCGATTCCGATCACCGGAATGCTCAACGCGCGCGAGATCTCCGCCGACAGCTCGCTGGGCATCATCTCCAGGATCAGGGCGTAGCAGCCGGCCGCCTCGAGCGCCCTGGCATCGGCGAGTAACTTCTCCGCTTTCTCCTCCGTGCGCCCCTGGACGACGTAGCCACCGAGCTTGTGCACGGATTGCGGCGTCAGTCCGATGTGGCCCATCACCGGAACGCCTGCCCGGACGATCCGGCGCACGACCTCCGCGTACTCGGCGCCGCCTTCGATCTTGACGCTCTCGCCCCCACCCTCGGCGATCAGGCGGACAGCGTTCTTCACCGCCTCGTCGGCGCTGCCTTGGTAACTGCCGAAAGGCATGTCGACGACCAGGTGCGCCCGCTGGATGCCGCGCTTCACGGCCGCGCAGTGATAGACCATCTGGTCCATCGTTACAGGCAGGGTGGTGTCGTGGCCCTGCACCACCATCCCGAGGGAATCGCCGACCAACAGCACGTCGGTGCCGGCGCGGTCGAGAAGGCGGGCGAAGGCTGCGTCATAGGCCGTGAGCATCGCGATGCGCTCACCGGCCTGCTTCATCTTGCGGAGCGTATTGATGGTGACCTTTTTCAAGGTTCACCTCCGTTTCGCGTCTGTGACCCCGGCCCGGTTCGCTGGTTTGCGGTAGCCCACCTTCACGAAGGTTGAGCTCCGGACAGCCCGTCCCGAGGCAGATCTATCCTGCCAACAGAGGATATCATCGCCGTGCGCCGGCGCCACTCGGTCCCAAAGGCCGAAGATTCCACCGGGCAGAACCGGTTCAACCGGTTGAACTGAAGCGCCATGGGCCGGTCGTTCAGGCCCTGGTACCGAGCGGCTGGTAGTACTGCGTCCCCGCCTTGATGGACCCGAGGGCGCGGATCAACTCCTCGAAATCCCTGTCACTTTCGACGAAGTCGATGTCGCTGGTATTGATCACCAGGAGCGGCGTCTCGTCGTAGCGATGGAAGAAGTCGTTGTACGTCCGCGACAGCTCCGCCAGGTACTCGGCGTCGAACTTCCGCTCGAAGTCCCGCCCGCGCTTGCGGATCCGGGCCAAGAGCACGTCGAGCCGCGCCTGCAGGTAGATGACGAGGTCCGGCTTCATCACCCGCGGGCCGAGATGCTGGTAGACGCGCTCGTAGAGGGCCAGCTCGTTCGGGTCGAGCGTGATCGAGGCGAAGATCCGGTCTTTGGCGAAGAGGTAGTCGCTCACGGTGGCCTGCGAGAACAAGTCCTGCTGGAACAGCTCCTGCTGCTGCTTGAACCGGCTGAGCAGGAAGAAGAGCTGCGTCTGGAAGGCGTACTTGTTGCGGTCCTGGTAGAAGCTGGCGAGGAAGGGGTTCTCCTCGATGATCTCGAACACGCTCCGCGCGGCGAAGTGTTTCGCCAGCGCCCGCGTGAGCGCCGTCTTTCCCACGCCGATGGGCCCTTCGACGACGATGTAGCGCTGCTTCAGCTCCACGGCGGGCGGAGATCAGCACAGAATCGCACCCGGTTGCAGCATTGACATTTTTTTCCGGATCGGATTTGCGCGCGCCCGGCGGAGACCGCATCCTGTGGCGGCCATGGACACGCACCGGATCGACAATCCGTACAGCGGGGAGATCGTCGCAGAGCGCCGTCTGCTCGCGCCGTCCGAAGTCGAAGGGGTCGTCACCCGCGCGTTCCGCGCCCACAAGGCGTGGGCGAAGACGGCCGTCGCCGATCGCGTGGCGCTCTGCGAGCGCTTCTGCGAGGAGTTCGAGAAAGACGGCGAGCGCATCGCCCGCGAGGTCACGCTGCAGATGGGCAAGCCCCTCGCCCAGGCCCGCGGCGAAGTGAAGACCACCCTGCACCGGGCGCGCACGATGATGTCGCTCGCGCCCGACGCGCTTCGAGACGATCCGTTGCCGCCCGTGCCGGGATTCATCCGCTTCGTCCGCCAAGAGCCCGTGGGAGTGGTGCTCGACATCAGCGCCTGGAACTATCCGCTCCTGATCACGGTCAACGTTCTTGTCCCGGCGGTGCTGGCGGGCAACGCGGTGATCCTGAAGCACGCCAATCGCACCGCTCTCTGCGGCGACGCATTCGCGCGAGCTTTCGAGCGCGCCGGCGCGCCGGAAAACCTGGTCACCGCCATCGACGCGAGCCACGACACCTGCGCGCAGATCATCGCCCGACCGGAGATCGGATACGTGAGCTTCACCGGCTCGGTGCGCGGCGGCCACGAAGTCTATCGCGAGGGCGCCAAGCGCTTCATCGACGTCGGGCTCGAGCTCGGCGGCAAGGACCCGGCCTACGTCGCGCCCGACGCGGACCTCGGCCACGCAGTAGCGAACATCGTCGACGGCGCGTTCTACAACGCCGGGCAGAGCTGCTGTGGCATCGAGCGCATCTACGTGCACGCCTCGATTCACGACCGGTTCGTGCAAGCGGCCCTCGCCGAGATCCGCAAGTACAGGCTCGGCGATCCGCTGGACGGCACGACGACGATGGGACCGATGGCCCAGGCGGACGCGCCGCGCAAGCTCACCACCCAGCTGGAGGAGGCGCGGGCGAAAGGCGGCCGCGTGCTCTGCGGCGGCAAGCCGGTGCACGACGCGGCGGGCCGCGGGCGCTTCTTCGACCCCTGCCTGGTTGCCGACGCGAACCACTCGATGCACGGCCTGATGGTCGAGGAGAGCTTCGGCCCCATCGTAGGCGTGCAGAAGGTCGCTGACGACGACGAGGCGGTGCGGCTGATGAACGACAGCCCTTACGGACTGACGGCGGCGATCTGGACGCGAGATCAGGAGCGCGCCTTCCGCATCGGGGCGCAGATCGAGACCGGCACGTTCTTCATGAACCGCTGCGACTACCTGGATCCGCTGCTGCCCTGGACCGGGGTGAAGGACACCGGCAAGGGGATGTCGCTCTCGAAGTACGGCTTCCTGCCGCTCACGCGGCGCAAGTCGTTCCACTTGCGCACGCAGACGTAGCGCCCGAATCCGGGCGCTCGTCCAGCCATCGGAGGGAACATGCCACTCGTCCGCGTCGCCCTGCGCAAGGGCAAGAACCCCGAGTACCGCCGTGCCCTCTCGGCCTCGATCCACCGCGCGATGGTGGAGACGATCAAGGTCCCCGAGCAGGACAAGTTCCAGATCATCACCGAGCACGACGATTCCGCTCTGATCTACGACCCGTCCTATCTGGGTATCTCGCGAACCGACGATGTCGTCCTGATCCAGATCACCCTCAACGCCGGCCGCACGCTGGAGGCCAAGAAGGCGCTCTACGCGCGCATCGCAGAGCTCGTGCGCGAATCGCCAGGCGTCCGTCCGGAGGACGTCTTCGTCAGCCTGGTCGAGGTGGCGAAAGAGAACTGGTCCTTCGGAAACGGTATCGCGCAGTACGCGACCTGACGACCACCCGTTACAGCGCGCGCTCCAGGGACGCGAACTCCTCCACCGTGAGCGTCTCGCCCCGGCGATGCGGATCGATCCCGGTTTTTTCCAGCGCCTCGCGTGCCCCCGGCATCGACTTCAGGGCGTTCCAGAGCGTCTTGCGGCGATGCGAGAACGCCGCCTTCACCAGAGCGCGGAACCGGGCCTCGTCCCGCACTTCGGCCCGGGGCGTGTCGAGAAACTCCAGCACCAGCGCGGCGCTCTCCACTTCGGGCGGCGGCGTGAACGCATGACGCGGCACCGAGAGCTCGAGCCTCGGGTGCGCGACGTGCTGGAGCAGCACTGAGAGCAGACCGTACTCCCGCCCGCCGGGCAGCGCCGCGATCCGCTCCGCGACTTCACGCTGCAGGACCAGCACCGCCCGCCGCAGGGCCTCGCGCTGGTCGAGCAGGTGGAACAGGATCGGCGAGCTCAGATGGTATGGAAGGTTTCCGCAGACCACTACGCGCTGACCTGCGCGCGCGGCAACGGCCCGCAGGTCGAAGCTCTTCGCATCTGCCTCCGCGACCTCCGCGTGCGGCAGCTCGGCGCGCAGGATGGGAACCAGCTCGCGATCCCGCTCAACCGCGACCACATGCGCTCCCGTTGCTGCCAACGCGTGCGTGAGGTGGCCGAGCCCGGCCCCCAGCTCGACCACCCAGTCGCCTGGGCGCAACCGCGCCAGCGCCGCCAGCGAGGAGAGCAGCCGCTCGTCTGCGAGGAAATTCTGCCCCCACTCCTTCTTGGGGCGCAATCCGTGGCGGCGGAGCAGCTCGGCGGGTTTCACAGCCGCCATCCCGGCTCCGCCGACATCGCGGGGTCGGCGCGCTCGCCGCGCCGCAGCCGGTGAGCGCCTGCGATCGCGATCATCGCGCCGTTGTCGGTGCACAGCCGCGGTTCGGGCAAGAAGAGTGAAATCCCTTCGGCCGCGCAACGTTCCGCCGCCAGCTGCCGCAGCCGCGAGTTCGCGGCCACCCCTCCGCAGATCACCAGCGCCGGTAAGCGGGCGTGCCGCGCCGCGCGTACCGCCCGAAGCGTGAGCGCATCGCACACCGCTTCCTGGAACGACGCGCAGAGATCCGCCAGCGACCGTCCGGAAGGGACGCCGTGCTCCCGCACGTGAGTGAGCACCGCGGTCTTCAGGCCGCTGAAGGAGAAGTCGAATGCCGCGCGCGAGCGGCGCGAGAGCCCGCGAGGAAAGTCGATCTCCTCCGGATTGCCGGAGCGCGCGAGCTGGTCGATGTGCGCCCCGCCCGGGTACGGCAGACCGAGCAGCTTGGCCACTTTGTCGAAAGCCTCGCCCGCGGCGTCGTCGAGAGTGTGGCCGAGAGCACGGTACTCGCCCGGCGCCCGGACCTCGTACAGCGAAGTGTGGCCTCCGGAGACGACGAGTCCGAGCCAGGGCGGCGCCGGCGCGCGCTCGGAAAGCAGCACCGCCATCAGATGCCCTTCGATGTGGTTGACGCCGACCAGCGGAATCCTCGCGGCTGCGGCAAGCGATTTCGCTACCTGGACGCCGACGAGCAAGGCTCCCACCAGCCCGGGGCCGCGCGTGACCGAGATCCCGTCCAGGCCACGCAGCTCGCATCCCGCTTTCCTCAGCGCCTCGTCCAGCACGGGCAGCACCCGCTGCAGATGGTCGCGCGAGGCCAGCTCCGGCACCACGCCGCCCCACTTCTCGTGCACGTCCTTCTGCGTGTGCACGACGTCCGACAGCACGCTGCCGCGCAGGCCCTCGCCCGTCTCCACCACCGCGGCGGCGGTTTCGTCGCAGCTCGTTTCCAGGCCGAGGACGCGCATCTCCAGTCTCATGACGTGTACAGCCTAAGGAAGTGGCCGCAAACCCGCACCTCCGTGCGGGAGCGGCTATCCCCCGAGGTGCGCGAGAATGACCTTCACGTCCTTCGCGAATCCGCTGGAAGGCTCGAGCTCGAGAAATCGTCGGTAGGCCTTGCTCGCGTCCGCCCTCCGCCCGAGCGAATGATAGGCGGTGCCGAGCAGCAGCTGTGCGCGCGCGCTGCCCGGATCGAGGCGGGCAGCGGACTCGAGCGGCTCGATGGCGCTGCGCGGCCGGTCGGACTCGAGATAGGCATCCCCCAGCGCCACCAGGACAGGCGCCGACTGCGGCCGCACGGCGAGCGCCTTCCGGTATTCAGCAGCGACGGCCGCGTACTTGCCTTGCCGGAACAGGTCGTTCCCGCGCGCCACCGCGTCGGTGTACCCGGCGACCGATTCCCCTGGCCCGGGTGCGGCGGTCGCGGTGCCTGCCAGCCAGGGTGAATCCTGCCTCTCGGTGCGAGGCTGTGGACGCAGCACCCACCCGAGCGTCACCGCGGCGGCGGCGGCCACCAGCCACTTCCAGCGCTGCCGCGCCAAGGCGCGTACGGAGGGTCCCAACTCGGGCGGAGGCGTCGTCGCCACCACGGGCGCGATGGGCGGCGTTTCCGATGCCTCGACCGCGCGCAATCGCGCGAGCGGTGCGTCCGGCGCGAACCCTCTGGCCGCGTCTCCCGCGGCCGCCGAGATGCGCCGCAGATCGCCCAGGGAGTCCGCCTCGGAACGGGCGGGAAGCGCCACCACCTGATGGAGGCGCAGCGGCTCGCCCGATGCGATCCTGGCGCGAGCCTGTTCCATTTCGCGCCGGAGCCGCTCCCGCCGCATCCCCCGGATGGCCGGGAAGTTCACGATGCGCGGAACGGAGGGCTCCGCGGCCACCGGCAGGGGCGATGCGGATACCCACTGCTGCAGCGACGCGGGTCGCGACACGGGACGGAGGATCCCCTCCCGCATCAAGCGCTCGACGGCGGCCATGGTCGCAAGATCGTCCGTCGGGGAGAGATCGATGGCCGCCCGCAGCGTCCGTACCCCATCGAAGTTGCGCAAGACCCCATTCAGGTCATCGGGCAGATCTGCGAGGCGAGCTTCAAGGCGGACGACGTCCACTGCCAACTGGCTCTCGAGTGGAGTCTCCTGCGCCATGCGGCTCAGCTCGTCCACCCGCCGCATCGATTCCATCAGCGCCGCCTGCGTGCCACCGTGGATGCGCTGTTCGCGAGCGGCTCCGGAGAAGTCGACGCGAAACTCGCCGCTCTCCCAGGTCATCAGCCGCCAGAAAGCGGCGTCCCCCCCGAGTGGTCCCAGCTCCGCGTCGATCACCTGCCCGTCGCGCACCCAGACCCGAGCGAGCTGGCCGGCGCGCTCGCAGCGCACCACCGCGCTCTTCCTCCAGGTCTCGATCCACTGGAACACGTCCAAGAGCCCGAAGTCGCGCACCGAGCCCGTCAAGCCCGCCGGAACGGCCGGATCGGAGAAGCGGCGTCGCTCGAGCAAGTGCTGCACGCGCTGCACGATCTCCTTCAGCAGGATCGGCCTGACCAGGTAGTCGTCCGCGCCCGCCTCGATCGCTTGCGCTCTTGCCGCCGGGCCGGCATCGGTCCCGAGCACGAGGACCACCATCCCCGCCAGCCGCTCTTCCGCCCGCGCTGCGCGGCAGAGCGCCAGACCATCGGGCGCAGGCAGGGCTGCGTCGAGCATCATCGCCTGCGGGAGCGCGCCAGCGAGCGCGCGCATGGCCTCCTCGCCGGTCGCCGCCGGAATCACCGTGAATCCCGCCCGGCGCAGCGCCATCCCGACCAGCCGCAAGCTGCGCGGGTCGGCGTCCGCGACCAGCACGATCTCCTTCGCCATCAGCTCTTCCGCTTCCCGAAGAGCAGGCCGGAAAGCACGCCGCCGCCCTTCGCCGACTGCTTGCGGCGCTGCTCGATCAGGCGCAGCTCGAGGGCTGCGTCCTGATGCCGCGGATCGATCTCCAGCGCCTTGCGGAATGCATCGACAGCGGACTCGGGATCCTTGGTCCGCCAGAGCACTCCCGCGACGTAGTAGGTGCGCGCGGTGGCGCCGTGGGCGCGCAGCGCACGGTTGATCAGCGTCATCGCTTCCTCCTTGGTCCCGTCCGAGGCCTTCGGATCGCTCACCAGGCACCACGCCAGCGCCGCCAACCCGTCGCCAGTCGCATCGAGATCCACGGCCCGGCGCAACTTGCTCAGCGCCTCCGGGAAGTCGCGCTTCTTCAGCAGCACCTCCCCCATCTTCAGCAGGATGGACGCCTCCTCTTTCTTGGAGCCGCCGCGTCCGCCCGACTTCAGCGACCCATCGTACCGGGCCCGCACGTCGGGCGTGGCGATCTCCTCGTACGCTTCCTTGAGCAGCGCAAACAACGTCTGCAGCTCTGCCTGCAGCGGCGCGAATGCTGGAGATGTCGCGCGATCGGGATGGAAACGCTTCGCCGCCTCGAGGTACGCGTTGCGGATGGCGTCGCTGGTCGCGTTGGCCTCGACGCCGAGGCGCGCGTATGCATTCTGCCCCGGCGCGAGACGGAGGCGCGAGCGCACGTCGTCAGCGAAGCGCTGATCGTCCGCGGAGAGCTCCTGTTTCGCGTTCGCCGCAGGGTACTTCGGGGTGATCTCCACCGCGCCCTCGATCCCGGGGCGCGACGGCATCGCCCCGAGATTCCGGATCCCGCGCGCGAGCATCTTCTTGCGCATCTCGCGCGCTCGCGAGTCCTCGCTTCCGGCCGTGCTCTCGAAGCTCTGTCCGTCGGGCTGCGCGCCCGAGGACCCGCGCGCGTTTCCAGCAGGAAGATCGAGCTCCAGCTCCTCCTCCTCATCCGCAGGCGCCTCGGAGGTCTGCTGCGCGTCATCGAGCGACAAGGCATCGAGTCGGGCGATGGCCTCCCGCTCGTCGAGGCGCTTCTGCCGTTCCGGAGGCGCCGGTGCCAGCGCCAGGTCCTCGTCGGGCGTGGAAGGGAGGTCATCGGCCGGCTGCGCCTGCGATCCGGGCTGCGGCTCCACCGCGCCGGCGAGCAGCAGGGCGACCAGCACCGCCTCCGCGCGCGTCGGTTCGAGCTGTGAGGCACGGACGAAATCGGCCAGGTGCCGCGGCAGCGCGAGCAGCGCGGCCGCGCGGCGATCCATCGGGGCGAGCGCGATGCGACCCTGCAGATCGGCCCAGTCCACCGCGAGTCGCACCGGATGATCGCCGAGCCACCCGATCACCTTCGCTCGACGTGGCGCGTGCTGTTCGCGTTCGAGCGCGTCGACGATGCATCCCACCGGAGCGAGCAGCACCTCGCGCGCCCAGGCCGGAGGTGGCTCCCAGCCGCGCC
>Ga0209805_1002029_pt1 | contig 11928 bp, 12 predicted proteins | sample GraSoiAngelo_148_FD_185905 | JGI IMG/M metagenome (GOLD analysis project Ga0209805, IMG submission 185905) | Grasslands soil microbial communities from the Angelo Coastal Reserve, California, USA - 14_1009_09_20cm (SPAdes) (version 2) | ecosystem: Environmental > Terrestrial > Soil > Grasslands ... | reverse complement strand
CGGGTGCTATGCTCTGCCTCCATTCACTAATTGATGGCATTGATGGTGTCGCCTCGCGACGTCACGGCGCTGCTCGGCGACTGGAGTCGCGGCAACCAGACCGCGCTCAATCAGTTGATGCCACTTGTCTATGCGGAGCTCCGCCGCGTTGCCGCGCGCCAGCTTCGGAACGAACGGGCCGACCACACCTTGCAGCCGACGGCCCTTGTTCATGAGGTGTACGTGCGGCTCGTCGACCAACGGCAGGTCGATTGGCAGAATCGGGCGCATTTCTTTGGTGTCTCGGCGCAGGTCATGCGCCGGATCCTGGTCGATCACGCCCGTCGTCATGGCGCGAGCAAACGCGGCGACGGTGTGCGCTGTGTGTCAATCGACCAGGCAAAAGACGTAGCCGCGTCAAACGAGATACCAATCCTCGCGTTGGATCACGCGCTCGATCGCCTCGAAAAGATTGACGCTGAACTGGCCGAGATCGTCGAGCTTCGTGCGTTTGGCGGACTCACGATCGAGGAAGCGGCACATGTGCTCAGAGTGTCACCCTCGACCGCCAAGCGCGACTGGCGCACCGCGAAAGCGTGGCTCAATCGTGAGCTTGGCTCCGAGGTTCGACGGTGACGGACGAGCGATGGCCGCGCGTGAAGGCGCTGTTTCAGGCCGCGGTGGAACGGCCGCCCGCGGAGCGCGACGCCTTTCTGGTCGCGGCGACCGGTGACGACAACGCGTTGCGTCGAGAAGTCGCGTCGCTGTTGACGTCGGACACCTCGAACGTCAGCTTCCTCGATCGGCTGTCGTCCGCCCGTCAGCCCGGACATGCCGATCTTCTCGCGGTCCTCCCGGCGTCGATAGACCACACGCTGCCTTGCCCAGTCCTCACCGCGGGCTGTCGCGTCGGTCCCTACGACATCGTGGCCCCCCTCGGTGCGGGCGCCATGGGCGAGGTGTACCGCGCGCACGACACGACGCTGAATCGCGACGTTGCCCTGAAGGTATTGCCCGAGCTGTTCGCCGTCGATGCGGATCGCCTGGCGCGGTTCACGCGCGAAGCGCAGATCCTCGCGTCCCTCAATCACCCGAACATCGCCGCGATCTACGGCCTTGAGGAGTCGAACGGCACGCAGGCGCTGGTGTTGGAGCTGGTCGATGGGCCGACGCTCGCCGACCGAATCGCCCGCGGGCCGCTTGCGCTGGACGAGGCGTTGACCATCGCGCGTCAAATTGCCGACGCGCTGGAAGCGGCGCACGAGAAGGGAATTGTTCATCGCGACCTCAAGCCGGCGAATATCAAGATCGCCGGCAATGGGGTGGTGAAGGTGCTCGACTTCGGGCTGGCGAAGGTGTGGGACGGCGCCTCGCTGTTCGATCTCGCTGGGTCACCGAGATTAACCGCGACCGATAGCGGCGAGCGGTCCATCCTGGGCACCCCGGCCTACATGAGCCCGGAGCAGGCGCGCGGGAAGCCGCTCGACAAGCGAACGGATATCTGGTCGTTTGGCTGCGTGCTCTACGAAGTGCTCACGGGGCGACAGGCATTCGCCGGTGAGACGGTCTCCGACAGGATTGCGTCGATTCTGGAACGCGAACCAGAGTGGGAGGCGTTGCCCGACACCACACCGATCACCGTGCGACGCCTGTTGCAGCGATGTTTCGAGAAAGATCCCCGACGCCGGGTGCGTGATATCGGCGATGCGCGGATCGAGTTGGACGATGCACTTGCAGGCCGAGCCATCGGTACTCCAGTCGCACGGCGCGCTGGCCGCGAGCGCGTGGCGTGGATAGCATCGGCCCTTGTCACCGCGGTTGCGGTGCTCGCGGTCGGGAGTGTGCTCTCCCTCCGTCGCGCACCGGCGGACACGCGTGCCTATCGCAGCTCAATTTTGCCATCCCCCGGTGCGAGCCGTCCGGCTGGTCTTGTGCCGTCCTCACGCTTCGCTCTTTCACCCGATGGCCGACGACTGGCGTTCGTTGGAACGGACGCCGGTGGTGTGACCGCGCTATGGGTCCAGTCGCTCGATGAACTAGCTGGGCGGCCGCTGGCCGGCACCGAAGGCGCTCTAATGCCGTTTTGGTCGCCCGACAACCAGTTCATCGGGTTTCTCGCGGGCGGCAAAGTCAAAACAATCGCTGCGACCGGCGGTCCGCCTCTGATCCTGGCCGACACCACCGGTAACGCCGGCGCAACCTGGAACCGGGACGGGGTCATCCTTTTTACTGGTGCTGGTAGTCCCATCCGCCGGGTGTCGGCGTCGGGCGGTCCGTCGTCCCCTGTCACGAAACTGAACGCCGACGCTGGGGAAAGTGTACATAGTTTTCCGTTCTTTCTTCCCGACGGCCGGCATTTCCTCTATCTCGCGGTCGGGAGCAAGACCGGTGGCCCCGTTAGCCCGAACGGCATCTACGTCACCGCCCTCGACTCGAACGAGCGGAAACTACTCGTGCCCGGAGGGTCCAACGCAAAGTATGCGGAGGGCTATCTCCTCTTTCTCCGCGAGCAGACGCTCATGGCGCAGGCTTTTGATGTCGAGCGCCTGGAACTCGCTAGCGAGGCGGTGCCGATTGCTGAGCACGTGACTATTGGCGGCATTATCGGGATGGCCGGCGGCTATGGCCTCTCGGAGACCGGCATCCTGGCGTATCAAACCGGCGTAGTGGAAGTGGGAGGGCCATCTGACACGTCAACACAACTCGTGTGGTTCGACCGGAGCGGGAAGCCGATCGGTGCGCTCGGGGACCAGGCGGGCTATGGGGACCTCGAGCTGGCTCCAGACGGCAAGCGTGCGACGGTGAGCCTCTTCGATCGAACGCGAAGGACTCGTGACATCTGGCTCGTTGACATCGCGCGCGGTCTCAGGACGCGCTTCACTTTCGATTCATCAGAGAAACGCGGCTCAGTATGGTCTCCAGACGGGAACCGCGTCGTGTTCAACACAGACCGCAAGGGACACTTCGACCTGTATCAGAAGACGTCGAGCGGCTCGGGCGCCGAGGAGGAGCTGCTGGTAGACGGTCGTGACAAGTTTCCAATTGACTGGTCGTCGGACGGACGGTTCATTCTGTTTGGGGTTGGTGAGACCGGGGCCACGGCCGATCTGTGGGTCTTGCCGCTTTTCGGCGATCGCAAGCCGTTTCCGTTCCTGCAAACGCCATTCGGCGAAGTCTCTGGTCGATTCTCCGCGGACGGCCGCTGGATTGTGTACGAGTCGGACGAATCCGGCAGAAGCGAAGTGTACGTTGCGCCGTTCTCAGCGCGGGGCGAGACTCCTGGCAGCAAATGGCAAATCTCCACTACCGGCGGCACCCAGCCTCGGTGGCGAAGCGATGGCAAGGAGATTTTCTACCTGGCTCCTGATAAGAGACTGATGGCTGCCGCGGTAAATGGCCGGAATTCCGCCTTTGAGGTGGGCGCCGTGCGCTCATTGTTCGACACGCGTGCGCCGTCGACGATAAATCCACGCTCGGCCTACGACGTCTCGCCCGACGGCCAGCGCTTCCTCGTGAACACGCTCGCGGACGACGACGCGGCACCACCCATCACGCTCGTCGTCAACTGGCCCGCGCTGCTGAAGAAATGACGCACGCGGCTCAGAACCAACTGGGTTTCTTTTCCGGGGGATACACCGGCACCGCCGGAACGAAGCCATTACGGTTCGGCATCACGACCTTCGGCAGGGACTTCTCGTCCATGACGTCGTTCTCTTTGATGATGCCGTTCCAGTAGAACAGAAACGCGACCACGGCGTAGACGTCGTTCGGAGCGAGCGATCCCGGATTGCTGGGGGGCATCGCGCGGTTGATGTAGTCCCATGCAATCGTCGGATACGGGTAGTAGCTTGGCCCGTTCCTTTCGTCACCGTAGAAGGGGCCGCGATACGGCTTGCCGGGACTGCCGATCACGAGACTCCGGATGAGCCCGTTTTCCCCATTCCTCCCGTGGCAGATCTCGCACCGCCTGGCGAAGACGTCCGCGCCTTCCTTGACTGTTCCGTGGCCAGGAGGAAGTTCCTTTCCTTCCGGCCCAATCATCCGGTCGAAGCTCTGGATGTCGGCCTCGCTCAGAGGCGTGCCCACATTGGGATAGGCACGCGGTGGCGACTGCGCGAGCACCGCCAGGGGGATTGCCGCGATCATCGCTGGCAGAAGGAATTTAAGCGAACAGGACATCGGAGATGCTCCCATCGCGAGCGATTTTCCAGGGTTGAATCGCATTGAAATGAATGGCGCGCGGAAGCGGATTCTTCTTCCAGTCCGCTGCATCCATGCCCCAGTGTTTCGTCAACTCCGCCAGCGACGGCTGAACCTCACCCGCTTCGTCTGTGCAGCGAGACTGGATCACCGCCTCTTGTCCGTCCCACGCCCAGTCGAACGTAAACCGGGTATGCGCCTTCGGAAGCACAGGCGCATGACGCTTCGCTTCCTTCCAACTCCGGCCGCCGTCCGTCGATACTTCCACCTTGGTGACCGTGCCCGCGCCGGACCACGCCAGTCCGGTAATCTGGACATATCCTCGGCCGGGGATGTTCAGTCCCGCTGAAGGTCGTGTAATCACGGACTTCGGACCGAACTGAAAATGGTACCAACGCGCTTTGCCGCCAAGGTCGGGCCTCGAGACCGAATGATTCATGCTTTCATTCCAGGTCATGTAAGGCTGGTCCACGACCTTGATATGTTTCACATACTTCACGCTGGACGGAGCTTCCCAGCCTGGAACGACGAGCCGAATCGGATACCCCTGCTCAACGCGCAACGGCTCGCCGTTCTGGCCGTAGGCCACGATCACGTCCTCCATGGCCTTCGCGAGCGGCAGCGTGTGAGTGAATTTGCCGGCGTCTCCCCCTTCCGAAACCAACCAGCTCGCCTTTGCTTGCACGCCAGCCTCGTTCAGCAACACGGAAAGCAGCACGCCGCTCCATTCGCTGCAACTGGTCATCCCGTGGATGAACTGGACCGGCAACCCCAGGATCGGATCGTCGGAACCATGGATCGCGGGAGAGCTGTTTCCATGGCACTCCAGGAAATGAATCCGCGAAACGGAAGGCAGTTGCTTCAGATCCGCCATGGAGAAACTCAACGGACGATCCACCATGCCGTGGATCGTGAGGCGATGTTGCTGCGGATCGATCTCGGGAAACTCGGAGGAGTGCTGTTGCATGAAGTGGAGCGGCGCCGGCGTGATGATTCCCGCATAATCCTGAAGCGGGGTGTAGTGCGTCATGTGATCGACGCGGTATCTGGCTCCGCGGCGCGGTGGCTCGCCGTGGACATGTTGCGCGTGAGCTGATTGGCCTTTCACGGCCCATCCTGCTCCTGCGGCCACACCAGCAAGTGCAGCAGTCTGTCTCAGGAACCCCCTCCGGTTGGATCGATTGGGATCCATGATTGCTCCCTCCCGAATCTCCGATGATGAGAATTGCCTCAGAGGCCGGACAGGTAACGCGCCATCGCCTCCCGGTCGGCGGGCGACATCGCGCCCATCATCTTCGTCATGATGTCATTGTTCTTCCGCTCACCCTCGGCAAAGCGGCGCATCGCCTCGACCAGGTATTGGTAGCCCTGGCCGGCCAGCCGCGGCGCCGCCGTGCCATCGGCTTGCCTGGCGCCAACGAAGTCCATCGCATGACAAGCCTGGCATACAGCGACTCCAGGTGGCGGCGGCGTTGACGCGGCGGCAGCGGATCGCGCCGGCCATTTCTGTTTCGCGAAATACGCCGCTGCGACCCCGAGTTCCTGCGGCGTGAGGGTTTTTGCCATCCACGGCATGACCTCATCGTGTCGATCTCCGCGCTCGAAGTCATGCAGCTGTTTCACGAGGTAATTTTCCGGCTGACCGCCGATGACCGGAATGGTTGCATTCTTGCGGACGCCGTTCGCGCCGTGGCATTCGTTGCAAACGGTCAACTTGGCGCTGAATTCTCGATCCGTGCTCGGATCTGGAACATCCTGAGCGGCATGTGCCGGCGCGGCCAGGACGACGAGAACGCCGAAAGCAATCTGTATACGCAAGAAGACCTCTCTCGCGTGAGTCTTGGCCGCGGATTATAACGCACAAGAGTCAGCGGGGCATTCCCAATTCCGTCGACTCTCCCCCTGCGCCCGGCATGCTGTGTGTTTCGCCGCCCGTTGTCGTTTCACCAGTAGGACGAGTTCGTAGCCGTCGCTTTCGCGGGAGGAGGTTCGTCATGGTCGTTTTGACCTGTCGCGCACGGGCCATGAAGAGATCGTTCTTGATCTGCGGACTTCTGGCACTGGCCGCGATGCCGGTCGGTGCAGGGGGCCAGTTGAAAATGACGGTCTCGCCCGCCCACTCGTTTGCGCCTGCGGTGCTGAGAGTCCGAGTCAGCATCGAGCCGAACGCGGTGAACCGGTCGCTCGAAGTGATCGCCGACGGAGACCAGTTCTATCGAAGCAGCGAGATTCAGCTGGACGGCGACCATTCGCCGGCGACGTTCAATCTCGAAATGCGAGATCTCCCGGCAGGCGACTATCGAGTCGTCGGAATCCTGAAGGACGGCGCGGGACACGAACGATCGCTCGTCTACCAGGATGTCAAAGTCCTCGGTTTCGAGATCGGCGGCTGACGGCGCATGCACGCCGGCGGCCGGTAGTCGAACCAGTCGTCCTCAGAGGCAAACCCAATCAAGACGCCTGCGTAAGCCTCGAACGCCGTTCGTCAAATTGCCGGCAACATGTCAAAAGACGTCACTTACAACGAGCGGGTCGAATACCCGACTCACTCACACTCAAACGCAGTAGACTGTGCGTCTCTCGCACTCACCTTCTGCTGCCGCCCTGGCCATCGGCCGGCGGGACGACATCACCAATGTGAGCGTCCTCCGGAAGTAAGTGGCAGATGGAAGCGAAGCCTCTTGTCCTGCTGATTCAACCCGTCAACGCAGTGCACGATCACACCGCGGCGCTGGCGCGTGCCGGTTTCCATGTCCAGGCCTCGTCAGACGATCGCATCAGCGAGCGGGACGTGCTCGCCGTCGCGCCAGATGTGATCGCCGTCGAATTAGAACCCGCCCGCGGTGCCGACACGCTCGACCTTGCGCGGCCGCTGCGCGCCGACTCGCGAACACGATCGATTCCCGTCATTCTGTACTCGTGGCGGCCGTGCGCGGCGTGCTCGCGCGATCAACGAGTCAAGCCGACACGTCGAAGGGTTCAGAAAGGTAGACCCACATGGCCGACGGTGGCGTTGAAGCGCGGCTGACGTGTCCTACGTGCCGATCGCGGATTGCGATCATCGAAACAGCGAGCGGAGGCAAGATGGTATCGATCGTCGGCTTGGGCGCGTCGGTGGAGAGCACCGCGAAAGCTCTGGAGCGATTCGTCGCTCCAGACGGAGGTGCGGACATCATCTGCCCGGCGTGTGATCGTCACATCGATCCGTCGGCTCAGTACCGGATGCACGCGCGACCGATGACAAGGCGGCAGTAATTCCATTCGAGCAGCGCCGATCAGCACGATGGCCGACTATCTGATCGATCTGCGCTCGCAGTAGCGGTGCGCGACGCGCTGGGCGATTGCATCGGCCGCCGTGTGGGTTCACGCCGGGGAGTACGTGGTTGCGGGCCCGAGCTTTCGAAGCGAAACGCTGGTTCAGCCGCCGAGAACCGTGGTCGTTGGGCTGCGATTCTCAATGTAGCTGCCGCCGTCCGATTCCGCCCGGCGCGCCGGTTCGCGCGTGTGCAGTCGACCGGCATACAATCGTGACGATTCCCTGAATCCCGAGACGCATGGAAGCCGAGGAACTGGTCGATCTGCCCGAGAAGACACACAAGCCGCTCGAGAGGCGGATTGGCGTGTCGATGGCCGTGTTCGCGGCGCTGCTCGCGATCTCGACGCTGATGGGCCACCGGCTGCACACCGAAGAAGTGGTGTTACAGACGAAGACCGCCGACGGGTGGGCGTACTACCAGGCAAAGGTGATCCGCTCGCAGATGTACACCGCTGATGCCGGGCTGGCGATGCTGCAAGGCGACAACGGCGTCTCGCTTGCCGGCGACTGGGCGACCAAGGCGGGCCAGGAACGGAAGGACGCAGACGGCATCCAGCACGACACGCAGCAGCTCGAGCGCGAAACAGAGGCCGCGGCGCAGCGCGCGACGCTGTTTGACGCCTCTGAAGTGTTCCTGGAGATAGCGATCGTACTTTGCTCGATCGCGCTGATGACCGGGTCGGCACGTTTCTGGGCGATCTCGTTCGTCAGCGCGGCGATCGGTGCGGTGGCGTCGATCGCCGCCTTCCTCCCGCGTTAAATTAGGATCTGAATCTCCTGTACTTCACAATCGGGACACGATCGCGCATCGATGGCGCTGCGCGTCCCGATGCACGCACGCTGAGCTGACCGCCTGCCCAGTCTCGTCAGCTTCAAACCAATGCACGCCGTGTCTGAATTGAAGTCGTGCTGTGTGATTTTCCCCTTCATTCACGCCGTTCGCCGCGGCACAGCAAATGCTCACGGCCCTCGCGTCTTGTCGCCCCGCAGCGGAATATCACACTCACATCGAGGAGGGTCTCAATGAAGCGGTACTCGAGTTCAAACGTGGCGGTCTGTCTTGTCGTTGGCCTGGCGTTGAGCCCGTTGACTGTGCTCGCTCAGGGCACGACGACGTACAGCGGTCAAGCAACGGCGTTGAAGGCAACCGCGCTGGGAATCTCGATCACGTTGGCAGACACCGGTCCGTTGCCGTCAACCGGCGGTAGCATCACCAGGGACCTGCCGAGCATCAGCGTCGCCGGATTGATCACCGCGACTGCGCTCCATAGCGCAACCTCCGGCAGTGGTAACAGCAGTCAATCGAGTACACACCTGGCCAGTCTCAACATCGCCGGTCTGGTCAAAGCCACCGGCGTCAGCACGTCGACCACGGCGACTTGCAACGGTTCAACAGCATCGACGAGTGGCGATACTCAGTTCGTGTCGCTAACCGTAGCGGGACAGCAGATCGTGAACGCGAATCCGAACACGGCCATTTCCCTCCCGGGCGGCATCGCGGTGATTATCAACGAACAGACGAGTTCGGGTAACGGCGGGAACACCGCGCAGACAACCGTGAATGCTGTGCACATCACCGCGCCAGGCGCGGACCTCGTCGTCGGATCATCGCATTCCGATATTACGTGCCCGTAAAAACGGCCTTGTATGTCAGAGCGACCACTGATTGCCGGCGGCAGCTGCCACGTGCCGCTGGCAGTCACTCGTCGCTTAACGATGAGATTCGCCGATGACGGCGAAGAAGCTGAGTGCAATTGGCGCCGCAATCGTCGCGCTGGCAGGTTCGCCGGCTCACGCCGAAGTCACACGCGTCGACATCGTCAAGCCGACATCGCTGGATCGAGCTACGAGAAGCTCGCAGGTACGGTCCACTCCGCCATCGATCCGACGAGGCCACGCAATCAAATCGTGGTGAACCTCGGCAAGGCTCCGCGAAATGCTCAGATTGCTTGCGTTTACGAAGTCGATCCGTTCGTGAGTTCAGTGATGCAATATGCGTGCGTACCGCCGTGGCTCAGCGGCGTGTCGCTCCGATAAGAGCAATCGACCAAGGGAGCGCGCAGGGCGGGTCAAGGGCGCGACAAATCGACGACCGCGGAGCGGCGAAGCGAACCCTTGACGCGCCGAGCGGTCCCGCAGAATATTCAGCCGGAGCGATGGCCTACGACCACTGCTGCGCGCCGTGCAGAACGCGGACGACGAAGACGAGATCGCCCCGGACCGTGCACACCACGATGTACGGCAAAGGGGCGAGGACAAGTTCCCGCGTACCTCCTCGCTTTCCGGAACGGCCGCGGTTCGGAAATCTGAGAAGCGTGGTGGGTGCGTCGTAAACGCGCCGTACCAGCTCTTGCGCCCTATCGGGCGCGTGTATCAGAAGGTAGTCGGCAATGCGTTCGAGATCGTTTGCAGCTTCTTCGGTTCAGCGAAGCTGCATCAGGAACGGGGCTGTTTGCCTGCCAGATGTTTGCTGAGGCGCGCGCCGACTTCTTCGTGGCTCAGAGTTTCGCCCCGCTCGATCTGCGCCAAGCCCTTTTCGACCTCGCGCACGAACCAATCGTCATAGTCGACTAGGCGTTCGATCGCTTCTCGAGCCAACTCCTGAGGGTTCGTCCCGCGCTCCTGCGCAATGCGCGCGAGTTTGGCCTGAAGTTCAGCCGACAGCGTGACTTCCATAGGGCGAGTTTACCGGAAAGATATCTCCACTGGGGAGGGCGCTCCGGACCGCAATTCTACGGGAGCATCGGCACGCGTCAAGGCTTCCCGACGTACGTCGGCGCTTCGCGGCCTTGACCCGCGCCTTCCGCTCCCGTTCGCAAGCCAATATCGGAGCGCCGAATCAATCCGCAATCCGCTCTAGACAAGACTCAAATCGGCCGCGATTGTCTGCGGGAACACGCGCTCGAGCCGCGAGTTGTCGAGCGAATACATGCGCTTGAAGATCCCGCTGAGCAGGCCGCGGTATTCGGTCAGGACAGGGAAGTCGCGATTCTGATTCAGCGTCTGCGGCGTCACCGCGACCTGCTCGCCCGCGAAGCGTCCGCCGTCGATGGCGCCGCCGAGGACCCAGTGCACGCTGCCGTGGCCGTGATCGGTACCGTGCGTGCCGTTCTCGCCGAACGTGCGGCCGAACTCCGACAGCACGACAACGACGGTGCGGTTCCACGCGGATCCCATCTGCTCGGCAAAGCCGGCGAGCCCTTGACCAAGACTCGTGAGCAGCGTGGCGAGCTGGCCCTGCGCATTCCCCTCGTTGACGTGCGTATCCCAGCCGCCGACGTCGATGAAGCCGACGTTGAACTTGTCGGCCATCAGACCAGCCATGCGCCGCGCCTCGAGCTCGAATCCCTTCGCGGTAAGCGCGTTGCGATTCGCTGCCTGCATCTCGCCGGTGAGGCCGCCGTGCGCCATCATCTCCGCCTGGTCGGCGACCGTCTTGCGAAGGTCAAAGCCTTCGGTGATGAGCGGCTCGAGCCGCGTGCCGGCGTACATGCCGGCGAGCAGTCCCATCTGCCGATCATCGAACGGCGCGCGACCGGTTCCCTTCAGCGACACGTTCGGGACAACGACGTCGCCGGTCATCACCATCGGCAGGCCGTCGGTGAATGAAACGGGCGCGGCCGTGTTGCCGAGCGCTGCCGCGAGCCGGTTGAGGAATCCCGATCCGTACGAATGCGGAGCCGCGCCGGGCGCGGCGATCGGCATCCCGCTTTCCATACTGTCCTGCGTCTCGAAGTGACTGCGCGTCAGATCGTCAGTTCCCGCAAACGGCACGAACGCGAGCTGACGTTTCTGCCACAAGGGCAGCATCGTTTCCTTGAGCGCGGGATGCAGTCCCCACATGACCGCGTCGTTGCCGCGTGCCAGCGAGATCGCCGCCGCGGGGTTGACGGGATCCGGCTTCGGCAGCGCGATCGTTGGCCGTGCCTCGTAGTAGAAGTCGCTGCCGACCGGCACGATCACGTTGGCCGCGTCGTAGCCGCCGCGAAGAAAGACGAGCAGGAACTTCGCATCGGCGGCGCCGGGGGCGGCCAATGCCTGCGCGACGATGCCGCGGCACGGCAGGAGCGGATGCACGGCGCCGGCGAGCGCCAGTTTGAGCACGTCGCGACGAGTGAGCGTCATACCAGGATCCTTGTCCTTAGCGCTGCATCCAGTCGGGGGACGAGAGCAGGATCAGGTTCCACTCCTGCTGCGACGAGGCGCGGCCGAGCGTGTCGCGCGTGCGCGCGGTGAGTCCGGGCTCGATCGCGTCGTAAAACACTCGCGAGCTGAGCATCGGGAAGCCGGTCGCGGGGCGCGGCTGGTTGTCGTCGGTGTTGAAGAGGCCCGCGTTGCCGCCGCCGATTGCGCGCGCGATCTCGAAGCGGAGGACCATCTGGCCCGAACTCGTCCACGCCGCTTCTGTCAACGGATAGCCATCCGGGGTGACG